>Ga0209266_1000220_pt1 | contig 49264 bp, 37 predicted proteins | sample GraSoiAngelo_132_FD_185889 | JGI IMG/M metagenome (GOLD analysis project Ga0209266, IMG submission 185889) | Grasslands soil microbial communities from the Angelo Coastal Reserve, California, USA - 14_0929_02_40cm (SPAdes) (version 2) | ecosystem: Environmental > Terrestrial > Soil > Grasslands ...
TGACACCCGGTGGCCTCTTGGCTACACTCTCGCAACTCGAATCCCGCCTTCCTGAAGTGGGTTCACGACCCTCGGCGTCGAGGAGGCGAATTGGACAGGCAGACGCTCGGGCCCGACCACGACACGTTTCCGAAGCTCGTCCGAGAGAACGCCGAGCGCTTCGGGCGCCGGGTCGCAATCCGCGAGAAAGACTACGGGATCTGGCAGTCCTACACCTGGCGCGACTACTTCGACCAGGCGCGGCTGATCGCCCTCGGCCTCGCGTCGCTCGGCTTCGCCCGGGGCGATAAGACCGCCGTCGTCGGCGACAACCGCCCGCAGCTCTACTGGAGCGTCATGGCCACCCAGGCCCTGGGTGGCGTGCCGGTCCCGATCTACCAGGACTCGGTCGAGAAGGAGATGCAGTACATCCTCGAGCACGCGGAGACCCGGTTCGCGGTCGTCGAGGACCAGGAGCAGGTGGACAAGCTGCTGCACGTCCGAGCCCAGTGCCCCCGGCTCGAGTGCATCATCTACGACGACCCGCGTGGGATGCGGAGCTACAGCGAGCCCGGCCTCATGAGCCTGGCCGAGCTCATGGAGCGCGGCCGAAAGTTCGAGGTCGGCCACCCGAGCCACTTCGACGAGGAGCTCGGCCGTGGCCGGGCGGACGACGTCGCGATCATCTGCTACACCTCGGGGACCACCGGCGTCCCGAAAGGCGCGATGCTCTCCCATCGCAACCTCATGGTGACCGCGCGGAACGCCGCGGCGTTCGAGGGCCTCAAGAGCGACGAGGAGATTCTGTCGTACCTGCCGATGGCGTGGGTGGGCGACCACATCTTCTCGTACGCGCAGTCCATCGTGACCGGATTCGCCATCAACTGCCCCGAGAGCGCCGCCACCGTCCTCCACGACCTGAAGGAGATCGGGCCAACCTACTTCTTCGCCCCGCCGCGGATCTGGGAGACCATCCTGACCAGCGTCATGGTCCGCGTCGAGGACTGCGCATGGCCCAAGCGCCGGCTGATCCACTTCTTCCTCAGGCTCGCCCAGGAAATCGAGCAGGCGCGGCTCCACCGCGCGCCCGTGCCGGCCGGGCGCCGGTTCCTCGCTCGGCTCGGGCGGCTGCTCGTGTACGACCCCCTCCGGGACAACCTCGGCATGCGGCGCCTCCGCCGCGCCTACACCGCCGGCGAGGCGATCGGCCCCGAGATCTTCGTCTTCTTCCGCGCGCTCGGCATCAACGTCAAGCAGATCTACGGCATGACCGAGGCGAGCGTGTTCATCACCGTTCAGAAGGACGGCGACGTGCGGCTCGACACGGTGGGGACGCCCATCCCGGGGGTCGAACTCCGGATCTCGCCCGAGGGCGAGGTGCTCTACCGGAGCCCCGGCGTCTTTCTGGGCTACTACAAGAACCCGGAGGCGACGCGCCAGACCCTCGAGGACGGCTGGGTGCGCTCGGGCGACGCGGGCCTCATCGACGGGGACGGCCACCTCAAGATCATCGACCGCGCCAAGGACGTGGGGCGTCTGGCCGACGGGACGCTCTTCGCGCCGAAGTACCTCGAGAACAAGCTCAAGTTCTCGCCGTACATCAAGGAGGCCGTGTGCGTCGGGCAGGACCGCGTGTACGTCGCCGCGCTGATCAACATCGATCTCGTCGCGGTCGGGAACTGGGCGGAACGCCGGAACATTGCATATACGAGCTACACGGACCTCTCCCAGAAGGGCGAGGTCTCTGACCTGATCCAGGCGGAGGTGGAGCGGGTCAACCGGAGCCTCGCCGAGGACGAGGTCCTGCGCGGGGCGCGGATCCGCAAGTTCCTGATCCTCCACAAGGAGCTGGACCCTGACGACGAGGAGATCACCCGGACGCGTAAGGTGCGGCGCGGGTACATCGCCCAGAAATACGCCCCGCTCATCGAGGCGCTCTACGGCGAGCGCGCGCACGTGGAGGTGGAGGCGAAGGTGACGTACGAGGACGGCCGGACCGGCACGATCCGTGCCGACGTGAGGATCCATGACGCCGCCGGGCAGGGGGCCCGGTGACGGGGGCTGCCTCGGGGCCGCTCCTCGAGGTGCGGGGCGTCAGCGTCCGCTTCGGCGCGCTCGTCGCGCTGAGCAAGGTGAGCGTCGAGATCCGCCGCGGCGAGGTCCTCGCCATCATCGGTCCAAACGGCGCCGGCAAGACGACGCTGCTCAACGTGGTCAGCGGGTTCTACCACCCCTACGAGGGACGGATCGTTTTCGACGGCCGAGACCGGACGAACCTCGCGCCGCCCGACGTCGCCGTCCTCGGCATCGCCCGCACCTTCCAGAACGTGGCCCTGTTCAAGGGGATGAGCGTGCTCGACAACCTCATGACGGGACGGCTCCTCAAGACGCGGGGGAGCTTTCTGCTGGAGGCGCTCTACTGGGGTCCGGCTCGCCGTCAGGAACTCGAGCACCGGGCGTTCGTCGAGCGGATCATCGACTTTCTGGAGATCCAGCCGATCCGCAAGACGCCGGCCGGCCGGTTGCCCTACGGGTTGCAGAAGCGGGTGGAGCTCGGGCGCGCCCTCGCCGCCGAGCCCCAGCTCCTCCTGCTCGACGAGCCGATGGCCGGCATGAACGTCGAGGAGAAGGAGGACATGTGCCGCTTCATCCTCGACGTCAACGCGGAGTTCGACACGACGATCGCGCTCATCGAGCACGACATGGGCGTGGTCATGGACATCTCCGACCGCGTGGTGGTCCTCGACTACGGGCGCAAGATCGCCGACGGCCCGCCCGAGCAGGTCCGGAAGGACCCGGCGGTCCTCGACGCCTACCTCGGGGTGAGCCATGACTGAGCTCCTCTACGGGGTCGCCGTCGCTCCGTTCAAGGACATGGTGGGCTCGCCGGCCTTCTTCGTGGAGGTGCTCACTGGCGGCGTCTTCGCCGGGCTCATGTACTCGCTCGTGGCGCTCGGCTTCGTGCTGATCTTCAAGGCCTCGGGGGTGTTCAATTTCGCCCAGGGTGCGATGGTCCTGTTCGCGGCGCTCACGCTGGTCGGCCTGCTGGAGCGGGGCGTGCCCGTCGTCGCGGCGCTCTTGGGGACGACCGCCGTGATGATCGCGCTCGCCTGGATCATCGAGCGCCTCGTGCTCCGCCCGCTCGTCAACCAGGAGCACATCATCCTGTTCATGGCGACGATCGGGCTGACCTTCTTCCTCGAGGGCTTCGGCGAGATGGTCTGGGGCGCCAACGTCAAGAAGCTCGACATCGGCATCCCCGACCGCTCGTTCATCGTCGCCGGGGTCCAGATCAACGAGCTCGAGCTGTCCGCGGCGGTGACGGCGGCGATCCTCGTCGCAGTGCTCGCGGTCTTCTTTCACCGCACGCGTGTGGGCCGGGCGCTCCGCGCCGTCGCCGACGACCATGAGGCCGCGCTCTCGATCGGTATCCCGCTCAAGACGATCTGGATGATCGTCTGGTCCGTGGCGGGGATCGTCGCGATCGTCGCCGGGATCATGTGGGGCGCCAAGAGCGGCGTGCAGTTCAGCCTGTCGCTCGTGGCGCTCAAGGCGCTCCCCGTCCTCATCCTGGGCGGCTTCACCTCGGTGCCCGGCGCGGTCGTGGGCGGGCTGATCATCGGGGTCGGCGAGAAGGTGGGCGAAGTGTACTGGGGGCCGCTCGTCGGCGGCGCGATCGAGAACTGGTTCGCGTACGTGGTCGCGCTCGCGTTCCTCCTGGTCCGCCCGCAAGGCCTGTTCGGGGAACGGATCATCGAGAGGGTCTGAGGGGTGATCTACCGCGAAGCCGGCCAGTTCAAGACCAGCTACGCCAGCGACCAGGCGATCTTCCCGATCGCGCAGGACCGCTGGTTCGTCGGTCTCGCCACGGTCGCCGCGTTCGTCGTGCCGCCGCTCGCGGCCAACGAGTACTGGCTCCAGGCGGTGCTGATCCCGTTCCTGATCTACTCGCTCGCGGCGATCGGGCTGAACCTCCTCACCGGGTACGCCGGACAGCTCTCGCTGGGCACCGGCGGGTTCATGGCCGTCGGGGCCTACGCGGCGTTCAAGCTGACGACCGCGTTCCCGCCGCTCAACATCATCGTCGTCTTCGTGCTCTCCGGGCTCGTCGCGGCGTCCGTCGGCCTCGTCTTCGGCATCCCGAGCCTCAGGATCAAGGGGTTCTACCTGGCCGTCGCGACGCTGGCCGCCCAGTTCTTCCTGGTGTGGCTCTTCAACAAGGTGCCGTGGTTCGTGAACTACGCCTCGTCGGGCACGATCACGGCGCCGAACCGGGCCGTGTTCGGGGTGATCCTCACCGGCCCGAACGCGACGGCGCCGGTGCGGTACGTGACCGCCCTCGCGCTGGTCGTCGTCTTCGCCCTCCTCGCCAAGAACCTGGTCCGCGGCCGGGTGGGCCGGTCGTGGATGGCGATCCGCGACCGGGACATCGCCGCGGAGATCATCGGCGTGCGGCCGCTCCGGACGAAGCTCCTCGCCTTCGGCATCAGCTCGTTCTACTGCGGGGTCGCCGGCGCGGAGCTCGTCTTCCTCTACTTCGGCAGCGCCGAGACGCTCGCCTTCGACGTGACGCTCTCCTTCCTCGTCCTGTTCATGGTGATCATCGGCGGGCTCGGCTCCATCCTCGGGTCGTTCCTCGGCGCGGCCTTCATCGTCCTGGTGCCGATTCTCCTCACGAACGCGCCGCAGACCGTCGGCCTGCACCTGCCGGTGGCACTGCAAAAGCAGATCGAGCTGATGGTGTTCGGCGGTCTCATCATCTTCTTCCTGATCGTGGAGCCGCTCGGGCTGGCGCGGCTCTGGCAGATCAGCAAGGAGAAACTGCGGCTCTGGCCGTTTCCCCACTAACCCGAAGGAGGACGCGGATGGACAGGAGAGGACTCGTGAGCGTGCTGCTCGCGGCGGCGATCGTGGGCGCGCCGGTGGCACCCGCCCTTGCGGCGGGGGAGGACTTCATCCCGCTGCTCGTCTACCGGACCGGCCCCTACGCGCCCAGCGGCATCCCGATCGCCAACGGGTTCGTCGACTATTTCGCGCTCCTCAACGAGCGCGACGGCGGCATCAACGGTGTCAAGCTCGCCTGGGAGGAGTGCGAGACGCAGTACAAGACCGACCTGGGCGTCGAGTGTTACGAGAAGCTCAAGGGCAAGGGTGCGGCCGGTGCGCTGGTCGTGAACCCCTACAGCACGGGCATCACCTATCAGCTCATCCCGAAGGCGGCGGTGGACAAGGTGCCGATTCTGTCGATGGGCTACGGCATGAGCGCCTCGTCCGACGGCCGGTGGTTCCCGTGGGTGTTCAACTTCCCCACCAACTACTGGAGCCAAGCCTCGGCCGTGGTCCGGTACATCGGCCACCAGGAGGGCGGGCTCGACAAGCTCAAGGGGAAGAAGATCGTCCACATCTACCACAACAGCCCCTACGGCAAGGAGGCCAACCCGACGCTCGATGAGCTGTCGAAGAAGTACCAGTTCGAGCTGACGCTGCTCGCCGTCGATCACCCGGGGCAGGAACAGGGGGCGACGTGGCTGCAGGTCCGCCGCATCAATCCTGACTGGATCTTCATGTCCGGCTGGGGCGTGATGAACCAGGTCGCCGTCAAGGAGGCCGCCTCCAAGGGATTCAAGATGGATCACTTCATCGGCAACTGGTGGTCGGCGAACGACGCCGACGTGATCCCCGCTGGCGACGGTGCCAAGGGCTACAAGGGCGCGACCTTCCACGCCCCGGGAACGAAGTTCAGGGTCCACGCGGACATCTTCAAAATCCTCTACGACAAGAACAAGGGCGCGGGCCGGCGCGAGGCCGTGGGCGAGGCCCTGTACAACCGTGGGATCGTCAACGCAATGTACACTGCCGAGGCGATTCGCACCGCGATGGGCAAGTTCGGCAACAAGCCGCTCACCAGCGAGCAGATGCGGTGGGGCCTCGAGCACCTCGACGTCACCGAGCAGCGTCTTGACCAGCTCGGCATGAAGGGCTTCACGCATCCGATCAGGGTCACGTGCGAGGACCACGAGGGCAGCGGCCCCGTGCTGATCCAGCAGTGGGACGGCGCCAAATGGGAGATCGTGTCCGACTGGATGGCGCCGATGCGGGACGTCGTTCGTCCGAAGATCGAGGCGGCGGCCGTCGAGGAGGGCAAGAAGCTGGGCTATCCGATGCGGGATTGCTCCAAGGAGAAGTAGGAGCACGTGAGCGCCGTGAGCGACGACGCCCGGCCCCTGCTGGCGGTCAACAGCATCGAGGTGATCTACGACCACGTGATCCTCGTGTTGAAAGGGGTGTCGCTGCGGGTCCCCGAGGGGGGCATCGTCGCCCTCCTCGGGGCCAATGGCGCCGGGAAGAGCACGACGCTGAAATCGATCTCCGGGTTACTCCGGACCGAGCGCGGCAACGTGACGAAGGGCACGATCGAGTTCCGGGGGCAGCCGATCCACCGGAAGGACCCGGCCGAGGTCGTCAAGCGGGGCATCGTCCAGGTGATGGAGGGCCGGCACGTCTTCGAGCACCTCACCGTCGAGGAGAACCTCCTCACCGGCGGCTACACGCGGAAGAACGGCCACTCCGCGAGGGCGGACCTCGAGCTCGTGTATGGCTACTTTCCGCGGCTGGCGGAGCGGCGCCAGGTGCGCGCCGGCTACGTCTCGGGCGGGGAGCAGCAGATGGTGGCGATCGGTCGCGCGCTCATGGCGCGCCCACGGCTCATGCTCCTCGACGAGCCCTCGATGGGGCTCGCGCCGATCCTGGTGCAGGAGATCTTCGAGATCGTGAGCCGGATGAACCGCGAGGCGGGGGTGGCCGTCCTGCTCGCCGAGCAGAACGCCACGATGGCGCTCCGGTTCGCGCAGTACGGCTACGTGATGGAGAACGGGCGCATCGTCCTCGACGGCGACGCCCGGACGATCGGCGAGAACGAGGATATCAAGGAGTTCTACCTGGGGCTCTCGGGCGTCGGGCAGCGGAAGAGCTACCGCGACGTCAAGCACTACCGCCGGCGGAAGAGATGGCTCTCGTGATCGCGCGCCTCGTGTTCGAGGCCCGCTGCGACGTATGAGCGCGCTCGTCGAGATCCGGGACGTCTCGAAGGCGTTCGGCGGCGTGCAGGCCGTCACCAGGGTCAGCCTCGACGTCCAGAAGGGTGAGATCGTCTCGGTGATCGGGCCCAACGGCGCCGGGAAGACGACCGTGCTCAACATGATCAGCGGCTTCTACCATCCCGACACGGGCCGGATCGCCCTCGAGGGGACGGACGTCACAGTCTTCGCGGCCCACCGTGTCGCCGCCATGGGCGTCGCGCGCACCTTCCAGAACATCGCGCTGTTCCGGGGCATGACCGTGCTCGACAACCTGATGCTGGGCCGCCACGTCCACATGAAGGCCGGCGTGCTCAAGTCGTTCGTCTACTGGGGGCTGGCGCAGAAGGAGGAGGTGGCCCATCGCCGGCGCGTCGAGGACATCATCGACTTCCTCGGGATCCAGGACCTCCGCCGGCGGCCGACGGGCTCGCTGGCCTACGGGCTGCAGAAGCGCGTGGAGCTGGGCAGGGCGCTCGCGCTCGACCCGAAGGTGCTCCTGCTCGACGAGCCGATGGGCGGCTGCAACCACGAGGAGAAGGAGGACATGGCGCGCTTCATCCTCGACGTCAACGAGGAGTGGTCCACGACCATCATCCTCATCGAGCACGACATGGGCGTGGTCATGGACATCTCTGACCGCATCGCGGTGCTCGACATGGGCGCGAAGATCGCCGAGGGCACCCCGGCCGATGTGCGGACCGATCCACGCGTGATCAAGGCCTACCTCGGCGAGACCCGGGGATCGCCCGACGGAGGGGGACGTGGCTGAGCGCCTGACGCTTCCGCGGCTCTTGGTGAGGAACGCCCGCGACCTGCGCGAGCGCCCCGCGATCCGCGAGAAGGATAGAGGCATCTGGCAGACGTGGACGTGGGGACAGTACCACGGCGAGGTCCGGGACTTCGCGCTCGGTCTCGCCGCGCTCGGCTTCACCCGCGGCGAGCGCCTCGCGGTGATCGGCGACAACCGGCCGCGCCTGTACTGGGCCCAGCTCGCCGCGCAGGCGCTCGGCGGCGTCTCGGTCCCCGTCTACCAGGACTCGATCGCCCGGGAGCTCGCCTACGTCTGGAACCACGCGGAGTGCGTGATCATCGTCGCCGAGGACCAGGAGCAGGTGGACAAGGTCCTCGCGCTCCGGAACGAGCTGCCCGCGCTGCGTCTCGTCGTCTACGACGATCCGCGCGGGATGCTCCACTATCGCTACGACTGGCTCAGGTCGTTCCAGGAGGTGCAGGAGCTCGGCCGGACGTTCGGCCGGGAGCACCCGGGCCACTTCGAGGTCGAGGTCGAGCAAGGTCGGCCCGACGACGTCGCGTTCATCTGCTATACCTCGGGGACCACGGGGAGCCCGAAGGGCGCGATGCTCACCCACGCGAATGCGGTCGTGACGGCCGAGGTCGCCGCCCGGGCCGAGGAGTTCCGCGTCGACGACGACTACCTCGCGTATCTGCCGATGGCGTGGGTGGGCGACGCGTTCTACACGCTCGTCATGAGCCTCTACATCGGCTTCGCGTGCAACTGCCCCGAGAGCCCGGAGACGGTCCAGCGCGACCTGCGCGAGCTCGGACCGACGCTCGTGCTCGCGCCGCCCCGCATCTGGGAGAACATGCTGACCGGGGTGCAGGTCAAGGCGGCCGACGCCCCAGGGGTCAAGCGCCGGATCTTCGAGCGCTTCTGCGCCGCGGCCGAGCGCGCCGAAATCTTGAAGTCGGACGGCAAGCCCCTGCCGCTCGGGCTGCGCCTCGCCGTGGCCCTCGGCGAGTTCTTCGTCTACGGGCCGGTCCGCGACCAGCTCGGCCTGCGTCGCGCGCGCTGGGCGCTGACCGGCGGCTCACCGCTCGGGCCCGACACGTTCCGGTTCTTCCGGGCGATCGGCGTGAACCTCAAGCAGGTGTACGGCTCCACCGAGACGACCGGCCTCGTCTCGCTCCAGCCGAGCGCCGAGGCCAACCCGACGACGGCCGGGCGCCCGTGCGCCGGCATCGACGTGCGGATCGCAGAGCGCGGGGAGGTGCTCGTCAAGAGCGCCGGGATCTTCAGGGGCTATCTCAAGAACGAGGAGGCGACCCGGGAAGTCATCGACGAGGACGGCTGGTTTCACACGGGCGATGCCGGGTTCATCGATCCCCGCGGCCACCTCGTCATCATCGACCGGGCGAAGGACGTGGGCGCGCTCGTCGACGGCACGCCGTTCGCCCCCCAGTTCATCGAGAACAAGCTCAAGTTCAGCCCCTACATCCGCGAGGCGGTCGCCTTCGGTCACGCGCGCCCGTTCGTCGCGGCGATGATCGCGATCGACCCGAACACGGTCGGCAACTGGGCGGAGCGGCGCGGGCTCCCGTACACGAGCTACACGGACCTCTCCCAGAAGCCCGAGGTGCGCGAGCTGATCCGGGAGGAGGTCAGGAAGTGCAACGCCACGCTGCCCGACGTGACGAAGGTCCGGCGCTTCCTCCTGCTCACGAAGGACCTCGACGCTGACGACGCCGAGGTCACCCGCACGCGCAAGGTTCGCCGGGGGTACGTCGCCGAGAAGTACGCCACCGTGATCGACGCCTTCTACGGGGGGCGGGACGAGGTCGAGCTGACCACCACGATCACCTACGAGGACGGCCGGCAGGCCGCGCTCCGGTCGCTGGCCCGCGTCCAGGACGCGGAGGAGATCGCCGCGCATGGTTGAATGGCAGTTCACCCTGCTCCTGCTCTCCAACGGCCTGCTCATCGGGCTCATGTACTCGCTGATCGCGCTGGGGTTCGTCCTCGTCTACAAGGCGACGGACGCGATCAACTTCGCGCAGGGCGAGTTCGTCATGATCGCGGGCTTTGTCGTCGCGGTCGCCCTCGGCGCGTACGGCGCGCCGCTGTGGCTGGCGGTCCCCCTGGGGCTCGCCGCCATGGTCGCGTTCGGCTTCGGCCTCGAGCGCGTGATGCTCCGGCGTCTCATCGGGCGCCCGATCATTGCCGTCGTCATGGCGACGATCGGCCTCGCGGCCATCCTGCGCGGCGTGGGGCCCCTCACGTGGGGCGCGGAGACGAAGCCGCTGGTGCTTCCGATCAGCGATGAGCCGTTCATCCTCGGGCCCCTCTTCGTCCCGCCGATCCAGCTCCTCGGCGCGTCGGTCAGCATCGTCTTCCTCGGAGTCTTCGGCTGGTTTTTCCTGAAATCGCGGAAGGGGATCGCGATGCGCGCCATCGCTGACAGCCAGCAGGTCGCGATGGCGATGGGGATCAACGTCGAGCGCTACTTCGCGCTCGCGTGGGCGATGACGGGAGTCGTCTCGGCGCTGGGCGGGGTGATCTGGGGCAGCATGCTGGGCGTCGATGTGCACCTCTCGCTCGTCGGCTTCAAGGTCTTCCCGGTGGTGATCCTGGGCGGCCTCGACTCGATCCCGGGGGCGATCCTCGGTGGGCTGATCGTCGGCGTCGTGGAGAACGTGGCGGCGGGCTACGTCGATCCGTACGTCGGCGGCGGGACGAAGGACTTCGCGCCGTACGTGCTGATGATCCTGGCGCTCATGATCCGGCCGTACGGGATCTTCGGCAAGCGCATCATCGAGCGCGTATGAGCGCCCCGTCCATCCGCCCGATCACGCAGGGGAACCGGGGGGTGGGGGGTGGCTCGACCACGCGGCGCGCGCGCGCATGGCCCGTCGCGGCTGGGCTCCATCCGGACGCGCCGCCTCCGCATGCGACGCGGCGGGAACGGGTCTCTCCACCCCCCACCCCCCGGCACCCCTGCGCGTCGAGCGTCTGGAGTTGCCCATGATCCATCGCGAGTGTGGGGTGCTCAAGACGACGTACGAGGCCGACATGGCCCTGTACCCACTGCCCATCGCCCGCTGGACCGTCGCGGCGCTCGCCGTACTCTTCTTCCTCGTGCTGCCGTTCAGCGTCCACGAGTACTACCTGTCGATCGTCAATCTGATCGCGATCGCCGTCGTGGGTGCGCTCGGGCTCAACATCCTCGTCGGCTCCACCGGCCAGATCTCCATCGGCCACGGAGCCTTCATGTCGGTCGGCGCCTACACGGCCGCGAACTTCGCGGTCCGCCTCGGCGCGCCGTTCTGGCTCGCGCTCCCGCTCGGCGGCGTCATGGCCGCGCTCGTCGGCGCCGTCGTCGGCATCCCGTCACTCCGCATCAAAGGGCTCTACCTGGCGATCGCCACGCTCGCGGGCCAGCTCATCATCGAGTGGACCATCAACCACGTCACGTGGATCTCGGGCGGCGTCCAGGCGTCGATCGAGATGCCGCGCCCGGCGTTCCTCGGTGTCGAGATCGCGTCCCAGCGCGGGATGTATTTTTTCCTGATGTTCTTCGTCGTGCTCGCGGTCGTCGGCACGCTGAACCTGCTGCGGAGCCGGATCGGCCGGGCCTTCATCGCGATCCGCGATCACGACATCGCCGCGGAGATCATCGGGATCAACATCTTCCGCTACAAGCTCCTCGCGTTCGCGATCTCGTCGTTCTACGCGGGCGTGACGGGCGTCCTCTACACGTACTACCTGGGGATCGCGAACTACGAGCAGTTCCAGATCACGGTGTCGATCGACTACCTGGCCATGATCATCATCGGGGGCCTGGGCTCGGTGCTCGGCGCCATCTTCGGCGCGATCTTCGTGACGCTGCTGCCGATCGTCATCCGGTACGCCATGGAGGCGCTCGGCGGGCTGGTGTTCTCCCAGGCGTCGGTCCTCAACATCATCCCGAACCTCCGGCTCATCCTCTTCGGGACGCTGATCGTCTTTTTCCTGGTCGTCGAGCCGGAAGGGTTGAACCGCCTCTGGCGAAATATCCGGAACTACTTCCGGGTCTGGCCCTTCGCGTACTGAACGCATGAGTGAAAGGAGACGAGCGATGCGACGAAGCTTCCCGCTCTTGCTCGGACTGGCGGTCGCGGTCTGGACGACGCACGCGAGCGTGGCCCCCGCGGCGGCGAGCCACGAGATCGTGATGGGCTTCCTGTGTGACCGGACGGGGGCGACGCAGACGGTCGGCGTCAACATGTGCCCCGGAGCGCAGGACTACGTCCGGCTCGTCAACGCGAAGGGCGGCGTCGAGGGACACCGGATCCGCCTGATCGAGATCGATCACGAGTACAAGGTGCCGCCCGCGGTGGAGGCGTACGAGCGCTACAAGAAGGAGGGGGCCGTGGTGATCGCCGTCTACGGCACGCCCATCGTCTACGCGCTGACGCAGCGGCTGACGGAGGATCGGATCCCCGGCACGACGCCCGGCTTCGGTCGGGGCGACGCTACGGACGGGACCCGCTACCCGTACATCTTCCCGATCGCGGCGACCTACTGGTCGCAGGGCGCGGCGGCCGTGGACTTCGCCAGGCAGCAGCTCGGCGGGCTCAAGGGCAAGAAGATCGCCTACCTCTTCTACGACAACCCGGCGGGCCGCGAGCCGATCCCGGTGGTCGAGGAGCTCTCGACGAAGGAGGGCTTTCAGCTCAAGACCTTCGCCGTCCCGCCGCCGGGCGTGGAGATGGGCGCGCAGGTGCTGGACATCGCCCAGCGCTACCACGCGGACTTCGTGATCGCCCACCTCTTCGGACGGTCGCCGTCGGTGTCGATCAAGGAGCTCAAGCGCGTGGGGTATCCGCTCCGCAAGGTCGTGTCGTTCGTGTGGGGTTCGGCCGAGGCGGACGTCGAGGCCGCCGGCGGCTGGCCGGCCGCCGAGGGCTACCACGTCATGCAGTTCGCGGGCGTGGGCACGGACTACCCCGTCCTGAACGAGATCCGCGAGATGTACAAGAAGGAGGGCCAGCCGGCGCCGAAGGAGATGACGTCGACGGTCTACTATAACCGCGGCGTCGTGTGGGCGGCGGTCCAGGTCGAGGCGGTTCGGAACGCGATCCGGGCCAAGCCCGACGGCCGGATCACGGGCGAGGACGTGAAGAAGGGGTTCGAGAAGATCGCAAACTTCACGCTGGGCGGGCTCGTGCCGCCGCTCAAGATCACGCCGAACGATCACGAGGGCGGCGGGCTGGTCCAGATCTATCAGGTCAAGGGCGGGAAGTTCGCGAGAGAGACGGACTGGTTCAGCGCCTACAACGATGTGGTCGCCAAGCACATCAAGGAGGCGGGCGCGAAGAAGTAGCGGCGTGGACGGTCGTCGGCAGCGGTCGCGTCGACACGCGAGGAGGATGGCAATGCGGCGATACTTTGGGATCTTCGCGGCGGTGGCCCTCGCCGTCGCACTCACGGCCGTGGGGCCCGCCCAGGCGGCCCACGAAATCGTCATCGGCTTCCAGTGCGACCGGACGGGGGCGACGCAGACGGTGGGCGTGGTGATCTGTCCCGGGTACCACGACTACATCCGCCTCGTGAACGAGCAGGGCGGCGTGATGGGGCACAGGCTCCGGGTCGACGAGGTCGATCACGAGTACAAAGTGCCGCCGGCCATGGAGTCGTACGAGCGCTTCAAGAAGGAGGGCGCGGTCGTCATCGGCGTCTACGGCACCCCGCAGATCTACGCGCTGACCCAGAAGCTGACGGAGGACCGGATCCCCGGCACCTCACCCGGCTTCGGGAAGGCCGCCGCCGCCGACGGAAGCCGGTACCCCTACATCTTTCCGATCGCTGCGACGTACTGGTCGCAGGCCACCGCCGCCGTGAAGTTCGTCAAGGACCAGCTCAACGGCGGCCTCAAGGGCAAGAAGATCGCCTTCCTCTTCTTCGACAACCCGGCGGGCCGTGAGCCGATTCCGATCCTCGAGGACCTCTCGGTCAAGGAGGGCTACCAGCTCAAGACCTTCGCCGTGCCACCGCCCGGCGTGGAGATGGGCGCGCAGGTGCTCGACATCGCCCAGCGCTACCGAGCGGACTTCGTGATCGCCCACCTCTTTGGACGGTCACCGTCGGTGTCGATCAAGGAGCTCAAGCGGGTCGGCTACCCGCTCCGAAAGGTCGTCTCGTTCGTCTGGGGGGCCGCCGAGGCCGATGTCGAGGCGGCCGGGGGCTACGCCCTCGCCGAGGGCTATTACGGGCTGCAGTTCGCCGGCGTGGGACAAGACTTCCCGGTCATCGCCGAGATCCGCGAGATGTACAGGAAGCAGGGCAAGGACGCCCCGAAGGAGATGGCGTCGACGGTGTACTACAACCGCGGTGTCCTGATCGGTGCGCTCCACGTGGAGGCCATCCGGAACGCCCTGAAGGCGCGTCCGGACGGCAAGATCACGGGCGAGGACGTGAAGCGAGGCTTCGAGCAGATCAAGGGCTTCACCCTCGGAGGCCTCGTGCCGCCGCTCGAGGTCACGGCCACCGACCACGAGGGCGGCGGCCTGGTGCAGGTCTGGCAGGTGCGCGGCGGCAAGTGGATGAGGGTCACGGACTGGTTCAAGGCGTATCCCGAGGTGGTGGCCAAGGCCGTCAAGGAGGCGAAGTGACCGAGCCGCGATGCTGAGCCTCAACAACGTCGAGGTCATCTACGACGGCGTGATCCTCGTGCTGAAGGGGGTGTCGCTCTCGGTCCGCGAGGGGGGGATCACGACCCTGCTCGGCGCCAACGGCGCCGGCAAGACGACGACCCTCAAGGCGATCTCGGGACTCCTGCGCTCAGAGCGCGGCGAGGTCACGAAGGGCTCGATCGAGTTCAAGGGGGCGCGGATCGATCGTCTGGCGCCGCACGAAATCGTCGCGCGGGGGATCGTCCAGGTCTTCGAGGGGCGGCGCGTCTTCGAGCATCTGACGACGGAGGAGAACCTGGTCGCGGGAGCGCACGTCCAGCCGGACCGCCGCAAGGTGCAGGAGGGGATCGCGCGCGTCTACGAGTACTTCCCGCGGCTCCGCGAGCGGCGCACGATCCAGTCGGGCTATCTCTCCGGCGGCGAGCAGCAGATGCTCGTCATCGGCCGGGCGCTCATGGCCAACCCGCAGGTGATGCTGCTCGACGAGCCCTCCCTCGGCCTCGCGCCGATGCTGGTCGAGGAGATCTTCGCCATCGTCCGGGAAATGAACCGCCGGGAAAAGCTGACCGTGCTCCTGGTGGAGCAGAACGCGGCGCTCGCGCTCCAGATCGCCGAGCAGGGCTACGTCATGGAGAACGGGCGCATCGTGCTCGACGGTCCGGCGGACGCGCTCAGGGAGAACGCGGATATCAAGGAGTTCTATCTGGGCCTCACCGAAGTGGGTGCCCGGAAGTCGTACCGGGACGTGAAGCACTACAAACGCCGCAAACGGTGGCTCTCCTAGGAGGGTCGGACGCGATGAGACTGACACGGAGGTCCGGAGCACTCGTCGTGCTGCTGCTGCTGTCGCTGGACTTCGTCGCCTGTGCCACCATGGGCGACCCTCCGCCGTCGCTCTACAAGCGGCTGGGAGGGCGTGACGGCATCGCGCTGGTGGTCGACGACTTCGTCGCGAACATGGTCGCCGACCCTCGCGTGAACAATCGCTTCCAGGGCATGCCGCCCCCCGCGGTCTTCAAGCTCAGGTCGAACCTCGCCGACCAGATCTGCGACGCCACCGGCGGCCCCTGCTCCTACCTCGGGCGCGACATGAAGGCGACGCACCGAGGCATGCAGATCACCGACGGCGAGTGGGACGCGACCGTCGAGAACCTGGTGCGGGCGCTCGACAAGCATCAGGTCGGCGCGAAGGAGAAGAGCGAGTTGCTCGGCCTGCTGGGCCCGATGAAGGGCGAGATCGTCGGCCAGTGAGCCGACCGCGTCGCGGGTGAGGTCGCGTGGCGGTGCGAGCCGCAGCCGCCGGCGAGGCGAGTCTATGAATGTGGCGGTGCGAGCCGCAGCCGCCGGCGAGGCGAGTCTATGAACATGCACGTGCACGGATTCACGGTCTACGACATGATCGCGCGCGGCGCGTTCGTGTACGGCGACGCGCCAGCCGTTCTCCACGGTGACCGGCAGCTGTCCTTCCGGGAGTTTCGGCGTCAGGTTGACGCGCTCGCCGGGGGGCTCGTGGCTCTGGGCATCGGCAAGGGGGACCGCATCTGCGTCCTGGCGCAGAACGACACCGCCTACCTCGAGCTATACGGCGCCTGCGCGCGGCAGGGCATCGTCGCCTACCCGATCAACTGGCGGCTGACCGCGCAGGAAGTGGAGCTTGTGGTGGACCGCGCTGCGCCCCGGATGATGGTGGTCGACACCTCCACGCTCCCCGTGGTGGCCGGCTGGCCGAAGGAGAAGCCGTCGGTCGCGCACTGGTATCAGTTCGGCGAGGCCAGTGGGCCGGCCTTCAAGCCCTTCGCCGCGCTGTACCGAACGGCCAGCCCGCCGCCCAGGCCCGCGGTGTCGGCCGACGACCCGTTCGCGGTGATCTCGACCGCCGCCGTGGACGTGATCCCGCGTGGCGCGGTGCTCACTCACGCCAATATGATCGCGGCCAACCTGACCGCCATGGCCTCGATCGGCTACACCGCGGCGGATCGCTACCTGCTGGCGCTGCCGCTATTCCACATCACCGCGCTGGGGGGGGCGATCGCCCACATGCACGCCGGCGCTGCCAGCGTGCTGGTGTCGCGGTTCGACGCCGAGGAGGCCGTCCGGCTGATTGATCGCCACGCCGTCACCCACGTCTCGGACTTTCCCCCCGTGCTGACCAATCTGCTGGATGCGGCCGAGAAGCTGGGCAGCCGGTTGCCCAGCCTGAAGCACGTCTCCGGCCTCGACGCGCCCCAGACCATCGAGCGCCTGCACGCGCAAACCCGGGCGCAGTTCTGGACTGGCTTCGGGCAGTCGGAAACCAGCGGGTTCGTCACCCTGCAACGCGTGCGGGACAAGCCCGGCGCCGCCGGCAAGCCCGTGCCCGTGTGCGACGTGAAGCTCGTGGATGACGACGACCGCGAGGTGGACGTCGGGACACCAGGGGAGATCGTCGTGCGCGGCCCGCTCGTGTTCCAGGGCTACTTCGACCAGGCGGACGTGACGGCCTACACCCTCCGCAACGGCTGGCACCACACCGGGGACGTGGGGCGGTTCGACGCCGACGGCTACCTCTACTACGTCAAGCGCAAGCCGGAGAAGGAGCTGATCAAGCCCGGCGGGGAGAACGTCTACCCGGCGGAGGTCGAGACGGTGATCATGCAACTCCCGGGCGTGCGCGGGGTGTGCGTGTACGGCATCCCCGACGCCAAGTGGGGCGAGGCGATCAAGGCCGTGGTCGAGGTGACGGACGGCCGGTACACCGCCCAGCAGGTGAGCGACTTCGTGGCGTCGAAGATCGCCCGCTTCAAGCGGCCTCATGCCGTGGCGTTCACCGACGCCCTCCCGCGCACCGCGGAGGGCGTGGTCGACCGGGAGGCCGTGAAGGCCAAGTGGGGTCACGCGCGGTGAGGATCTCCCCCCGGGGAAGCCGGTGAAGCTCCGCGACCGTGTGGCGATCGTCACCGGCGGGGCGAGCGGCATCGGGCGGGCGATCGCCAGCGCGCTCGCCCGTGAAGGCGCCCGCGTCGCGATCGCCGATCTGAACGAGGCGGGCGGCACCGAAGTCGCGCGGGGGATCGAGAAGGACGGGGGCGCGGCGGCCGCGTGGCGCGTGGACATCACCGACGCGGCCGCGGTCGCCGGCATGGTGGCGGCCGTGGTCGCGCGCTGGGGGACGGTTCACGTCCTCGTCAACAACGCCGGCTGGGACCGGCCGATGCCGTTCGTGGAGACGACACCCGAGTTCTGGGACCGGATCCTCGCCCTCAACCTCCGCGGGCCGATCGCCTGCACCCACGCCGTCCTACCCCACATGATCCGGCAGGAGTACGGCAAGATCGTGTCGATCGCGTCCGACGCCGGCCGCGTGGGCTCGACGGGCGAGGCGGTCTACTCGGCCGCGAAGGGCGGGGTCATCGCGTTCACCAAGACGATCGCCCGCGAAGTGGCGCGCCACAGGGTCAACGTGAACTGCGTCTGTCCGGGCCCGTCGGAGACGCCGCTGTTCCAGCGGGAGTTTGTCGCCGAGAGCCCGAGGCTCGCCGAGAGCCTCAAGCGCGTGATCCCGTGGGGCCGGCTCGGGACGCCCGAGGACATTGCGCCCGCCGTGGTCTTCCTCGCCTCTGACGAGGCGGGCTTCGTCACCGGTCAGACCCTCTCGGTGTCTGGCGGTCTCACGATGCTCTAGGAGCGGGTCGCGATGACTGTGTTCGAGCGCCGGCTTTGCCGGCGCAATCGGATTCTGGGGGTGGCTCGGAGGGGGCCATCGAGGCCCCCTTCGACTTAGGAGCGGTCCTGGCCGCGCCCGACTTCGTCGCCATCGGCCATGTCACGCTCGACCGTGTGGGCGACCTCACCCGACCCGGTGGCGCCGCCCTCTACGGTGCGATCACGGCCCACCGGCTCGGCCTCTCCGTCGGCCTCCTGACGAGCCACGCCGACGATTTTCCTCTCGACGCGATCCCGTCGCAGATCGAGGTGATCACCCGCGAGGCGCGCCAGACGACCCGCTTCGAGCATCACTACGAGGCGGGCGCCCGCGTCTCCCGCGTCCGCGGCCGCGCGCTCCCGCTCACCACGGCGGACGTGCCTGAAGACTGGCGCGACGCGCCGCTGGTGCTCCTGGCGCCGGTGATCGACGAGGTGGATCCGCTGCTCGCCGCCGAGTTCACGGACGGCGCGGTCGGCGCCGCGGCGCAAGGCTGGCTCCGCGCGGTCGGCCGGGACGGCGCGGTCGGCCCGCGCGCGTGGGAGTCGTCGCGCCCACTCCTGGACAAGATCCAGGCGCTCTTCCTCTCGCGCGAGGACGTCCGCGGCCATGAGGCCGCCGTGGTCGAATGGCTCCAGTACGTCCCCCTCGGTGTCCTCACCGCCGACCGCGACGGCGCGCTGCTCTTCGTCAACGGCGACCGCTACGAGGTGCGGCCGCGACCCGCGGCGGAGTCGGACCCGACCGGTGCCGGCGACGTCTTCGCCGCGACGTTTCTCGTCGAGTACCAGCGCGTGGGCGATCCCTGGCTCGCGGCGGCCGCGGCGGCGTGCGCGGGCTCGCTCTCCGTCGAGGGCGAGGGCTGGGCGACGGTGCCCGACCGCGGTCGCCTGGCGACGACGCTCAAGGAGTACGAGCGGAGCGGTTGACACGCCTTCGGCACGGGGACTAGGCTCTAGTCGTGGCGGCCGGTCGCGCGATCGTGATTGCAGCGGGAAAAGTGTCCGCCGAGGCCCAACTGAACGAGTCGAAGACGGCGAGCGCCATCTGGGACGCGCTCCCGATCGATGCCACGGGCGAGACGTGGGGCGACGAGATCTACTTCGACATCGGCCTCGCGGTCGGTCCCGAGTCGCCCAGGGACGTCGTCGAGGTCGGCGACCTCGGTTACTGGCCGCCCGGGCACGCCTTCTGCGTCTTCTTCGGGCCGACACCGCTGAGCCGGGGCGCCGAGATCCGTCCCGCCAGCCCCGTGAACCTCGTCGGCCGGGTCGTCGGCGACGCCAAGGTGTTCAAGCGGGTGAGCGCCGGGACGCGCGTTACCCTCAGGAGGGCTCCATGAAGATCTTCCTCGATACGGCGAGCGTCAGCGAGCTGAAGGAAGGCGTCGCGCTCGGCGTCGTCGACGGCGTCACGACCAACCCGTCGCTCATCGCCAAGGAGAAGCGGCCCTTCCGGCCGCTGGTCGAGGAGATCTGCGCGATCGTGCCGGGCGACGTGAGCCTCGAAGTGGTCGCCACCGATTTCGAGGGGATGGTGAAGGAAGGCGAGGAGCTGCATCACATCGCGCCCAACGTCGTCGTCAAGTGCCCGCTCACCAAGGACGGGCTGAAGGCGGTGAAGCACCTTACGGGCAAGGGGATCCGCGTCAACCAGACGCTCTGCTTCTCGGCGACCCAGGCGCTGCTCTCGGCGAAGGCGGGCGCCTACTACATCAGCCCGTTCCTCGGGCGCCTGGACGACATCGCGCACGTCGGCATGGACCTCGTCCGCGACATCTGCGAGATCTACCGGGTCCAGGGGTTTACGACGCAGGTGCTCGCCGCGTCGATCCGCAACCCCCTCCACGTGGTGGACGCGGCCAAGGCAGGCGCGCACGTGGTGACGATGCCGTTCGCCGTGCTCGAGCAGCTCATGAAGCACCCGCTGACGGACCTCGGCCTCAAGAAGTTTCTCGACGACTGGGCCAAGCTCGGCGAGAAGATCTAGCGCGACGGATGGTCGCGCCCGCCGACGCGAGACTCGCCCGGCGGCTCGTCCTCGACGAGCTGTTCGATCTGTCGCTCTACCGCGCGCTTCGCGACGTCGCCCCCGGCGACCTCCGCCGCGTCCTCGACGAGCTGATTCCCGTCGAGACGCGGCATCACGCCTTCTGGCAGAAGTTCTTCGGTCTGGAGCTCGGCAGGCTCGACCTCGGGCGGCGGCTGAAGCTCGCGCTCATCGTGGGGGTGTGCCGCCTCGGTGGCGCGCCGGCGATCCATCTTGTTCTGGAGGCGATCGAGGTCCACGGCGTGCGCAAGTACCTGGCCATCTGGCACCGCTACGGCGAGGGGCCGCTGGGAGGGGCCGTGCGCGAGGTGCTCCGGGACGAGTTCGAGCACGAGGACCGGGTGGTGACGGGCGACGCCGAGCGTCGTATCAATCCGGAGCGCGTCCGATCCATCTTTCTCGGTCTGAACGACGGCCTTGTCGAGATCCTCGGCGCCGTCAGCGGCTTCTTCGCAGCGTTCGGCGCGTCTCTGACCGTCCTGGTCGCCGGCCTCACGGTGGCCGTCGCCGGCGCGCTCTCGATGGCCGCGAGCGCCTACGTCGCCGCCAGCTCCGAGTCGGAGGTGCGGGCGGCCGAGGTGGGGCGACGCCGGTTCCTGGGCGAGCGAGCGGCAGAGGATCCGGGCGAGAGCGCGCTCACGGCCGCGTTGATCGTCGGCGCGAGCTACTTCGCCGGCGCGCTCGTCCCGGTGCTGCCGGTCCTCGCCGGCGCGCGCACGGCGCTGCCCTCGGCCCTCACGGCCGGCACGGTGATCGTCGTGGTCTCGGCGCTCGTCGCCTTCCTCACGGGCATGGACGTGCGGCGGCGGGTCGCGACGAACGTGGTGATCACCGCCCTCGCCGTGCTCGCCACCTACGCGATCGGCCTCGCGGCGAACGCGCTGTTCGGGATCTCGGTCTGAGGAACGCCGAGGTCAGCGGCGCCGCAGGCGTGGATCGAAGCGGAAGGCCTCCGGATCGCCGACGCGGATGCGTTTGAAGTCGGGGTGGACGGGGTTGAGCACGTAGTTCAGCTCCTGGGGAATGACCGCCGAGGGCACGGCGAGTACCGGACTTTTCAGATCGCGCGCCCAGCGCGTTCCCAGTTCGGCGAGCGCCTCCGGTGGAGGGTATCTCCTCCAGTTCGCCGGCAGCCCGGACGCCGGCATCCGGAAGATCGTGAGCGTCTCAGGAATGTCGGCCGAGATCGCGACCAGGTCGGCGGGCGGCTCGGGCCGCTCGAGATTGACGAAGACCTCGAGGGCAGCCAGCGCCAGGCTCGCCGAGGTGTAGACGAGCGGGATGCCCGGCCGGCTCCAGCGCCCTCCGTAACGGCGGGCCCCTTCGCCGTCAAAGGCCGCGTGCCGGGCGCGCGTGATCCGCCAGACGCGGGTCAGCTGTAGACGCCGTGCTCGATGCGACCGAGAATCCGCTCGACCTGCTGCGCCCCGAGGTCGGTATCGAGCAGATCGAGGGGGCTGACCGACCCGAGCGCCCGGACGGTTCCACGCAACCAGGCGCCCGCCCTCTCCTGACTGCCGAAGACATCTTCCGCCCTGGCCGCAACCCGGGCCAGGCGCAGGAGCCGGTCGGACTCACCCGCACTCAGCCGACGCGCCTTCTTCCGCCTGGCCAGCGTACGAGGTGGTAGGTGCAGGACTCGGACGAGGGTCTCGGGGGGAATTTCGAAGCGGGCCGCGATCGCCTCGAGAGCCGCGTATGGGAGGCCAGTTCGGGCCTTGTCGATGATCGACCCATACGTCGCCTGGCGCTCCCGGAACACGCCCTTGCCGCCCAGCGCCTGGATGAGCCGTCCGGTCGAGACCACTCAGCAGCCTCCTGCAACTTGGCAGACATACTACGGCCATGCGGCATCGAAAATCAACTGATCCGATCGTCTAGAACCTGGAGCTTGGCTAGAGCTTCGCGCGGACGTCGTGGGCGAAGCGTTCGTAGATCTCGTTCATGTCCGCGAGGTCGCGTACGCGCGATTCGAGGATGACGTGGCGCACGCCGAGCTCGGCGAGCGCGCGGATCTCGCGGACGAGGGCGCCGACGTCGTGTCGGGCGGGCAGGCCCAGGCGCGCGCTGAGCGTGAGCGACTTCAGCTCCCGTCCGGCCGCGCGGCACGCCGCCGCCAGCGCGGCGAGCCCGCCCTTCAGCTTCTCGGCGGTCGCGAACGCGGCGTGCCAGCCGTCCCCGAGCTCGGCCACGCGCCGGAGCGCGCGCGGTGTGTGACCGCCGATCCAGATGGGAATCGCCCCGCGCCGGGGCTTCGGGGCGAAGCCGAGCGGGGCGAAGGACACGAACTCGCCCCGGAAGCTCGGGCGCTCCTCCCGCCAGCACGTCTTCATGATACGGAGCGCCTCGTCGCTCCACGCGCCCCGCCGCGCGTAATCCACGCCGAAGATCTCGATCTCCTCGCGCATCCAGCCGACGCCCGCCCCCAGGATGACGCGCCCCGGCGCCAGATGGTCGAGTGTCGCGAGCATCTTCGCCGCGAGCACGGGGTGGCGGTGCGGGAGCACCAGCACCGTCGTGCCGAGACGGATCCGCTCGGTCGCGCCGGCGACGAGGGCGAGCGCGGTGAGCGGCTCGAGGAAGGTGGCGGACGGCGGCAGGGGGAAGTCGCCCGTCTCGTTGTACGGGTACTTCGACGCGATGCTCCAGGGGATCACGACGTGGTCGCTCGCCCAGAGCGAGTCGTACCCGAGCGCTTCCATCCGACGCGCGAAAGCGAGCAGGGTCTCGCGCGTGGCGGCCGGGCCGTAGACGGGGAGGTGACAGCCGAATTCTAGAGTCACAGACTCCGCCTACCTCGGGGGCGGCCTCCGATCGGTGCGCTCTGGGGTGCCGTACACGATCCGGTCCTGGAGCTCGCCGTGCTGGATCATCTGCGCGAGCCGCGAGCGCTGGATCTTGCCGCTGGAGGTCTTGGGCACGCTGCCCGCACGCACGAGCAGGACGCGCGCGGGCCGGTGGCCGCGCTGCTTGTGGACGCGGCTCACGATCTCGCGCACGAGGTCGTGGTACTCGTCGGGGGACGCGCTCTCGCTGCGCACCTCGGCGACGACGTGCAGGCGCTGGGTCCCGGCGCGCTCGCTCTCGATCCCCACGGCGGCCGAGTATCGGACGCCGTCGACCAGGTCCACGACCTCCTCGACGTCGGCCGGGGGCACGTTCTCGCCCGCCAGGATGATCACGTCTTTCAGTCGGCCCGTGACGTAAAGGAATCCGTCCTTGTCTACGAGGCCGAGGTCACCCGTCAGCAGCCAGCCGTCCGGCGAGAGCACCTTCCGGGTGTCCTCGGGGTTGTTGTAGTAGCCGCGCATGACCCCGGGGCTCCGCACCGAGATCTCGCCCTCCTCGCCGGGTCCCAGCGGGACTTCGGCGCCAGCGCCGTCGGGGGCGAGGATCCTCACGGAGACACCGGGGCAGGGCTGCCCCACCGAGAGGAACCTCCCGCTCGGATCGAGCCTGAGCGGCACCGCGCGCGGCCAGATCGCCACGGCGAGCGTCGCCTCCGCAAGACCGTAGCAGGGGGAGATGACGCGATCCAGGCCGAAGCGCGACTCGAAGGCCTCGACGGTGGACCGGCGCACCGTCTCGGCACCGGAGAGCGCTGCCCTGAGGCTCGTCAGGTCGAGCCCGGTGATGTCCCGGACATGGCGCAGGCAGTTCCGATACCCGAAATCGGGCGAGACCGTGAACGTGGCGCGCACCTCGGTGCAGACCTCGAGCCACTGACGCGGGTTGCGAAGGTCCGGGGGCAGGAGCCAGATCGGCGTCCGCGTGAGCGGCGGCGTGAAGGCGCAGCCGATGAGCCCCATGTCGTGGTAGAGCGGCAGCCACGAGACGACGCGGTCCTCGGCGGTGAGCCCGGCGGCCTCGGCCATGAACTTGATGGTCGACACGACGTTCCGGTGGGTGAGCATGACGCCGCGCGGATGCCCCGTGCTGCCCGACGTGTACTGGAGGAACGCGAGATCCTCTGGGTCGGGCTCGGCGTGCACGGGTGGGGGCGCGTCGGCGTCGAGGTCGGGCGGCTCGAGGACCGCGCGCACGCCGGGCGCCAGCGCGGCGGACTCGTCCACGCCCTTGCGGAACCAGCCGATCGTCGCCACCGCCGCCGCCTCGCAGTCGTTGAAGATCCGTGCGGTCGCCTCCACGCTGAGCGTCGGGTAGAGCGGCACGGGCACCACGCCGATCCGAAGCGCTCCGAAGAAGGCGAAGAAGAACTCGGCGCAGGTCGGGTAGATGAGCGCGAGCGTGTCCCTCGGGCGGAGGCCGCCGCGGGCAAGTCCGGCGGCGTAGCGCGCGCTGGTATCCCAGAGCCGCCCGTACGTCACCGTCTCTCCGTAGAGGTGGAAGTACGGCGCGTCGGGCGTGAGCGCGGCGCGCCGGCGCATCATTTCGGTGAGCGTCGGCGCCGCGTCCACCTCCTGATCGGCCATCACGACGGGTATTCTACTCCGACACCCCGCGGCGAACGCTACGCTCGGATGCGCGCCACGCGACCGCCCGTCATCCGCACGAGGTCTCCGGGGGACAGCCTGAACACGGTCTTGGGGTGGCCCGCCGCCGCCCAGATCTCGTGCCACTGGAGGAGGTCCTCGTCGATCACGGTGGTGAGCGGCCCGGTCGACCCGACGGGCGCGACGCCGCCGATCGCGAACCCCGTGCGGGCGCGGACGAACGCGGCGTCCGCCTTCTCGACCGGCTCGTCGACGAGCGCCGCGACGCTCGCCTCGTCCACGCGGTTCGCTCCGCTCGCCGTGACGAGGACCGCGCGGTCGGTGCGCCGGCCCCGGAAGACCAGCGACTTCACGATCTGGTCCACGCGGCAGCCGAGCGCCTTGGCCGCGTCGGCCGCCGTCCGCGCCGACGCGTCCAGATCGACGACGCGGTGACCGCCGCCGAGCGCCGCCAGCGTCTCCTGAACGCGCTCGAGGCTTGGCTTCACGGAATGACGATGTGGTCGAATGCCTCCGCGTACGCGCAGCCCTTGGCCTGCCCGAGCTGTCGCGCGCGGTCCCGCACCCGCGCCTCCACGGCGGCAAAGTCCTTGAACTGGCTCGCGTGGCAGGCGAGCGCGCGGAGCTTCAGGTCCATCGTGTCGGAGACGTCGACGACGACCTGGGGATCCTGCCACTGCATCACGTACACCTCGCGGACCTTGTGGGGCTCGAAGGTGGGCATGAGCTCCGGGAACGCCATGTGGTCGCGGGCGAGGGGATAGATGCAGTCGAGGGTGACGCCCCCGACGATCCGGTGGTCGCGGTGGGAGGCTCCCAGGAGGTACGTGCGGTGCGGGTTCTGGCAGACGACGAGGTCGGGACGCCACGCGCGGATCATGCGCGAGACGTCGCGCCGCAGGTCACGCGTGTCCTCGACCTCGCCGTCCGGGTAGCCGAGGAACTCCACCCGCTCGACGCCGAGCGTGCGCGCCGCGTTGCGCTGCTCCTCCTCGCGGATCCGGGCGAGCCGCTCCGGCGTCATCGACCGATCGCTCGAGCCCTTGTTTCCGTTGGTGACGATGACGTACGTGACCTCGCGGCCCTCCTTGACCATCTTCGCGACGGTGCCGCCCGCGCCGAACTCCGAGTCATCCGGGTGTGCGGTCACGACCATCACGCGCTCAATCTTGTCGGCCATCGAGCCTCCTCGTTCCTTCGGCTGCGGCTCGCACTGCCAGGTTCACAGACTCGCCTCGCCTTCGGCTGCGGCTCGCACTGCCACGTTCACAGACTCGCCTCGCGGCGCGCGTCGCCGAGCCTCCGCGGGCGCCGCTCGGCTCGCACTGCCAGGTTCACAGACTCGCCTCGCGGCGCGCGTCGCCGAGCCTCCGCAGCCGCCGCTCGGCTCGCACTGCCAGGTTCACAGACTCGCCTCGCCTCCGGCTGCGGCTCGCACTGCCAGGTTCACAGACTCGCCTCGCGGCGCGCGTCGCCGAGCCTCCGCGGGCGCCGCTCGGCTCGCACTGCCAGGTTCACAGACTCGCCTCGCCTCCGGCTGCGGCTCGCACTGCCACCGCCGTTTGGATCCTCGTGCTCAGGATACCGATTCCGAGGGCGTCGCGCGACCGGCTATAATCGCACGATGCCCGAGACCGCCGCCGGTCGAGTAGGGGTCGTCGTCCTGCTCGTGCTCCTCGCCGCGGTGGTCGTCGTACCGCTGCTTCCCGGCGATCCCGGCGCGGTCCGGCTGGCGGGCGTCGCCGTGCTCTGGTGGTTCGCCGCGGGCGCCGCGCCGGTCGTCGCCACCCTGACGGCCTGTGCCCTGTTCAGGCCACGCGGGAGCGTTGCGGCCGCGCGCGCCAACCCGACCGCCTCCCTCCGCGCCGTCGCGACGTGGGCGTCGCCCGTTGTGCTCACTGCCGTCGCCGCCTGCGTGTTTGCCGGGGCGCCCGAGGCGCCCATCCTGGTCCTCACCGTGGCCGTTGCGCCGCTCCTCGCGCTGCTCGCCCCCTCCGCCGACCCCGCGCCGTCGCTCAACCGGGTCGCCGGGCTCGCCGCTGGGGCCGCCGTCGGGCTCGTGCTATGGGCGAATCTCGGCGTAGTCGCCGACCTCGCGCGCCTCGCGGGCGTCCCGCGCCACGCGGCACTCACGCTCTCGGCCGCGGCCGCGTTCTTCGGCGTGGGGTGGCGCGCGGCGCGCCGACCCGGCGGTGCGGTCATCCTCGCCGGCCTGGTGGGCGTCGTGCTTCCCCTCGTCGTGATCGGCGCCACGGTCGCCATCCCACCATGGACCGCGTGGAGCCGCACGGCCTCACGAGCCGCGCTCACCTTCGGCGAGGGAAGCGTCTGGGTCACCGACGGACGTCGCCTGGAGCGGTCGGCGACCCTCGTTTTCACCGAGCCCCACCGCGTCACCGCGCTGAGTCCCGGTACGTATCGGGTGATCGAAGAGGTCGTCGAGAGGGACGCGCCGCGGACCGTCACGCGTGAGTGGTACCTCGCGGCGGGGGACGCGCTCACGCTGCGTCCGGGCGACCGGCTGGTCCTCGAGGCGGGCACGCAGGTCCGCTTCGAGAGGGGCAAGCGCGTACCCAACAGCGCCGCGTCGGGCGTCGCCTGGGCCGAGCCGTCCGAGCGGCGCTCGCTCGGCACGGCGGCCCACGCGCTGGGCGTCGTGCTGACACTCGTCGGCGGCAGCCTCGCCCTGCTCCCGCGGCCGCGCGGACTCACATGGCGCCGCACCGTTGCCGGGTCCGTGCTCCTCCCGGGGCTGACGCTCGCCGCGGTCTCCTGGGGCGCGTACGGTGTGTACGCCGCGCCGGAACTCGCCCTCGGCGCGGCGCCGGCGACCGGGCTCGTGGAGCTGTCCGCGCTGGTCCTCCCGGCGCCGGTGGGTGGCGCCCTCGTCGCGACGAGTATCTTCGCCCTGCTCCTCCTCTTCGTCGCGACGGCCCTGGCGCTGCGGGGGGTCATCGCGACGCACGCCAAGCCGGAGAACGCGGACATCGCCTGGGGCGGCCTCGTGGTGGTCGCCGCCGTCGCGGGGCTTTGGCCTGCAGACCCGTGGCGCACCTGGCTCGCCGGCTGTGGCCTCGCCGCCGCGGCGGTCGCCGCCCCGCGACTCGCCGGTGGGGACGCGCGCTCCAGCCTCGTGGGCTCGCTCGCCGGCGCCGCGGCGTTCGTCGGCCTCACGGCCGTCGGTGACCGGCTGCCGGCCTGGGCCGGCTCCGTGGCTGCGTACCCCGCGCTCCTCGCGGCACCGCTGGCGTGGATGGCCGTGCGAGCCGAGACCGTCCGACGGGCGAGGCGAGTCTGAGATGAGCGGGCCGTGCGAGCCGAGACCGTGCGACGGGCGAGGCGAGTCTGAGATGAGCCTGAGTGAGCCCGCGCAACGATTCGCTGGCGAGGCCGCCGCGTGTGATCGGTGGGGGGTGTCGGGGGGAGCGGCGCCGCTCCCCACGACGTTGATGGGTTGCCGGGGCCCCGCGAGGCTGACACAATAGGTCTGCGACATGGCGAGCGATCGGATCGTCGTCAGGGGCGCCCGCGAGCACAACCTCAAGAACATCGATCTCGAGATCCCGCGCGACCAGCTTGTCGTCATCACGGGGCTCTCGGGCTCGGGGAAATCGTCGCTGGCCTTCGACACGATCTACGCCGAGGGCCAGCGCCGCTACGTCGAGTCGCTCTCGGCCTACGCGCGCCAGTTCCTCGAGCAGATGGAAAAGCCCGAGGTCGACTCGATCGAGGGGCTGTCGCCCGCGATCTCGATCGAGCAGAAGACGACCTCGAAGAACCCGCGCTCGACCGTCGGGACCGTCACCGAGATCTACGACTACCTGCGCGTGCTCTTCGCGCGCGTGGGGGTCCCGCACTGCCCGAGCTGCGACCGGGTGATCTCCGCCCAGACCGTCCAGCAGATGGTCGATCGCGTCATGGCCCAGGCGCCGGGCACCCGGCTCATCGTGCTGGCGCCCGTCGTCCGGGGGCGTAAGGGCGAGTACAAGAAGCTGTTTTTCGATCTCGGGCGCCAGGGGTTCACGCGCGTCCGCGTGAACGGCGCCGTCCGCGAGCTCGGCGAGGCGATCGAGCTCGACAAGAAGCGCAAGCACACGATCGAGGTGGTCGTCGACCGCCTCGTCGTGCGCGACAATCTGGGCGCCCGGCTCGCCGACTCCCTCGAGACCGCGCTGCGCCTGGCCGACGGCGTGGTGTTAGTTGAGGTGACGGGGGAATCGAGAGGGGGGCCCCCCCCTCTCCCAACAGCCCCGATGCTCTTCTCGGAAAGACTCGCGTGCGTCGAGTGCGGCGTCTCGCTGCCCGAGGTGTCGCCGCGCATGTTCTCGTTCAACAGCCCCTACGGCGCGTGCCCGGAGTGCGGCGGGCTCGGCTCGCGCGACGAGATCGACGCCGAGCGCCTGGTGCCGAACCCGGCGCGCTCGCTCAAGGAGGGGGCCCTGGCGCCGTGGGCCGGGCGGGAGACGACGTACTTCCGCCAAACGCTCCAGGTGCTCGCGAAGCGGCACCGGTTCGCGCTCGACACGCCGTGGGAGAAGCTCAAGAAGCCCGTACGGGACGTCATCCTCCACGGCGAGAAGGACGGCGGCTTCGAGGGCGTCATCAAGACGCTCGAGCGACGGTACCGCGAGACGACGTCCGAGGAGGCGCGGGCGGAGATCCAGCAGTTCATGGCCGAGCGGCCCTGCCCGAACTGCGGGGGCGCGCGCCTGCGCCGCGAGTCGCTCGGCTTCAAGATCGGGGGCCGCTCGATCGCCGACGTCGTGCGGCTGACGATCAAGGGGGCGGGCGTCTTCTTCGACGGCCTGACGCTCAGCGAGCGCGAGACCGCCATCGCCCGGCGCGTCCTCAAGGAGATCCGCGAGCGCCTCGGCTTTCTCACCAACGTCGGCCTCGACTACCTCACGCTGGACCGGCCCGCGGGCACCTTGGCCGGAGGCGAAGGACAGCGCATTCGGCTGGCGACACAGATCGGGTCCAGTCTCGTTGGCGTGCTGTACATCCTCGACGAGCCGTCGATTGGATTGCACCAGCGGGACAACCGGCGCCTGCTCGACACGCTCAAGCGGCTCCGGGACCTCGGCAACACGGTGCTCGTCGTCGAGCACGACGAGGAGACGATCAGGAGCGCCGACTACGTCGTGGACCTCGGCCCTGGGGCCGGCGAGCTGGGCGGCCACGTCGTCGCGGTCGGGACGCCGGACGAGATCCGGGCGAACCCGGCCTCGCTCACGGGACGTTACCTGGCGGGCGCCCTGGAGATCCCGGTGCCGGCGACGCGACGGAAGGGGAGCGGCCACGCCATCACGATCCACAACCCGCGCGAGCACAACCTCAAGGGGATGCCCGTGCGGATCCCGCTCGCGACCTTCACGTGCGTGACGGGCGTCTCCGGGTCCGGCAAGTCGACGCTGGTCAACGACATCCTCTACCGCGCGCTCGCCCAGATGCTCCACCGCGCGCAGGACCGCCCGGGGGCGCACGAGCGCATCGAGGGTGCCCAGCGCGTCGACAAGGTCGTGGACATCGACCAGTCGCCAATCGGCCGCACGCCACGCTCGAACCCCGCTACCTACACCGGGGTCTTCACGTTCATCCGGACCCTCTTCGCACGGACGCCGGAGGCGCGCATGCGCGGCTACGCGCCGGGCCGGTTCTCGTTCAACGTCAAGGGCGGCCGGTGCGAGGCGTGCCAGGGCGACGGGCTCGTGAAGATCGAGATGCACTTCCTGCCCGACGTGTACGTGACGTGCGACGTCTGCAAGGGCCGCCGCTACAACCGCGAGACGCTCGACGTCCGGTACAAGGGACGGTCGGTCGCCGAGGTCCTGGACATGACGGTCCGCGAGGCGCTCGGGTTCTTCGACGCAGTGCCCGTCATCCGGGCGAAGCTCCAGACCCTTGACGACGTCGGGCTCGATTACATCCGTCTCGGCCAGTCCGCCACAACCCTGTCGGGGGGAGAAGCCCAGAGGGTGAAGCTGGCCACAGAACTGTCACGACGAGCCACCGGACGGACGCTCTATATCCTCGATGAGCCGACGACCGGATTGCACTTCGCCGATATTCAGAAGCTCCTGGACGTGCTCAACCGCCTCGTGGACCAGGGCAACACGGTTGTCATCATCGAGCACAACCTCGACGTGATCAAGACCGCCGACTGGATCATCGACCTTGGACCGGAGGGTGGGGAGGAGGGCGGTCGGGTCGTGGCTACGGGCACGCCCGAGGAGCTCGCCCGTTCGGCCCAGCGCTCGTACACCGGCCAGTTCCTCCGCGGGCTGCTCGAGCGCGGGTAGGCGGCGTGCGGCGGACCAGGATCGTCTGTACCCTCGGTCCCGCCAGCCAGAGCCGCGCCGAGCTCGACCGCCTGGTCGCCGCGGGCATGGACGTCGCCCGCGTGAACTTCTCCCACGGCACCCACGCCGAGCACGCCGAGGTCATCCGGCTGGTCCGCGAGGGCGAGGCCCGCTGGGGCCGGCCGATCGCGATCCTTCAAGATTTGCAGGGGCCGAAGATCCGCCTCGGCACCTTCGGGCCCGCGGGCGGCGCGCGGGTCGACCTCGAGCCCGGCCAGTCGTTCGCGCTCTGCGCGAAGCCCGTGGTGGGCACCGCGGAGCGCGCGTCGCTGAACCACCCCGAGTACCTCGCGAACGTCAGCCCGGGCGACCAGATCTGGATGGACGACGGCATGATCCAGCTCCAGGTGGAAGAGGCATCGCCGGAGGAGGTGCGCTGCCGGGTCGTCGTGGGGGGGCGCATCAGCGATCACAAGGGGATCTCGCTCCCGCATGTGCCGCTCCCGGTTTCGTGCCTCACCGACAAGGACCGCGAGGACCTCCGCTTCGGCCTCGAGCACGCCGTCGACTTCGTCGCCGTCTCGTTCGTACGATCGGCGGCCGACGTCGGGGAGGTGCGGGACTTCCTGCGCGAGCTCGGTGCCGACGTGCCGATCGTCGCCAAGCTCGAGCGCCACGAGGGCATCCTGAACCTCCCGGACATCCTGCCCTCGGTCGAGGCGGTCATGGTGGCGCGCGGCGACCTCGGTGTCGACGTGCCGCTCGAGGACGTGCCCCATCTGCAGAAGGAGATCGTCCGGCAGGCGCGGGAGGCGGGCGTGCCGGTCATCGTGGCGACGCAGATGCTCGAGTCAATGGTCACCCACCTCCGGCCGACGCGCGCGGAGGTCTCGGACGTCTCGACGGCCATCTTCGACGGCGCCGACGCGATCATGCTCTCCGCCGAGACGGCCACGGGCCGGTACCCGGCGGAGGCGGTCGAGGTGATGGCCCGCATTGCCGAACGGGCCGAGCGGGCCGTCCTCGTGGACGAGACGCGCCGGCGGCGCCAGGAGCGAGTCGGCGTCGGGTTCTCCGAGGCGATCTCCACCGCGGCCTCCGCGGCCGCGCACGCGCTCGGGGCGCGCGCGATCGTCGCGTTCACGGAATCGGGCGCCTCCGCGCGCCTCATCTCCCAGGCACGTCCGGACGTGCCGATCATCGCGCTGACGCCGTTCGTCGAGGTCCAGCGGCGGCTCGCCCTGTGGTGGGGCGTGTCCTCGCGGCTCATCCGCAAGGTTCAGACGACCGACGAGATGATCGAGGAGGTCGAGGCGACGCTCCTTGGCGACGGGGCGGTCGGGCCTGGCGACGTCCTCGTCATCATCTCCGGCTCGCCCATGTGGGTGTCGGGAACGACGAACCTCCTGAAGCTCCACCGCGTGGGCGAGCGTCGCTGAGGGTGGCGGTGCGAGCCGCAGCCGGAGGCGAGGCGAGTCTGTGAACGTGGCGGTGCGAGCCGCAGCCGGAGGCGAGGCGAGCCTGTGAATGCGGCCGTGCAGCGCCCGGGCCTCGCACGCGTCGCCCCGGTGCTCGTGGGACTCCTGGTGGTCTGGGTGGCGGGCGGGCTCTGGCTCGCGCGGCGCGGGGCGGAGCGGCACGAGGTCGTCGTGGCCGACACGGTCGCCGCCGTCCGCGCGCTCGTCGACGCCGCCGCGCGTGAGCTGCGCCGCGAGGCCGCGCTGCTCGCCAAGGATCCGGCCATCGTGGAGGGCGCGCTCAAGCACGACTGGGCGACGCTGGCGCGCGGCGCCTCGCCGAGGATGCTCGCGCTCACGCTGGAGCGGGTCGCCGACCTCCTCTGTGTCGTGGACGCGACCGGCGCGCTGCTCGTCCAGGTGCCGGCGACGCCGCGGGTGGAGGGCCTTGCCCTTCCGCGGCCCGCCGAGGCCGTCACGCGTGTCGCCGTCGTGAACAACCGCGCCTATCTCGTGGGGCTGGCGCCGCTGCCTGCCGGGATGGTCGTGGTCGGCCGACGCGTCGAGTCGCTCGCGCGGGTTCTCGACGGGCTGCCGTCACGACCCGCCGTGGTGGTGCTGGTGGAGGACCTGGCCGTCGGCGGGACGCTGCCCGGCGTGCCGCCGCGGGGCTGGCGGGACGCGGCGCGTGGTCGACGCGTCACGGTCGACGGCCAGTCGTGGCTCGCGCGGCCGCTCGACGACACGGCGGGCGAGAGTCTCTGGGCGCTGGTCCCCGAGGGGGCCCGGCGCGTCGCGGAGCGACGGTTCTGGTTCGCCTGGGCGCTCTCGCTCGTCGCCGCGACGGGCGTCGCGCTGGTCGCGGGCGCTGTTGTCGCGCGCACGGCGCGAGCCGAGCCCGCGTGGCCGAGTCGGGCCGTCGGCGCGGGGGCCGCGGAGTCGGCGAGTGTCGGAGCGGGGGCCGGGTGGTCGGCGCCCACCATGGGTGGCCCGACAAAGGAGCGGGATGGCTCCGACACGCTCGAGGCGCTCCGCGCCGTCGCGGTCGCGACGGGCAACGGTGACGATCTCGTGGCCACCGCCGAGCGCACGCTCGAGGTCGTCTGCGGCGTCGCGCGGACGGCGTTTGGCGGCCTCTTCCGGCTCGACCCCGTGTCGCAGACGCTCGTGCTCGTCGCCCACCGAGGCTTCTCGCCCGAGGACGTCGCCGTGCTGCGCGTGCGCCCGCTCGACGCGAGCCACGTCGGCGAGGCGGTGCGCGCGGGTCACCTCATCCTGACCGACCTGACGCGGTCGCGCGTGCTCACGCCCGCGGTGCGCGAGCGGGTCGTCGCCGGCGGCTACCACACGCAGCTCTCGCTGCCGATCACCGTGAGCGGCGCGGTCTGGGGCGTCATGGCGCTCATCTCGAGAGAGCCGCGCACGTTCGACGGCGACGAGCTGACGCTCCTGCAGGCAGTCGCGCACCAGGTCGGCCAGGCCGTCGCTCGCACCGCCCGCTTCGTCGAGGCCCGCGAGCGGAGCCGGCGCCTGGAGACGCTCACGCGGCTCGCGCAGACACTCACCGCGACGCTGTCGGTCGACGAGGTGGTCCAGCGCGTGGTGGACGCAGCCGCCGAGCTGTTCGACTCGAGCGTCGCGCGGCTCTGGCTGGTCGATGACGACGGCGCCCAGGTCACGCTGCGCGCGTCGGTCGGCGCGCGGGGCGCGGGCGAGGGGCGGCCCCCCCTCCGTGTCGGGGAGGGACTCGTGGGGACGGTCGTCGCCACGCGCGAGCCCCTGGCCGTGGCCGACGTCCTCGGGGACCCGCGGACCCGCAACGTCGCGCAGCTCCGCGCCGAGGGGACAGCGTCGGCCGCGGTCGTTCCCCTCCTCGTCGGGGACCGAGTGCTCGGCGCGCTCTCGATCGGCGTGCGCGAGCGCCACGAGTACACCCGCGAGGAGCTCGACGTGCTGGGCTCGCTCGCCCTCCACGCGGCGAACGCGCTCAACAACGCCCGCCAGTTCTCCGAGGAGAGCGCCCGGCGCGCGTACCTCGGCGCGCTCCTCGAGATCAACAAGAAGATCGGCGGCATGGTGCCGACGGAGACGCTGCTCTCCTCGATCGCCGAGGAAGCCGCGCGGCTCCTCGACGTGGACAATGCCGGCTTCCGGCTGCTCCAGGGCGAGGAGCTCGTCCTGGCCGGCCTGGCCGGCACGGCGGCGCAGACCATGACGCGTCCACGGATCCGGGTGGGCGAGAGTCTGAGCGGTCGGGTCGTGGCGACCGGGAGGACGCTCGTCTGCGAGATCCAGAGCGTCCCGGATGTCGCCCCCGAGAACGTCGAGGCGGACCGCCGGCTCGGCTACACGATGTTCCTCGGCGTGCCGCTGAGGGTCGGCGCCCGGACGATCGGCGCGTTGGCGTTCCGGGCACGACGGGCGTTCACCGCGCGCGACGCGGAGATCGCCGAGGCGTTCGCCGACCAGGCCGCGATCGCCCTCGACCAGGCTCGGCTCTACTCGGAGACTGCGGGGCGTCTGGAGGAGACCGGCGCGCTGCTCGAGGTCGTCGAGATCCTCAACTCCACGCTCGACGCGAAGCGGCTGCTCCAGCGCGTCGCGATCAAGATCGCCCAGGTGTGCCGCGTCGACCGTTGCTCGGTCGCCGTCTGGGAAGGCGGCGAGATCACGCCGCTCATGGCGCAATACGCCGACGGACGGAAGGCCCCGGAGCAGTGGACCGCCTTCCAGGGGATGGCCTCTCGGCCCCTCCACGAGATCCCGGCGAACGCGCGGGCCCTCGAGAGCCGCCGCCCGGTGGTCGTGAACGACGCGCGGGCGAGCGACCTCCTCCCGCGCGAGTGGGTCGAGACCTTCGCCCTCGGATCCTACCTCGTCGTGCCGTTGATCCGGCAGGACCAGGTCGCCGGCATCATGACCCTGGACTACTGCGAGCGGCCGACGCCCTTCGAGCCCTGGCAGGTGAACCTCGCGATGACGATCGCAGGCCAGCTCGCCCTGGCGCTGGCGAACACCCGCCTCTACACGGAAGCCCAGGAGCGCCTCCGCGAGACGACGACCCTCATGAGCGTCGGCCAGATCCTCTCGCGATCGCAGCCCGTCGGCGAGCGGATGCGGCACGTGGCGAGGGAGGTCGCGCGGGCGTTTGGCGCCGACATGGTCGGTGCGTACTTCCTCGACGAGCGGAAGGAGACGCTCGTGCCGCTGGGTGGCTACCACGTGCCGCGGCACCTGCTCGCATGGTTCGCCACGCGGCCGATCGTGCTCGCGCGCGTCCCCGACCTTCTTCCGGCGTGGCGAGCGGGCCGCGCCATATGGAGCGCCGATCCGCTCCACGACCCGCGCTTCGACCCCAACTGGCTCGAGGGGCTCCCGCCGCATTCCGTACTCCTCGCGTCGGCGACGGCGCGTGGCGAGCCGATCGGCGCCCTGTTCGTCGTCTGGTGGCGGCCCGGCCGCCGGTTCCAGCCGACCGAGATCCGGCTCGTCGAGGGCCTCGCCGCGCAAGTGGGCCTCGTGATGGAAAACGCGGAGCTGGCGCGCCAGACCGAGGTCAAGCTGCGGGAGACGGAGACGCTGCTCTCCGTGAGCCGGACGTTCTCCTCGACGCTCGACCTGCAAGCCCTGCTGCGCCACTTCCTCCGTCGCGTCACGCAGGCCGTCGACGCGGACTCGGCGGGCGTCTGGCTCCGTGAGGGCGACGGCGAGTGGCTGGAGCCCGTCGCCGGTTACCGCCTCCCGCCCGACCGGCTGGAGGAGCTCCGTCGGATCCGGCTCTCGCTCGTCCGGGACCCGTTCTTCGCGGAGGCGGCGCGCACGAGAAGGCCCGTCGCCTCGTCCGACGTGGCGGCGGACCCGCGCGCCTCGGCGGTCATGCGGGACGTGGTGCCGCACCGGAGCCACCTCTTCGTGCCCATCGTCGCCAAGGAACGGATGATCGGCGGGTTCGGCCTGATCTGGTACGAGCGCGTGCGCGAGTTCTCCGCGAGCGAGCTGGCCCTGATGGAGGTGATCGCCAACCAGGCGGGCGTGGCGATCGACAACGCGCGGCTCTTCGAGGAGAACCGCCGCCAGGTACAGGAGCTCGCCGTCCTGCACGAGCTGTCGCGAGCGGTCACCGGCCAGCTCGAGCGGGCGGCGCTGATCGACGCGATCCACGCCCAGGTGGCGCGTGTCCTCGACGTCCGCAACATGGTCATCGCCCTCCACGACGAGGAGCGCCGCGAGCTCGAGATCGTGCTCCGGATCGTGGAGGGCGTGCCCGACGCGCGGCCCCCGCTCCGATACCCGGACCGCGCGTCGGGCCTCATGTCGGTCGTGCGCGAAACGGGGCGCGCCATCCGGACCGACAACTACGAGGCCGAGTGCGCGCGGCTCGGCGTGGAGGCCATCCGGACCTCCGCCGACCTCGGCCACTGGCTGGGCGTGCCGATGGCCGCGGGCGACCGCGTCCTGGGCGTGCTGGCGCTCCGCGGAGGGGAGCGCCCCTTCACCGAGCGCGACGAGCGCCTCCTGACGAACCTCGCGCACCTCGCGGCGCTCGCGCTCCGGAGCGCGCGGCTCTTCGAGGAGCGCACCCGCGCCTACCGCGAGTTGGCCGCCGCGCAGGACCAGCTCGTGCGCACCGAGAAGCTCCGCGCCCTCGGCGAGATGGCGTCGGGTGTCGCCCACGACTTCAACAACCTGCTTGCTTCGATCCTCGGGCGCGCCCAGCTCACCCTGCAGCGGGTCAACCACCCACAGCTCCGCCAGTGGCTCCAGGTGATCGAGCGCGCGGCCCTCGACGGCGCGCAGACGGTCCGGCGCCTGCAGGAGTTCACGCGGATCCGACGCGACCAGCCGTTCGTCGCGGTGGACCTGAACGAGGTGGTGCGTGAGGCCCTCGAGATCACGCAGGCGCGCTGGCGCGAGGAGGCCGTGAGCCGGGGCGTCATGCTCGAGGTGAAAAGCGATCTCGGGGCGCTCCCGAAGGTGGCCGGCGACCCCGTCGAGCTCCGCGAGGCGCTGACGAACCTGATCCTCAACGCGGTGGACGCGATGCCCGACGGCGGCGTGCTGACGCTCACGACCGCCGTCGTGGACGGCGCGGTCGTGGTCACTGTCGGCGACACCGGCGTCGGCATTTCCCCGACGATCCGTGACCGGATCTTCGATCCGTTCTTCACGACCAAGGGGCCGCAGGGGACGGGGCTCGGGCTCTCCATGACGTATGCCATCCTCGAGCGGCACGGCGCGCGGATCACGGTCGACAGCGAGGAGAGGCGCGGCACCACCTTCCGGCTGACCTTCGCGCCGGCCTGGGAGCTGGAGGCGCCGGCGACCGAGCCCGCCCCGCCGGCGCCGCCCGGTGAGGTCTCGCTCCGCTGCCTCGTGGTGGACGACGAGCCGACGGTCGGTGCGATGCTGGGCGACGTGCTCGAAACGGGCGGGCATCGCGCCGTCGTCGCGACCGACGGCAGCGAGGCCATCGCCCGCTTCGGCGCCGAGCCGTTCGATGTCGTCTTCACCGACCTCGCGATGCCGCGCGTGTCGGGGTGGCAGGTCGCGCGGGCGATCAAGGAGATGGCACCCACCGTGCCCGTCATCATGGTGACGGGCTTCGGCGTGGAGCTCTCGGCGGAGGAGCGTCGCGCGCACGGCGTGGACCTCGTCCTGGTGAAACCGCTCAGGATCCAGGAGATCCTGGACGTGGCCTCGCAGGTGGCGCGGCGCCGCGTCTGGCGAACCTGAACGTGGTCGTGCGAGTCGCAGGACGTCGCGGGGCCGCAGTGCGAGCCGCAGGCGAGGCGAGTCTGTGATCGAGCGCCCGCCGTCCGAGACGAGCCTATGAACACGGAGGAGCGATCGATGAACTTCGAGTCTCTGATCCTCGACCGCCGTGACGGGGTCGCGACGATCACGCTGAACCGTCCCGACGCGCTCAACGCGCTCAACCTGGCGCTCGGGCGGGAGCTCTTCCACGCCGCGCTCGACGTCGACGACGACCCGGGCGTGCGCTGCGTGGTCATCACCGGCGCGGGCAAGGCGTTCTGCGCGGGGGGTGACGTGAAGGATTTCGCCGACAACCTCCCGCGGATCGGCGCGCTCGTCAAGGAGCTCACGACCTACCTGCACGGGACCGTGTCGCGCCTCGCCCGGAGCGACAAGCCCGTGATCATGGCGGTCAACGGCGTGGCCGCCGGCGGCGGGCTCTCGTTCGCGCTCTCCGGCGACCTCGTGATCGCGGCCGAGTCGGCGCGCTTCACGATGGCGTACTCGAAGATCGCGGCGACCCCCGACGGGTCGTCCTCGTACTTCCTCCCGCGGCTCGTGGGGCTGCGCCGAGCGATGGAGCTCTACTTCACCAACCGCGTGCTCTCGGCCCGTGAGGCGCTCGAGTGGGGACTCGTGACGCGCGTCGTGCCCGACGCCGAGCTCCGGAGCGCCGTGGACGCGCTCGCGCGCGAGCTCGCGCAGGGGCCGTCGAAGGCGTTCGGCGGGGCGAAGCGACTCTTCCACCAGTCCACGTGGGAGAGCCTCGAGACCCAGATGGAGCTCGAGGCCCAGGCGATCGCGGCGAGCGGCCGCACCGAGGACTTCCGGGGCGGCGTGACCGCATTCGCCAGCAAGAAGACGCCGACCTTCCATGGGAGGTGAGGCCGTGAGCCGCCCGCGCTTCTACTATCGGCCCGGCTGATCGTCGTGCGCCAAGACGAAGGAGCTGCTCTCGTCTTGGGGGGTCGAGTTCGACCCGGTGGACGTGCAGGCGCAGCCCGACGCGCTCACCGAGCTCCGGCGGCTCGGCGTGCCGCTCGTGCCCGCGCTGACAGTGGGCGAGCGCGCGGTCCACGGCTGGAATCCGCCCGCGTACGCGACGCTCCTCGGCGTCGCCTACGCGCCCGCGACGAAGCTTGCGCCCGAAGAGCTGGCGCGGCGGCTCGACCGGATCCTCGAGTGTACCCAGCAGCTCGTGCGCGTCGTGCCGGAGTCGCTGCTGGACTGGGCGCCGCCGGAGCGCGCCCGTCCGCTCCGCGATCTCGGGTTCCACGTCTTCCGCCTCGCGCTGGCGTACGTGGACGGCATGGACCTCGGTGAGTTCCCCGAAGCGTGGTTGCAGGAGCGGTCGCCGGCCGACCTGCGCGACGGCGCGGCGATCGCGCGGTACGGCGCTCTCGTGCGGGCGCGCATCTCGGGTTGGTTCGAAGGCGCGTCCGTGCAGGAGTTCGAGCGCGTGATCCGCGTCTACTACGGGCCGCAGTCGGGCCACGACCTGCTCGAGCGCACGACGTGGCACGCCGCCCAGCACCTGCGCCAGCTCGTCGCGCTCGTCGAGCGCCACGGCCTCACGCCCGAGCCGCTGCCGGTCGGGCTGTTCGCCGGCCTCCCCCTCCCTGACGCTCTCTGGTGAGACCCCGCGGGCGTTGAGCGAGGGGCGGCGTCCCCGGGGTGGGGAGTGCTCGCCCCCGTCATTCGCGGCTCTCTTTGAGAGCCGCGTCCAGCGCGGCGAGCAGGCCGCGCCCTCGATGAAATCCACGCTGCGTGACGAGCGTCAGCGCCGTGCGCGCCTCGCTGAGCGCCGTGCCATCGGCACGGCTCAAGAGCGCGGCAAGGTCCACGCGGTCGTGCGGGCGGGTGCGGTCGTCTCGTGCGAGCACCTTCAGTGCGAGAGGTGACCGAGGCGGGCGACCGGCAGAGTAAAGCCCGGTACGGCCTCGATTGCCTCCGCCTCGGCTACGATCTCGGGTTTGATCCCCGAAGAGGCAAAGAGCAGGTCGATGACGACCCCGCGGGCCTCTTCAGCCGCCGCCGCGAGCCGGACGGTCGCCACGCGTCCGACGGCGTCCTGCTCGATCGCCGCGACGACGCTCCAACCCCGCCCCTGGAGGTCGCGGACGAGAGCCTCGGCGTCACGATCGCCGGCGACACGCACGGCCAGGTCGGCGTCGCGCGTCAGTCGGGGCTCGGTGCAGGCCGAGACCGCGAAGCCGCCGACCAGCGCGAACCGACGGCCGAGCTCACGGAGGTCCGTGACGATGCGACGGAGCGCGGCTTCGGCGCGGCTCAGGGATGTGACGGCGGCCAGGAGATGGAATGGCCCCAGCCGTCGCCGTGCTCGGCGCCCGGGCGCGTCTCGAGCCAGGCGACCAGCATAGCTTCGATCTCCTCGTCCTGGGCGTCGGGATGCTCCCGGCGGAGTTGCGCAAGCCGCATCGACTCCCCGAGCGCGCACAGGTCGAAGGCCGTTCGCAATCGTGCCGCCATCGCCTCCGGCGAGTCGTCAGCCACGTTGTGATTGTAGGTCGCGCTCGGTTCGGAAGGGAAGGCTAGTCCTCGTCCACCCACGCCTCGGTGAGGCGGCGGGCCAGCGTCCGGTGGCCCTTGAAGAAGTAGCCGAGCATCGCCGCGGCGGAGAGGAGGTTGCCGACGAAGATCGCCCAGCCCGCCAGCTCGTCGAGCACCCACTTGGCGAGGATCACCACCGCGCCGAAGAAGAAGACCTCGAACGCGGTGAAGAAGATCACCAGCGCGAAGACGAACAGGGGCTGCCGCTCGGCGCCCGCGATGAGCAGCGAGCCGAGCATGCCGACGACGACGAACGCGAGGCCGTGGACGACCGTATAGGACAGCACGGCGGCCGTCGGCGCCGACTGACGGAGCAGCGCCATGCCCAGGAGCTTCGGCGTTCGGAGCGGTTCGCCCTGGATCGCGTCGATCGCGAGGAACCACACCGCGACGACGGCGGCGCCGATGAGGCCCGCGACGACGCCCTCGCGCAGGACGCCGCCCCAGGAGCCGATCAGGGTGCGCGGGAGGGCGCGGTGGGCCCGGAAGAAATACCAGAGCATCGCGAGCGAGGCGAGCAGGTTGCCGATCAGGATCGCCCACCAGACGAGCGCTCCGAGCATGGACCGGCCGAGCGCGCCGACCACGCCGAAGACGAAGACCTCGAAGGCGGCGAAGAGGATCACGAAGGCGACGAACAACGTCGGCTCGCGCTCGCTCAGCGCCAGGAGGCTCGCCGCGACGACGCCGAACGCGATGAACGCGAGACCGTGGATCAGCGTGTAGCCCAGGACGTTCGCCACGGTGATCTCGAGCCCGACCGGGGTGCTCACGCCCCGGAAGACCGCGCCGCCGAGGAGACCCGGCGTCAGGAAGGGTCGACCGCGCGCGAGGTCGAAGAAGAGGAACCACACCGCGACGACGACCGCGCCGATCAGGCCGGCAACGACCCCCTCTCGCAGGACCGACCGCCTCGCTGCCGCCATCGCCGCCGCCATCTTAGCCCTGCCCCTCGCCCGCGGCAAGACGGCGCATCACCTCGGCATTCCGGTTACCGGCGTGTATCCCGCGAGGGACGTTGACGCGCCGATGTGGACCTGATTGAATGAGCGCCGTGGGTGTCTACGACCAGATCGAGAAGGCGTTCCAGGACATTGTCGCTCCCGAGCTCCACGCGCTCCGGGGCGACATCCGCGTCCTAGATCAGAGAATCGTCGGCCTGGACCAGAAGATCGACGGGGTCGACCAGAGGCTGAGCGAGAAGATCGACGGGGTTGACGCCCGCCTCGCGACCAAGATCGACGGGCTCCGGAGCGAGACAGTCTCGATGAAGGCGGAACTGCTTGCCGAGATCCGCCGCCTCGACACCCGGATGGACGGCATGGATCGCGAGCTGCGGACCGCGATCGACATCCGCGAGCGCCTCGCGGCTCTCGAAGCTCGCCGCGCCTCCTGACGGCTGACGCAATAATCGGCGGCGGCTCGAGCGGGGCGCGGAGGTTGCGCCGCCGGCCCTCCCGAATCCAAGGTGAGGACAAAGGGGCCGTCGAGCCCCCCTGTGGTCCTACGGATCGCACGCCAGTCTCACCCCGTAGTCGGCGTAGCGGAGGTGCGGCGGCAGCGACGAGCGATGCGCGACGGGGCTCCACGGGTCGGCGTGCCGCCAGGCGCCGCCCCGGCTGACGCGTCGGTCGCCGGCGGCCGGGCCGCGCGGATTGCGCGCGGGCGCGTGAGCGTAGTAGCCCGCATCGAACCAGTCGGCGCACCACTCGTGGCACACGCCCGAGAGATCCATGATCCCGAGCGCGTTCGCCGGCGTCTGGCCGACGCGCGGGGGCCGATCGAAGGTGCCCGCGGGCCTCGCCTCGCCCCAGGGATAGCGCGCGCCCTCGAGCCCGCCGCGCGCCGCCTTCTCCCACTCTGCCTCCGTCGGCAGTCGCGCCCCGGCCCATCGCGCGAAGAGAAGCGCCTCCTCCCAGGAGAGTCCCACGACGGGTTGGCGCGGGTCGGTGAAGGCCGGGTCGGCCCAGAAGGCGGGCGGCGGGGCGGCCGTCGCGCGGAGGTATGCCGCGTACTCGTCGTTCGTCACGGGCGTCGTCGCCATGCGGAACGCGTCCATCCACACCTCGTGCACGGGACGCTCGCCCGGGTGCCCCGACGCGGAGCCCATGCGAAACGGACCGGCCGCGACCTCCACGAAGTCCATGCCGGGGAGTGTAGCGTCGGTCGGCTCCCTCTCTCCACCGATTCCAGAAACGATTCCAAAAATTCGGTCTGGCGCGTTTTCGAGCCCTTGCAGAGGTATCGCGTCACGGGCTCGGAACGCGCGCCTAATTTCCGGAATGATAATTCTTGGGACCGATAGGTTAGAGAAGACCCGGCCCGCGCTTCTCGGCTTTCAGGGAATCTCCGCGCTCTGCCCTCAGGCGATTTCTCGTGAGCGTTCTCAGGGATCACCTGATTGTCGCGTCGTCATTCGGAGCAGAGCGTGCGGGTAAGAACCCTTAGGTAGCGTCGGGGCGATTCCCAACACGGAAGGGAGATCGACGTGACGGAAGCCGAGGACGGCGCGGACGGTTCGTAGACGCCGTTCTCCCGGGATGCACTCGCTGGGACGGAGGGCACGACGATGCGATGGCCGATGAGTAGCGCACGGTCCTACCTCTCTCGTGTCCTCCCACGCTCGTGGTGGCTGCTGGCGCTCGCGCTCGGCCTCGCGTCGCCGGCGTCGGCTCAGGCGCCCGGGACCTGGGCGCCGATGGCGGACCTGAACCAGGCCCGCGCGGAGCACACGGCGACACTGCTCGCGAACGGCACCGTGCTGATCGCCGGGGGCCGGGACGCCGCCGACCAGCCGCTAGCCTCGGCCGAGATCTACGACCCCGCCACGGGGGGGTACACGCTGCTCGCGTCGCCGCTGCCGGCTCCGGTCTGGGGCCACACGGCCATCCGACTCAATGACGGCACCGTCCTGATCGCGGGCGGGCAACGGGGAGCCCGCTATCGCCGCGCCGCCCAGCTGTTCGATCCCGCCACCGACACGTTCACGGCCCTGGGCCCCATGAGCACGCCCCGCGGCCGACACACCGCCACGCTGCTCCGCGACGGGCGCGTCGTCGTGATTGGTGGGACGGACGGGGTGAAGCCGCTGGCGTCGCTGGAGATCTACGACCCGACCACGCGAACATTCTCGCTGGCGCCGAGCGCGCTCGCGGTGGTGCGCCAGGACCACACGACGACGCTTCTTCCGGACGGGCGGATCCTCGTGGTGGGCGGCTCGAATGCCTCCGGCGCCCTCGATTCCGCGGAAATCTACGACCCGACGGCTGGCACCGTCAGCCCGGCGGCGCCGCTCAACGTCCCTCGCACGCTGGCGAGCGCCGCGCTCTTACTGGATGGCACCGTGCTCGTGGCGGGCGGCCAGACGACGAGCGAGGACCTCGACTCGGCGGAAGTCTACGACGCCGCCACGAACACCTTCGCGTGGCTCCCCGCGGCGATGGGGACGGCCCGGAGCGGTCATCTCGGGGTGCAGCTCCTCCACAACGGCAAGGTGCTGATTTCCGGTGGGACGAGCGGCGGGCAGCTGGTGGCGAATGCCGAGGTCTACGACCCGATCACGGGCGCGTTCCAGCCGGTGGACTCGCCCGGCACGGCGCGGCGGCTCTTCGGCGCCAACTTCTTCGAGGTGCCGTATACCGGGATCCTCCTGGCCAGCGGCGGCTTCGACGGCAGCGACCAGCCGCTTGCGTCCTCGGAGGTCTTCTTCTACCCCACGCTGCGGAGTGACAAGCCCGACTATGCGCCTGGTGAGACCGTCACGCTGATGGGGGAGGGGTGGCGGCCGAACGAGACCATCGCCATCAATATCCGCGAGTCGAGCGGCGACCCGGACACGAACCTCACCGCCACCGCCGGCGCGACCGGCGCGTTCAGCAACAGCGAATTTCAGATGAACCTTCTGGACCGCGGGGTCAAATTCACCGCCACCGCTCGCGGCCTGACCTCCGGCTGGACGGCGCAGGCGAAATTCACCGATGCCATTACCAGCACGCTTGATCAATGTAAGGACGATACCAATAACGACGACCTGAAGGATCCGTGCGTATGGCAGAACGGTAGCATCAATCCGGGCGACTCCGCCTATCACGAAGGCGACAGCGTTGCCTTCAGGATCTGGCTGGACGGTTTGAACCCGGGCTCCACCCACACGGTCACGATTCGATACGACTTCACGAAGCAGACAAGTGGCGGTGTGATCGTGCTTGGTTACGACTTCCTTACGCACCCCGATGCGACGGAGACAGCCACCTCTCAGAGATGTAACAACATCCCAGGAGGTGTCGGCGTGACCGGTACGACGTGCCTCGGGATGAGCGGTCCCGACACCGTTGCAATTCCGTCCGACGCGTTCACGTTCTCCTCGCTCTCGGCACCCAATGCGGCTCTCTCAGGTCAGGCGGTGTCCAGCCGAGAGACGGCCGGCCGGCAGGTCGTGATCTTCGGAGGAACTTTCACCTCTCCGTTCATAAGTTCGATAGGCAAAGACGGCAACCCGAACACCGATTCGGATAGCCGATCTCAGGTCACGCTCACGTTTACCGTGGGTTCAGGTTCCGCCGCAGCTTGCACAACCCAGGGACAAACAACGACCTGCGCCGTGAACATCCTGTTTGGCGGCCACCTGGCAAAGGGAACGGCCGATGCCTCCGGTTGGGGTACTGGCCGCGGCGCAAGCAGCTTCCCAGGAGCCTCGATCTCCATGCGGATGCATTCGGTCGATGGCAATTCCTCGGGAGCCGTGAATAGAAGTATTCAGTCAGCGGCAGTGCTCGCACCAGCCCAGGGCCACATCATTGTCGACAAGGTGACCTCTCCCTCCGGCGACCCCACGAGTTTTAGCTTCAGCACCACGGGCACCGGCTATGCGAGCTTCAGCCTGACCGACGCTGCGACCCCGAATGGCCAGACCCTGAGCCCCGGTGCCTACTCGGTCAGTGAGGCCATCCCGGCGGGCTGGGTCCTCACTGGGCTAAGCTGCGCCTCGAGCCTGGGCACGAGCACCTTCACGACGACCGCTCCGCCCGTCGCCGGCCCGGGCACCGCCACGGCCTCCATCACCCTGGCCGCCAACGACACCGTGACCTGCACCTTCACGGATACCAAACAGGTCGGCCATATCATTATCGCGAAGAGGACCATTCCCCCCGGCGCTACCACGCCCTTCGCCTTCACCACCACGGGCCCGGGTGGCTACACGAATACCTTCACACTGACCGACGGCGGCTCGAATGACCAGACCCTCGCCCCCGGCTCCTACTCGGTCAGTGAGACCGTTCCGATGGACTGGATCGCCACCCTGAGTTGCTCGGGCCCGGCCACGAGCTCATTCCCGACGGCTGCGCCGCCCGTGACCGGCCCCGGCACCGCCACGGCCTCCATCACCTTGGCCGCCGACGACACCGTCACCTGCACCTTCACTAACACCGGCGTGTCACAGCCACCGCCAGAGCCAGAACCACAGGACCCGATCATCACGACGGTGAGCTGCAACCCGCCGACGGTTCAGGTTAACCAGCCGACTACCTGCACGGCGACGGTGAGCCAAGTCGTCGTCGGCACTCCGATCACGACCCCAACCGGCATCGCGAGATTCTTCGCCGACGCCTCGACAACCGCGTTCGCGACCTGCACGCTGCGGGCCACCGCCACTACCGGCGTGGCCAACTGCTCGGTCGCTTATAGAGCCTCGACAGTTGGCGTGCACAACATCACCGCCAGGTACCCGGGTGACAGCACTCACGAGGCCTCTACCACCTTGACCCCCTTCCCGGTGACGGTTGTCCCCGCGGTGCCTGGCCTAGGTTTATAGAGGGGCCTCGCGATGCCATGGATGGTTTGAGAGCGACCCGTCGGATCAAGGCCGCGCGGTCCGCTAAGGTCATCAAGCTCCCACGCCCGTGGTTGCTACTTGCGCTAGCGCTCAGCGTCGCGTCGCCAGCCTCGGCTCAGGCGCCTGGGACCTGGGCGCCGATAGCGGACCTGAACCAGCCCCGCGCTGAGCACACCGCAACACTCCTTGCGAACGGCACCGTGCTGATCGCCGGGGGCCGAGACGCCGCCGACCAGGCGCTGGCCTCGGCCGAGATCTACGACCCCGCCACGGGGGGGTACACGCTGCTGGCGTCGCCGCTGCCGGCTCCGATCTGGGGCCACACGGCCACCCGGCTCGATGACGGCACCGTCCTGATCGCGGGCGGGCGACGGGGAGCAAGCCCGCGTCGCGCGGCCCAGCTGTTCGATCCCGCCACCGACACGTTCACGGCCCTCGGCCCCATGAGCACGCCCCGCGGCCGACACACCGCCACGCTGCTCCGCGACGGGCGCGTCGTCGTGATTGGTGGGACGGACGGTGTGGGGCCGTTGGCGTCGCTGGAACTCTACGACCCGACCAGGCGAACATTCTCGCGTGCGCCGAGCGCGCTCACCGTGGCGCGCCAAGACCACACGGCGACACTCCTTCCTGACGGACGGGTCCTCGTGTCGGGCGGCTCGAATGCCTCGGGCGCTCTCGATTCCGCGGAACTCTACGACCCGACGGCCGGCACCGTCAGCCCGGCGGGGCCGCTCAACGTCCCGCGCACGCTGGCGAGCGCCGCGCTCTTGCTGGACGGCACTGTACTGGTGGCCGGTGGCCAGACGACAACGAGCGAGGACCTCGACTCGGCGGAAGTCTACGACGCCGCCACGAACACCTTCGCGTGGCTCCCCGCGCCGATGGGGACGGCCCGGAGCGGTCATCTCGGGGTGCAGCTCCTCCACAACGGCAAGGTGCTGATTTCCGGCGGGACGAGTGGCGGGCAGCTCGTGGCGAGTGCCGAGGTCTACGACCCGGTCACGAGCGCGTTCCGGCCCGTCGCCTCGCCCGGCACCGCGCGGCGGCTCTTCGGCGCCAACTTTTTCGAGCTGCCCTATACGGGCATCCTCCTGGCCACCGGCGGCCTCGACAGCGCGGAGGCCCCGCTCGCGTCCTCGGAGGTCTTCTTCTACCCCACGCTGCGCAGCGACAAGAGCGACTACGCGCCCGGAGAGACCGTCACGCTGATGGGCGAGGGGTGGCGGCCGAACGAGCAGGTCGCCATCAATATCCGCGAGTCGAGCGGCGATCCCGACACGAACCTGACTGCGACGGCGGACACCTCTGGGGCCTTCACCAACAGCGAATTTCAGACCAATCCCGACCGTTCCGATGTCGGCGTCCGGTTCCTCGCCACCGCGACCGGGCAGTCGTCCCGGTGGACGGCGCAGACGACTTTCAGTGACACGGCGCAGTTTACGGCAACGATTAACCCGACGTCGGCAACCGTGAACACCGCCACCACGTACACGCTCACGGTCACCAACACGAGCACTGCCATGGAGGTGATGGACTGCGTGCGCGTCACGATCCCGGCGGGCGCCGGCACGCCTGGTTCGCTCAGCGTGGTGGCGACGGACCCGGGTCCCACCACGCGCACTTGGAACACACCTACTACCTCCGGCGGCGTGATCACAACTACTCGCTCTGGCGGTAGCGCAAACAGCATCGATCCCGGCGGGACAGTCGCCATTAGCTTTACCGCAACGGCCACGACGACCGGGACCAAGACGTGGACGACTAGCGCGTTTGGCGCTACCAACTGCACAGGTACACCCTTCTCCATCAGTGGCGGCAGTGGCTCTCAGCCCAGCGTGAACGTCACTCCCACCCTGGCTATCAACGACGTCAGCCAGAACGAGGGCAACAGCGGGACGACGCCCTTCGTTTTCACCGTCAGCCTCTCTAGCTCAAGCAGCCTGACCATCACGGTCACCTACGCCACGGCGGACGGCACCGCCACCACTGCTGACAACGATTACGTGGCGGCCAACGGCACGCTGACGTTCAACCCGGGCGACACAACTAAGACCATCACCGTCACCGTCAACGGCGACACCAAGTTCGAGTCCAACGAGACGTTCTTCGTGAATCTGTCGGGCGCGACGAACGCCACCATCGCGGACGGGCAGGGCCAGGGGACGATCGTCAATGACGACGCCCAGCCCTCGATCTCTATAAACGACGTGTCGCTGGCCGAGGGCAATAGCGGCACCACCAACTTCGTCTTTACGGTCAGCCTGTCGAATGCGAGCAGCCAGACCATCACGGTTGACTTCGCCACGGCCGACGACACGGCGACGGTGGCTGACAACGACTACGTGGCGGCCAGCGGGACGGTGACGTTCGCGCCCGGGGTGACGAGCCAGCCGGTCACGGTCACCGTCAACGGCGACACCAAGTTCGAGTCCAACGAGACCTTCTTCGTCAATCTCAGCAACCCGACCGGCGGCGCAACCATCAGTGATGGCCAGGGACAAGGCACGATCGTGAACGACGATACGGCTCCCACGCTGGCGATCGATGACGTGAGCCAGGCCGAGGGCAGCACGGGCGGCACGACCGCCTTCACCTTCACGGTGACCAAGACCGGGGCCACCGCCCAGTCGGTCACGGTCGGCTTCACGACGGTCGACGGGACCGCCACCGGCAACAGCAGTTGCGCCACCGCCG
>Ga0209266_1000223_pt1 | contig 48892 bp, 46 predicted proteins | sample GraSoiAngelo_132_FD_185889 | JGI IMG/M metagenome (GOLD analysis project Ga0209266, IMG submission 185889) | Grasslands soil microbial communities from the Angelo Coastal Reserve, California, USA - 14_0929_02_40cm (SPAdes) (version 2) | ecosystem: Environmental > Terrestrial > Soil > Grasslands ...
AGAACCGGCTGGACAACGCGTTGTCGGCCCAGACCTGCTCTTTGTCGGAAAAGGTCGTCGAGGACTGGTGCGAGACGAGCACGGGAGGCATCCAGGCAGCCTCGCTGCCGGCCGCCGCGGACTGAACGTCGTCGGTCCTCGACACCGCGATCGCTTCGAAGCCCTTGAATGCCGCTTCGGAACGCGTGGCGCCAAAGTTCGCCGTCAGGTTTGCGTAGTAGAGGCGCGACCCGTTGGCCCAGCTGAAGCTGCCGTTGGCAGGCTTGGGCCCGAAGGCGACGGCAGGGTCGCCGTCAGAGACCAGGCCGTTCTCGAAGTACAAGGGCAAGGTTCCGATCGAACCCACGTGAGGCGTGCAGCCCGGGTCGGATCCTGGCGTGCCGAGGCAGTCTCGCGCCGTCCAGCCCGTGTACGTCGGCTGGGTCCAGGTCTGGCCGGAATCGAACGAGAAGTAGACACCCGAAACACCGACCCCGCCCGTGAAGGGGCAGGTCGTGTCGTCGCCCGCGTTGCAGGCCTCCATGTCGATGTTGTCGTTGCTGCCGGATACCAACACCGCCGGATGATTCGCGTCGATCGCGATCGTCGGTTCGTTCTGTTTGTTCTGGGAGAACGGCGCCGTTGGGCTGCCGCTGCTCACCCGCACGTCCGGGGTATCCTGCCCCAGTGCCGCCGTGGCGGCAAGCAGAACGCAGGCGGCCGCAACAGAAATTGCCGAAAGCTTGCTCATTTAATGTTCCCCCCCACACAACCATTAAGCCGACGAGCGCCTACGCTCAGTCTAACCACCAGAGTTGCCCCCGCGGAAGCCCCCGCCCGTCCGCTGGGTTGCATTAGTTATGTCTATGTCTCGGCGTGGCCTGCTGCTGTTTGCCGCCATGTGCGTGATCTGGGGCGTCCCGTACCTGCTGATCCGGGTGGCGGTGGGTGAGATCTCGCCCGCGACGCTGGTCTTCGTCCGCACCGCCATCGCCGCCGTGATCCTGCTCCCCCTCGTGTTGGCGCGGGGTGGCTGGCGCTCGATCGGAGGCCGGTGGCCCGCACTGGTTGCCTTCGCGGCGGTGGAGGTCGCGATGCCGTGGTTCTTCCTGTCGAGCGCGGAGCAGCACATCACAAGCGCGCTGGCCGGGCTGTTGATCTCAGCGGTCCCCCTGGTCGGGGTCGTCATCGCAACAGCGCTGGGTAATCGCGAGCACCTGGGCCTCGCCAGCATGTCTGGCTTGCTGGTGGGCCTGGTTGGCGTCGCCCTCATCGTCGGCTTCGACCTCCGCGCGTCGGACGCGACTGCTCTCGTCGAGATCGCGCTTGTCGTTTCGGCTACTCGCTCGGCCCGGCGATACTGTCTCGCTACCTCAGCGACGTCCCTTCGGTCACAGTCATCGGCATCGCGCTCACTTTGTGCGCGCTTGCGTACGCACCCGCAGCGGCGCTGCAGTGGCCGCACGCGATCCCGAGCCTTTCCGTTCTCGGCTCGGTCGCCGTGCTCGCGGTGCTGTGCACGGCGGTGGCATTCCTTTTGTTCTTCGCGTTGATCGCGGAGATCGGGCCGGTGCGGGCGACGGTGATCACGTATGTGAACCCGGCGGTCGCGGCGATCCTGGGCGTTGCCGTCCTGCATGAGAGCTTCACGCTCGGGATGGGGCTCGGATTCGTGCTGGTGCTGGCCGGATCGACGCTGGCGACGAGGCGTCAAATCCGGGCCCCGGAAGCCGCCCGAAGGCCGCCCGAAGTGCAGCCGGGGGAGGCCCTATGATTCTGTTGCCTGCCGGGGTGTTAGTTGGTTGAGGAGTGGCCATGAAGCCTGTTTTCGACGCCACCGTCGATAAGCAGATCGAGTCTGAGGTCCGCACCATCAAGGCCGAGTTCGAGGGCAGGCTGACCGCCGGGTCGATTGATCTGGCCGCTCACGAATCGATCGAGCGCCTGGCCGGTTCCAGGGTGCCCCAGTTCGTGCCGCTGTTCGTCGGCCGCTTCACCCGAGCGCGCCTCCGGGAGCTCGTCGCCGCCGGAGAAGCTTCCGAAAGGTAGACGTCGGCCGGGTCCGGCCGCCGCCGCCCGTACTTCCGGGCACGGGCACGTTTGATCTTTATGAAGCCGGCCGGCCCGCTCGTGGCTGCCCTCTGGGCGGCCGTGGTGCCGATGCTGGTGGCGGCCGGCGGCGCCGTCCTGCTGGGGGCCTGCACCAGCTGTCAGTCGACGGTGCGCCAGGCGGCGATGCCGGTGGTGGCGGCCGGAACATTCGACGGCGTCGTCGCCGACCCAGCGTCCCGACAGCTGTACCTCGCGGACGGCGCGAACAACAATGTCGACGTCGTCGACATCTCGACAGCGACTCCGCAGTTCGTGCGGGCTCTGGACGTCACGACCGCGCCGCACGGCCTCGCCATCGCATCTGACACGCACCTGCTCTATGTCGGCTTGACCGGTGGCGAGGTGGCGGTGATCGACACCCAGTACGGGTCGCCCAGGTACTTGCAGGTTGTGACGCGGATCGTCGCGGACACCCCCGAAGTCGACCTTCTCGACTACAGCGCTCAAACAAAGCGTCTTTTCGCCTCGACCGGCGCTGGTGGGGGTGTGATCGCGATCGATACGACAACCAACAAGATGATCCGCCGCTATGCGCTGGGCGTCCCGACAGAGCAGCCGCGTTACAACCCGGTGGACGGCCTGCTCTACGTAAGCTCGCCCACGACGGCGTCCGTCATCCAGTTCGATCCGATCACGGGCGTTGCCACTCGCGACTACTTCATCAAGGGCTGCCGTCCCACCGGCCTCGCCATCAACCCCGCCAAACAGCTTGCGGTCACGGCGTGCGGTGGCAGCACCGGACTTCTCAACCTGCAGACAGGGGCGCACGAGGTCACGCGAGCAGTCGCAGCCTCCGACCTCGTCACCTACGATCTGGCGGCCGACCGGTTCATGGTCGCCGCGCCGCACGGCGACAAGGACAGCATGGTCGGCGTGTTCGACGGGAGCGGGACGTTCATCGGGTCCGTGTCTGCGACGCCGAACGCTCACGCCGCGGCGATCGATACGGCACACGGTCTGGTCTACACCGTGGGCGCGACGGGCCTCATAAGCTTCTTGCCATCGGCGTGCGCGCCGCCGCCGGATTGGATCAAGTTCCTCGGAGGGCTGTCGGTCTTCGCGGTCCCGCTTTTGGCCGCTGCCCTGTTCCTCTTTCTCTATGCGCGTCGGCTCATGCGACGCGCTTCGCGTGGAGACGACGGACCGTCATTCCACGACCTTCAGCAACAGGACCTCGCGACGGAGCGCGAGCGGATGCGTGCCTTCGAGGACGCGGTCCTCGGCCCACAGCTCAGTCCGGGGATGCAGCCCGAGCCTTAGCCGCGGCGGCGTTCTCCTCGAAGACCTCTTTGATTACGTTTCGCCCCGCCGCGACCATGGCCTCCATCATTGGACGGACGCTCTGCGCGACCTCGGGATCCGCGGGCTCCTCCCACAGAAAAGATCGACTCACTTTGGTCTGTCCTGCGCCAGCGTCGCTGAGCCGCGTCGTGATGTGCATCGTGGTCGGCTGGTCCGCGATGAGGGTCAGCTCCTGTCCGGGTTCCAGGGAGACGACGCGCATGCTCACCAGACTGCCTCCGTGGTGGCAGTGGAACTCGCTCCCCAGATCCTCTCCGCGCGCGCCGGGGACTGCATCGACGCCGTCGGCGAAGAGATAACGCTCCATCACCGCCGGCTTCAGCATCAGCTTGTAGACCAGTTCACGCGGAGCGTCGACGAGTACATCGGAGTTGACCATCGCCTCCTCAGGGAGGACTCGCTTCCGTTCCGTGGCCTGCGCCGCCTGCCAGAGATAGGCGATCTCTTCGTAGCCGCCCGAGATAGCGCCGAGGTCGAATTCCTCAGTGTGTGGCGTGAATCGCGAACGCATGTCAGCCGGCAGTCGCTCCAACACCGCGTCGGTGACGAGGAGATATTCCTTGGATGGGACTTTGTTCTTGAGAAGCCGGTGGGCCACGATGACGTCGGTTCCGTGAAGCTGCTCCACGCTGCCGAGTCGCTGCCGGGAAAACTTGCCGTGGTGGATGACGAACTTCAGCTTGAGGATCCCGATATTTGCGCACGCGCTGCAAGGGCACGTGGTCACTGCCTGCATGTCGCGGAGACGGCGATGAAAGGCGACGAACGTTCCCTCGAGGGCGTTGACCACCTCCGCCGTCGAAAGTCCGCTGATGAACAGGATCGCGTCGCCCTCGACCTGCGAAACGTCCATCCGGCCCGCCAGGCTGCGCACCATCGTGTCCAGCAGCTCGTGGAGGATCGACCAGCTGTGGTCGACCTCGGTTTGGGCCACAAAGGTCGAGTAGCCGGAGATGTCGGCGAGGACCAGCGCGCCTTCCTGCAGGCCGGAGAAAAGGGCGGCTTGTTCGGGCTGGTTCGACGTCGTCATCGCAGCCAAGAATGAGGCGCGTGGGCTTGATCTGCAACAGCTTGGCGACGGGGAGGTTCGCGAAGGGGCCGGTGCAGTTGGCTCAGGCTGGGTAGAGCCAGCGCCTCAAGAGGATCGTCAACCTCGGCATGACGAGGTAGGTCATCGTCGCCACGACGACGAGTGCGATCACCATGACTCTGGGCAGAAGCGCGATGTTGCCAAGACGGGGCGCGATCTGCCACTGGAGCAGCCCCAGCAACGGGAAGACGCCAATCCAGGTGACCACGACCATCTTCCACCGCGGCGGCGCGGGCCTACCCGGGTCATTGGGCAACTCGAACCAGGTCTCGAGGCCCGTCAGGTGGTCGTCAGTCACCAGGGTCGCTAGGGGTGCCAGCTTTTTCAAGAATTCGGCTGTACATCTGATTCGTGCCAGTCGCTGAAAAGTGAAGGATCTGCGAATCGATAGATCACCTGGTACCTACCTTTCGACCGCACCCAGCTCGCGCCCAAGTGCCCGGGAAACTCGGCGGCCGCCACGGTGATCTCGTGCGCCCATAGCTCGAAGTCCGCGTCCCGTCCCGGTGCGACTCGGAATGTGGCGACGACAGTGACGGGGTCTGCGCTGGTCATGGCGTGACTCTATGCCGACTTTGATGGCGACGATCCGCTCCAGGGCCTGGGTCACGAGGCGCGTCGCCTGAAGGTCGCTCGTTAAAGACCTCCGCAGACCGGGCCGTTGAAGAGCCACGGAATGCACGCTCCCGGCCCGAGAAGCGTCCATAAGGTCAGTAGTGCGACCGTCCCCAGGCCCAGCAGCCAAACGGTTCCTGTCACGACGTTCTTGCCTGGCACCGGCCACGATCGCCAGCCCAAGCGCCTGGCGATGCGCGGACCCAGGCTCGCGTCGATCAGCGGCCATGCGATGAGACCGAGCACCACGGCGGTCGGGATCACGATCGAGGTGACCAGCGCCGGTCCAAGCTTCAGGAGTTGAAACAGAGATAGGAAGTACCAGTCGGGATGGGGGATCACGGTGGCGCGTGGATCGGCCGACTGAGTGGTCTGCAGCAGAGGCTGGCCGAACAGGGCAAGGAGGCCGAGCGCGATCAGGGCGGCCATGGCGAGGATCGGATACGGCCAGTAGTGATCGGGGAAGTAGGGATGGGTCTTGCTTTCCGGCATATCGTCGGCGACCTGACGGCCGACGGGGCCGAAGAGGATTCCGATCAGAGCCACGGCAACCAGCAGCGGATAGAGGACATGGCCGGGCCCGATCGCCAGCCGGCTGGTTGGCGGTGCAGCGGCCGCGTCGTCGTCGATCTGGCTCTTGGTGATCACGATGGCTCCGCAGGACCCTGGCGGCGAACGAGCCGGAAGTGGACGTACATCAGACCGGCGATCACGGCCGGGAGCAGAAACACGTGCGCGATGTAGAAGCGCAGCAGGGTTGCGGGGCCGATGATCGGTCCGCCTTGCAGCAAGTTCTTGAGGAACTCGCTCACTCCACCGGGAAGCACCGATGCTCCCGATAGGATCGAAAGTTCGCGGCCTCGGGCGAAATAGGAGTTCAGATCCCAGGGCAGGAGCGAACCCGTCAGGCTGAAGGCGAGGATGAGCAGGAAGACGACCACGCCGACCATCCAGTTGAGCTCTCGAGGCGCTCGATAGCCGCCCGTCCAGAACACGAATGTCATGTGCAGCAGGGCGACGACGATGAGGACGCTGGCTCCCCAGAAGTGAATTCCGCGGACGAGCCAGCCGAGGTAGACGGTGTGCTGGATGTAGTCGACGCTCGTGAATGCGGGTGCTGGCTGGCCGGCGCCGTCGGGGACGTAGTAGACGCCAATCAGGAAGCCGGTCAGGAACTCGATGAACAGGATGATCAGGGCGAGGCCGCCGAGGTAGCGGTAGAAGGCGGATGCGTAGTTCGGCACGCGCCTGTACAGCTCGGCGTCGACGGACTGGACCAGGGGGAAGCGCTCGTCGAGCCATCCGACGACCGCGCCTTGCCCCCGCCCGGACCGGGGGGCGCTTCGGCTGAGCTTCGAGTCCATCTCGTTCTCCCCCGTTTTACGCGTCCTCAGTCTTTCGCGTCGCGACCGCGGCGGCGATTCCGCGCTTGGGCGCCAAACGGGCCTTTCCGGTGGCCACGATGCACCGCATCGTCAGGTGATTAACTGACTACCAAGTGGGCCCGAATGGCGAAAGCGACCAGAGGTCGACACGCTACCGACTGGGGCACGACAACTATTTGAGTGCGTATCCCATGTAGCTGAGGGCAAGGTTGGAGCCTTCCTTCGCCCCGAGTCGGCGGCCCAATTCAGCCCCCGAAATCCTGCCGGTCTTGTACAGGCGAGCTGAAGCCACGAGCTGGACTGGATTGACGTTCAGGCTCATACCCCTAAGGTCTTGACTGCGGAGGCCATGGCGTTCCAGCGACGCCTTCAGCTCTCGAGGCTTGATGAACATGTCCCATGAATGGAGGTTGGCCGGAGCGAAGGATGTCAGCCTCCACTCTTGCATCAGCTTGACAACAACAAGCTTGCTGAACGTTGTGCGATTGATGGTGTCGTAAAGAAAGACGCCACCTCCCCTCAGCACGCGCGCGATGTCGCCTATCACGGCGTCCCAGGATCGAATGTGCTCCAGCACATCGCAGCAATAGACAACGTCGAACGACTCGTTTTCGAACGGCAGGTGGTCGCCGTATCCAGGGCGATAATCGATTATCAATCCCTTCTTAGCCGCATGAGCCCGCGCTGCGTCGAGCGACGGCTCGGATGGATCGACACCCGTCACGACAAAGCCCATCGTGGCAAATTCTTCAGCGAGCAATCCGCCACCACAGCCCACGTCCAAGGCTCGCCTCCCCCTCGGTTCGACCTCCAGATGCCGGATGACCCGCTGAAAGTAGGGCAGGCGCCACGGGTTCGCGAGAGTTTTGAGGATGTGGAGAAAACCGTTCTCGTCCCACCAGCTGTCCGCCAGCCGGTTGTAGACATCGTTGTCGATGCGCGGAGTGGTTCGGTCAGTCATCGCTGTCCTCCTGCTTGCTGTCGTCTCGGTCACGGCCCCACCGGGGCTGGCTGTGGAAGCGGAAACGTGTGCACCGCCGTCGATGCCCCGCCGAAAGCGATCCCCGCCACGACCACCAGGATCACGAGGATGAATGCGGCCACCAGCAGCAGATAGGGGAGCAGCTCACGTTGCACGCGGACCATGCCATGACCTCCTTCGCCCCTTTCAGGGATGTGGGCGAATGAGCCAAGGCTAGGTTTCGACCCGACACCCGTCATCGGGGCGGCCACGGAATCTGATTTCCGTGCCAGCACGGATGGTCGCTGGGCCGAGATTGGGTGTAAATCACAAGTGTGAAAAAGCTGGCCTCAGCGGTCAGTCGGAAGCATGTTCACTACGCGGTGGTGGGCGCCGGCGTCGTCGCCGGCCTCCTGGAGGTGTTAGGTGCGGCCCTCAATCGGAATCCGGATGCGCGGATAAATCTCCTGATCTACACGCCGATTGAAGTCCTGGTGGGCTGGACCTTTCTGTTTGTTGGCCTGGCCGCCGGCAGGCGCCGGCCGGACAACCCGATCGGACTACTGATGTCGATTTTTGGACTGACGTGGTTTACCTATGCCCTGCAGTGGATTCACTCTCCGGTGCCGTTCTACGTCGGCGATGCATTTCGAAATGTCTACCTCGCTGTTCTGGCGCAGCTCTACATCGTCTATCCACGCGGCCGCCCTGCCGGGAGATTCGAACGTCGTGCCGTCTGGGGCGTCTACTTTTGGTTTGGCTTCACCGTCCTGACGCAATTGCCGACCAACGATCCGGTGAGCAACGGCTGCGGTCAGTGCCTGCGGAATCCGTTTTACATCCCGGGCACTTCATGGCTGAACCACACGATGGGCAACGTCGGGGCATACGGCACGCTCGTCGTGGCCGTGTTCGTGCTCGCCGTCTTTGCCTGGCACTGGAGCCGGGCCAGCGCGCCGGTTCGACGCGCGATGACGCCGGCCGCATGGGCCGCGCTGCCTGTTTTCGGGACCCTGGTGGCCCAGACCCTCGCCGGAGTGGGCGTCGTACCTTCTCAGATCCAAGCCGTGACGGTACCTTTCGAGTGGCTGACATTCGCCATCCTTCCGGTCGGCCTTCTCATCGGCGTGCTTCGGACGAGGCTCGGCCGGGCGGCCGTTGGGGACCTCGTCGTCGAGCTCAGCCGGCTTCCGGTGACGGGCACGTTGCGGGACTCGCTGGCCCGAACGGTGGGTGATCCAACTCTGGAGCTGGCTCTGGCCCTGCCCGATGGCAGCTACGTAGACAGTCGCGGCGCAGGACTGTCGTTACCGCCGCCGAGTTCAGGTCGGTCGGTTACGGCGATCGAGGCGGACGGCAGACCTCTGGCGGCATTGATTCACGATCCGGCCCTGAACGAGGATGATCCCGGCCTGGTGGCCGCGGCGGGATCGGCCGCTCGACTGGCGCTTGAAAACGAACGGCTGCAGGCCGAGGTCCGCGCCAGTCTCGAAGAGGTTCGCGCATCTCGGGCTCGGATCCTGGAGGCCGCGGACGCGGAGCGGCAGCGGCTCGAACGCGACATCCACGATGGGGCACAGCAGCGGTTGGTTGCCCTCGGCGTGGCTCTGAAGCTGGCCCGAAACCATGCCGCCATGCGTGGCGACGACGGTCTGGTAGTCGAGCTGGAGGCCGCAGCCGGACAGCTCAAGGACGCTTTGAGCGAGCTGCGCGACCTGGCTCAGGGCATCCATCCGGCGGTGCTCTCGCGAGCAGGCATCGGTCCGGCGTTGCGGGTGCTGGCCGAGCTGTCGCCCATACCTGTCGACATCAAGCACGGTCCACTGGATCGCTACCCCGAGAGGGTGGAGGCAGCCGTCTATTTCGTCGTCAGCGAAGCGCTGACCAACGCCGCGAAACATTCGGGCGCACGCCGGGTCGAGGTATCGGTGTGGCGCGACAGGGAGTTCCTTTGCGTCGACGTTCGTGATGATGGTAGTGGCGGCGCGGATGTGAACCGTGGATCTGGGCTGGTTGGCATGACCGACCGTGTGTCGGTGCTGGGAGGTCGGGTTGAGACTTCGAGCCCGCCTGGTGAAGGCACCTCGATCCGGGCTCGCATCCCGTGCGAGTAACGGTCGCTGACGATTCCGCTCTCTTTCGCGCGGGGCTTATCCGCCTTCTCGAAGAGGCAGGGATCACTGTGGCCGCCGAGGCTGCCGACGGCGTCGAGCTCCTCAACCTGATTGCCGCCGACAAGCCTGACGTCGTGATCGTGGACATTCGGATGCCGCCCACCCTGACTGACGAGGGTCTCACGGCAGCCCGCGAGATTCACAGACGGTGGCCTGACGTCGGGGTGCTCGTGCTGTCGACCTACGTCGACACGGCGTTCGCCACCGAGCTGATCACGCGAACGCAGCGGAGCGTCGGCTACCTACTGAAGGATCGAGTGCAGGACACGGATGAGCTGGTCGATGCACTCGGGCGCCTGCAAAAAGGTGGCTCGGTGGTCGATCCCGAGGTCGTCGCCCGGCTCATCGGCCGGCGAAGGACGCAGAGTCCTATCGAGCAGCTGTCGGAGCGGGAGCGCGAAATCCTCGAGCTGATGGCTCAAGGACGCTCGAACCAGGCCATTTCAGCCCGCTTGTATCTGAGCGAACGCACCGTCGAGTCACATGTCGGGACGATCTTTGCGAAACTTGGCCTGGAGCCGACAGCAGACGATCATCGGCGCGTGATGGCCGTGCTGCTTTATCTTGGCCGGCCGTGACTTGATGATCGAGGGTTGGCGTTCCGCGTTTATGGACAACGCCTGGACGCCTCGAACGGCGAGGGGATTGGTGGACCCGAGGGGATTCGAACCCCTGGCCTCGTGAGTGCGATTCACGCGCTCTCCCAGCTGAGCTACGGGCCCAAAGTCACGCAGAGGGCGAAGGAGGCTGAGTATACCCGCGCTCCTATACTCGCCTTTCGGTGGCCTCGTTCTTCAAAAGCAAACGTCTGCCTGAGGGGGTCGACCCGTCACGCATCCCACCCGGCCAGACCCTGACCGCGCCCGACCGCTGGCCTCTTCTGCATTTCGGACCGGTGCCGAAGATCGACATCGCGAAGTGGGACTTCAACGTCTTCGGCGCGGTTGCGAACCCGCTCGAGCTCGACTACGGAGAGCTGCGCGGGCTGCCCTCGAAGGACGTAATCGCCGACATCCACTGCGTCACGGGCTGGAGCCGGCTGGGCGATCGCTGGACCGGGGTGCCCATCCGCGAGATCCTCGATCGCGCGCAGCCAAAACCTGAGGCGAAGTACGTGATGGCCCACTGCGAATACGGCTACACGACGTCGGTTCCACTGAGCGTGCTCGAGGGCGAGAACAACCTCCTTTGTTACGCGTGGAATGGGGAGGACCTGACGCCGGACCACGGATGGCCGTTGCGGCTCTTCGTGCCCTCGAAATATTTCTGGAAGTCTGCGAAGTGGTTGCGCGGGCTAGAGTTCATGGAGCGGAACCGGCTCGGTTTCTGGGAGCAACGTGGCTATCACGACGAAGCAGACCCCTGGAAAGAGACAAGGTACTGGTAGCGGGCTGATCGCGCCGCCGGTCGTGACCTTCACGACCGACTTCGGTTCCGGTTCACCTTTGGTCGCCGCCATGAAGGGCGTCGTCCTCGCCGGGTGCCCGACGGCCGTGCTCGTCGACGTCTCACATGAGGTGCCGCGGTTCGATGTGTTCGCCGGCGCGTTCATGTTGTTCGCGGGGACGCGACACTTCGGCGGGGGTTCGGTGCACCTTGCGGTCGTCGATCCTGGAGTCGGCAGCACACGTCGTCGCCTGATCGTCCAGGCCGGCGGCCGGTTCTACCTCGGTCCCGACAACGGATTGTTCGCGATCGTGATCGACGAGGTCGGCGTGCAGGCGGTGCACGAGCTCGCGCCCCGGCCCCACGGCGCGCCGACGTTCGAAGGCCGTGACGTGTTCGCTCCCGCCGCTGCCGCCCTCGCGGCGGGCGTTCCGATCGAGTCGCTCGGACCCCGGGCTGACCCGCCATCCCCGCTCCCGGAGTCGGGCCCGCGCGTGCTCTGGATAGACGGTTTCGGCAACCTGGTGACGAACCTCAAGCCGCCGACCCGCAAATTGCGTGTCCACAACCACGACATAGTCGCGACGGCGAAGACGTACTCGGAGGCAAGGCCAGGCGAACCCTTCGTGTACGTGGGGAGCATGGGGTACCTCGAGGTGGGCGTCCGCGAGGCGCGGGCGGACAAGCTGCTGGGCGCGAGAGCCGGCATGCGGGTGGAGACCATCTAGCCCCTCTTAACAAGCAGGGTTGGCCAACCGGTTTTCCGCCAGGTAGCTTCGACAGGCTGTGGTTCGAGTGGCCTGCTTGCTTCTCTTCCTCCTTCCCCTGGCGGGTTGCTCGAGCCCGGCCTTGGCGTCGAACCCCTCCCCATACATGGGAAGGTCCGGCGAAGCCGGGGTGGGGCCGGGCGACGTCCGGCTGTGGCAGGACGGGGCGATCTTCGAACTGGTCGGCCGGATGATCGATTCCGCTCACGCCCGCGTGCTGGTCGAGATGTACGAACTGGGGCGCGCCGAGATCGTCGCTTCGCTTGGCGCCGCGAAGGCGCGCGGCGTCGTGGTCCGCGTCATCACAGATCCGACCGTGCGAGCGAGCCGCGACTCGTCAGGACAGCTCGATCTGCTTGGGGTCGCCTCGCGCGCTTATCCGATCGACGACGGGCGCCACCAGATCGACCACGTGAAGTTGCTCATCGCCGACGCCGAGGCCGCGGTCGGCGGCATGAACTGGGGGCGCCACAGCGAGCGCAATCACGACTACGTGCTCGAGACGCGGGTCGCCGCCGATGTCGACCGTCTAGCGCTCGTGTTCGAGCAGGACTGGGCGCTGGCGGGCGGTCATCCGGCGCCGTTGCCGGCCTGGACGGGCGCCGTGGCGCAGACATTCCCTGGCACCGGGATTCGAGATGTGCTCGAGGCCGCGCTAGGGCGAGCGGCGCGTCGGGTGCTCGCCGAGGTGTACACGCTCACCGACCCCGCGGTCATCGCGGAGCTAGCGATCGCGAGTCGACGAGGCGCCGACGTCCGCCTGATCCTGGATCCGAACCAGGAGTACAACCTTTATCCGTCCTCGCTGCTTCGCTCCGCGGGTGTGGACGCGCGGTGGTATCCAGTGCCTCGCGGCGCTCTCCTCCACGCCAAGATCGGATTGTTCGACGACGAGCTTGTGTTGGGCTCAGCGAACTGGACGCTCAGCGGGCTCGGCGTGAATCACGAGCTGGACATCACGACAGAGGACGGCGGCGTGATTGCGGCCTACAGAACCAGGTTCGAGGCCGACTGGTCGCGGTCCCAGGAGTGAGGCCCGATCCCCCGCCTTCGGCAGGTACTTCCCCACAAGTGGGGAAGAGTTGGCCACTTCCCCGGAGAGCGGGAAGAGTTACCTCCCCAAGAGAATGGGGAGGAGTTGTAGCTAGGTCTGTGGAGGAGGTCCCGCCGAGCCGGGAGCAGTGGGCGCGCCGGGCCCTGCCGCCGGCGGCAGAGAGCTCGGAGAACCAGGCGCGTTGTTAAAGCTCACTTGCGGCACCGCGCGGTCTCCTTCGTCGGCCTGGAAGAAGCCAAACGGCTTGAAGCCCAGGACCCCCGCGATGAGCGATGTGGGCAGGGTCTGCAGCTTGATGTTGTAGTCGCGCACGTTGCCGTTGTAGAAGCGGCGCGAGAACTCGAGCTTGTCTTCGGTCGCAGTCAGGTTCTCCTGCAGGTTCGTGAAGGCCGAGATCGCCTTCAGCTCGGGGTAGTTCTCGGAGACCGCGAACAGGCTGCGCAGGCTCTGGCTGAGCAGGTTCTCCGCCTGCCCGATCTTCTGCGGGTCGCCGGTCGCGCCGGCCGCGACGGCGTTGGCTCGGGCGTTGGTCACCGCCTCGAGGGTGCCGCGCTCGTGGCCGATGTAGCCCTGCACGGTGTTGACGAGGTTGGGGATCAGATCGTGCCGGCGCTTGAGCTCGACGTCGATCTCAGACCAGGCTTCCTGGGTCCTGTTCCTGGCCGCGATGAGTCCGTTGTAGGTGAAGACGAGCCACAGGACGATGAGGACGACAATCCCGATGACGATCCATGTGCCCAAGGCGTCGTTATCCTACGCGTGCGCGCGTCGCGCCCACCGCGTCTTCTTAAGCATCTTCTTGTGCTTGTGCTTGCGCATCTTCTTGCGCCGCTTCTTGATTACTGAGCCCAATCCAACTCCCAGCGCGTGTTTGATCTAACGGTTGAGGTCCGGCCGGGAATCATACCGGAAGCGGAGTCGCGACCGCCCTACACTCCTTGCCGATGTACTTCACCGACGCTCACGAGGAGCTCCGGCTGCACATCCGCAGGTTCCTCGAAAAGGAAGTCCAGCCGCACCTCGATGAGTGGGAGGAAAAGACCTTCCCGGACTCGATCTTCCAGCGCTTCGGGGAGCTCGGTTTTCTGGGCCTGCGCTACCCACCGGAGTACGGCGGCCAGGGCGGCGACTACTTCTCGGCGCTGGTGCTCTCCGAGGGGCTGGCGCGGGCTGGCACCGGAGGGCTGGGAATGGCCGTCGCCGTGCAGACCGAGATGGCGACCCCGCCTGTGTTCAAGTTCGGCACTGAGGAGCAGAAGACGCGGTGGCTGGCGCCCGCCATTCGTGGAGAGCAGATTGCCTCGATCGCCATCACCGAGCCCGATGCGGGCTCGGATGTGGCAGGCATCACGACGGTGGCTCGGCGATTTGGAGACGAGTTCATCGTCAGCGGGCGCAAGACCTTCATCACCAACGGTGCGCGCTGTCACTGGGCGTTGGTTGTCACCAAGAACGAACGCGAGCGTGGGCACGCGGGCTACAACCTGCTCGTCATCGAAAAGGGGACGCCTGGCTTCGAAGTCTCGCGGACCTTGAAGAAACTCGGCATGCATTCATCCGACACCGCCGAGTTGCTCTTCGACGACTGCCACGTCCCTGCCTCGAACCTGATCGGCGAGGAGGGCGAAGGTTTCAAGCAGCTGATGTGGGAGTTGCAGGGTGAGCGGATGATCACCGCCGCGGGAGCGATCGCGGGCGCCAATCGAGTGTTCGAGTACACGATGGAGTACGCACGCAACCGGCAGGCTTTCGGCCAGCCGATCTCCAACTTCCAGGTCATCAAGCACAAGCTCGTCGACATGGGCACGAAGATTGCGGCCATCCAGGCTTTCGTCTACCAGACGGCCAAGCAGTGGGATGAGGGCGAGTATCCAGTGCGTGAGATCTCGCAAGCCAAGCTGCTTGCGACCCAGGTCGCCTGCGACGTTGCTGACGAGGCGATCCAGATCCTCGGCGGTCACGGTTACATGCGCGAGTTTCCAGTCGAGAGGGCGTGGCGCGACGCGCGGCTCGCGAGGATCGGCGCGGGTACCGACGAGATCATGAAGGAGATCATCGCCAAGTCGTACGGCCTTTGATCGAGCCGGTCCTGTTCGCAGGATGTACGCCCGAGGTGGCGGCGTTTGACGGCCGCATCATCGCCGTCGGCCCAAAAGCGCGTGCTGCAGCGGGTCGCCGCGCCGAGGTGGTTCGGCTGCGGGGCACCGCGTGGCCCGGACTCATTGACTCGCACATCCATCTCGAAGGTCTCGCGGATCGCAAGCTTGGCGTCGACCTGACCGGGAGCAGCGACCTCGCGGATTGCCTGGCCCGCGTCAAGGCGTGGGCGAAGCCGCTCCAAAAGGACGCGTGGGTTGTCGGAGGTGGCTGGTACAACGACATCTGGCCGCAACGCGCGTTTCCGTCCCGGCAGCCTCTGGATGAAGCGGCCGGCGGGCGACCTGTGTTCCTACAGCGCAAGGACGGCCACTCGGCCTGGGTCTCCAGCGAAGCCCTCCGGTTAGCTGGCGTCGACGCCACGACCGAGGATCCGCCGGGCGGCACGATCGACCGCGTGCGGCGCGGTCAGCCGACCGGGATCCTGCGCGAGACCGCGATCGAACTGGTGGCGAGGGTGCTGCCGGCGCCAAGCGACGCCGACTTCGACTCCGCCCTGTCAGCGGTGCTTGGCGAGCTTGCGAACCTCGGCCTCACCTCGGTGCACTCCATGGACACCGCGCGCTGCCTGTCCGCCCTGCAGCGCCTGATCGCGCGTGGGCCGCTGCCCGTGCGGGTGGTCTACAACCTTCCCCTGGCCGACCTCGCGCACGCCGAACGCATCGGCGTGCGGTCGGGGTGGGGAGGTCCGTGGCTTCGGATTTGGGGGGTCAAAGCGTTTCTCGACGGCTCGCTCGGCAGCCGGACCGCCGAGATGCTCGACGGCTCGGGGACGGTCCGGCTCCAGCAGGCAGATCTCGAGGAGATGCTCCGGCGCTGCGCCAACGCGGAGCTGAACGTGTGCCTGCACGCAATCGGTGACGGCGCTGTCCGCCGCGCGCTCGACGCGCTTGCTTCGCACCGCAACGCGTGGCGCGATTGGCGGCCGCGGCTCGAGCACGCGCAGTGCGTGAATCCGAAGGACGCCGCGCGCATGGCGAATCTCGGGGTCATCGCCTCGATGCAGCCCATCCACGCCGTGTCCGACCGCGACCTGGCCGACGCTCTGTGGCCGTCCGTCACCTCGCATTCCTACGCGTGGCGGATGCTCGAGCGTGCGGGAGTTCGGCTTGCGTTCGGGTCCGATGCGCCCGTGGAAACACCGGATCCGATGGCCGGCATGGAGGCAGCGACGTCTTGGCGCCGCGAGGCGATGTGGCATCCCGAACTTGCCCTGACGCGCGCCGCGGCTCTGCGCGCGTACACGTCCGGCGCGGCCTACGCCGCGGGGATGGAAGGGGACGCCGGTACGCTGCGGCCGGGCAAGCTGTGCGACATCACGGTTGTCTCGGAAGGTCGCGTGGAAGCGTCGATCGCCGGCGGCCAGGTTACGTTTCGGCGAAAGCGCGCTTGAGCTTGTCGGCGGTCTGAGCCAGGGCCTCGTTGACGACCTTCACGTCGTCGATCACCGCCATGAAGTTCGTGTCTCCATTCCATCGCGGAACGATGTGAATGTGCACGTGGTCAGGGATGCCGGCGCCCGCGGCGTTCCCGAGGTTGGAGCCGACGTTGAAGCCGTCGGGCTTCAGTGTGTTACGCAGCACCTGGAGCGTCCGCCGCTGCGCGCGCACGAGGTCGAGCGACTCAGGGTCGTCCAGGTCCTCAAAGCTCGACGCGTGCTTGTACGGCGCGACCATCGCGTGCCCGGGGTTGTAGGGAAATTTGTTCAGCAGTACGACGGCGCCCTTGGGGCGCCACACGACCAGCTCAGCGTCCGGGTCGTCGGGGTGCTCGATGACGCGGCAGAACAGACAGCCGGGGCGGGGTTCGCTGCCGATGTACTGCATGCGCCAAGGCGCCCACAGACGCTTCATTGATCTACGTCCTCTTGTTGCTGATGGTCACAGCCGTCTGGGGCTGGACGTTCGTCCTGGTCAAAGACGCAGTGACACAGTACCCGACGCTGCCTTTTCTCCAGATCCGCTTTGCGATCGCCCTGCTCGTGATGTCGGTGGTCGTCCGCCGGCTCCCGACTCGGCGCGAACTGCAGGTCGGCGCGGTGATCGGGGCGGTCCTTGCGGCCGGGTACCTCGCCCAGACGGTGGGTCTCACCATCACGAGCGTCGGCAATGCGGGCTTGATCACGGGGCTCTTTGTCGTCCTCACTCCTCTCCTCAACCGGCTGTTCGGCGCCCCGATCCGTAGCTGGACGTGGATCGCGACGCTGGTCTCGCTTGGCGGGCTGGTGTTGTTGACGGGAGGTCCGTCCGGGATGAACCTCGGAGATCTGCTCGTCCTGGCGTGCGCTGTCCTCTTCGCGCTGCACATCGTGCTGCTTGGCCGCTGGTCGCCGGGCACCTCGTCGGCGCCGCTGGCGATGACGCAGATGGGCATGTGCACGCTGCTGTTCAGCGCGGGCGGCACCTGGTCGCTGCGCGCGCCCAGCGCCAAGGTGTGGTTCGCGATCGTGGTCACCGGCCTCTTCGCGTCAGCCTTCGCCTACTTCATCCAGACGTGGGCGCAGGCCCACATCAGCGCCAACCGCACCGCCTTGATCCTCGCCACGGAGCCCACATGGGCGCTGGTCGCGGCGATTGTCCTGGCCGGCCAGCGGTTCGGCCTCGAGCAGGCTGCGGGTGCAGGGTTGCTGCTGGCCGCGATCGTGGGTCACGAACTTGCATCCCTTAAATTTGAACCCGGTGTCCAGCCGTCCCCGCCGTAGCGTTTACGTCCCTCAAGACATCGAGCCGAAGTGGCAGAAGGTCTGGGCCGAGCGCGGGGTCATGAAGGCGGCGGACGACTCGCCGAAGCCGAAGTACTACGACCTGGTCATGTATCCGTATCCCTCGGGTGACCTGCACATGGGCCACGCGCGCAACTACGTGATGGGCGACGCGCTCGCGCGGATGAAACGGATGCAGGGCTTCGAGGTGCTGCACCCATTTGGCTGGGACGCGTTCGGTCTGCCGGCGGAAAACGCGGCGATGCAGCACCCCGGCTTGCATCCCCAGAGATGGACACTCGACAACATCGCCAGGAGCAAGCGCGACCTCAAGATGATGGGGATCCTCTACGACTGGGACCGCGAGGTCACCAGCTGCATGCCCGACTACTACAAGTGGACGCAGTGGCTCTTCCTGCTCATGCTCGAGCGCGGCCTCGCGTACAGGGCGATGGCGCCCGTCAACTGGTGTCCGGTCGACAAGACGGTGCTTGCCAACGAGCAGGTGATCAACGGAAGGTGCTGGCGGCACCCTGATGTCGAGGTCGAGAAGCGCGACCTCGAGCAGTGGTTTCTGAAGATCACCGACTATGCGGAGAGGCTGCTCGCCGACCTCGCGCTGCTGGACAAGTGGCCGCACAAGGTGCGCCTCATGCAGACCAACTGGATCGGCCGCAGCATGGGTGCCGAGGTCGACTTTCCGGTCGATGGAATCGCCGGTGAGTCGATCCGCATCTACACGACCCGACCGGACACGCTGTGGGGCGCGACGTTCATGGTCATGGCGCCCGAGCATCCGTTGGTCGAGCGCGTGACCACCGAAAAGCACCGCGCCCGTGTCCGCGAGTACGTCGAGAAGGCGCGCAAGGAGACCGAGATCGAGCGTCAGTCGACCGATCGGGAGAAGACCGGCGTCGCCACGGGCGGCTTCGCGATCAATCCGGTCAACGGCCAAAAGATCCCGATCTGGGTCGCCGACTACGTGCTCGTTACATATGGCACGGGCGCGATCATGGCGGTGCCCGCGCACGACGAGCGCGATTTCGAGTTCGCGGTCCGCTACGACCTGCCGATCCGCGAGGTCATCGCCCCGCCGAGCGGACCGCAGGGCGTGCTGCGCCACGCGTATCTAGGGTCGGGGACGATGGTGAACAGCGCCCAGTTCGGCGGCCTCGACTCAACAGTCGCCTTCGATCGGATCTGCGACTGGCTGGAGTCAAAGGGCATCGGCAAGCGCGCGGTCAAGTACCGTCTCCGCGACTGGCTGATCTCCCGCCAGCGCTACTGGGGAGCGCCGATCCCTGTCGTCTACTGCCCCAACGACGGCATGGTGCCGGTGCCGGTGGACCAGCTGCCGGTCAAGCTGCCCGAGGAGTACCGGCCGCTTCCCGAGGTGGAGTCGTTCTGGCGCACGACGTGTCCCAAATGCGACGGCCCGGCACGCCGCGAGACGGACACAATGGACACGTTCATCGACTCGTCGTGGTACTTCCTGCGCTACGCAAGCCCCCACGATGACCGCGAGCCGTTTGACCCCGAGCTCGCCAATCACTGGATGGCGGTCGACCAGTACACGGGTGGGGTGGAGCACGCGATTCTGCATCTCCTGTACTCACGCTTTTTCGTCAAGGTGCTGCATGACGCTGGGCTCCTCGAAGCGTCGGAGCCGTTCACCCGACTTTTCAACCAGGGCATGGTCAAGCGCTTCGGTCAGGTGATGGCCAAGTCGGCCGGCAACGGGGTTTCGATCGCCGAGCTAACCGGTGAGCAGGGCGCGGACGCCGGCCGGGTGTATGAGATGTTCATCGGACCGCCCGAAGAAGACGTGGAGTGGAATGACTCCGGGCTCAACGGCGTCGTCAAGTTTCTGCAGCGCGTGTGGCGGCTCGTGTTGGAGCCGGAGTCGATCGTCCCCGAGGGCAGCGCCGCCGCCGCCGGCGCCGATGCCGCGGTGTTGCGCCGCAAAGTCGCGCAGACCGTCGGTCATGTGACCGAGCACTACGACGAGCTGCGCTTCAACACCGCGGTCGCGTTCTTGATGGAGCTGGCGAATGCGATGCAGGATTACCTGCAGGGTGGCGGCGCGAGGGACGGGGAGTGGGACGCGGCGGTGCGCACGCTGCTCAAGCTGCTGAATCCGCTGGCGCCGCACGCCTGCGAGGAGATGTGGGAGCGACTCGGTGAGAGGGGCCTGCTGGTGGACGCCTCGTGGCCCGCGTTCGATGCAACGCTCGCGGCGGAGCCGAAGGTCGTGCTGGTGGTCCAGGTCGCGGGCAAGGTGCGCGACAAGCTGGACGTCGAGGCCGGACTATCGGAAGCCGGCGCGACGAAGGCGGCGCTTGCCCGCGACAAGGTGCGCGCCGCGCTCAATGGCCGTGAGCCGTCGAAGGTGATCTACGTCGCCGACAAGCTCATCAATCTCGTCCCTTAACAAGCAGGGTTGACCCGGCGCCGGCATGCGCCCAAGCTGCGCGCCCCGGCTACATCCCCCAGGGTGGGTGGGGGGTCAGCGGGTGGCTATAGAGGGGTGACTACTGGGCCGGCACCGGGACGCGAATTCCGTTGTCGAGCATGTAGTTCGCGACGGTGCGCGTCCCCGCGCCGAGCGTGAGCTTGGTGGGGCCGCTGATCACTCGCATGTAGGTGACCAGCTTCACTTCGTAGGTGCCGGGTCGCAGGTCGACCGCGTACATTCCGCTCGAATTGGTCACCGCGCGGCTGACCACGGTATTCCCCGCGACGTAGTCAATCTCCAGGCTCGCCACGGGCCGCCCGGCGCACGTCGAGCCGGCCTGCTCCACAGGCGCGCACGGCACCGACCTGACGATGCCGCTCACGTGGGCGGGCGAGGGCGACGGCGAGTTGCCCGGAAAGTGGTAGGCGCCGCAGGCCGCCGTCAGCAGCACCAGCCCAGTGACCGCGAGCGCGTTTCTCATCACCAGACGCAACGAACGACACCCGTTTCAGGTCACGCCTGACCTGGGGACGGCGCGATAGCCGGGCGGTACTGTTGTGGGCGCTCCCGGGTGGCCAAGCGGTAAGGCAGAGGACTTTGGATCCTCGACCGAAGGTTCGAATCCTTCCCCGGGAACCAGCCTTAACAACCTGGCTTTTCGTCTGGTCCGGCCCTCGATAGCCTCGGCCGGTGCGCCTCCCTATGCGACTCGTCCCCGGCTGGAAGCGGATCGTACTGATCGCCGCCCCGATCACCACGGCCGCCGCGCTGCTGGTGGCCGCGTACGCGTATACAGCGTCGGGCTTGCCGGCTCCGACCGCTCCGGTTGCCGCGCCGGCCCTTGAGATCCCGCCCCAGCCGGGGCTATTGGTCGACATCGTCGGCGCCGTCGAAAACCCGGGCCTGTACCGCCTGCCCCGGGGAGATCGCGTCTTCGACGCCATCGCGGCCGCCGGCGGATTCAGCGCCGACGCGGACATGTCCCGGGCGCCCAACCTCGCCGGCCGGCTGAGCGATGGCGAGCAGATCAAGGTCCCGTTCGTCAAAACGGCTTCCGGGACGACGGTCGTGCGCGTCAATCTCAACCAGGCGACGCTCGAAGAGCTTGAGGCGGTTCCGCGTTTCACCTTGGCATTCGCGCAGGAATGCCTCGACTACCGGACCAACTTCGGCGGCTTCCAGAGCATGCGTGAGCTGGTCGAGATCCTCGGCATGAGCGAAGCGGACTATGTCGTGGTCCGCCGCTACCTGACGCTATGACGCGTTATCCCGGCCTGGCGCTCGCGTTGGCGTGGTCGGCGGCGATTGCCGGCGCTGTGGTGCTGATCCCGCCACGGTCATGGCTCGGCGTGGTCGCCTTAGGGGCCACCCTCCCACTCCTCGCGGTGGCGCTGGTGCTGCGTCCCGCAGTTCTCGCTGTCGCGATTGCGGTTGCCCTGCTCGCGGTCGCGCGGGTCGAGCTGCCGGTGCCCGACGCCCAGGCACCGGTGCGAGCCGCGAGCGTCGCCGGCCAGACCGCGGTGATGACGGGCCGAATCGCGGACGACAGCCGGGCCCGCGGTGGCGGCGGCGAGGTCCTGGTCGAGCCGACACAGGTCCAGATTGGCGTGACACGAATCACCGACATCGGCAATCTCCTCGTCCGGTGGCGTGGCCCAGCGAACGCGACCTACGGAGACATGGTCCGCGCCACGGGTAAGCTGACACTCCCGCGCGATACTCCGGATTTCGATCGGCGCGCATACCTCGGGCAGCGGAACGTTTACCTCGAGCTCCAGGCATCGAGCTTCGATGTGACGAGCTCAGAGCGCGGCGTTGCTGCAATTCCCAGTTGGCTACGGTCGAGGTACACCGCCGCGCTGAACGCGGCGGTTCCCCCGCCGCACGCCGCGATGCTCCTCGGAATCGTGCTCGGCGTCCGCGAAGGCGTTCCGCCCAGGCTCGAACAGGCGTTGATCGCGACGGGTCTGATCCACCTGCTCGTGCTTAGCGGCCTGAAGGTGGCGGTTTTCGCCCGCATCATCCAGGGCACCCTAAGGCCGATTCTCGGCCGGCACGCCACATGGCCGGTCCTCGGACTCATCGCGGTATACGCGATGGCCGGCGGCGCGACGCCGGCGGCGGTCCGGGCATCGGTCATGGGCGGCTTGGCGATCGCCGCCGCTCACATGGGACGTCCATCTCATGTGTGGACATCCCTCGCGCTGACCGCCGCGGCAATGCTGGGCTGGCATCCCGAGCTCGCCTGGGACGTCGGCTTCCAACTGTCGTTCGCCGGGACCGCGGCGATCATCCTTCTGACCCCGGCGATCGCGCGGCGCGTCGCGTTCCTGCCGCACATTCTCCGCGAGCCTTTCGCGGTCACCTGCGCCGCGCAGGTCGGGACGCTGCCGATGATGGCGACCGACTTCCACGTCATCTCGCCGATCGCGCCAGTCGCGAATGCGCTGACGCTTCCGGTCCTGCCCGTACTCGTGGCGTCGGGACTCGTGCTCAGTGTCCTGTCTCTTGCGCCGGAGCTCGCCCGCGCCGCGGCGATCCCGATCGCCGGCTTGCTCGCCTACATCGAGCAGGTCGGCTACGTCTTGGCGCGCGCGCCCCTGGCCGCGTTCTCGATCCCAAGCTTTCCAACGTGGCTCGGCCTGGCGTACTACTCGGCGCTGGCTCCGGCGATCGCGGGTGGGCACACGCCCCGTCCGGCGCGCTGGTTTGCGTTTGCGGCCGCGGCGATTGGACCGGTATTGATTTCCACCACGGCGCTGGTCGGATGGGCGAACGCACCTCCTCAGGCCTTCGTCCTGAATGTCGGCGACGGACAGGCCGTGCTCCTGCGCGACCAGCACGGCGCCATCCTCATCGACGGCGGTCCAAGTCCTCAGAAGCTGCGGGACGAGCTCGGCACCCTGCTCCCGCCCTGGCAGCGAAACCTCGACGGGTTGATCATCACCGCGCCAGGCCTCGGCCACGTGGGAGGTCTGACCGGCTTCGACCGATCCGCGCAGGCCCTCTTCATTCCCAAGGCTGCGATCACCGGATCCGCCTGGCGGACCGCGGCCCTGGAGCAAGCAACGCGCGGCGCCTCGATCCATATGCTCGAGGCCGGGCAGCGGCTCGACATCGCGGGCTTTGGGCTGGAGGTCGTCGCGCCCGAGCCCGGCGCCCCCGGAGACCAGGTGGGCGCGGCGTACCTCGCTGTGCGCGCGATTGCGCCAGACGGCAAGAGCTTCTGCGATTTCAGCGACCTGCACCTCGAGGCGCAGACGGTCGCGGCCTCGCGGCTTAGGGGCGCGTGCGGCTACGTCCTGCTGCCGGGCGGCGGCAGGAGCAGGCTCTCGCCCGATCTCGAACGCGCGGCCGTCAGACCCACGACCCAGCTCATCGCCTCACGAGGGACGGGCAGGCTTGCCGCTGGGTTTCCACCCGACGTGCTGCGCACCGACCAGGAGGGCACGATCACCTTGCCGTTGTAAGTACGATCGGCCCATGCCGCGGGCAACCAGGCAAGGCAGCGCGACCGCGTTGCTCCTGCACGGCGAGGAACGCTTCCTGGTCGACGAGCGGTCGCGCGCCACGATCGACCTATGGCGCACCGAGCTCGTCTCCGACTTCGGCCTTGAGGTCCTCGAAGGAGCTGGGCTCACGCCCGCACGCCTGCAGGATGCGGTCCTCCAGGTACCCTTCCTGGATCCATACCGCGTGGTCTTCTCGCGCATGATCCCGGCCAACCGGGCCGAAGGCCTTGCGCCGGCGCTCGCGCAGATTCCCGTCACCACACGGGTCCTGGTGACCGTGGCGGGTCGCCTGGGCTCGACGAACAAGCTGACCAAGGCGATCACCGCGGCGGGCGGCCAGGTCGATGAGTCGCAGCACCTCAAAGGTCGCGCGCTCAGCGACTGGGCCTCCAGGCGCGCGGTGGAGAAGCACGGGCTGACGGCCAATATCGCCGCGCAGGTCGTGCGCGTGTCGCCACCGGATCTCAGCGTCGTCGATTCCGAGCTCACCAAGCTCGCCGCGTACAAGGCTTCCGGCTCGAAGCTCACTCCTGAAGTGGTGACCGAGCTGCTCGCCGGTGGGCGGGAGGACGAGATCTTCAAACTGACCGACAACCTGCTGCCGAGGCCCGGCGCGGCGGCACTCGAGATCGCGCGCCACCTCACTCGGTCGGGCTTGCAGCCGACCTCGGTCGCGTACCGGATGGCGCGCCACTACGCGCTCGTGCTCGAAGTCAAGGCCAGACAGGACCGGGGCGAGTCGCTGCAGCAGGTCCAGGACGACATGACCGAGCATCGCTTCGTCATCCAGAAGGCCTTCGACGCCGCCCAGAACGCGTCGCCGCAGCGGCTTGAAGATGCGTTGAAGCTCATCCGAGACTATGAGTGGGAGGTTAAGTCGGGTCAGGTCGACGCCGAGCTCGGCCTGGACGTCCTGCTGACGCGGCTGTAAGCCGCGGCTCCTACTTCTTCTTCGTAGCGGGCGCGGCAGCTCGCGCAGGAGCCGCCTTCTTGCTCTTGGCGGGCGCCGGCGCCGTGGAAGCGAGCTTGGCCAGCTGGCGCGCGAGTCTCGACTTGCGACGCGCCGCGTTGTTGGGATGCAGGATGCGCTTGGAAGCGGCGCGGTCCAGCCCGCGCATGGCCTCGACCGTTGACTCGATCCGTTCCGAGGACTCGGCCTGGGCGTCGGTCAGCGAACGCCGCGACTTGACGATGAGGGTCTTCACCTCGGAGCGCACCGCACGGTTCCGCGCCGAGCGCCGCACGCCCGCGCGAGCCTGCTTCTTCGCCGAAGCGGTCCGCTTAGCCACGCGCCATTACCAGAGGGAGAGCACTCACGAATTTAGGATTATAGGCGCCAATGGAATTCGAGCTTCGTGGACGGCGCCCCAAAGTCCATCCCGATGCATACATCGCACCGACCGCTGTGCTGATCGGCGATGTCGAGATCGCGGCCGGCGCGAGCGTTTGGTTCGGCGCGGTGCTGCGAGGCGATGAGGCGACGATCAAGGTCGGGGAGGGCGCCAACATCCAGGACAACGCGGTCATCCATTGCGCCGAAAATCTGCCGACTCTGATCGAAAAGAACGCCAGCATCGGCCACTCGGCGCAGCTGGAGGGATGCGTTGTTGAGCAGGGCGCGCTGGTGGGGATGGGCGCGACCATGCTCCAGCGAAGCCGTCTCGGCGCGGGCTCGATGCTCGCGGCCGGCGCGGTGCTGCAAGAGGGCATCGAGATCCCGGCCGGCCACATGGCGGCCGGCGTGCCGGCAACCGTCAAGAAGCAGCTCGACGGCTCCTCGAACCACTGGGTCGGAACCACGGCGCGGCACTACCAGGATCGCGCGGTCAAGTACCGAGCGGGTCTGAAGCCGATCCCCGATTGATCTTCGCGCTGCCCGCGCGCGCGAAGCTCAACCTCAACCTCGAGGTCCTCGGCCGCAGCGCGGATGGATTCCACGACCTACGCACGACCTTTCAAGCGGTGGCGCTGCACGACCTGCTCGAGGTCGAGCCGGCGAAGGAAACAACATTCACGACATCGGGTTTGCGGGTGAGCGCGGAGACCAACTCCGTGCTGGTCGCGCAGCAAGCACTGGAGAGTGCTGCCAAACGCCCATTGCCGGCTCGCATCCACCTCGACAAGCGGATCCCATCGGGTTCCGGGATGGGCGGCGCCAGCTCCGACGCGGCCACGACGCTGAGGGCGCTCAAGACCATGCACACGCTCGACATCGACCTCGCACCTATCGCGCGTGAGCTGGGCTCGGACGTCCCTTTCTTCTTGCGCGGAGGTCGCGCGCACGCCGAGGGGCGCGGTGAGCGGCTGACGCCGCTGGCTGATGAATGCGCCTGGTTCGCCATCGCGTGGCCGGGGATAGAGCTCTCGACCGCCGATGTGTACCGTGCATGGGACGAATTGAAAGGGGAAGGTCAGAATCACCTGCGCCGGGCGGCGGAGCACGTGGAGCCAAGCCTGAAAGAATTTGCGGCGAGCCTCGGTCCGGGTTGGCAAATGACGGGCAGCGGCTCAGCGTTCTACACGCGCATCAATAACGAACAGGAAGGAAGGCACGCCATAGGGAAGCTGGATTGCTGGACCGCGCTCACGCGCGCCGTCGGCGCCTGGGCGTGATCCGCAAGACCGCAGCCGTCGTCGCCGGCAAAGCGACCGGTGCCCTCAGCCGCTTCACCGGTCGCGGCGGCGGCACGACCCTCCCGGGCGATGTCGCGCGGGCGATCGATCCGCGCATTCTAACCAGGCTAACCAAGGATCTGACGTACGGCTCGATCGTCGTGACCGGGACCAACGGCAAGACGACCACCGCACGTCTCCTCAGCTGGCTGCTCGAGGGGGCTGGGCACCGCGTCGTCGCCAACCGCGCCGGGGCGAACCTCATCTTCGGCGTGACTGCGGCGGCGTTGAATCGCGCCGGGTCCGATGGCAAGTTGAAAGCGGACTGGGGCGTCTTCGAGATCGACGAGGCCAGCCTCGCCAAGGCGGTGGAGGAGATCCAGCCGCGGGCGACCCTGGTCCTGAACCTCTTTCGCGACCAGCTCGACCGTTACGGCGAGCTGGAGTCGATCGCCCGGAAGATCGAAAAAGCCCTGGCCTCGCAACCGGAGACCGCTCGCGCCATCCTCGACGCGGACGACCCCCGTGTGGCCGAGATCGGTCTCAACCTGACAATAAAACCGCTCTGGTACGGCCTCGAGGACACCTCGGTCGCCACCAAGACGCTGCCCCACGCGGCCGACGCGAGGACGTGTCCCAAATGCGGAACGAGCTTGATCTTCGACGCCGTTTACGTCGGCCACGACGGCGTCTATCACTGCCCTAATGGACATTTCGAGCGCCCGCGTCCGGAGATCGCCGCCACCAACATCAAGCTCGACGGCTTCGACGCCCTCGCCTTGACGATCGAAGGGACGCGGATCGAGATGCCGTTGGGCGGTCTCTACAACTGCTACAACATTCTCGCCGCGTACGCGGCCGCACGAAGCATCGACCTCGCGCCCTCGTACATCGCCGACCGTCTGCGCACGTTCAAGGCAGCGTTCGGCCGCCAAGAGCGCGTCGAGTTCCGCGGCCGCCATCTGATCCTGGTCCTCTCCAAGAACCCGGCCGGTTTCAACGAGACAGTGCGCACCGCGGTCGAGCTCGCCGGTGGCGAGAACTTCGTCATCGGGTTGAACGACCGCAAGGCGGACGGCACCGACGTCTCCTGGATCTGGGATGTCGACTTCGAGATGCTGCAGGGCCGCGCCAAGGTGGTCATCCCGGCGGGCGGACGCGCGCACGACCTCGCGGTGCGCCTGAAGTACGCCGGCGTTGGCGCCGAGAATCCTCAGACCGACCCTGGCAAGACGCTCGATCTGCTGATTAAGTCCACCAGCGAAGGCGACACCGCCTATCTGCTGTGCACCTACACCGCGATGCTCGACCTCAGGGCCGAGCTCGTGAGACGCGGGTGGGCGTCGCCATACTGGGAAACGTGACACAGAAATTGACGGTCGGCTGGCTCTACCCCGACCTCATGAACATCTACGGTGATCGGGGCAACATCCTCACGCTGGTCAAGCGCGCGGAGTGGCGCGGACTGGAGGCGAGCGTGGTGGAACTGGGCCGAGGCGCCAGTGACCGGATGAACGACGTCGATGTCTTCTTTTTCGGCGGCGGCCAGGACCGTGAGCAGGCCCTCATCTACGACGACCTCCGCGAGTTCAAGCAGGAATCGCTGCAGCGCGCCGTCGCGAACGGCGCGCAGGTGCTCGCCGTGTGCGGCGGCTACCAGCTGCTGGGCCACTACTACCAGACCGCCGACGGCGAGCGTTACGACGGCATCGGGCTGATCGACGTCAGGACCGAGGCGGGCAAGAAGCGATTCATCGGCGATGTCGTCGTGCAGACAGACATCGGCCTGACGCCGCGTACATTGGTCGGCTTCGAGAACCACAGCGGCCGCACGTTCCTGGGCTCAGGCGCGAAAGCGCTTGGCAGGATCATTCAGGGCAAGGGCAACAACGGTTCCGACAAGACCGAAGGCTGCGTTCAGGGCGGGATCATCGGCACCTACCTGCACGGGTCGCTGTTACCGAAGAACCCGCACCTCGCGGATCACCTGATTGCGGCGGCGCTCAAGCGACGGGGCGACGGCGCGCTTTCGTCACTCGACGATTCGGCGGAGCTGGCCGCGCACGGCTGGATCCTGCAGCGCGCGCAACGACGGTAGTCCGGGCTCCGTTGCCGCCGTTCAAAACGTGCGGCCGCCGCGGCATCAACGCCTCGCGCAACACCTGATCGATCGACTCGATCATCACGAACTGCATCTGCTTGCGCAGATCGGCCGGGATATCGTCAAGGTCGGCCTCGTTGTGCGAGGGCATGAGTACGCGCCGCAGTCCGGCGCGGTGGGCGCCGAGTACCTTCTCCTTGATGCCCCCGATCGGCAGCACCTTGCCACGCAGCGTGATCTCGCCGGTCATCGCCACGTCGTCGCGCACCGGCCGGCCGGTGAGGATCGAGGCCATCGCGGTCAGGACGGTGACTCCAGCTGAAGGACCTTCTTTGGGCTGGGCGCCGGCCGGCACGTGGACGTGGATGTCGTTCTTGTCGAACAGCGTCGGGTCGATCCCGATCTCGGTTGCCCGCGACTTGAGGTAGGACAGCGAGGCCGCCGCCGATTCCTTCATGACCTCGCCCAGCTGCCCGGTCAGCTTGAGTTCGCCCTTGCCTGGCGTGATGGTCGCCTCGACGAAGATGATCTCGCCTCCGGTCGGCGTCCAGACCAGTCCGGTCGCGATGCCCGGCCGGTCGATGCGCTCCGCCACGTCGTCATAGAAGCGACGCTTGCCGAGCGCGGCGCGCACCCTCTTGGTGTCGTCCATCCGCTTCAGCTTCTTGCCCGACGCTATGTCGGCGACGTCGCGGCGGAGCAGGGACGCGATCTCGCGCTCCAGGTTTCGCACGCCAGCCTCACGTGTGTACTCGCGGATGATCAGCCGGATCGCTTCCTCCGAGATCGTGACCTCGCCGGGATTCAGGCCGTGCGCCAGCACTTGCTTGGGGATCAGGAAGCGCTCGGCGATCTGGACCTTCTCCTCTTCGGTGTATCCCGAGAGATGCAAGACCTCCATCCGGTCACGCAGCGCGGGCGGGATTGTCTCCAGGCTGTTGGCGGTCGTGATGAACATCACCTTCGACAGGTCGAAGGGAACGTCAAGGTAGTTGTCGCGAAAGTCCTTGTTCTGCTCGGGGTCGAGGACCTCGAGCAGCGCGGAGGACGGGTCGCCGCGCCAGTCGGCGCCGATCTTGTCGACCTCGTCGAGTATGAACACGGGATCGTTGGATTCGGCGCGACGAATGGCCTGCAGGATGCGCCCGGGCATGGCCCCGATGTAGGTGCGGCGGTGGCCGCGGATCTCCGCCTCGTCGTGCACGCCGCCCAGCGAGGCCCGCGCGAATTTCCGGCCCATGGCGCGCGCGATCGACTGGCCGAGCGAGGTCTTGCCGACGCCTGGCGGGCCGACAAAGCAAAGGATCGGCTCGCGGCCGCGGTCGGTCGACCCGCGCTGCTGCTTCAGCCGGCGCACCGCGAGGTGTTCGACGATGCGCTGCTTGACCTTGTCTAGGTCATAGTGGTCGGCGTCGAGGATGCCGCGCGACTTCTTGACGTCGACCTCGCCGCCGGTGGAGACGTTCCACGGCAGCGAGACGATGAGCTCGAGGTAGGTGCGGATCACGGACGACTCAGGCGACGCCGAGGGGATTCGCTCGAGGCGTGAGATCTCGCGGTCGGCCTCGCGCTTGGCCTCGGGTGGTAGGCCGGCCTTCTCTATACGTTCGCGAAGCTCGCTCAGCTCCGCGTGCTCGGTGTCCAGCTCGCCCAGCTCGCGCTGGATCGCCTTCAGCTGCTCGCGCAGGAAGTACTCACGCTGGGCTTTGCCCATCTGCTCTTCGGCCTGGGATTGGATTTTGCGGCCGAGCTCCAGCACCTCCAGCTCGTGGGACATGTGGCCGAGCAGCCGCTCCAGCTTGGCCTTCGACGAATCGAGCTCGAGGATCTCCTGCCGCTGCTCGGTCGTGAGTCGGATGTGATTGGCGACGTAGTACGCGAGGTGGAGCGGGTCGTCGATCGCGCCCGCCGCACCCGCCAGCTCAGCCGGCAGGTGTGGGGCGAGCGAGACGAGCTGCTGGAACGACGCGATCGCGCGCCGCATCAGCGCCTCCCGCTCGATCGTGAGGATGTCTTCCTGGATCTCGGGCAGCATCTCGATGGCGCATGTCAGATAAGGGTCCTCGGATTCGACCTCGGTGAGCCGGATCCGCCGCAGTCCCAGCACCGCCAGCTGCACGGTGCCGTCGGGAAGCTTTAGCAGGTGCTGGACGCGGACCATCGTCCCGACGTGGTGGAGGTCTTTGAACTCGACCTCTTCCGCTGTTTCGTCAAGCTGCGTCGCGACGGCGATGTGACGCTCGACGCCCGCGAGGTCATCGAGCAGCTGGAGCGATTTCTTGCGCCCGACCGAGAGCGGGATGAAAATGCGCGGAAACACCACCGTCGACTTCAACGGCAGCACAGGCAGATGAGAGGGCACCGCTCCTTCGAGATTGGGTGCCGGGACTTCGCTCACAAATAGGTGATGCTACGCCCTGCGGCGGCAAGATCCGGAAACTCCCGAGCGTCGTTACAACTGCAGTGGAACGAAGCATCCTGGCCGCGGTCGGTGCGCTGGTGGCTCTGGCGTTGAACGTCTCGGCCACTTCGCCGAGTCATCCGCCAAAGCATGTGGCCCGCCCAGCCGCGGCCTCCATCGTCCCTGGCAGCACGTGCCCGATCTTTCCCGCCGACAACATCTGGAACACCGACATCTCGAGCATGCCGGTCAACTCGCACAGTGCGGCGTGGCTGGCGTCCACGGGCGCCACCACGGGGAGGCTCCTGCATCCGGATTTCGGCGGTCCGCCGTACGGCATGCCAATCAACGTGGTGCACACCGGCCATGCGACCACGAACTTCAACTTCCAGTACTGGGATGAGAGTGATCCGGTCGTCGCAACCCAACAGCCGCAGGGCCCATATCCGTATGGGAACGATCTCCTGCGCGAGGGGCCGACGGACAGCCACCTGATCACGGTGGACCAGGACACGTGCAAGCTGTACGAAACCTGGGCGACCGATTACGCCGGGCCGAGCACCGCGGGGTCGGGAGCGATCTTCGATCTCAATTCCAACCAGCTCCGCCACCTGGACTGGACCTCGGCCGACGCGGCGGGGCTGCCGATCCTGCCTGGTCTTGTCCGCCTCGATGAAGTGCAGGCGGGATTGATTGCGCACGCGATCCGTTTCACCGTCCAGTCAACCGACCAAAGCTACCTGTGGCCGGCACGCCACCAGGCCGGCTCCGCGAGCAATCCGAATTTGCCACCGATGGGCGCCCGCTTCCGTCTGAAGGCGGGCTACAACATCTCGGGATTTGGCGCCCAGGCCCAGGTCGTGTTGACCGCCATGAAGCACTACGGGGTGATCGTGGCCGACAACGGCTCGAACTGGTTCTTTCAAGGCACGATGGACTCGGGTTGGAACTCGGGTCCATATCCAGCCATGATCGGGCAGCTCAAGACGATCCCGGCCGGCGCGTTCGAGGCGATCGACGAGTCATCGCTCATGGTCGACCCCAACTCAGCGCAGGCCAGCACCCGGGCGGGGCGTCAAACGACACCGGCACCGGCGCCGAGCCGACAGCCCGCCAACCAATCGTCCCCCGCTCCGCTCCCGAGCGGCCGCTAGGAGTACGGCCAGAACTCCCCGACCGAACCCGCTCACGCTCGGGAAAGGGCCCGCAAGCTGGCATAATCGAGCGGAACTGAGCGCTCCCCTGACCGCCGTCATCCTCGCCGCCGGCCACGGCACCCGAATGCGCTCGCGGATTCCCAAAGTGCTCCATCCCATCTGCGGCCGTCCCATGATCGATTGGGTGCTGGCGGCGGTGGAGGAGGCCGGAGCGAAAGACGTCAAGGTGATCGCCAATCCGCATCACGCCGACGTCGCCGCCCATCTCGACGGTCGGGTCGAAGTTGTGTACCAGCGCGATCCGAAGGGAACCGCTCACGCGCTGGGGCAGATCCCCGCCGGTGAGCTGCGGGGACGCCAGGTCCTGGTCGTCAACGGCGACTCGCCGTTGCTGACAGCAACCAGCATCCGGAGGGTCATCGACGCGCACGTTCAGGAGAAGGCGCCGGCGACCATCGCGAGCGTCGTCGATCCGACGCGCGACGACGGCCGCGTCATCCGCGCCGCCGATGGCTCCCTGGAGCGCATCGTCGAGCGCAAGGACGCCACGCCGGAGATGCGCGCTGGTGTGTACGAGTTCAACGTCGGCCTTTACTGCTTCGACGGCAGCAAGCTGGTCGAAGAGCTCGGCACGGTCGGTGACGACAACAATGCGGGCGAGTATTACCTCACCGACGTCTTCCTGCACCTCAAGCCGGTCACCGTGGTGACGCTGGACGATCCGCGCGAGGCGATGGGCGTCAAAGACCGGGTCAGGCTCGCGACGGCGACCGAAATCCTGCGCCGGCGGCTGCTCGACAACCTGATGCTGGGCGGCGTCACCATCGTCGACCCGAACAGCACGTTCATCGACGCCGGCGTCGTCATCGGCCAGGACACGGTGATCGAGCCGTTCACCGTCCTCAAGGGCAGCACGCAAATCGGCGCCGAGTGCCACATCGGCCCACACGTCCATATTGAGGACGCGAGGCTGGGCGACCGCTCCGACTGCGGCCCCTTCGCCAAGCTCCGCCCGGGCACCGAGATCGCGGAGGACGTGCACATCGGCAGCTTCGCCGAGCTGGTGCGGAGCAAGGTCGGGCGCGGCACCAGGGTGCCCCACGTCTCCTACCTGGGCGACACGGACCTCGGAGCGGACGCCAACATCGGCGCGGGTACGATTACGGCCAACTTCGACGGCACGAAAAAGAACCGGACCGAGATCGGCGACGGCGCCTTCGTCGGCGTGGACACGATGCTGGTGGCCCCGGTCAAGGTGGGCAAAGGAGCTCGCACGGGGGCCGGATCCGTGGTGACGAAGGATGTGCCCGACGGCGCGACAGCCGTCGGAGTTCCCGCTAGGGTGGTACGCACAAAACAGGTGAGTTCGCCGGATTCGGGGTCGGACGCGAGTTGATCGGGAGGCTGCAGACCGCGGTCGAGTACACCGGGACTGACGGCTCCCCGTGGGGCGAGCTGAAGCTCATCTCAGGCGGGGCCAACCCGGTCCTGGCGGGGCGGATTGCCGAGATCCTCGACGTCCAGCTCACGGATCCCCGGCTCCGTCATTTCCCCGACGGGGAGATCAACGTCAAGATCGAGGACTCGATGCGCGGTCACGACGTGTTCGTGATCCAGCCCACGAGCCCGCCCGTCAACGAGCACCTGATGGAGCTGTTCATCATCCTCGACGCGCTGCGCCGCGCTTCCGCCGGGCGGGTGACCGCGGTGATTCCGTACTACGGCTACGCGCGCAAAGAACGCAAGACGCAGCCTCGGGAGCCGATCTCGGCCAAACTGGTTGCCAACTTCATCACGCTGGCCGGCGCCGACCGCCTGCTGCTGTTCGACTTGCACGCCGAGGCCATCGAGGGCTTCTTCGACGTGCCTACCGACCATCTCTCGCCGCACCGCATCTTCTCCGAGTATCTGAAGACCCTCGGCTTGAAGCACATCACGATCGTCGCCCCTGATGCGGGCGGCGGGCGCCGCGCCGAGGCCGTTGCCAACGACCTGGGAGCGCCGATCGCGTTCGGTTACAAGCGACGCCCGGACGAGCAGTCGGTCGAGGTGATCGCGGTCTCGGGTGATGTGAGAGGCCGGGACTGTGTCGTGATCGAAGACATCATCACCACGGGCGGCACGGTCTCCAAGCTGGCCGCCGCGCTGCGGCAGCAAGGAGCGAACCGGGTGCTCATCGTGGCCACGCATCCCGTCCTGTCGGGCGACGCGATGGACCGGCTGAGGAAAGCTGATGTGGAAGAGCTGATCGTGACGGACACAATTCCCATCCCCGCCGAAAAGCTCGGCTCGTCGCTGAAGGTGCTGTCGGTCGCGCCCCTCCTCGCTGAAGCGATCATCCGGGTGCACGAGAACCGGAGCGTCAGCGAGCTCTTCCGTTAGGTAGCTCGATCGGATGACGTTCCAGGAATGGATGGAAGTCATCGTCATGCTCCTGTGCTTTGTGCTCGCTGCGCTGGCGAGCGGCACGGAGACGGCGCTGACGTCGGTGGGCAGGTTGCGGGTGCGCTACCTGGCCGAGCAGGGAAGCAAGGCGGCCGCCACGTTGCAGCGCCTGCGCTCCGACCCGAACCGATTCCTTTCCACGGTGCTCTTCACGAACACGCTGGCTTTGATCGTCGCCTCGACGGCGACCGCTTTGCTGAGCGAGTCGCTGTACACCCGATGGGGCGTCCCCGCGGAATGGCGATTGTGGCTGACGCTGGCCGACTCGGTCGCGCTGTCGATCGTCTTGCTCATCCTGGCGGAGGTCACGCCGAAGACGCTGGCGCTCGCCAACGCCGAGCGCGTGGCTCTCGCCGCGGCGGTCCCGGTCGATAGGCTGGCTACGTTCCTGAGCCCAATCCTGTGGGCGGTCACGTTGATCTCGCGCGGGCTGACCGGCGGTCGCGCGGCGCGCGCTCCGTACCTGACAGAAGAAGAGCTGATCACCGCCCTTCATGTGTCCGAAGAAGCGGGCGTCATCGAAGAGCAAGAGCACCAGATGATCCACGGCATCATCGAGATCGGCGACAAGACCGTGCGCGAGATCATGATCCCGCGGACGGACATCGTCGCCGTCGAGAAAGAGGCCGGCCTGCGCGAGATCGTGAAGTTGTTCAAGCAGCACCGCCACACCCGGATGCCCGTCTACGAAGAGAACATCGACCATGTCCTCGGTCTGATCCATACCAAAGATCTCTTGCTTTTCTACACGCTGTCGAGCTCGCAGAAGTTCGACATGGATAAGGTGCTGCGGCCGATTGAGTTCACGCCCGAGCAGAAGAAGGTCGACGAGTTGCTGAACGATATGAGGACGAAGAAGCAGCACATGGTGATCGTGGTCGACGAGTACGGCGGCACCGCGGGCATGGTCACACTCGAGGACCTGCTCGAGGAGATCGTCGGCGAGATTCGCGACGAGTACGACACTGGCGAGCAGGACCTGCTGCAGGTCCTCAACGACCACGAGGTCCGCGTCGATGCGGGATTTCCGCTCGAAGAGCTGAACGAGCGCTTGCGGTTGGGCATCGAAGAATCGGGTGACTACGATTCGGTCGGTGGCTATGTGCACGCGATGCTGGGCAAGATCGCCGAGGAGGGTGACTCCTTTCAGTCCGGTCGTGCGAAGTGGGTCGTGGAGAAGGTAAAGGGGCGACGCATCGAGATGGTGCGCCTCATCTCTGAAGAACCTCTGCCCGACGAGTCGGTGCGCAGTGGTGGCTCGACGCATGCGTACCTGGAGGAAGGAACTGGGCACGTATCGTGACCGCGCCGTCGTCCTGCGCAAGCTCGACTACGGCGAAGCGGATCGCATCTTCACGCTGCTGACGCGCGACCACGGCAAGGTGGGCGCGATCGCCAAGGGCGTGCGGCGGCAGGAATCGAAGCTCGGTCCGTCGCTCGAGCTGTATGGACACATCGACGTGCTGCTCGCAAAGGGGCGGGGCGAGCTGGATGTCGTGGCCCAGGTGCAGCGTGTGCCGGGCTACCGGATCGCAGGCGATATGGAGCGGATGGCCCACGCGGCGTTGATCGCAGAGCTGGCGGAACGAGTGTGCGAGGACCGGCACCCGATCGATGGCGTCTACGAGCTGGCGGTGTTGGCGCTGGCCGAACTGGCGCATGAGACCAACCCGCGCCGGGCGTCGGCGTGGTTTTTGATGACGGCCCTGGATTTGCTGGGCTACGCACCGCAGCTGATGTCGTGTGTGTCGTGCGAGACGCCGTTGCCGGCCAAACCGGCGGCGTTCAGCGCCGAGGCGGGCGGGTTTCTCGATGAGAAGTGCGCGCTGCCCTCGATGGACCTCGTGCCGCTGGCCGTGATCAAGGTGCTGCGGCTGATGGCGGCCGGCGACATCGAGACATACCGCCGCGTGAAGCTGGACGGGCCGCTGATGGCTTCGATCGAGGGGGTGCTGCAGTCGCAGCTCGAGTACCACATGGACAGGCGGCTGAAGTCGCTCGCGTTTCTGAACTCAATGAGGGTGTGAACGTGATGCATAAGGACCATGCGTTCCCGGCCGGGAACATCTTGTCAATCCTGAAACTGCCCTGACGATGAAGAGGATCAACTCCTCCCCACTTATGGGGAGGTGGCGCGGAGCCCCGGGGGGGCTCAGGAGTTCATGACCATCCCCCGAGAGCAGGTCATGGACAAGGTGGTCGCGCTGGCCAAGCGCCGCGGATTCATCTTTCCGTCGAGCGAGATCTATGGGGGGCTTTCGGGCTTCTACGACTATGGGCCGTATGGCGTCGCGTTGAAGCGCGCGATCCGGGATTTGTGGTGGCGCCACATGGTCGAGCTGCGCGACGACATCGTTGGTCTGGAGTCGACGCTGATGATGCCTTCGGCGGTGTGGGAAGCATCCGGCCACCTGACGAACTTCGTCGACCCCCTGCGGCAGTGCCTGGGCAAGTGCAAGAAGCGCTGGCGCGCCGACCACGTCCTGGGCGAGAAGTGCCCGGAGTGCGGCGGACCGCTGGACGACGCGCGGCTCTTCAACCTGATGTTCAAGACCTACGTCGGGCCCTTGGAGGACCGCGCGTCGGAGGTCTACCTCCGACCGGAGACCGCGCAGGGCATGTTCGTCGACTTCAAGAACGTGATCAGCTCGACGCGAGTACGGGTGCCCTTCGGGATCGCGCAGCAGGGGAAGGCGTTTCGCAACGAGATCACGCCCGGCAACTTTGTCTTTCGCGTGCGTGAGTTCGAGCTAATGGAAATGGAGTACTTCGTCCGCCCGCGCGAGGACGACGCGGCGTTCGACTACTGGCGTAAGGAGCGGCTGCGCTGGTACACGGACGTGCTGGGCATCAAACCCGACTGCCTGCGTATGTACGACCACCCGAAGGAATCACTGTCGCACTACTCGAAGCAGACCACGGACATCGAGTACGAGTTCCCGTTCGGGTGGGGCGAGCTGGAAGGCATCGCCGACCGGACCGACTATGACCTTGCCGTGCACCAGGAGCGCTCGAAGCAGGACCTGACATATCTCGACCCGGAGACGAACGAGCGCTACTTGCCGTGGGTGATCGAACCGGCGGTGAGCGTGGAGCGGATTTTCATCACGCTGCTGCTGGACGCATACGACGAAGACGTCGTGAACAACGAGCCGCGAGTTGTGCTGCGCTTGCACCCGAACGTGGCGCCGGTCCAGGTCGCGGTCGTGCCGCTGTCAAAGAAGGAAGAGCTGATCAAGGTCGCGCAGGAAGTCGTGCGGTCGCTACGCGGCCAGTTTCGGGTCGAGTACGACCAGACCGGCGGCCACATCGGCCGGCGCTACCGCCGCCAGGACGAGATCGGCACCCCGTTTTGCGTCACGGTCGACTTCGAAACGCTAAACGATCAGGCGGTAACGATCCGGCAGCGCGACTCGACGGCTCAAGAACGCTCGCCGATCAGCGACCTCGCTGCGCGACTCGAAGCGCTGACGCGCTAGCGACGCGTAGGTTGAGACTGTGAGCTCCGAGCAGACAGCCGCGCGCGTTCCGTGGACGCCCGTGCTCGTCCGCGTGATGGCCGCCCTTATGGTCTCGCTCTTCGTCGCCGCGATGGACTCGACGGTGGTCGGCACGGCGCTGCCGACGATTGCACGCGAGCTCGGGAGCTTCGAACTCTACCCGTGGGTCGTTGCGGGTTATCTGATCACCGGCACGACGACCGTGCCGCTCTGGGGCCGCTTGGCCGACATCCGCGGCAGGAAACCGGTCCTGCTCGCCGGCCTCGCCATCTTCGTCGTCGCGTCGGCGCTTTGCGCGTGGAGCCCGTCGATGCTGTGGCTGATCGCATTCCGCACGCTGCAGGGCATCGGAGCCGGATGCATCCAACCGCTGGTGTTCACGACCGTCGGCGACATCTTTCCGCTTGAGCAGCGCGCTCGCCTCCAGGGTTTCTTCAGCAGCATGTGGGCGATCGCGGCGATCGTTGGGCCGGGCCTGGGCGCGCTTTTCGTTTCGACGATCGGTTGGCGCTGGATCTTCACGATCAACATCCCGATCGGCATCGCCGCCGCGGCCCTGCTGTGGGGCTACGCCGAGCGCAAAGACCAAAGAGTCGAGGCACGGCTCGACGTTCGCGGCGCAGTGCTCCTGACCGCTGGCATCACCGTCCTGCTGATCGGCCTCGGCACTGGCACCGAGAGCGCGACCCCGAACTGGCCCATTGTCGGACTCGCGCTGTTATTGCTGGGCGGGTTCGCTGCGCTCGAGTGGCGATCCAGAAACCCAACGGTGCCGCTGTACTTGTTGAGGCATCGCGTCATCGGCCCGGCGATCTTGATCGGGCTCATCGCCGGCACGCTGATGTTCGGCGTCACGGCATATCTGCCGCTGTTGGTGCAATCGGTCCAGGGTAGGTCAGCTTACGAGGCTGGCGTCGCTGTCGCCGCGATGTCATTCGGCTGGCCAATCGCCTCGTCGCTTTCCGGCTTCGCGATGGTCCGCATTGGTTACCAGCGCCTCGTCGTGATCGGCGCTCTCGCGCTGCTGGCCGGAAGCGTGATGCTTGCTGCGGCCCAACCGAACAGTGGCTTGCTTTGGACAGGCGGCGCGTCTCTGATCATCGGCGTCGGCATGGGTACGTTCACGGCGCCGCTGCTGATCGTGATTCAGGCGAACGTCGGGTGGGCGCAGCGCGGAGCCGCGACAGCGCTTAATCAGTTCTCACGCACGATCGGGGGCGCAATTGGAGTGGCCCTGATGGGCATCGTCCTCCAGCGCTACGTGGGGTCCGCACACGCACCGCTCGAAGCTCGCGAAGAGCTCTATCGTGGCCTCCACGCCGACTTCATCGCCCTGGTCGTGCTGGCCGCCGGCGTGCTTGTCGCCGGGATCGCGGCGTTATTCGCGTCACGACGACAGCGGCTGCAGGCGCGAGCATCAGAGGTGGCCTCGGCAGGCTCCTAGCGTCGTGCTTGGCCCGCACCGGAATGTGGCGTCGGCGCGGGTCGCCGCGGTGCCGCTGTCGCCGTCGGACCGCGGCAGAAAGATGTGCAGCGTGCCTCGGGATTGCTCCGTCAGCAGCGCCCACAGGCGTAACTCGAAGACCTGTCCGGAGGCACTGACCTCGTGTGACGTACAGGGATCGCTCAGTTGCACAACTGCTCAGCCGCTTTCAAATAGACGTCGACGCATTTTTCGACTGAGGCCAAGTCGACCCATTCGACATCGGCGTGCGCCCCTTCGCCGATCGGGCCATACGCGACGGTCGGGATACCGGCAGCGTTCGTCAGCGCCATGTCCATCCAGTAGGCGGCTCCGATGATCTCGGGTTGGCCGGCGGCCTGGGCCACAGCCTGACTGAGAGGGTGGTCGGGCGCGAGCTCGGACGGCGCACGTTCGAGGAGCACTCGCGCTGTTACTTGATCTCCCTCACTGATCAATGGGCCCCATCCCCCGGCTTCGCCGGGTACTTCCCCATAAATGGGGAAGAGTTTTTCGCCGGGGATCGTGCGGCGTTCTAGCTTCGCCACGCAGCGGGCCGGGTAGGTTGACATCTCCTGGCCGCCCTCAATCAAAGACGCGTGGATCGAGCCGGTGCCCAGCAGCGGGTGGCGCGCGCCTGAGCGCAGGCGCTCATTCAGGTCGAGGACGCCCGTCAGCACCTGGCCCATGTTCGCGATCGCGTCCACTCCAAGATCAGCCCGCGAGCCGTGCGCCGCGACACCCGTCGTCTCGACTTCCAGCCACACAAAGCCCTTGTGCGCAAGGCAGAGGCTTAGCTCGGTGGGTTCGGTGACGATCGCGGCGTCGGCGCGGTATCGCTCGATCACCGCGGAAGTGCCCAGGCTTGCGACCTCTTCGTCGGCCACGGCGGTGATGATCAGGTCGCCCTTCAGGCGCAGCCTCGCGGCTTCGCGGGCGGTGATCATGATCGCGGCCAGGCTTGCCTTCATGTCGTACGCGCCGCGTCCGTAAACGCGGCCATGCTCGACGTGGGGCAAGAACGCCTCCGGCATCCCGCCCGCGCCGACGGTGTCCATGTGCGCGTTCAGCATCAAGCTTCGTCCGCCGCCGGTTCCCCGTAGCACGCCCACCACCGATGGCCGGCCGGGCACGGGCTCGACGATCTCGACCGCGAGTCCGGCGTCTGAGAGCCACGAGCCAACGAAGCGCGCGATCTCTGTCTCGCCGCTACCCGAAGCAACGAGGTCGGGATTCACCGACTCGATCGCGACCAGCTCGCAGACGAGGTCGGACAAAGAAGTGGCGGCCCGACTCATTGTCAGGCCGCCCTTGAAATCACGAGATGGAACTCTAGCCGCGTGGTCCTGTCAGGTCGCTCATCGCCGGCACGTTGGCGGTGTCACAGGTGAACCCGAGACAACCGAGTTGCCAGCCATCCTGAATGGTGCGGAGCAGCGAGTAGTGGTTGTAAGCAACCGCCGAAGTCCGCGCCGTGTGGTCGGAGTGCGAGATGACTAGCGACACAACGTGGCCGCCGCCGTGGCCGGGCACAGCATCGCAGCAGCCGCTCGTGTCACCGAAGCCGAAGTCGGTGGGGCTGCCTGTGAAGTCGCTCTCGTCCCACTGGATAAAGATGACCGAGTTTCCATTCCAGGCCGAGGACTTCATGATCTTGCCTACCCACGTCGAGAGGAACGAGTCGCCGGTGCTGATCAGGCTCTGGACCTGGCTGAAGTCGCAAGGATCGGCCGGCGTGGCGGCGCGGCCGTGCATGTCGTTGCACTGGTCGGGGGCGATGAACGAGTAGGCCGGCACGTTGCTCGAGTTGAGGTCGGCCTCGAGCTGGCTCAGGTCGACGATGTTCGCAAAGCGCGCCGGGCTGCTCTGGACGTCGGTAAAGCTGACAAACGGATTGTGCTTGCGCTCGTAGAGCTGGTTGCCGCAGGAATGAGCGAGCACGTTGCCGTTGCAGAGTGAGAACGACTGGCTGTAGCTCTTCCACGTCTTACTGTGGCTCTCGAGCTGATCGACGAGGTTCGGAACGTCGAGTGTCTCGTCGTTGTCGGTATCGGCGCCGGTGATCCCGGCGGTGGAAGCGATGTAGTTCGGCTGGCTCGGGTGAATGACGCCCGTGTAGTTGGTTGCCAGTCCGTACCTGCCGGCCGCGTCGTTGATCCACGGCGCGTTCGGGTTGCCGATCAACGCGTCGTACCCGGTGTTCTCCATCATGATCACGAACACGTGCTGGTAGTTCTTTAAGGTAGGACGAGTCGAATCGGCCGAGACAGATCCCAATCCGAAGACCATCCCCACCAGCGTGGCGAATACTGCGATCGCGGTCGCTCGTCGCATCCAGCACCCCCTTCTCAGTAACCGGTGGACACAACAGCGCTCGTAGGCGCGAGTCTAGATTAAGTCTGACCGGCTATTAGCGACCAGAAAATGAGCGAGGACCCGGCTTTCGGGCCCTCGCACCCCTGGGTTAGTGGTCGGTACTAGTCGTCGCCCTCCTCGTCGGCATTGGACATCGCGAACCACGCGAATGCGCCGGTGGTCGCGTTGACGGTGCCGACGAAAACCTCAGGCTTCTTGCACGGGTGGGGCAAGCTGACCCGGGTGTTGATCGTCGAGTCGCCGCCAGGCACGGTGGCCGGGAAACTCGCGGTCCTGACGTTGACGATGCCGTGCGGGGTCAGGCAGCTCACGGTCACCGCGAACGTGCCAATCGGGTTCGTGCCAATGTTCGAGCCCGCCGCGAGCACCAATCCGGTCACCTCGACCGAGACGTGGCCGTGGCGGCTGACCTCGCCTTTGCCTGAACTGATGGCCCACGGCAAGCCGCCCCCCTTGAGGAGGCGGTCGTTGACCGCGGCAACGGCCGCTCCGGTGACCGGTGTCATCGAATCGAACTCGATCAACGAGCCGCCCTCGTGCGCCGAGACGCTGACGCTGCCCGCGCCCACGAGGCTCAACGCGCCGACGGTGGCAACAAGAAATCTTCGCCAACCCCTCATCGAAATGCCTCCATAACCCGCATGCCGGCTACGGCCGTCGATACCGCGCGGGGTTACCTCAGCGGCGGCTTCCGAAGAGAGCACTCTCCAGCACATAAAAGAGCGCGAGCGCGCCGTAGAGTGCGGCGCTCACGTACGGATTGAGGAGCGCCACGGCGGTCGCGGTCAGGTACAGGAATGGGCCGGGAAGGTAGCTGCGTCCGATGCCGTCGACGGTGCGAGGATCCGCATCCGCGCGCAGGAGTCGCTTGCCGCGAGCGGCGTAGCGCCACAGGACGTTGAACAGGATCGCGGTCAAGGTGAGCGTGACGCCGTACGCGATGGCGGCCGCTTGAAGGTCGTCAGAGTGGTTGAAGGCCTCGGCGAGCAGGCGCGTGGGAAATGGGATGAACGCGATGTTGGTCAGAAAGAGAACGCTGATCATCAGGAAGACGCGGTCGACGTGACCGATCTGTGTCATCACCGTGTGATGGTTGATCCAGATGATTCCGATCGTCACGAAGCTGACCGCGTACGCGACATAGCTGGGCCAGATCCTCAGCAGGTCGCCGGCCAACGGCCGCCCTTCCACAACTGACACGTTGAGGATCAGCAACGTGGCCGCGATTGCGAAGACTCCGTCGCTGAATGCTTCGAGGCGTGCGGTCCGCACCGCGTCAATTCAAGCGCAAGGTTCGACCGCAGCGTTCGTTAAGCAGTGGATAGTCGTATGTGAATACCACGAGGGGTTAGGCCTCCTCCTCCAACCTCCCCATCTCCGTTACTCCAGAGGCCGAAGCTCCAACCGACCCGGCGGGCCCCCTCCCTGATCGCTCGCCGGGCTCCGGTGGGGAGTGCAGACAACCAAACAGCCCCATCCGCGGCGCCCTTCCGGCCCTTCGGGCCACGTACCCATGAATGGGGAGGAGTTGAGTTCTCTCCTTACCTGCCGACCAGGCGGATGGTCCAGAAGTCTTGCGATAGGCCTGGTTGGACCAGGTATGCATACGGCATCGTGAAGTAGCCCTTCATGCCCCATCGGGTGCCCCACGAGTTGCGGGCCAGGAACCACTGCTTCGATTCGTCGTAACCAACGGCCATCACTGCGTGGCCGCCGACCGCGCGCTCGGCCCAGCCGGGCATGGGCGCGTGCCCGGTCCGTTTGACGGCTTCGGTTTCGAAGCTCTCGTAGACGGTGAAACCGAAGATGAACGGGTAGCCGGACGCGAGGCAGCCCTTCATCTGGTTCAGGTTCGGGACGATGCTCTGGTAGGAGACCGCGCGGTCGAGCTTGGCGTCACGGTAGCATTTCGCTGGCGGTCGGGTCGCGAACTTCGAGATGACGTAAGGCCACTCCGGCTCCGGGCAAACGCCATCGCTCGCCACCGACTTGATGCCATCACGGATCATGGCGCCGCTGTCGGTCGGCACCGTGCCCTCGATCTTCCGCTCGTTGTAGTAGATGAAGAGCCGCGACGGCACGAAGTCGGACAGCTTCTGCTTCATGCGGTCGAACTCGACCGCGCCGGCGATCGCGTTGGCCGTGCAGCTGCCCAGCTGGCCCTGGTCGTAAACGGGCGGACACTTCTTGCGCAGGTCGGTGGACGACGGCAGTGCGGTGAGGTACTGCGAGGGCGCGGCATAAAGGTGGTCGCGCTGGTCGGGTTGGTCGGGGATCCATCCGTAGTGGCGGATCTCGCGGGGCTGGGTCATAGATAAGGCCAGTTGGCCACGCTGGGCCCGCCGCCAACGTACGTGTCAACACCTTTGGCAAAGCGGTGCGCCTCGAGCACGATCGCGGTTGCTCGCGCGTGTCCTTCCAGGATCACGAGATGTCCGTCCGGCCGGCGCAGCGCGATGATCTCTGGCACCTTTTTCTCCGAGTGGCATAAGCCCGACGCCAGCGAGAGTACGACCATGTTGGTCTGGTCACCGGTGTAAACGTGGCCGACATTGGTCGCGCCTTCGGCAACCTTGCGCGTGGCCGGCGCGAGAATGGGCCACGCTCCGCCCGTTCTTGCGTAGAGCAGCTCGCCGACCTCGTCGGTGCTCAGTCGTATGCGTCTCCACACGATGTCGTTGGCGAGGCCCTGGAAGCTGCCTGCGCCCTGCCCGAACCCGTAGACCGAGGTGATGATCTCCCGGCGAAGCCCGTTCTGATCCTCATCCCGCAGGTCGGGCGAGCGCGCCGCCTTCAAAGCCGCCGACAAATTGGCGGGATTCGGCGGGTTGCCGACGAGGTAAGCCTGGAAGTCCGGAGACTCGATCTCGGCCTGCAACCAGGCCAGGATGACCTGGTCTTCGGTGGCCTGTCCGAGGTCGTCCATCAGGCATGGGAAAATAACACCTCCATGCCCCGAACCCATAAGTGGGTGTATCAGTTCTCCGAAGGCTCCGCGAAGATGCGCGACCTTCTCGGTGGCAAGGGCGCCGGCGCCGCGGAGATGACGCGGGCCGGGATGCCTGTTCCTCCAGGTTTCACCATCACGACCGAAGCGTGCCGCGCCTACTACGCCAGCGGCGGCAAGTTTCCGAAGGGCCTGTGGGAGCAGGTTCTTCCGGCCCTGAAAGTGCTGGAACGCAAGGCCGGCAAGAAGTTCGGCGACCCCAAGGACCCGCTGCTCGTGAGCGTGCGGTCCGGGGCCAAGTTCTCGATGCCGGGGATGATGGACACAGTCCTCAACCTCGGCCTCAACGAGGACACCGCCAAGGGCATCGCGGCGTTGACGAAGGACGATCGGTTTGCGCTCGACGCGCGCCGCCGCTTCATCCAGATGTTCGGCAAGACGGTCAAGGGCATCGACGGCGAGAAGTTCGAGCACGCGCTGCAGGAGGCGAAGAAGAAGGCCGGGGTCAAGACCGACCCCGAACTGAAGCCGGAGCACCTGCGGCCCCTGGTCGCTCAGTTCCTCTCCATATATAAGGACGAGACGCGGAGCGAGTTCCCCTCCGACCCGGTTGAGCAGCTGCGGGAGGCGATCGACGCGGTGTTCAAGTCGTGGAACACCGACCGCGCCAAGACCTACCGCCGGATGGAGCGCATCCCCGACGACCTCGGCACCGCGGTCAACGTGCAGATGATGGTCTTCGGCAACATGGGTTCGACCTCGGGGACCGGCGTTGCGTTCACACGTAACCCCATCACCGGCGCGAAAGAGCTGTACGGCGACTATCTGGCCAACGCGCAGGGCGAGGACGTCGTGGCGGGAGTGCGCGACACCGAGCCGATAAGCGCTCTGAAGAAAGAGCTACCGAAGGTGTACGCGCAGTTCGACCGCTACGCCAGGCAGCTCGAGAAGCACTACAAGGATGTGCAGGACCTCGAGTTCACGATCGAGCGCGGCAAGCTCTACATGCTGCAGACGCGCTCCGCGAAGCGAACGGGTGAGGCCGCGGTGAACATCGCGGTCGACATGGTCAAAGAGCGCCTGATCACCAAGACGGACGCGGTCGCGCGGGTCGAGCCTCGTCAGCTGGAGCAGCTGCTGTTCCCACGCGTCGACCCCGCCGCGAAGGTTTCGCCTCTGGCAAGGGGTGTTCCCGCGTCACCCGGAGCCGCGAGCGGCGGCGCTGTGTTCGACGCCGACACCGCGGTCGAGTGGGGCAAGCAGGGCAAGGCGGTGATCCTGGTCCGGGTCGAGACCAACCCGAACGACGTGCACGGCATGGTCGAGGCGAAGGGAATCCTGACCCAGACCGGAGGCACTGCGTCTCATGCGGCATTGGTGGCACGCGGCATGGGACGGCCGTGCGTGGTCGGCGCGAGCGCGATTGACGTCGACGTCCGGCAGAGAAGGTTCTCCGCCAACGGCACGACGATCAATGAAGGCGACCAGATCACGATCGATGGCACTACTGGGGATGTCTATGTCGGCAACGTCCCGACGATCGAGGCCCGGTCGCTTAACCAGCATCCCGCAGCCAGCGCGATCTTGAAATGGGCCGACGAGCTCCGACGGCTGGAGGTATGGGCGAACGCCGACTATCCGCGCGACGCGGCCAAGGCGCGTGAGAACGGAGCGCAAGGCGTGGGCCTGTGCCGGACCGAGCACATGTTCATGGAGCAGGAACGGCTGCCGATCGTCCAGGCGATGATCATGGCCAACACCACCGAGGAGCGCGAAAAGCAGCTCGCGAAGCTGCTGCCCATTCAGCGCGGTGACTTCGAGGGCATCTTCAAGGAGATGGCCGGCCTGCCCGTGATCATCCGACTCATCGATCCGCCGCTGCACGAGTTCCTGCCCAGCCTCGAGGAGCTGATCCGCGAGACGACGCACCTGAAGGACACGGGCGAGAACCCGACGCTGCTCGCCGAGCGGGAGAAGGTGCTGGCCCGCGTCGAAGAGCTGCATGAGGCGAACCCTATGCTGGGATTGCGCGGCGTGCGCCTCTCGATCCTCTATCCGGAGATAACACGCATGCAGGTCCGGGCGATCATCGAGGCGGCCTGCAACCTGCGCAAGCGTAAGATCGACGCCCGGCCCGAGATCATGATCCCGCTCGCCGGCACGGTGGCCGAGCTGCGCACGGTGCACGCCGAGCTCAAGCCGGTCGCAGAGGCGGTGCAGAAGGAGATGGGCGTTCGCGTTCCCTACAAGTTCGGCACCATGATCGAGATCCCTCGTGCGGCGCTGACGGCGGGGGAGATCGCGCAGGAGGCGGAGTTCTTCTCCTTCGGCACCAACGACCTCACGCAGACCACGTTCGGCTTCTCGCGCGACGACGCCGAGCGGGCTTTTATCGTCCGCTACCTGGAGCAGAAGATCCTGGCGCGCAACCCGTTCGAGACGATCGACGTGGCCGGCGTGGGACGGCTGATGGAGATCGCGGTCAAGGAAGGCCGCAAGACGCGCAAGGACCTCGAGGTTGGGATCTGCGGTGAGCATGGGGGCGACCCAGACTCCATCCACCTGTGCCACAAGCTCGGCCTGAACTACGTGTCGTGCAGCCCGTTCCGCGTCCCGGTGGCGCGGCTGGCCGCGGCGCAGGCCTCGATCGGAGAAGGTACTGGCACGAAGTAGCTCCCTGAAACTGTCGGGGTTGCGGGGCCGATTCGCGGGCGAGATCATCGAGCCCGGCGACGCGGGATACGACCAGGCGCGGATCGTCTGGAACGCCATCGTCGATCGCCATCCCGCGCTGGTCGTCCGGCCGACTTCGGTCGATGACGTGGTCAGCGCGATCCAGTTCGCGCATGACAAGGACCTTGTGGTCGCGGTGCGCGGAGGCGCCCACAGCGTGGCGGGGTTCTCGACCTGCGACGGCGGGATGGTGATCGATCTCTCCGGCATGCGCGCGGTGGCGGTGGATCCCAACCGCAAACGCGCGACGGCGCAGGGCGGTGCACACCTCTCAAAGCTCGACAAGTCCGCGCAGGCGCACGGCCTGGTATGCCCCGTTGGCGTGGTGGGGCACACCGGAGTGGCCGGCCTGACGCTGGGCGGTGGCATGGGACGTCTGCAGCGAAAGCTGGGCCTGACCATCGACAACCTCGAGAGCGTCAACCTCGTCACCGCTGCGGGCGAGCGGCTGCGCGCGAGCGAGGAGGAGAACTCAAACCTTTTCTGGGGCCTGCGCGGGGCGGGCGCGAACTTCGGCGTCGCAACCTCGTTTGAGTTCAAGCTGCACCCGTTCGGGGGGACGATCTTTCAGGGGATGGTCGCGTTCCCGGTGGAGCGAAGCCTCGAGGTGGCCGAGCAGGTAAGGGAATTCGTGGCGACTCACGCTGACGTGCACACCGCCCTTGCCTTCACCAAGATGGAGGACCTGGGGGGTCGGCCGGTCTTCGTGGTGGGCTCGACGCACGCGGGCAGCGTCGACGAGGCGGAGCGCGATCTGCGGGTCTTTCGCGAGCTGCGCCCACTTGTCGACACGTTCGGGGCCAAGCCATACCTCGAAGTGCAGGGGATGGCCGACGAATCGTCGGGGTGGGGGCAGCGCTTCTATACCAAGGCGGGTTTTCTGGCCCACCTGAATGACGAGGTGATCAGCCTCTGCGCGGAGCTGGTGGAAACTATCCCGGCCGGCGCAGAGCTTTCCTTATGGGCGCAGGGCGGGGCTATCGGACGAATTTCGGACGACGCGATGGCCTACACCGGGCGGGACGCGCCCTTCAACATCTCCGCTGAGCTCGCATGGACCGATCCGGCCGACGATGAGGAGCGGATCGCGTGGGGACGAGCCGCGATCGCTAAGGTCAAACCATTCATGACCGCAGGGCGCTACGTCAACGATGTATCCGAAGCAGGCACGGACGGCGCTCAGATCTACGGCGCCGCGAAGTACCAGAGGCTGGTGGCGCTGAAGCGAAAGTACGACCCGGAGAACTTCTTCCGGCTGAACCAGAACATCAAGCCTTAGGCTGGAGTCGTCGCGAGAGATGTGCTTTCGCCGCCTTAGCCACCGGCGCCTCGTGCCCCATCCGCGGCGCCCCTCCGGCCCTTCGGGCACCTCCCCGTGAAAGGGGAGGAGTTGCGGCTGTCTAAGCTCGAACCGTGATTGTCAACGTCTGCCCGGCGGCGCTCACATCGACGCCGCCAGACAGAGTCTGGAGTGTGCTGGACACGCCCGAGCGATTCACCGAGTGGT
>Ga0209266_1000224_pt1 | contig 48871 bp, 47 predicted proteins | sample GraSoiAngelo_132_FD_185889 | JGI IMG/M metagenome (GOLD analysis project Ga0209266, IMG submission 185889) | Grasslands soil microbial communities from the Angelo Coastal Reserve, California, USA - 14_0929_02_40cm (SPAdes) (version 2) | ecosystem: Environmental > Terrestrial > Soil > Grasslands ...
GGGCTCGGGGGCCGAGCCCGGCGGCGTGGACGAACGCTTCACGGGATGAGCAGCACCTTGCCCGTCGTTTTGCGGCCCTCGAGAGCGCGGTGAGCCTCGGCGGCATCCTTCAACGGGTATTCGAACTCCATCCGGAGCCGGAGCTTGCCGTCGCGGACCCAGCCTAGCACCTCGCCCGCACGCCACTGGAGATCTTCACGCGTGGCGATGTAGTGGTTGAGACTGGGACGCGTCAGGTAGAGCGAGCCCTTGACGTTGAGGACCTGGGGATCGATCTGACCGATGGGCCCGCTCGACGCGCCGTACAGCGCCATGAGGCCGCGCGGCGCCAGCGAGGCCAGGCTCTTCTCCCACGTCGTCTTGCCGACGCCGTCGTACACCACCTGCACCCCCTTGCCGCCGGTGATGCGCTTGACCTCGGCCTCGAAATCCTGATGCATGTAATCGATCGTCTCGTCGGCGCCGGCGTCGCGCGCGAGCTTCGCCTTCTCCCCGCTCGAGACGGTCCCGATCACACGCGCCCCGCGCATCTTCGCGATCTGGCAGAGCAGCAGCCCGACACCGCCGGCCGCGGCGTGAACCAGCGCGGTGTCACCCTTGCGGAGGTTGTACGACGAGCACGCGAGGTAATGGGCCGTCGTGCCCTGCAGCATGGCCGCGGCGCCCTGCTTCGTGCTCACGCCCTTCGGCAGCTTGACGAGCCGGTCGGCCGGAACGGCCGCTTGCTCGGCGTAGGCGCCACGCACGCCCGTGTAGGCGACCTTGTCGCCGACCTTCACGTCCTTGACGCCAGGCCCCACCGCGACGACCGTGCCGCCGCCCTCCATGCCGATCGTGGCCGGCAAGTCTGCCTTGTACAGTCCACTGCGGAAGTAGACGTCGATGTAGTTCAGTCCGGCCGCGTCGATCTTGACGACGGCCTCGCCGGGCTTCGGCGTCGGCTCGGGCGCGTCCTCGTGGCGCAGGGCCTCGGGACCTCCGGGAGTGTGCACGCGTACGGCTTTCATGAAGCGACCTCCTCGTGTCGAGTCTGGCGAATGCGGGACGGATTATATCAATGTCGCCCCGGTGTCGCCGTCGGCCGCCAGGACGCCGCGGACGGCGTGATACATCGCGTAGCACTCGAGCGCGAACGGGGGGAACCCGAGGTACCCGAGGACCGGCATCTCGAAGATCTTGACGTTGCCCGCGTACGGCACGGTGTACGTCCATTTCGTCGTGGCCCAGTAGTTCCAGAACTCCCAGAGCACGCCGCACAGGGCACCGCTTGCCAGGAGCGCGAGGAGCTTCGAGGCATCTCCCCGCGCGAGATCGCCGAGCCAGGACGGGCGCCCGCGCCGGGCATTGATGGGTTCGAGGGCCAGCAACCACCCCAGCCAGACCAGCGGCACGAGCCAGCGCGACACGACGATCAGGGGCAGCACAGCGGCGACGACGCCGATGACGACGGTGGCGACGAGGCATCGACGAGACGGCGCCCACGGGCGGACCCGACACCTTGCGAACACGGTGGCGCGCAGGGCGGCCGCCGTGAGAAAGAGCGCAGGGAAGATCGTCGCGAAGGCCCAGTCGTAGCCCACGCGGCGCAGGAACAGATTGGGCTCGAGCCCGTGGTACTGCCACCAGATCCCGTCGGCGTCACCACCGCCGCGCCAGAAGCGCGGCGCGTTGTACCACTCGAACAGCCACCAGCCGGCGATCGAGACCAGCGCGACGAGCACGAGCTCGGAGCGCGCCGTGGTGAGGTACGAGCGGCCGGTGAGGCGGGCCACTAGCGCGTCGATGAACAACACGTAGCCGGTCCAGACGATCGGCGTGAACCACTCCGCGACGACCCGGTCGCCCCCGAACAGCAGCGCCTCGGCGCCGAGGACGATGGCGAGGCCGGCCCACCCGTGGAGAGGAACGCGTCGACTCGCGGCAGCAGGGGTACGGAGCACGCGAGTCGGCCGGGCCGCTATCGCATGCGCGCGAGGTCGATCGCGAAGCGACTGACGGCCTGTCCCTCGGCATCCCGCACGACGAGGACGGGACGCGACGTGCCGGTCAGGTCCTTGGTGGGAAACCAGTACACGCAGCGCGCGAGATAGCGGCCGTTGTCCTGCCGGACGGCCGTGCGCTCGTTCTGGACGAGGGCTGGCTCGATCTCCCGGTCGTCCACGAGCAGCCGCGGCGAGAAGTGACGGGCGAACTGTTCGCTCGGCCCCTCCAGGTACACCCAGAACATCAAGCGGTCCTTCAGCTCCGTCAGCAGCTTCTCCTTATCCTGGGGCTTCAGCGGCTCGTTCTTGAACGCCGCGTGACGGGCCGCCAGCGCCAGCCGGTGAAACGGCGTCACGACCTCCACGCTCTCGCCCGAGCCCTGCACGACACGCCACTCGCCGCCGAACGTCTCGTTGATCACGCTGCGCTGGCCGAACACGAGCGCCTGCTTCTGCTCCCGCTCGCTGAGCGAGAGCGACGCGCCCGCGGCCGGCACGTAGGTGACGGCCAGCGCGAGGGCGAGGACGATGGCGCCGCCGGTGGCTCTCACGGCGCCGGGCCGACCACCACGCGGTTGAAGGTCTGGGGCGGGAAGTACTGACCGGCCACTCGCAGTACGTCGTCGGCAGTGACGCGGGCGATGAGCTCACGATAGCGGTCGGCGTAATCGAGGCCGAGCCCCAGCTCCTCGATGGCGATCAGGAAGTCGGCGACCTTGGCGGAGGTGTCGAGACGGAGCGGGAAGCTGCCGATCAGATACGCCTTGGCCAGCGACAGCTCTCGGTCGGTGACCCGCTCGCGGGTCATCCGAGCCAGCTCCTCGCTCAGGATGTCGCTGACCTTGCCGACCTCGGCGGCTCGCGTCTGCGCCGAGCCGATGAACGACGCGGCGTAGCGGCCCGGCGCCAGATAGCTGTAGACCGCGTAGGCGAGCCCGCCCTGCTCGCGCACGCGCGAGTACAGGCGGGATGCCGAGCCACCGCCCAGGATGTACGAGGCCACGGTCAGCGGAAAGTAATCCGGGTTGCGCTGATTGATGGCCTGGCGGCCGAGCAGGATCGTCGCCTGGGTGAGCTCCTTCTTGATCGTCTCGGCGGCCCGCGGTGCCGGTGTTGGCGGCCCCGGCGGTGGCGGCGCCGGCGCAGCCGGCTTCGGCCACGATCCGAAGCGCGTCATCACCTCGCGGCGGGCCTCGTCCACGGTGACGGCGCCCACGACGGCGATCACCGTGGTGTCCGGGCGCACGAAGGTCCGGTAGAACTGGACGACGTCGTCACGCGTGAGCTTGCCCACCGACTCCTTTGTCCCCTCGACCGGCACGCCGTAGGGATGGTTGGGGAACGTCAACCGTGCCAGCGCCCGTGAGGCGACCGTCTCCGGGCTCTCCTCGGAACGCTGGATGGCGGCCTGGATCTCGCCGATCTTCCGCTTCACCTCGTCGTCGGGAAACGCCGGCGTGAGCACGACCTCCTGGAGGAGATCGAGCCCCAGACCGAGATCGCGCTTCAGGACCGAGAGCGATTCGCTCAGCCCGTCGCGGCCGGCTCCGGCCTCGAGGTGCCCGCCCACGAACTCGATGGCCGCGTCGAGCTCCGGCCCGGAGCGCTTGGCGGTGCCCCGGGTGATGACGGCGCCGGTCAGGTTGGCCAGGCCGGCGTGGTCGGGCGGATCGAAGACCGCGCCGGCGCGATGGGACACGCGCACGGCGACGATCGGGATGGCCGGTCGCTCGGCCACGAGCAACACGATGCCGTTGGGCAAGACCTCGCGATGGGCGAGCGGCGCCGCCGGTGCCATCGGGGGAACGGCGAGCAACAGGGCAAGGGCGATCAGGGCGACCTTCATGCGAACCTCGGTTGCGCCATCCAGGCCAGGGATTCCTCCTTGTGCACGCGCTCGTCGTATCCGATCTGACGGAACAGGTCGGCCAGCGATTCGAAGCGGCCGTAATCGGCGGTGACCACGCTCTCGAACGGCTCGCGCTCCAGCTCGGGACACTCGCGCACGAACTCCATGTACTCGTGCCACTGCTCGTGGTCCTGCTGGTGCCGGCTCTCCCGCACGCGGTCGAAGATGCGCCGCGCGAAGTCGGGGGCGCGCGACGTGTGGGTCATCGCCACGTACGCCGCCTGTCCCACGCCTGATAGGGAACCCGCGCGATCAGCTCCAGGACCTTGAACTTGGAGAGCGTCCGGCGGCGGCCATAGACCAGGTCCATGCCCCTGAAGAGCACGCGGGCGAGCAGGCTGTCGCGCATCCGCGGCGCGGCCAGCGTTCGCTCCTGCTCACGACGGAGCGCCGCGCCCGACAGGTGCTCGAGGCCGCTCATCACGATCACTCGAGCTGCTTGCGGAAGCGGAGGATGGAGAGCGTGAAGACGACGACGCCGAAGACCAGGAGCGGCAGCACCTGGGACCACAAGTATTCGAGCCCGATCCCCTTCAGCACGATGCCCCGCACCACGCGTAGATAATACGTCAGAGGAATCGCGCTCGCGAGAACCTGAGCCCCCGGCGGCATGCCCTCGATGGGAAAGAGCAGGCCGGAGAGATAGATCGAGGGCAGGAACGTGAGAAACGAGAGCTGCATCGCCTGCGGCACGGTGCGCGAGGCCGCCGAGACGAAGATGCCGATGCCGAGCGTGCCGAACATGAAGATGGCCGACAGGCCGTAGAGCAGCGGCAGGCTGCCGCGGATCGGCACGTCGAAGACGACGTGAGCCACGATCAGCGCCATCGTCATCTGACCGTAGGCGACCAGGAGGTTCGGCACGATCTTGCCGAGCAGGAGCTCCCAGCGACGGATGGGGCTCACGACCAGCGCCTCCAGCGTTCCTTTCTCGCGCTCGCGGACCACGGTGATCGCCATCACGCTCACCGTGGTCTGCATGAGCAGCGCGCCGATGAGGCCCGGGACGATGAAGATGGCCGAGACGAGGTCGGGGTTGTACCAGGCGCGCACGCGAACGTCCACGGGCGCGCCACCGCGACGGAGGACGGTGCCTTCCACCGTCTGGGTGAGGATCTCCAGCGAGCGCTGAGCGCCGATGGCGGCCGCCGCGTTCATCGCAGAGGTCGCGACCTGGGGATCGGAGGCGTCGACGATGACCTGGACGCTGACGTTCTGGCGGGTGAGCTGGCGGCCGAAGTCGGGCGGGATCACGATCCCGACCTTGGCCGCTCCCCCGTCGATCAGCCGCGTCAGCTCGCGGTGGCTGCGAGCCTGCTGGACGATGTCGAAGTACTGACTGTTCGTGAACGCCTCGAGCAGCGTGCGGGCCTCGACACCACCGGACTGATCGAAGACGGCGGTCGGCACGTGCTTGACGTCGGTGTTGATCGCCCACCCGAAGATGAAGAGCATGGCGACGGGGACGAACAGCGCCAGCGTCAGGGCCAGCCGATCGCGCCAGAGCTGGATGAATTCCTTGGCGATGATCCCCCACAGTCGGCTGCTCATCGCGGTCCCCGCATTGGCGGCTCGCCTCGTCGCCGGCGGCGGCCGCCTGGCGCCTCCGCTCGCACTGCCACGGCGATGATCCCCCACAGTCGGCTGCTCATCGCGGTACCCGCATTGGCGGCTCGCCTCGTCGCCGGCGGCGGCCGCCTGGCGCCTCCGCTCGCACTGCCACGGCAATGATTCCCCACAGCCGGCTGCTCATCGCGGTACCCGTATCGTAGGCTCGCCTCGCCGCCGGCGGCGGCCGCCTGGCGCCTCCGCTCGCACGGCCACGGCAATGATTCCCCACAGCCGGCTGCTCATCGCGGTACCCTCGTCAGGCCTCGCGCAGCGCGCGGAGCTGCTCGCGTACGCGGCTCTTCCGCTCCTTGTCCACGAACGAGACGAAGAGGTCCTCGACCGACGGCTCCACCTCACGCGCCCAGGTGACCGATCGTCCGCGCTCGGCGAGCAGCCGTCGCACACCCTCGGCGTCGGGACCGCCCGGAGCAACGATCAGCCGCAAGCGTCCCCCCACGCGCACGACCTCCTCGATCGCCTCCATGTCGGCCAGGACGTCGGCCGCCTCGCGGAGGGCCGGGGCCTCCAGCTCGATGACGACGCGGCCGAACGTCTCACGCTTGATGTGCTCGGGACTGCCGGAGGCGATCAGGCGGCCCTGATAGATGAAGCCGAGGCTGTCGCAGAGCTCGGCCTCGTCCATGTAGTGCGTCGTCACCAGCACCGTCGTCCCCTCGTCGGCCAGGCTCCGGATGAGCGCCCAGAACGTCCGGCGCGACACGGGATCGACGCCCGCCGTCGGCTCGTCGAGGAACACCAGCCGCGGCCGGTGCACGAGCGCGCACACGAGCGCCAGGCGCTGGCGGAAGCCGCCCGAGAGGTGCCCGGCCAGCTGGCGCTCGCGGCCAGTGAGGCCGGCCAGCCGGATCATCTGCTGGATGCGCCCGGCGCGCTCGCCGCGCGGGACCATGTAGACGCGCGCGTAGAACGTGAGGTTCTCGTCCACCGTGAGGTCGTCGTAGAGCGAGAAGCGCTGGGACATGTAGCCGATCGACGATTTCACGCGCTCGGGATCGCGCCGGAGGTCGATGCCGAGCACCGCGCCGTAGCCTTCCGTCGGCTCCATGATGCCGGTGAGCATGCGGAGCGTCGTCGATTTCCCGGCGCCGTTGGGCCCGAGGAATCCGTAGAGCTCGCCGGTCTTCACGGTCAGGTCGAGGTGGTCCACGGCGACCAGACTGCCGAACCGCTTGGTCAGGCCGCGCGTGACGACGGCGAGATCGGTCAGCGCCCCCTCGCCTGATACGCCTCGATCGCCTTCTTGAGATCGCGATACTGCGAGCACGGCAGGAAGCACAGCCGATCGAGCGTCGCCAGGTGCTCCCGGGCCTTGGCCACGTCGTTCAGCGCCAGGTAGGCTTCGCCGATGTACTCGTGGGCGGCCCGATGCTTGGGATCGATGGCCAGCGCCTTTTGATAGATCGGGATCGCGCCCGCCGGATCGCCGTTCTTGCGGATGGCGTAGGCCAGCGAGTTGTACGCATCGGCATTGGTGCCGTCGCGAGTGACGACGCCTTCGAGCAGCGGAATGGCCGCCGCAAAGTTGTCGGAGTCGATCGCCTTCATCGCGGCCGTGTAGTCGGGGTCCTTGGCTTTGACCGGCCGGTCGGGCTCGCGCGAATCGGCGGCGAGGCCGACGAGGGGAGCGCCGATCAGCAGCGCGCCGGCGAGCGTCAGACCGACGAAACCTCCGAACCATCTGTCCATGACTCGCTCCTGTTCTGCCGTACCCGAGGGCGTGACGCTGCCGTGCCTCAGGGCGTGATCTCGGCGTCGGCGGGCATTCCGGGCTTGAGCACTCCGTCGAGGTTCTTGACGGCGATCTTGATGCGGAACACCAGATTCACGCGCTCCTTCTTCGTCTGCACGTTGCGGGGCGTGTACTCGGCCTCCGAGCCGATCTCGCTGATCGCCCCCTCGAAGCGACGCCCCGGGAACGCGTCGACCGCAATCCTGGCCGCCTGACCGATCTTCACGCGGCCGATGTCCGTCTCGGGCACATAGGCGCGCAGCCAGAGATCGGCAGGATTCATCAACGTCACCAGCGACACGCCTGGATTGACGGTCTCGCCGGCCTCGACGTTCTTGTGAAGCACCAGGCCGTTGACGGGCGACTGCAGACGCGCCTCGTCCAGACGCGCGCGGGCCATGGCCAGCGCGGCCGTCGCCTCCTCGACTCGCGAGCGGGCAGCGTCGACCTCGAGCGGCCGGGGACCCGCTTCGACCAGATCCAGCCGTTGTCGGGCCGCGGCTTCGTTTCCGACGGCCACGTCGTGGGCCTGACGGGCTCGCTCTACTTCCTGCAGGGCGACGAGCTCACGGCCGTGGAGCGCGCGCGTCCGCTCGAGCTCACGCTCGGTCCAGACCCTCGTGGCCTCGGTGTTGCGCAGATTGGCGCGAGCCTGTTCGATCTCCTGGCTCCGCGAGCCTGCACGCAGGTCGGCGAGCTGGGCCTCGGCCGTCCGCAGCGCGGCCTCGGCGCGCCGGACGTCGGCCGCCAGCGTTTCGGTGTCGAGACGCGCGATGAGCTGACCGAGGGTCACCGTCTGGCCTTCTCGCACCGCCAGCTCGACAATGCGCCCGGTGATCTTGGCGCTGACGTCGACCTGTCGGGCCTCGATGGTGCCGGTGACCGCGAGGACGCCGGTGTCACCGTGGATGCCCTGGGCCAGCCACACGACGACCGCCACGCCGGTCACGGCGAGCGCCGCGAGCGCGACGACCCGCCACCGCCCGCGCCTCACGGCTGGGGCAGCAGGATGCCGACGTTCTTCTTGTCGGTGGGAAACCAGGTCCGCGCGACGCGCTGGATATCGGCCGCCGTCACCGCGCGGATGCGCGAGATGAAGCTGTCCTCGAGCTTGTAGCCGCCGATGGTCTCGAAGCGCGCGAGCAGCGAGGCGCGGCGATGAATGGAGTCCTGCTGGAAGACGAACTCGGCCTCGATCTGGTTCTTCGCCCGGGTGAGCTCCTCCTCGGTGACCGGCTGCTGCCTGAGTTGCTCCATCTCCTCGAGCAGGACCTTCTCCAGCGTCTCGGGCGTCTGCCCCGGCATCGCGGTGGCCCAGAACCAGAACAGTCCGGGATCGAACGAGAAGTACGGATAGTCGCCGCCGGCTTCGAGCGCCAGCCGTTTCTCGTAGACGAGGTGACGATACAGGCGCGACGCCCGTCCGCCCGACAGCACGGTGGACAGCAGCTCGAGCGCGGCCGCGTCGTCGGACTTCTGGTTGGGCACGTGCCAGGCCAGGTGCACCACCGGGAGCTGAGCCTGCTTCTTGACGATGACCCGGCGCTCGCCATTCTGGGGCGGCTCGACGGCCAGCACAGGCGGAGGATCGGGCGCGCGCGGGACACGACCCAAGCGCGCCTTGATCTTCCCGAGCGCCTCGTCGGCTTTGAAGTCGCCCACGACGACCAGGATCGCGTTGTTGGGGTTGTAGTACGTCTTGTAGAAGGCGCGGATCTCCGCGGGCGTGATGCGCCGGAGGTCCTCCGACCAGCCGATGATGGGGTTGCTGTACGGGTGCGCCTTGAACGCGATGGACGACACTTCCTCGGCCAGGAAGCCCTCGGGATCGTCTTCGGTGCGCGTGCGCCGCTCCTCGATCACGACCTGGCGCTCGGAGTCGATCTCCTTGGCGTCGAGCAGCAGGTTGTGCATCCGGTCCGCCTCGAGGTCGAGCACGAGGTCGAGCTTGTCGGCGACGAGGTTGACGTAGTACGAAGTCACGTCCTGCGAGGTGAACGCGTTGTCCTGTCCGCCGTTCTGCTCTACGAGCCGGGCGAACTCGCGGGGCCCGTGGTTCGGTGTGCCCTTGAACATCATGTGCTCGAGGAAGTGGGCGATCCCGGTGGCTCCGCGATGCTCGTTCCGCGAGCCGACGCGATACCAGGTCTGGACGGTCACGATCGGGCTGCGATGGTCCTCCAGCAGCAGCACGCGCAGGCCGTTCTCGAGCGTGGTCGCCTGGACGCCGGCCGTGGGCGAGGGTGAATCGGCGGCGAGGGCGGGGACGGCCACGACGAAGAGCACGAGGAGCACGGCGAGACGTCGCACGGGATGATTATAGCTCTCGCGTCACTCCGGCTGGATCGTTGTATCATTCCTCGCTGATGGGCCAGCGGATCGCGCTCCTTTCTGCGCTCGCCCTCGTCCTCTGCTTCGACAGCGCCGCCGCGCAGCCGTGTTCGGATCCACCCAGCCAGGTCTTCGAGCGCCTCTCGCCGTCGGTCGTGTCGATCCAGGGCGTGAAGATCAACAAGGCCAAGCCGCAGCGGCGGTTCGAGACGGTCGTCGGCTCCGGCGTGGTGGTGGATCGTGACGGACAGGTCCTGACCAACGCCCACGTCGTCGACGGCATGACGTCGCTCGGCGTCACCACCGGCGGCGGCGTCAAGACGGGCGCGCGCATCGTCGGCCTCGATCCCGTCCTCGATCTGGCCCTGCTGCGGCTCGAGACCAAGGACAGCATTCCGGCGGCGCGGCTCGGCGACTCGGCGCGCTTGCGCGTCGGCGACGAGGTCATGGCGATCGGCAGCCCGGTCGGCCTCGAGCAAACCATGACCCGCGGCATCATCAGCGGCCTCAATCGCCTGCTCCCCGGCCTTCCCGACCAGCCCATGCTCCAGACCGACGCCGCGATCAATCCGGGGAACTCGGGTGGGCCGCTCGTGGACCGCTGCGGCCACGTCATCGGCGTCAACACCTACATCTCGCAGGACGCTCAGAGCATTGCGTTCGCGATCCCCATCAACGCGGTGAAGGTCGTGCTGCGCGATCTGCGGGAGCGCGGCCGCGTCGTGCGGCCGTGGCTCGGCATGCAGGGCCGCGCCGTGGACACGCCGCTGAGCTCGACGCTCCGCGCGCCGCTCGTGCCCGGCTATCTCGTCGAGGTGGTCTTCGACGGGAGCCCGGCCGATCAGGCCGGCATCCGCGGCGGCAGCTTGTCCGTGATCATCCAGGGCGAGGAGTACCTGGTCGGCGGCGATATCCTGACGGCGGTCCAGGGCCAGCCTGTGCGGAGCCACGACGAGTACATGGCTCGCGTGAATGCGCTCAAGCCCGGCCAGAAGGTCCGCGTGACGATCGTCCGCGACGGCCAGCCGCGGGACGTGTCGTTGACGGTCGAAGAACGCCCACGACTGCCGTCAGATCTCGCGGATTGATCAGCGCGGCGATTGATCAGGGCCCGGTTGATGGCAACGCAGATCGCGCAGTCGACTGATCGCCACCGGTGATCGCGGCGGGCACGCCGGGGGAGCACGAGGGGGGCGTCGCTCCCCTCGCTCGACCAATGGCGAGAGCCCGGGTGCCCGTGCCCTGTTCAATGAGTCAACCCTCGAGCAAGGCCCGCGCCGTCGCGAATACTTTACGCAGCATCGGGCGCGTGAGCTTGCCCGTGAAGGTGTTCTGCTGGCTGGGATGGTAGGAGCCGATCAGCGCGGTGCCGTCGGTGAAGCGCGTGACAGCGGCGTGGCCGAAGAGCGGCAGCGGGCGTGGCACCGGCTGCCCGAGCGCGCGGCGAGCCCGCAGGTAGGCGAGCCACCCGATCCGTCCGAGGCCGACGACGACGCGCGCCCGCGCGAACAGGCGCAACTCCTCCAGCAGGTACGGCTCGCACGCGGCGATCTCTTCCGGCGCCGGCTTGTTGGCGGGCGGAGCACACCGGATCGTCGCGGTGATGTACGCGTCGCGCAGGCGAAGTCCGTCCTCCGCGTGCTCCGACGTCGGCTGATTGGCGAACCCCGTCTCCCAGAGCGCGCGATAGAGCCAGTCGCCGCTCCGATCCCCGGTGAACATGCGGCCGGTGCGATTCCCACCGTGGGCGGCTGGCGCCAGACCGATCAGGAGCAGCCGGGCGCGAGGATCGCCGAAGCCCGGCAGCGGCCGCGCCCAGTAGCGCTGGCCACGGTAGCGCCGAGGTGGATCAGCGGCCGCGGCCTCGCGATGCGCGACGAGACGGGGACACCGGCGGCAGCGAACGATGCTCGTGTTGAGCCGGGCGAGAGGATCCGCCGTGGCCATCGGCGACGGATTGTGACACGTTGGGCGCGATGAGGCGACGAGAGACGGCCGGCGGCGCTCGCGTGCCGACGCTGATCGTCCACGGCGGCGCCGGCGCCGATCCCGCCGATGGACGCGACGAGGTGAGGGCCGGCATGCGCTCAGCGGTGGCGGCCGGGTGGCGCGTCCTGGGCGACGGAGGTCGTGCCGTGGACGCCGTCGAAGCCGCGGTGCGCGCGCTGGAAGACCATCCGCGCTTCAACGCCGGCCGGGGCGCCGTGCTCACCGCCACCGGCACCGTCGAGCTCGACGCCTCGATCATGGAGGGCGACCGTTTGCGCTGCGGCGCGGTCGGAGCCGTCAGCGGCATGGCCAACGCCATCACGCTCGCTCGCCGAGTCATGGACGATGGCCGGCACGTGCTGATCGTCGGCGATGGCGCGCTCCAGTTCGCTCGCGCCGCCGGCATGCCCGAGTGCGATCCCGCATCGCTCGTCACCGAGCGTCAGCGCGGGCGATGGCTCGACCGAGAGCGCACGGCTGGCGCCGCCGGCACCGCAAGCGCCGCTGGCACGGTGGGCGCCGTCGCGCTCGACCGCCACGGCACGATGGCGGCGGCCACGTCGACCGGCGGCATCTTCGGCAAGCTGCCCGGTCGTGTGGGCGACTCCGCGCTGATCGGTAGCGGCACGTACGCCGACAGCACGCTCGGCGGCGTGTCGTGCACCGGCGACGGCGAGGCGATCATCCGCGTCGCCCTGGCCCGCCGCGCGCTGGATTATCTAAAAGAAGCTGACGACGCCACCTACGCGGCCCAGGTCGCGGTGGACCTGCTCGTCGAGGAAGGTCAGGGTCAGGGCGGGTTGATCCTGCTGGACTGGCGCGGCCGCGCCGGCTACGCTCACTCCACACCGCTCATGCCCGTCGGCCTCATGTCCCCGGCCCTGCCCGAGCCGCGCCTGGAATTCTAGGTGAAGCCACCTACGCCCATCGCTTGCCACCCTCGGTTCGAGCCGGGCTCGCTCCACTCGCGACGATGCTGACGCTGGCCGAGATCGAGGCGGCGCGTGAGCGGCTGTCCGGAGCCGTGCACGAGACGCCGTGCGCGTACTCGCAGACGCTCTCCGATCTCACCCGGACGCACTGCTTCGTGAAGCTCGAGAACCTCCAGATGACCGGGTCGTTCAAGGAGCGCGGCGCGGCGAACCTGCTCCTGCAACTCAGCGCCGCCGAGCGGGCCCAGGGCGTCGTCACCGCGAGCGCCGGGAACCACGGCCTCGCCGTGGCCTTCCATGGCGCGCGTCTCGGCATCCCGGTCACGATCGTGATGCCGGAGGGGGCGCCGCTGATCAAGCTGACGTCGGCTCGACGCTACGGCGCCGAGGTCATTCTGCACGGAACGAACTTCGACGAGGCGTACGCGCGGGCGCGCGAGATCACCGACGGAGGCGGTGGCGTGTTCGTCCATCCCTTCAACGATCTCCGGGTCATCGCCGGCCAGGCCACGATCGGGCTGGAGCTCGCCGAGCAGCAGCCCGACCTCGACGCCGTCGTGGTCGCGGTGGGCGGCGGCGGCCTCGCCGCCGGTGTCGCGCTCGGCGTCAAGGCGCGGCGTCCGGGCGTCCGTGTCATCGGAGTGGAGGCGACGGCGTTGCCGGCGATGGTTCGCGCGCTGGAGGCCGGTCAACCGGTGAGACTGCCGGCCGCCCCCACCATCGCTGACGGCATCGCCGTCCGCCAGGTCGGCGACCTGACGCTCGACCTCGTGCGCAAGCACGTGGACGACGTCGTGACGGTGAGCGAGGAAGAGCTGGCCAACGCGATTCTCCTCCTCCTCGAGATCGAGAAGACGGTCGTCGAGGGCGCCGGTGCGGCTCCCCTGGCTGCGCTCGTCAATCGGCCGCTCGGCCTGGCCGGCGCTCGGGTCGTGCTCGTGCTCTCCGGCGGCAACATCGACGTCACGATGCTCTCGCGCATCATCGAGCGTGGCCTCGTCAAGGACGGCCGTCTCGTCCGCGTGGGTGTCGTGCTCCACGATCGGCCGGGAGCGCTGTCGCGCCTGACCGCGCTGATCGCGGAGGATCGCGCCAACATCCTCCAGATCGACCACCATCGAGCGTTCTCGTCCACGGCGATCGGCGACACCGAGGTGGAGCTGACGCTCGAGACCTCGGGCCGGGAGCAGATCGACCGCTTGCTGACGCGGCTGGTGAGCGCGGGCTACCGTGTGGAGGAGCGGCCGCGCTGAGCGCCGGCCGGAGGCTCAGGCTCCAGGAGCCTCCGGTGCGGTGTCGTCAGCGGGATCGAAATCGATGCGCGCGAGGACACCGTCCGGCAGCCCACTGCGACCCAGCACGCGCGAGAGCTGACCGGCATCGGCAATCGGGCCGTGCTCGGCGCGGAACTTGACGATGGCGTCGGCCTCGTCGCGCCCGAGGCCAGGAATTTCGAGCAGCTCCTGAGGGTTGGCGAGATTGAGACGGACCCGGCCCATGATCGTCCTCTCCTTCCTCCGACGGCTGACGCGCCGACGGTGACCCGATGGACGGTCAGGTTTAGTGTAGCGCCGGTCAGGTGCGGGTCAAGCCGACGGGACCGCGTGAGGCCGGCAGCGCTGCCAGGATCGCCGCGCGCGTACGGTCGGCCAGATCCCGCGCCGCTTCGCGTGGCGACAGCGAGGGGTCGGGCCGCAGCGGCTCGTGATAGGTGATCGTGACGCGTTCGCGACGCGGCCAGACGCGACCGGGCGGCCAGGACTCGAAGCCACCGTCGATCGTGACGGGTAAGACGGAAGCGCGGTGAGCAACCGCCAGGCGGAAGGCGCCTGACTTGAAACGCCCGACGGTGCCGTCGACGCTGCGCCCCCCCTCGGGGAAGATCATGACTGCTTCTTCGGCCTGGAGCAGTCGCGCGGCCGCCCGCGCCGCCCGCGGATCGGCGCCCTCGATTTGAACGGGAAACGCGCGCAGCAGACGGATGAAGAAGCCCAGCCCCGGAACGGTGAACAGGCGGCTCCACGCCATGTAGTGGATCGGTCGATAGACGGGGATCGTCACCAGGACGGGGTCCGCGTAGGTCTGATGGTTGGGAGTGATGACGAGGGACCCCGTCTTCGGGATGTGCTGAACGCCGACCAGCCGCAGGCCGAAGTAGTAGCGGGACAGCGCCAGGATCCCTGGGCGGAAGAGGTCGAGAATCGGCGTGCGCACGGGCTAGAGCCTACACAAAAACGGGGCCGGCAGTCGCCGGCCCCGTCGAAGAATCTTTCGCTTTCCTCCCGGACTAGTCCTCGTCGTCCTCGCCGCCACCGAACTCTGCCTCGACGGCCTCGAGCCGCCGGCCGAGCCGTTCGATGCGATCCTGGCAGCGGACACAGGTCTGGACTTCCGGCAGAACCCGTAGGCGGGCCGGCGCGATGTCCTCGCCGCACTCGACACAGGTGCCGTACTCCCCATCACGGAGGCGGTCCAGCGCGGCCTGAAGCCGATGTACGCGCTCGATCAGCAGTTCACGGGTCGCGAAGCCGATCTCACGCCGCTCGAGCTCTTGCACTTCGCTGAAGTCATCACCGTCTGCCGCAATGACCGGCGCGGGCAACTCTTCGAGCGCGACAGCGCTGTCCATCCGGCGGAGCCGACTGACCACGGTCAGCAGGTCTTGCTCCAGCCGCTCCCTGATCCCATTCATGTTCGTCCCCTCCCATGTGCTTCAACTGCGCGGCGTGCTACCTGCAACTACGGTGCCTAACTCACAGACGAATGGGAGGGTTCTGTAATTCATTGGAATGACGACACTGTGCGCGGTCGCTGGTCTGGCCGGCGCGCTGTTGCGCTTGACAGCACCGGGCAGAATACCCGGGAGGAAGTGACAGAAATGGTGACGATCGGCGCGCTGGCATGAAAGGTGGCGTGACTGCGAGAGAACCGCCGGGGCGGCGTCGCCGCCCCGGCGGTGGACGGTCACAGCTTCAGTGCTCGGTGTGGATCTGGACGTGCCTCGTTTCACGCACCATGAAGGTGCCGATCACGAACGTCATGATCGATACCCAGATGGGATACCACAGGCCGTAATAGATGTTGCCGGACCAGGCGACGAGCGCCGTCGCGAGCAAGGGCAGCATGCCCCCGAACCAGCCGTTGCCGATGTGGTACGGCAGCGACATCGATGTGTAACGGATCTTCGTCGGGAAAAGTTCCACCAGGAACGCCGCGATCGGGCCGTAGACCATGGTCACGTAGATGACCATGATGACGAGGATGATCTCGGCCGCCACCCAGTTGACCTTGCTGCTGTCCGCCTTCGGGGGATACCCGGTCGCCTTCAACGCCTCGACGAACTTCGGCGGGTCCCAGCCTTCGATCGTGACGGTACCGATCTTCGTGACCACTTCCTTGCCGGGGACAGCGGGCACGGACGTGAACGACAGGCCCGCCTTACCGAGGAAGTCCTTGGCCCGGTCGCACGCCGTCTGCCGCGACCAGGGGCCGATGAAGATATGGAAGTTGCAGTCACTGGCGGCGACCTCGATCGGCGTCCGCTGCTGGTAGGCCTCGAGGTCCGGGTTGATGAAGTGGGTCAGGCCCTTGAACAGCGGGAAGTACGTGAGCGCCGCGATGATGCACCCGGCCAGGATGATCTTCTTCCGTCCGATGCGATCGGAGAGCGCGCCGAACACGAGGAAGAACGGCGTGCCGAGGATCAGCGACAGGCCGATGAGGGTGTACGTCGGGATGAAATCGAGCTTGAGGTAGATCAGGATGAAGAACAGCGCGTAGAACTGGCCCGTGTACCAGACGACCCCCTGACCGGCGGTGGCGCCCAGGAGCGCCAGGGCCACGTACTTGTTGTTCGGGTACCTCAAGAAGCTGTCCTTCAGTGGCGTCTTGGAGCCCTTGCCCTGCGCCTTCATCCGCCGGAACAGCGGCGACTCGTTCAGTTTGAGCCGGATGTAGATCGACATCAGCAGCAACGGGATCGAGAACCAGAACGGGATGCGCCAGCCCCAGTTCGCGAAGGCCTTCGCGTCCATCCCGTACCGGCACACGCCGATGATGACGAGCGCCATCAGCATGCCGAGGGTCGCGGTGGTCTGGATCCAGCTCGTCGCGTAGCCGCGCTTGTTGTCGGCGGCGTGCTCGGCGACGTAGGTCGCCGCGCCCCCGTACTCGCCACCGAGGGCGAGACCCTGGGCCAGCCGCAGGGCGACGAGGACGAGCGGCGCCGCGAAGCCGAGCGAGGCATACGTCGGCATGAAGCCCACGAGCACCGTCGACACGCCCATGACGACGATCGTCACGAGGAACGTGTACTTCCGCCCGACGATGTCACCGATCCGACCGAAGATCAGCGCTCCGAACGGACGGATCAGGAAGCCGGCCGCGTAAGCGCCGAATGCGCCCAGCAGCGCGGCCGTCTGGTTGCCCGGAGGGAAGAACAGTCCCGCGAAGAACGGTGCGAGAATTGCGTACAGGTAGAAGTCGTACCACTCGAACACCGTACCGACCGACGACGCGACAATGACGCGCCGCTCTTCGGCCGCGCTCACGACGCGCTCGCGGGTCATCACTCCCGTGGCTATGCTCATCCTCTCCCCCTTGTTGACGACCGCGCCCGCGCTGGACGCACACGGATTGACCGCAAAAGTAGATTACCCAAGCCCGGGGTGTGAAGTGCTGGATTTTGTGGGCGAGACTCGGGAAGGCGCGCTCTGCCGCGGGGCGTCGAGCCGGGGCGGACGAGGACCGCCCGCCCCGGACCATTGGCCGAGACCAGCTACGCGCGGCTGCGCGCCGCTTCGATCGCGCCTTCCTCCCAGATGCTGTGCTTGCGCGTCTCCGGCATCACGAAGATGGCGATCAGGAACATGACGGCCGGCACCACGATGGGATAGATCAGCGCATAGCCGACACTGCCCGTTGAGAGGTACATAGAGGTCGTGACGATCGGGACCAGCCCGCCGCCCCAGCCGTTGCCGATGTGATAGGGCACCGATACCGAGGTGTAGCGGATGCGGCTGGGGAAGAACTCGGCCAGGAACGCCCCGATCGGCCCGTAGGTCATGCCGACGTAATTGACCAGGATCACGACGATGAGGATCGACATCGCGTAGTTGACGTTCTTTGGATCGGCGTAGACGCCCAGGGCGGAGTAGAGCGGGTAGTACGTGAGCGAGGCCAGGGCCATGCCGCCCAGGATGATCGGCTTGCGGCCGACCTTATCTGAGAGCCAGCCCCAGAAGATCAGCGTGGGCGTGGCGATCAGCAGCGCGATGCCGACGATCCAGCTCGACGTCAGCACGTCGAGCTTCTTGACCGTCTGCAAGAAGTAGAGCGCCCAGAACTGCCCGCTGTACCAGACGCAGCCCTGTCCCAGCACGACCACGCTGGCGATCGCCACGTATTTGAAGTTGTTGCTGAGAAACGCCTCGCGCCACGGGTTGGTGGTGGTGCGACCCCGCGCCTTCATGTCCTGGAAGATCGGCGTCTCCCCGAGCGAGAGCCGGATCCAGATCGCGATCGCGACCAGGAGGAGTGAGATGATGAAGGGCAGCCGCCAGCCCCAGTCGTTGAACGCCTCGACGCCCAGATAGGTCCGGATCCCGATGATCGTCGCCAGCGACACGACGATGCCGAGGGTGGGCGAGGTCTGCAGCCAGCCGGTGTAGTACCCGCGATGCTCGTCCTCGATGTGCTCCGCGACGTACGTGATGGCGCCGCCGTACTCCCCGCCCAGGCAGAGCCCCTGGATCAGGCGCAGGGCGAAGAGAACGAAGGCCGCGGCGAGGCCAATCGACTGGTAGGTCGGCACGAAGCCGATGAGGGCCGTCGCCAGGCCCATGCCGGTCAGCGTGACGATGAAGGTGTACTTCCGGCCGACCTTGTCACCGAGCCAGCCGAAGACGAACGCCCCCAACGGCCGGATCAGGAATCCGACCGAGAAGATCGCCACCGTGCTGAGGAAGGCCGCCACCGGGTGACCCTTCTCGAAGAACTTCACCGCCAGGATCGAGGCCAGGCTCCCGAAGATGTAGAAGTCGTACCACTCGATGATATTGCCCACGGATGCGGCGACGACGACGCGACGGAGCTCCTTGGGCGGGACTTTCGCTGCGCGCATGGGCCTCCCCCTGGTCGCGGCTGACGTACGGTCTCAGCCTGCTTCGAGCGTCACGTGATAAAAAGACCGGTGAGCGTGAAAGGCATCGGATTGGCGACGGATTATAGGTGCACGCCCTGTGAGCAGCAAGACCAGAAAACAGACCAGAAAACGGTCCCTAGCGGGACCTCCCTCCCGCCGTCCGCGGCTTCCGCCGGGCGACACCCGTCCGGACAGCGGCTTCGGACACCGCCTCGGCCACCGCCGGCACCACCCGGCGGTCGAACATCGAGGGCGTGATGTACTCGGGATCGAGCTCGTCGCGGCCGACCAGCTCGGCCAGCGCGGTGGCCGCCGCCAGCTTCATCTGATCGTTCACGCGCCGCGCCCGGACGTCGAGCATCCCTCGGAAGAATCCGGGGAAGCAGCACGAGTTGTTGATCTGGTTGGGATAGTCCGACCGACCGGTCGCCATAACCTTGACGTGCGGTCCCGCTTCCTCGGGCTGGATCTCCGGGATCGGGTTGGCCATCGCGAAGACGATCGGGTCCCGGCGCATGGCCTTGATGTCCTTCAACCCCACCACACCGGGGCCGCTCAGTCCGATGAAGACGTCGGCGTCCACCAGCGCATCGCCCGCGGTGCCGCGGAGGCGTTTGGGATTCGTGTGCTGGGCGAACCACTCCTTCATCGAGTTCATGTTCTCGGTGCGGCCGCGATAGATCGCGCCCGCCCGGTCGCAGCCGACGATGTGCTTCGCCCCGGCCTTCATGAGGAGCTTCGTGGTAGCGATGCCCGAGGCTCCCACGCCGGTGAACACGATCCGCACGTCACTCAGGCGCTTGCGGACGACCTTCAGCGCGTTGAGGAGCGAGGCCAGGACGACGACGGCGGTGCCGTGCTGGTCGTCGTGGAAGACGGGGATCTCGAGGTCGCGTTGCAAGCGTTCCTCGATCTCGAAGCACCGCGGCGCCGAGATGTCCTCCAGGTTGATGCCACCGAACACCGGTGAGATGGCCTTCACGATGGTGACGATCTCGTCGACGTCCTTGGTCGCGAGACAGAGCGGGAAGGCGTCGACCCCGGCGAACTCCTTGAAGATGAGCGCCTTGCCCTCCATGACGGGCTGGGCGCCGTTGGGCCCGATGTCGCCGAGGCCGAGCACGGCGGTGCCGTCCGTCACGACGGCGACGCAGTTTTGCTTGATGGTCAGCGCGTACGCCTTCTCCGGATCCTGATGGATGGCCATGCACACGCGCGCGACGCCCGGCGTGTAGGCCATCGAGAGATCGTCGCGGGTCTTGACCGCGATCTTTCCCTTCACCTCGATCTTGCCGCCGAGGTGCATGAGGAACGTGCGATCCGAGACGTTGACGACGCGAACACCACTGACGGCCCGGACCTTTTCCACGACCTGCTGGGCATGACGCTCGTCACTCGCCTTGACGCTGAGATCGCGGGTGATCGTCGTCTTGCCGACCTCGACGAGGTCGATGGCGCCGATGTCACCGCCCGCCTTGCCGATGGCCGACGTCACCTTGCCGAGCATGCCTGGCTTGTTGTCGATCTCGAGGCGTACCGTGACGCTGTAACTCGCGCTCGGAGCGTTGATCATTTCTCCTCCAGATCCGCCCGGACGACGGCGATGGCGACAATTCTAGCGCGCTCCGAGGCAGGGCTTATCGGACGAAATCGCGGCCTCGCGGCCCGGGGGGCCCCGGCTCACGAGGACGCTCGAGCGTCGGCGCGAGTCAGTCCGAGGGGCGACGAAGCGACAGGAGACGGCGGTCGGCGTCGAGCGTAACGCGGTAACGACCGAGGAAGGTGTTGCCGAGGATCCCGTCGAGGCCGGGCCCGGGATCGTGCACCACGACGATGACGTCGTGGACCTCGGCCTCACCGATGCGGATGGACGTGGCCGTCGTGACCGGCCCCGCCGTCACTCCGCCGAGCGTCTGCAGCTCCATCGTGGCCCTGGTGGCCTTGGTGGGCATTCCGATGATCCTGGCCATGGCAGGGGAGATGAGCGTCACGCTCGAGCCCGTATCGACGAGGAAGCGCGCCGGATAGGCGCCGTTGATCAGCGCTGACGCCACCCACACGCCACGCGTCGACTCGACCGGCACGGTGGTCTCGACGTCGGTGGCGGTGGTGCTGGCCGCGTCGAGACTCGCCAGCTCTTGCCGCGCCGCCGTGGCGACCGATTGAGGAGGATCGAGCATCAGCGCCAGCCGAAAGCCGTCGGCCGCGGCGTGGCGCTGGCCGAGTCGCGCCAGCGCCGAGGCCCGCCAGAAATGAAGGACCGCGTCGCCGGGCTGGAGCGCGGTGCCGTGGCTCCACACCCGGAGCGCTTCAGGGTAGTCGCGCCGCTCCCAGGCGGCGAGGCCGACACTGTACAGGTCGGCTGGCGAGGAGCTGGCGCCGAACGTGAGCCACTGGCCGATCAGGACCCCGACCACCAGCGTCAGGCAGCGCCGCATGCTGACGCACGGACGCAAACGCCATACCGTTTCAACGTGGCCAGACGATGCCGCAGACTCTGCAATGCGTTGCGACCTCTCGCGCACGCGTAGTAGGCTGAGCCGGCTGAGCACACGCTCGAGGAGGCCGCATGATCGACGTGAAGACCGCCGACCGGGAGCTGCAGACCTACATCCGTCCGCAGACGTTTCCCGTGGCGATCCGGATGCTGAAGCCTGGCGAGGCGATTCCGGACAGGGCCAAGCGTCCGGCTCGGGACTTCAAGAAGCTCTCGATGAACTGCCAGGTCATCGACATGGCGCGTCGTTACGGCTGGATGATCGCCCTCACCCGCGAGGACCACATCTGCTCGCTCGGCATCGCGGCGCTCGGCTTCGAGAAGCCCACGCATCTGCACAATTCCGGGACCCTGTGTGAAGGGATGTACACGGAGACGAAAGAGGCCGGCCGGCGGTCGGAAGCCGCGGTGGACCAGTTCGCGCCCGGCGAGTACTACGCGCTCCTCGTCGCGCCCCTCGATCGGGCCACCTTCGAGCCGCACCTCGTGTGCATCTACGCGAACCCCGCCCAGGTCATGCGGCTCACCCAGGCCGCGCTCTGGAAGCGCGGCGGCAAGCTCGCCTCGGCGTTCGGCGGCCGCGTCGACTGCTCGGAGATCATCGTCACAACGATGCGCACCGACCGGCCACAGGTGATCCTCCCCTGCTCCGGCGACCGGATCTTCGGACAGACCCAGGACCACGAGATGGCCTTCACGATCCCGTGGGCGCAGATGGAGGAAATCGTCGAGGGGCTCCGCGGCACGCACGCCGGCGGCATCCGGTATCCGATCACGCAGTTCATGGAGTACGAGGCGAAGCTGCCGCCGCGCTACATGGAAGCCAACCGGTTGTGGGACGCCGAGAAGGGCCGCAACGAGTTCACCCCGCGCGATCGGGTCGTCGCGGCCTACAAGCGCAGCTTCGCCGATCGCGTTCCCGTCTATCCGATCGTCGCCTCGTTCGCGGGCACGCTCGACGGGTTGTCGATCGAGGAGTACTGCACGAACACCACCCGGGCCATCACGGCGATGATGAACTACTACGAGCGCTACCAGCCCGACGTGGTGCTCGCGTACAACGATCTGGCCAAGGAGGCCGAGGCCTTCGGCTGCCGGGTGAAGTACTCGGACTACGTCGTCCCCTCGATCGACGCTCACGTGCTCGCCGAGGACAAGAGCGCGCTGGCCAGGATCCCGATGCCCGATCCCTACAAGACGGCGCGCCTGCCCGGCTTCCTCGAGCAGTGCGAGGCGCTCGTGAAGGCCAAGCCGCCGACGGCGATCGGGGCCGTCGCGGTGGGGCCGTGGACGATCGCCATGCTCATGCGCAATCCCGAGGTGATGCTGCTCGACACCTTCGAGGATCCGCAGTTCATCCACGATCTCATGCGGGTGACGACGGACTTCTGCAAGACGTGGGGCGACGCCATCGCCAAGACGGGCATCGGGCTGTCGTTCTCGGAGCCGACGGCGTCGATCAGCCTGATCTCACCCGACAACTACCGCGACTTCGTGGCGCCGTACCACAAGGAGCTGGTGGAGTACTTCAAGGCCAAGAAGGTCGGCGTGACCACGCACATCTGCGGCACGACGTATCCGATCTACGAGGATCTGATCCAGTGCGGCTTCACGACGGTGTCGTTCGACCTCGACCAGCAGGCCGATCCCACGCTCTACGTCGACCAGCTCGAGCGCTTCGTGGAGGTCGCGCGCGGCCGCGCCGTGGCCATCGGCAACGTGGACGCCACCAAGTTCGAGAAGACGACGAAGGACGCGATGGTGGCCGACGTGCGTCGCTGCCTGGACGCGGCGGCCCGCCAGTCCGCGTTCATCCTGTCGACGTCCTGCGAGATCCCGCCCAAGTCCGATCCCGAGGTCGTGCGGTGGTTCATGGACGCCGCTCACGAATACGGCCGCTACGATCGGATCTTCGAGACCGCGCCGCCGGCCGTGACCCCCGCGCCGGCTCCCGGCGACTCGGGAGACGCGAAACCAAGGCACAAGAGGTAGAAACGGAACGGGGCCGGCCGAGCGGCCGGCCCCGCGTTCGTACCATCCTCTGATGTTCGGTTAGTTCACCGCTCTCGCGTTACCAGCGGACTGGCTTCGATGGCCGATGAGCGTAGCCGCTCTCTCGACCACCACCACCGCCCGGTCCGCGCCCACCGCCGCCGGGTCGTCCTCCGCCACCGGGGCGCCCACCACCCGTGCGTGGCCCCTGGGGATTCGACACCTCAACGGTGATGCGGCGACCGTCCAGTTCCCGACCATTGAGCTGGGAGATCGCGTTCTGCGCATCCTCGGCGGACGCCATCTCGACGAACCCGAAGCCACGGGACTGACCTGAAAACCGGTCTGTGATCACTGTTGCGGAGAGTACGTTGCCCGATTGCGCGAAGAATTCCCGCAGGCCTTCGCTGGTTGTGGAGTACGAGAGACCGCCGACGTAAAGCTTGGACGCCATAGACTCCTCCTCGACCTCTCTCCCGGTACGGTCATACGTCACACGCCCCGCGAACGGAAGAGAGCAGCCTCGGCGGAGGCGAGGTCCGGCCGGCTTGTGGCAGACAGAGCAAGTGTACACGGGCCGAGCCTCGGCGCAAGCAAGACGCGACTAGCCTACTGGAATCTTGAGCACGTCCTCGACGTCGACGGGACGAGGAACCACGGTGAACCCGACCAACTCCCAGCCCACACGGGCTTCGAGGGTGGCCGACGGGGGCGCCGCGATCACGACGGGCACGCCCGGGGCGACCCGATCGAACAACACGGCCTGATCACGCGCGCTCAGATGCATGAGCGAGGGCTCGACCACGATGAGCGAGACGCTCTCGTTCAGGAGCAGGCGAACACCTTCGCACACGGTGTCGACCAGCGCCGTCCCGATGTCCCGCTTCAGGCAGGCGAGCGCGAACTGATGCGCGGTGGCGCGATCTTGATCGATGATGAGAATTGTTCTCATCCATTCCTCCTCGGCTCCGCGGGGAGCGGACCCCGAGGGAGCAAGGTCAATGCCACACCGCGCCATCCCGTAACTACGCGGATCGAAGAGGCGAGCAACATTCACACTCGAAACACTCCAGGGAGGAACGCCGTGGAGCGGGATCTTTTCCCAGGTGCGGCCCGTTCATCGGGCGTGACACTCGGGCGACGGATATTCGTCTTGGTGGTCGCCGTTATGGCCGCGGGCTGCGCGGGCGCCGTCGGCAACGTTCCGAGTCGCTCAGCCCAAGACGACTGCGAGCGCGGCGGTGGAGTCTGGCGGCCGGCGCTCTCCTACTGCGAGGTCCAGGCGGGGAGCAGTCCGATCTAGGGCAATCTCAAGATGCGACCCGGCAGGCTGCCGGTGTGCTCGCCGTCGCGGATCACGAATCGCCCGTTGACGACGACGTGCTCGATCGCCTCCGGGTATTGATGCGGCGCCTCGTAGGTCGCCCGGTCTCGCACGCGGCGCGGCTCGAACACGACCAGGTCGGCCTTCGCCCCCGGACGGATCACGCCGCGATCGGACAGGCCGAGTCGGCGCGCGGGAAGTCCCGTCATCTTGTGGATCGCGTGGGCGAGCGGGAGCACGCGCTGCTCTCGCACGTACTCGCTCAGCACTCTCGGGAAGGTGCCGTAGCTCCGCGGATGGGGCCGGCCCTCTCCCAGCTCGCCGTACGGCGCCAGCGATGACCCGTCGGAGCCGATCATCACGCGCGGGTGCGTCAGCGCCTGCCGCACGTCGCGCTCGTCGAGCTGGAACAGGATCATCGCGGTCCGGGGCTCCGCAGCCAGGACGTCGAGCGCTCCGGCCAGGCCACCGATCTCGCTGAGCCGCCGGCCTTCGGCGTCCTTCCGTCCGGGCGAGAACGAGATCATGATGTTCTCCCAGCCGACGCGATCGAGCAGGCTCTGCCCCGTGACCGGCTGCTCGAGCTCCTTGGCGATGCGCTCGCGCACGGCGGGATCGCCCAGGCGCTCGACCATCGCGGGAATCCCGCCTTCGAGAGCCCAGTCGGGGAGCAGCGACCGCAGTGACGTGCTGGAGGCCGTGTACGGGTAGACGTCGGCCATGACGTCGATGCCCTCGGCGACCGCCGCGTCGACGAGGGCGAGCGCGCGCGCGACCTTGCCCCAGTTCGGCCGACCCGCCGCCTTGATGTGGCTCACCTGCACCGCGAGCTCCGCCTCGCGGCCGACGGTGATCGCCTCGGCGACCGCATCGAGCAGCGTCGCGCCCTCGCCACGGATGTGGCTCGCATAGAGCGTGCGCTGCCGGCGTGCGCAGATGCGCGCGAGCTCGACGATCTCGGCCGTGGTCGCGTAGGAGCCGGGCGCGTAGATCAGTCCGGTGGACATTCCCCAGGCGCCGGCCTCGACGGCGTCGGCGAGGGCGCGCTGCATCGTCACCAGCTCGCCGGCCGTCGGCTCGCGCCGCGCGAAACCCATCGCGGCAACGCGCAGCGTGCCGTGGCCGACGAGCTGGACGACGTTGACCGACGCCCCGCCGGCATCGAAGGCGTCGAGATACTGACCGACCGAGCGCCAGCGAAGGTCCAGGCCGCGCGGCAGATACGGGGCGAAGCCCTTGAGATCGTCGAGGTGCTCGTCGCTCACGGGCGCCGGCGAGAAGCCACAGTTGCCGACCACTTCGGTCGTCACGCCCTGGCGGATCTTGGACTCGGCGCGGCGATTGGCCCACAGGCGCCAGTCCGAGTGGGAGTGCATGTCGATGAAACCCGGAGCCACCACGCGGCCGGCGGCGTGAACGGTCCGGCCAGCCGATTCGCGGGAGAGATCGCCGACGGCCACGATCGTATCGTCGCGCACACCGACGTCGGTACGGCCGCCGGGTGTCCCCGTGCCGTCGACGACGGTGGCGCCCTCGATCTTGAGATCGAGCACTAGAGCGTCGGCGCCGCGGAGAAGCGAAGCACGCCTTCGCACCAGGCGGCCACGCGCAGGAGCGACTGCTCGTGGCCCGCGCCGCTGGTGAGCTGGATCGCGAACGGGAGGCCGGAGGCAGCGAGGCCGCTCGGCAGCGAGATCGACGGCATCCCTGAGTAGCTCCAGGGCGCACACAGTGAGCCGTCGCCCGTCGAGCCGAGTCCGGCCGGCGCCGGCGTCGGCACGGTGGGGCTCAGCAGCGCGTCGTGCGCGGCCAGCATCGGCGCCACGTCGGCGCGGAAGCGGAGCCGCGCGCGGTTGGCGTCGATGTAGGCGACGGCGGTCGTGGCGAGCCCTGCCTGCACGCCGGCGCCGATCTCCTTGCCGAATTCGGGGCCGTGCTTCCGGAAGTCCTGCTCGTGGTACGTCGCGGCCTCGGCCTCCAGCACGGTGAGCCCGGCGGCGTGCAGCACGCCGAAGGACGGAGGAAGCGTCACTTCCACCAGCGTCGCTCCCGCCGCGCGCAATGCGTCGGCGACGAGGCGCAGATGGGTGACGACCTCGGGCTCGGCGCGGGCGACGAGCTCGGGCGACACGGCGATCCGAGGGGGCCGGCCTGCGGCGGCGTCGTACTCAGCGCCGGCGAGGACGCCGAGCGCGAGGGCGGCGTCCTCAACTGAGCGCGCGAGCACGCCGACGTGATCGAGCGACCAGGCGAGCGGGATGACGCCGTCGACCGGGATCAGGCCGTGCGTGGGCTTGAGGCCGACGACGCCGTTATAGGCCGCGGGTCTCAGCACGGAGCCGACCGTCTGTGACCCGCTCGCGAGCGGAATCATCCGCGCAGCGACGGCCGCACCCGAGCCGGCCGACGATCCTCCCGGAGTGTGGCCGAGATTCCACGGGTTCCGGGTGGGCGCCGGATCGCGATAGGCGAATTCAGTCGTGGCCGTCTTGCCGACGATCACGGCGCCGGCCTCGCGCAGGCGAGCGACCGCCGTCGCGTCTTTGGTCGCCCGGCGGTGCCTCCACGGCCGCGCTCCGCCCGTCGTCGGCATGCCGGCGACGTCGAAGATGTCCTTGATGCCGACGGGCACGCCGTGAAGCGTGCCGCGAATCCGGCCGGCTCGAGTCTCGGCATCGCGCTCGCGGGCGGCGGCGCGCGCGCTGGCCTCATCCACGTGCGTCCAGGCCAGGAGCTGTCCGTCGAGCGCACGGATGCGGTCGAGGCAGACCTCGAGCAGCGACGCCGCGGTGATCTTGCCGTCGCGAATACGCCGCTGGGCTTCGCGAGCGCTGAGACGGGTCAGGAGCCGTGCGTCATCTGAGGACATCGAGCACCTCCGCGACGACCTCGAAGCGCCCGAAGGACGGCATCAGGTAGGCGCCCGCGTAGCGTGACCGTATCTCGCCGACGAGCTGCTGGGCCATGTCGATGCCAGCGCGAAGCGCGCCGTCCCCGGCGGCGCGGAGTCGGGCGCGCACACCATCGGGAATCGTGATCCCCGGCACCTCGTTGTGGAGGAACTCGGCGTGGCGGAAGCTGTGGAGCGGCAGCACGCCGACCAGCACGGGCACCGGCGAGCCGACGACGCGAGCCAGGAAGCGATCGAGGACTTCGAGGTCGTACACGGGCTGCGTCTGGAACCAGCGCGCCCCGGCCTCGAGCTTGCGGTGAAAGCGCTCGACTTCGCGTCCGGGGTCCGGCGCTCCGGGGTCGAGCGCGGCGCCCACGCAGAAGGACGTGGGCTCGCCAATGCCGTTGCCGGTCGCGTCCATGCCCTCGTTCATCCGGCGCAGCACTTCGAGCAGGCCGATGCCGTCGACGTCGAAGACGGCCGTGGCGTTCACGTAGTCGCCCGTGCGCGGCGGGTCACCGGTCATGGCCAGGATGTTGCGAATGCCGAGCGCGTGCGCGCCCAGCAGGTCGGCCTGGATGCCCATGAGATTCCGGTCCCGGCAGGTGAAGTGCATGTTGATGTCGAGACCGGTTGCCTCGCGCACGAGGATGGCGGTCGGCAGCACGGCCATGCGGACGCGGCCGAGCGAGCCGTCGTTGATGTCGACGATCTCCACGCCACGCTCCTTGAGGAGCTTGGCGCCTTGCACGAGCTTTTCCACGGTGTGGCCGCGCGGCGGATCGAGCTCCACGCTCACGACGAAGCTGCGCTGCTCGAGCTTGCGTCCCAGCAGCGTCGGAGCGAGGGTCGTGCGGAGTCCGGGGGTCTCGAGTGCCTCGATCACGCGTGCGGCGCTCGTCGGCCGGGGCTCGGCCTTCGATGCCGGCGCCCGGGCGTCGAGCACGCGGCGCATCGCCGCGATGTGCTGGGGCGTCGTCCCGCAGCAGCCGCCGACGATGCGCGCGCCGGCGTCGATCATCCGGCCGGCGTAGTCGGCCATGTAGCCGGGTGAAGACAGATACATGAGCCGCTCGCCGATGCGATGAGGCAAGCCGGCGTTCGGCTGGATGGCGAGTGGCACGTCGCGGGCTTCCGGTCCCATCGCCTCCAGGACCTCGTAGAGCGTGCTCGATCCGACCGAGCAGTTGGCGCCGAGGGCCCGCACGCCCAGCTCGCGCAGCGTTCGCGCGACCTCGGCCGGCGAGCGGCCCGCGAACGTCACCCCTTCGTCCGTGAACGCCATCTGCGCCACGATCGGCAGATCGGTCAGCGTGCGAATCGTCTCGATGGCCAGCGCGATCTCGGTGAGATCCGAGAACGTCTCGACGACGAACGCATCGATGCCGCCCTCCAGCAGCGCCTCGGCCTGCTCGCGAAAGGCCGCGCGCGCCTCGTCAGCCGTCACGGTACCGAGGGGAGCCAGATACTTACCGAGCGGCCCGACGGAGCCGAGCACCAGGACGTCGCGCCCCATGCTCTCGCGCACGTCTCGCGCCAGCTTGACGCCCCGCAGGTTGATCTGGTGGACGTCGCTCGCCAGGCCGTGCACGGCCAGCTTGAACCGGTTCGCGCCGAACGTGTTGGTCTCGATGCAATCGGCGCCCGCCGCGATGTACTCGCTGTGGACCGACTGCACGACCTTGGCCTGGCTGACGTTCAGGACGTCGAAGCAGGCATCGATGCTGACCCCGCGCGCGTAGAGCAGCGTGCCCATGGCGCCGTCGCAGAGGAGCGGGCCGGCCGCCAGCCGGCGATCAAACGCGTGCGGCATCGTGCTCGCGCAGCGCGGCCATCACGCGCGCCACCACCTCGTCGGGGCCGAGCCCGGTCGTGTCCACGCTCAGGTGAGCCTGACGGTAATACGCCTCGCGGCGGCGATAGAGCTCCTCGATCTCGGTGGTGGAGCGGCCCGCCAGCATCGGCCGGTCGCCGCTCCGCGTGGCGCGGGCGTGGAGCTCGGGCAGCTCGCCCCGCAGCCAGACCACCGTGCCGAGCGCGCGCAGCGCCTCCATGCGGCCGTCGCGGCAGGGAAAGCCACCACCCGTCGCGATGACGTCACCGGACTTGAGCCGCAGCAGCTCGAGCGCCTCGCCCTCGAGCTGACGGAAGCGCTCCTCGCCTTCACGGCGAAAGATCTCGGGGATCGAGCGGCCCTCGGCGGCGACGATCATGTCATCGGTCTCGACGAAGCAACGACCCAGACGCCGCGCGAGCAACCGCCCGCATACGGACTTGCCGGCTCCCATGAATCCGACCAGCACGATGGTGCCGCGACGCATCGACAAGCATCGTAACACTGCTCTTTGCACGTGAGCGAAACGCGAGCCTCAGTCAATCATCGGCCAGGTAGAGGCGGCGGACGATTTCCCAGCCGCCCGCGAGCAACGCCAGTGGCGCATGTCGTCCCCGCGACCGGGCCGTTCGACTTTGATGACGTCGGCGCCGAGGTCGCCCAGCAGGAGCGCGCAGTAGGGTCCCGCCACGACGCGCGAGAGATCGAGGACTCGGAGCCCGGCCAGGATCACTCGCGCTCGAGGAACCCTTCCGTCATCGCGTTGACCTCCGGAATCCCGGTCCTGGCGATCGCGTTGATCCGGGCCTTGACCTCGGCCAGCGCGCGGAACGGCTTGGTGGCCATGCGCTCGGCGAACGCCCGCACTTCCTTGGCCAGCGCGTCGCCCGCGACCACGCGGTGAACGAGCCCGAGCACCCGCGCCTCTTCCGCCGAGTAGCGCCGGCACTCCATGATGATCTCCTTCGCGCGGGCCGGGCCCACGAGGCGCACGAAGCGCGTGGTCGACGCGACGCCCAGTGGAACCCCGAGGTCGACCTCGGGAATCCAGAGCTCGGCCTGGGCCGCCGCCCACCGGAAGTCGCACGCCAGCGTGAGCCCCCAGCCGCCGCCGACGGCGTGGCCGTTGATCATCGCGATCGTGGCCTGCTCGAGATTCTCGAGCAGCGTGTTAGCCCGCTCGAACAGGCGCCTGAACTGCGTCTTCTTCGCGAGGAACGCCTGGCGCCGGTCGTCCTCCGACATCTGACGACGGATCGGCGCGTCGGCGCCGGCCGAGAACACCGGGGGCGCGCCGGTGACGATCACCACACGAGTCCCGGCATCGTCGCGCAGCTCGGCGAAGGCGGCGGCGAGATCGCGCAGCATCGGATCGCTCAGCGAGTTACGCCGGTCAGGGCGAGCGAGCGTGACGGTGGCGATCGCACCATCGCGGACGAGCGTGACGTTGTCGGCCATGGGCGGGCGGACCGTAGCACACGGGCCGCGAGGGCGCAAACCGGACGAGCGACGTCAGCGGCGCACGGGACGCCGGGCCGGCACGCGCCGGTACGCGCACCCGGCCATCCAGCAGCGCGCGCACTGGCTGAAGTAATGATCGACCCGAGCCTCGGGCCCGGCGCCGACGAGGAGCGAGATGGACTTGGCCGGACGCATGAAGCACGCGTCGTTGAGCGACACGCCCGCCGCGGCGGCGGGGCAGAGGCGAAAGAGCTGCGACTGCTCAGCCACGTCCCACGTCCCGTAGCCCGGGCTGATTCGATTCGTCACCTTCACGTCGCGGCGGATGCCCTCCTGGCTCTCCACCGCGCCTGATCCCACGCTGTCGAGCATCACGGCCAGCGGCAGCTCGCGCTCGTCCCACAACTCGGACACGCGGCGCTCCAGGGCGTCGCCGATCGTGCACACGCCCGCGGCCACGCGCTCCACGCGCCCCCACAACCGCTCGATGTCGGGGATCGTCAGGGTGACGCCGCCAGCGATGACCGTGCCGGCCGAGCGGTCGGTGACGTCGAGCCAACGGACGGCTGCACTCGGCGCGATGAGCGTGCGGCCCAGCGCCAGGGCCTCGTCGAAGAGCGCGAGCACGTCGGGGGTGGGCACGTCGATCCCGCGCTTGTAGCCCTGGAAGCGAAGAACCTCATCGGGATCGATCGCCAGCGGAACGTCGGCGAAGACGGTGACTTCTTCCGTGTGCGCACGACCCGCGATCATGTCACCGCTCGTCTCGGGCGATCGGCGGCTGGCGCCGCCTTTCCGCCCTACGGCTGCGCACGACTCCGATCATGTCACCGCTCGCCTCGGGCGATCGGCGGCTGGCGCCGCCTTTCCGCCCTGCGGCTGCGCACGACTCCGATCATGTCACCGCTCGCCTCGGCCGGAGCGGCGCCTACCGCCGCCTCTCCGCCCTGCGGCTGCGCACGACTCCGACCATGTCACCGCTCGCCTCGGCCGGAGCGGCGCCTACCGCCGCCTTTCCGCCCTGCGGCTGCGCACGACCTCCGATCATGTCACCGCTCGCCTCGGGCGACCGGCGGCTCGCGCCGCCTCTCCGCCCTGCGGCTGCGCACGACCTCCGCTATGAGCTTGATGTGGTCGGGATTGGAGCCGCAGCACGCGCCGACGACGTTACAGCCGGCGTCGAGCAGGGCCGGGTACTCGCGCGCCATGGCCTCCGGCCCCAGCTCGTAGGTCACGGTGTCGCCCGTGGTCACCGGCAGCCCAGCGTTCGGATACGCGATCAGCGGCGCGTCGGTGACCTTGCGCATGTCGCGGATGATGACGATGGCGCGGTCGGGCCCACGCCCACAGTTCATGCCGACGATGTCGGCGCCGGCGCTCAGGAGATTCTTGGCCACCTCGCCCGCGCTCTCGCCCCACATGGTGCGGTCGCGGTCGTGCATCTCTTCGTACTGGAAAAACATCGTCGCCATCACCGGCAGGTCAGCCACCGCCTTGCAGGCGCGAATCGCCGCGGTTGCCTCCTGGGGAAACATCATCGTCTCGACGGCGAAGACGTCCACGCCGCCCTCGGCCAGCGCCTCGGCCTGCTCGCGGAACGTCGCCTCGTACTCCTCGTCGGTCACGCCCTCGTCGAGGGCATAGTCCTGGGGCAGCCGGCTGGTCGGCCCGATGGAGCCGGCCACGTAGCGTCCCGTCGGCGCCGCGGCTCGGGCCAGCCGCGCGCCCTTCTCGTTCAGCTCGCGCGTGCGATCACCGATCTGATACTCGTTGAGCTTGAGCCGGGTGCCTCCGAACGTGTTGGTCTCGACGATGTCGCTGCCGGCGTCGAAGTAGCCCTGATGGATCCCGCGGACGACGTCGGCGTGGGTGTCGTTCCACAGCTCGGGGCAGGCGCCGTTCAGGAGCCCGGCGGCGAAGAGCATGGTGCCGTACCCGCCGTCGAAGACGAGCGTCTGGCCGCCGCGAATGCGCTCGACGACTTCCCAGCCGCGTGCCTTCACCGGGCGACCCCGACGCCGAGCAGCTGCTTGGCCTTGACGACCGCCTGCGTGGAGTCCCTCGCGTAGCCGTCCGCGCCGATCTCGTCGGCGAAGGCCTGGCTCACCGGGGCGCCGCCCACCATCACCTTCACGCGCTCGCGCAGGCCGGCCTTGATGAGGGCATCGATGGTGCGCTTCATGGCCGGCATGGTGGTCGTCATGAGGGCGGAGATGCCGACGATGTTGGCGCTGTGCTCCTGGACGGCGGCGACGAACTTCTCGGGCGCCACGTCCCGGCCGAGGTTCACGACCTTGAAGCCGGCGCCCTCCTTCATCATCGCGACGAGGTTCTTCCCGATGTCGTGGAGATCGCCCTGGGCGGTCCCGATGACGACGATGCCGAGATTGTCGTCGGGTCGCGCCGCCGCGGTGATGAGCGGCTTGAGCAGGTCGAGGCCAGCGTACATCGCGCGGGCCGAGAGGAGCACCTGGGGCACGTAGTACTCGTTGCGCCGGAATTTTTCGCCGACGACGTCCATGCCCGGAATGAGTCCCTTGAAGATGAGCTCCTTCGGCTCCATCGCGAGAGCGAGGCCCTCGCGCGTCTTCTTGGCCACCGTATCCTTGTCACCGAGGATCAGCGCCCGCGCCATCGTCGGAAAATCGAAATCGCTCGCGCTCATGTCGCTTTCGGTTCTAACACACGGGTCGCGGAGCGGCAAACCTTACCGCGGTTTGTGCCCACTCACGTACTCGACGATGACGGGCTCCCCGTCGGGCTCGACGGTGGTGAAGGCGATGCCGGCGGCGTCACCGCGTCGCCAGATGATCGTGCCCTGGGCGGCGAGCGTCTTGGGCAGCGTCGCACCGTCGCAGCGGATCTCGAGCGCCAGGCCGGCCGGCCAGTCGTCGGGCAGACCGGTCACCGACACGCCCCCCTGGCCCACGTCGCACGTGCGGACGACGCACGTCCGTCCCCCGTCCACCGCCACCAGCGTCGCGGCCGTCGTCAGCGTCGCGCGCGGATACTTGCGGATGTCGGAGGGAAGGACGGCGAAGATCTTCACAGGGAGCGCCTTGCCCTTGACCGGGACCGCGCCCAGCTCCCGTGTGAAGAACCGCCCTCGCACCGCCTCCGCGGTCGCCTCGCTGACGATGATGCCGGTGCCGTAGTCCTTGGTCAGGCTCTCCAGACGCGCCGCCAGGTTGACCGTGTCGCCGATGGCTGTGTACTCGAGACGCTGGCGCGAGCCCATCGTGCCCACGACGGCTTCGCCGGTATTGATGCCGACGCCGTTCCGGATCTGCACGCCCAGCTTCGCTTCCCAGCGCGCGGATACCGCCAGCGTGCGCTCCTGGAACTCCAGGCCGGTCAGGATGGCCTTGGCTGCGTGATCGGCGTCCTCGAAGGGCGCGTTGTAGAGGGCCATGATGCAGTCACCGATGTACTTGTCGACCGTGCCGCCGTGGCGGAAGACGACCTCGGTCATCTCCGTCAGGTACTCGCGTAGCATCTCGGCCACCTGCTCGGGCTCGACCTTCTCGGAGATCGACGTGAATCCGCGGATGTCCGAGAAGAGCACGGTGACCATGCGGCGCCGCGACCCCAGCGAAACGTCGGCGCGATGACGGACGATCTCGTTCAGCACGTCCGGGGAGAAGAACTGGGAGAGGCGCCGCCGCTCGCGTTGCTCGCGCACGTAGTTGTCGACGACCGTGGCGCCGTAGCCAAGGACGAGCGCGAGCGTGATGCCGATCGCCTGGAACCACACGTGCACGACGATGAAGGCCGCCACGGTCCCGGCCGCCAGCGCCACCCAGACCAGCGCGACCGCCACGAAGGCCCGCGCGACTCGCAATCGGGCCGCGAGCCCAGCGGCGCCCAACGCCGCGATCGCCATCCCGACCAGACTCACCGCGCGCGGAACGGGCCGGATGCGATCGCCGCGGACGAGGGTGTCGATGACGTTGGCGTGGATCTCGACCCCCGACATCGTGCCGGTGGACGCGAACGGTGTGGGGAACACGTCGTGGAGGACCACGCTGGTCGGGCCGATGAGCACGATGGCGTCGCGGAAGGTCTCCGGCCGTACCTCACCCCCCACGACGCGGTGATACGGCACCCACGGGAACGTCCGCGGCCCCCCGCGAAAGTTGATGATGATCTCGTCGACCGACGGTCGCGGCGCCACGGTGAGCCCGCGAGCTGCCGCCAGACGATGCAGCACCCAGTCGAACGCCATCTCCCTGGTCTCGCCGAGGACGACATGGGACGGCGCGCGGCGCAAGTGGGCATCGATGTCCGGGTACATGTTGATCGGCGCCACCGCGGCCGCGCCGCGACGGATGATCGCCAGCGGCATGTCGCTCCCGGTCTTCTTCGAGGCGAGGTTGCCGATGTATTCGACCGTCTCGGCGCGGGCCGCCGCCAGGACGACATTCTTGGCTCGAGCCACGGCCGCTCCCAGGGCAGCATCGTCGTTCGGGCCGCGCGCCGACGGCTCGGGAAAGAGGAGGTCCACGCCGATGGCGAGGGGGCGCCCGCCGCTGATGACGTCGAGCAGCTTGCCGTGCAGGGCCCGCGGGAACGGCCAGGGGAGCTGCAGCTCGTCGAAGGAGTCCTCGTCGATCGTCACGATGATGATCGGCGCCGTCGGGGACCGCTGGCCGCGGAGCTCGAAGAGGCGGTTCAGCGTCCCCAGCTCAGCCGTATCGAGCGCGCCGGCCAGCGTCAGGCCGATCATCAGGAGGGCGGCGGCCCCGCCGGTGACGAAGGTGCGCGGGCTCGGCAGCTCAGCGAACGGCATCCTGCTGACTATACGGCCAAGCGTGACGAGGGGGGGGGATGGCTAGGAGCGTCCGGTCTCTCGGCGCGGCACCCCGAGGACAAGTTTTTCCCTGGGCGAGCGCACCACATAGGCAAAAGGGGGCTCTTTCAGGCTAAACCCGAGCACGCACCGCGGCCCACCGTCCGGCCGGTCGTTGACGGCAACGAGGATCGCACCCGGATGCGGCGCGTCGTCGATCGGACGCGTCACTCCCCAGGAATGCGGCACCGACAGGACCTGGATGGAGATCAATCGAGACTCGTCGGCGTCATAGAAATAGCTCAGGTCGAAGACGCCTCCCTTGCCGCCATCGAGCACGATCTTGAACACGTGAAGGCCGCTCTTGAGCACCTGATGAACCCGGTGTTCCCTGGTCCGATGTAAGGCAAAGGCGCCTTCGAGCATCGCTTCGCACTTCAACTCCTCAGCCCTGGGCGATGCTCCTTCCCCACGGATGGCGTCGAGCTCGGGCGTGAGCGTTTTCAGGTGATCCTCGGCCTGAAATGCCCGTGCCTTCCACAGATGGGACGCCCCCACCTGGGCCTCGACGTGCTCAGTGCCGGCAATCGCCAGGAGGTTGAGAAATACCGCGGCGGCCGCGCCAATCAGTGGTCGCATGATCTATCGCTTCATGGCTGTGGCACACGATGCCAGGACTCTTCCCTGGCTCTTGCAAGCGGAACGCCACGCTGGCGGCGAGCATCGTCTCCTCATTCTCCCAAGCTAGCCCGCGGCACGCCGAAGGCCATCAAGATTTCACCTGGGGGGGACCACCCGGAAGGACCGGCGGGGCCCGGGACGCATGACGACCGTTACGCTAAGTGAGTGACCAGGCGGGAAGAAGTGCTAGTCTAAATTGGATATGAAGGTTCGAGTGCTCGGCGCCTTCGGAAGCGAAGGGCTGGGCCAGCGTCCCTCCGCGTTTCTCGTCAACGACCGCGTCCTGGTCGACGCCGGTAGCGTCAGCGGCGCTCTCACGGTCCCCGAGCAACTCGAGGTCGAGCACGCCCTGATCACCCACACGCACCTCGATCACGTCGCCGGACTCGCGTTCCTGGCGGAAACGCTCGCGTGCTGCAGCGCTCGACGCCCGGTCACGGTGGCCAGCACGGCGCCCATCGTGGATGCCCTGAAGACGTCGGTGTTCAACAACGTGGTGTGGCCCGATTTCGCGCGGATCCCCGACGCCACCACCCCGGTCGTCAAATACCGCACGCTGGTCGAGGAGGCCGAGCAGCGCGTGGGCGATCTGTGGGTGACTCCGGTCGCAGTGACGCACACGGTTCCCACGGTTGGCTTCGTGATCCACGATGGAACACGAGGGTTCGTGTACTCCGGTGACACCGGTCCGACGCGGGCCCTGTGGAGCGCGGCCCGCGGTCTCACCAGTATCCGGGCGGTCATTCTCGAGTGCGCGTTCCCGAGCCGGCTGGCCGCCCTGGCCGAAGCCGCTCGTCACATGACCCCCGCGCTCATCCAGCGCGAGCTCGACAAGCTGCCGCCCGAGGTTCCGATCTGGATCTATCACGTGAAACCGCAGTTCTTCGATGAGACGGCTGACGAGCTGGCGCGAATCGGGGGCGGCCGCGTCGTGATGATGGAGCAGGACAAGACCTACCCGCTGTAGTTCATTTGCTTCCTTTCTCACGTCAGGTGTCGGCGGGCAGCAGGACAACAGTGTCGGAAGAGACTTCGACCCGGACGCGGTCACCGACCCGGAAGATGGCCGTATCGGTCGCGGGCAACTCCACGCGGACCGGCGTGCCGGTGCGGATGTCGATCTCGTAGAGATAGCGCGCGCCCTCAAAGACGCGAAGACTGACGGTTCCTGGGATGCTCGGGCCGCGGGCCATGGCGGCGTCGACGATCGACAACGTCTCCGGCCGCAGGACGAGGACGCCCGGGCTGCCCTGGCGAAAGGCGATTCCAGCCACCGGTACCCGGTCTCCCGCCTCCGTCGCGACGACGACGCCGATCTCGCGAACCTCCACCACCTTCACGGGCAGATAGTTTGCCGGCCCGAGCGCCTGGGCGACGGCGTGGCTGGCTGGACGACGGTAGAGCTGCTCGGGATCACCAACCTGCAGGAGCCGGCCGTTCTCGACGACGCCGATACGGTCCGAGAGCGCGAGGGCGTCGGCGGCGTCCCGCGTCGCACAGATCGTCGTCACCGCGAGGTCCCGATGCAGCCGGGCTACCTCGAGCCGCAGGGTCTTGCGCGCGCCCGGATCGAGGTGGGCCAATGGTTCGTCCAGCAGCAGGACTCGGGGCTCGACGGCGAGCGCACGGGCCAGCGCGAGGCGCCGGCGCTGCTCGAGCGTCAGATCGTCGGGCTTGCGGCCGGCGACATCGGTCAGACCGAGCCGCCTCAACACGGTCTCGATGCGCTCGGCCATGTCGTCGCGACCGACACCGGCCAGGTCGAGAGCGAAGGCCACGTGGGCGCGAGCATCCAGATGCGGCCACAGCGCGCCCTGATGGAACACGTACCCGATCCCGCGTCGAGCGGCGGGCAGATGCGCGATGTCCTCGGCGTCGACGATCACGCGGCCACCGCTGAGTGGCAGAAATCCGGCGATGGCCCGGAGGATCGCCGTCTTGCCTGAGTGCGGCGGCCCCACGAAGGTGAAGAACTCGCCGTAGCGGACGTGGAGCGAGATGCTCTCGAGGAACGGCGGAGTCCCCGTGGCCGTCTGCATCTCCTCGAGGCGGATGTCGACCAGTGGCCGGCTCGTGAACCCCTGGGCCATCAGAACGCGCTCGCCCGATGCGTGCCGCGAGCCAGCGCCAGCGGCACGCAGCCCAGGCCCAGGGCCGCCAGGATCACGTACACCACCGACGCCGGTCCCCAGGCGAGCATCGTCGTCGCCATCACCGGCCCGAGGAATCCGGCGGCAATGCGAGCGGAGTTGATCGCGCCGATGACCTGACCGCTGCCGTGCTGCGCGATACGGGCCACCACCAGTGGAAAGACCGGCGTGATGAAGAGAACCTGGAAGAACCGCAGCGCCCCATAGCCCCACACCGATCGTGGCACCCCCAGCGCTGCGAGGCAAAGCGACGAGGCCGTGAGGAGACTCGCGATGACGACCCGATCGGTGCCGAGGTCGCCGAGCCGTGGGGTGAGGACGGCGCCGAGCGCGGCGGCGACGCCGGACGCGAAGATGACCAGGCCGCCGACCTCGAGCGTCGCGGCCGGCGCGACGCCGAGTGACACGAGGATTCGCGGCAGGATGGCCGGCAGGAAGAACACGTGGATGTTGGCGCCCAGCACGATGAGCCCCACGGTGACCAGATCCCCGAGGCGTACGCCTGCCGGTGCATCGCGCCGAGGGCGGGCATCGACCGGCTCGGGCGCGAGCCAGCCAACCAGGGCCGCACAACCCAGCAAAATGAGGGCGCCCACGACGAACGAGGGACGAAACCCGATGCGCGCGGCGATGAGCGCGCCCGCGAGCGGACCGATGACCTGCCCGATCGTCATGCCGGACTGAATCGCCGCGACCTGACGGCGCACGGTGAAGGCATCTCCAGACCGGCCGGCCATCATGAATGCGAACGTCGACGCCGCCCCCATGACGCCGAGGAGGAGGCGCGCGAGGAAGAGGCCGGGCAGCGTCGTGGCCACCACCATCCCGAAGAAAGCGACGCCCTGAAACGCCTGGACGGCCACGTACAGCCGTCGGGGCCGACGGCGTTCGGCGTAGCGCCCCCACAACGGCGCCGTCAGCACCGTGACCAGCGGCGAGATGCCGAGAATCCAGCCGGTCCAACGCAGCGTCGATGCCGCGTCCCCATGAGCGATGGTCTCGATGTAGAACGGCAGGCTCACGAAGACGAACGACCACGCGAAGGTGCCCAGGAACATCGCGAGCGGAATGACGTGGTACTTCAGGCGGTCACGACCGGGGTGCCCAGGAACCGGAACGGCGCGGCTTCATTCGTGGTGATCCTGTCGAAGCCTGAAAAACAGGACGCCGTTCGCCGACGTGCTCGGGAACGTCGACGAACGGCGCTGTTCGCTGCTGACTCCGGAATCAGCGGGCGACGGGGAACTCAATTGCAAAGACCTAGCCGGGGCAAGAAATCCCGCAATTGAGGCCGTTCCTGGGGGCGAGGCCCCGCGTCCTGCGCAAACCGTCAATCCTCGCGACGTGAACTTTCGGGCCATTGTAGCGGTCGGAGACAGGTCCGCAAGTTGATCCAACTCCCTCGCGTGTGCTATCAAGCAGGTCTTGCGCACTCGAGGACGGCGGCATGCTGAGTGAAGACGAGCGGCGCGTCCTCGCGATGTTCTGAAACCCGCGTCGAGGTCGGGGGCCGACGACGATATCACCACTGCCCTTCCTGCCGTGCCGACCTGACCGACTCGCTCGGCCTGCACATCCTTACGTGCAAGGCGATCAGCCTGGCTCTGGGTGAGCGAGTGGAGCGGAGCCGACGCACGATCAAGGAGAGTGCGCTGTTGAGGGCGGCATCCGAGGTGCTGGCGGCGGAAAGTGAAGAGCGCGCCCAGCGGGCGTGGCGTCGGACGATGCCGGACAGCCGCTAGGCGGGGTGCTTTCCCAAGACACAGAAGCCCTGGGCCTCGATCCCCAGGGCGACGTTGAACTTGCTGCGGAAGTTCTCGAGGGCCACGGCCGCCGTGAGCTCGACGATCTCCGTCTGGGAGAAGTGGCCGCGGATCCGTCCGAAGAGACCCTCGGTCACTTTCTCGCCCGTGATCGTCATCGCCTCCGCGTAGCGGAGCGCCACCCGCTCGCGGTCGGTGAAGAGCGGGCTCTCGGCCGCCCGCTCGACCTGACGCACCTTGTCCTCCGACGCTCCCGCTTGCATCCCACGGGATGCATTGATGTCGATTCAGAATGGACAGCCGTTGATGAGCGCCACGCGCAGGTACACGAGGGCCAGGAGCTGGGGCGGCAGCAGGCCAGATTTCTCGACGGCCATCGAGAGCGCCTTGGCCGCCTTCATGATGCCGGGCCGGTGAGCCTGGATCTTGGTGGTGTTCAGCACGAAGCCGAATACCTCGCGCTCTTTGGCGTAGACGTCGGTCAGGATCGGATCGTTGCCGGGCTCCTCGATCTCTTGAATTCGTGGCATGACGGGATTCTATCGCGCCACCGCCCGTCCCGGAACGCTTCAGTCTTCGGCCGGCAGCTTCTGGCCGACCGCGCCGTAGTAATTCATCGTCATGACGAACCCGCCGGCCGCGACCAGCGCGGTGAAGCCGTCGAGCCAGCGCTGGGCGACGGCGGCCTCGACGATGCCCCAGGTCACCGCCCGCTCGGCCCGCCGCTCGAGGAACGTCTTCGTGTACGGCGTCAGCGTCGTGTCCTGGTACACGTCGGTGAGGAGACGGACGCGCTCGAGGCCGACGGCGCGCAGCAGACCGGGAAGGCGCCGCCCGCTGTAAGGTTCCTCGTACATCCTCGCGGCGACACCTCCCATGATCTGGTCGGTGAGCGTCCGGTCGGGATGGGCGACCGCCACGGTGCCGAAGTCCTGATCCTGCACCGCGACGTGGCCGCCCGGTCGCGTGACGCGGGCCATCTCCTTCACGACACGCAAGGGATCCTGGACGTGGAGGATGACCGTGACCGCCAGGGCCACGTCGAACTGCGGGCGCCGGAACGGCAACTGTTCGCCGGCGGCCCATCGAACGGCGAGCCGACCGCGATGAGCATCGCGCGAGGTCAGCCGGCGCGCAGCCGCGACGAGAGACCGGCTCTGGTCCACCCCGAGGGCGCGACCGCGCGATCCGACCAGCGCTGCGATGTCGCGCAGCACCACGCCGGTGCCGCAGCCGACCTCGAGAACGTGCTGACCGGACCGGATCGGGATGAAGCGCAGGAAGCGCTGGCGCAGGCGTCGCTGACTGGGCGTACGGCCGCGGGCCTCCAGCGAGGCGATGAACTGGTCGGTGTCGGCCTGGGCATCGATGTCCCGATACGGATCGGGATGCGAGCTCGGGCGCGTGTCGGCCGGCACTACGTCAGCGCGGCGTAGCGACGGAGACACTCGGCGCTGCAGAAATAGACCGGCTCGCCGGCCCGCCAGCGGCTGATCGCCCGGGACCGGACGACGTACGTCTGGCACACGGGATCTTTCACCAGCTCGTCGGTGACCGGCCGACGCGGCCACACCCGGCGGCGCAGCGACGGCAGCAGGAGCGCAACGACGACCACGGCCCAGAAGAGGAACGGGGCGAACCGCATCCGCGGCTCAGCGTTCCGGCCGTATGGACACCGCCCGGAGGAATTCCTTGTCCTGCGCGGTCAGCTCGAAGGAGGGATTGCCACGGCCCTTGGCGCCACTGAAGAAGATGCCGGTGTCGGCGCCCTGGCGCAGGATTTCCTGGACCGCGTCACGAGCGGCGTCCGTCGCCGACAGGGACACCTCGATGGCGCGCAACAGCTTCTTCATGAGCGCGTCGACGTGGGGCTCGCGGGGCATTTCGCGACCTACGATAGGGCCGGGCCCGGGGTGTGTCAACGGCGCTATACTTCGCCGCGATGCCCGGCGGGTGGACGCCGCTCTCGTCGTCGTCGCGCTATGCGCGCGGCCGCCTGACCTTGCGCGAGGATGCGTGGCGGCTGCCCGACGGCCGCGAAGTGACCTATCCGGTGCTCGCGGTCGGCGTCACCGTCGGCGTCCTGCCCTTCGTGGCGCCGGACCGCGTGCTACTCGTCGGCCAGTACCGGCACCTGCTCCGCGAGGTCTCGTGGGAGCTTCCCGGAGGCGGCGCGGGGCCCGGTGAGGATCCGCGCGCCGCCGCTCAGCGCGAGCTGCGCGAAGAGGGCGGGTATCGGGCCGGACGGTTCGAGCTCCTCACCCGCTTCTTCCCGTCGAACGCGTATCTCGACGAGGTGGCCTACTGCTTCGCGGCCTGGGATCTGACGCCGGACGCCCTGCCGGCCGACGACGATGAATTCATCGAGCGTCGCGTGGTGCCGCTGGCCGACGCCGTGCGCATGGCGGTCGAGGGCGAGATCACCGAGTCCGTCTCGAAGGTGACGCTGCTCCAGTACCTGGCGGGGAGGAACCATCGTGGATAAGTGGAACGTCGGAATCTTGATCTTCGACAACGTTGAGGTGCTCGACTTCGCCGGCCCGTTCGAAGTCTTCTCGCGGACGCGACTCCAGCCCGGCCCCGAGGCGCGGCGCAGCGACGACAGTGCGCCCTTCCGTGTCTTTACCGTGGCCAGGTCGGCGGCGCCGGTGGTGACGACCGGTGGGCTTCGCGTGCTGCCTCATTTCGCGTTTGCCGACGCTCCGTCCATCGATCTGCTGGTCGTGCCCGGAGGCTTCGGCACCCGGGCCCTGATCCACGACGAGGACACCCTCGCCTGGATTCGCCGCGTCGCGGCCAGCGCGCGCAAGGTGACGTCGGTGTGCACGGGCTCGTTGCTCTTCGCCCGCGCCGGCCTGCTCGAGGGCCGCCGCGCGACAACGCACTGGGGCGCCCACGATCTTCTCCAGTCGTTGAGCGATCGCATCAAGGTCGAGCGTGACCTGCGTGTCGTGGACGACGGCATCATCACCTCGGCCGGCGTGGCGGCGGGGATCGACATGGCGTTCTACGTCGTCGAGACGCTCTTCGGGCGAGACGTCGCCGACGAGACCGCCCACTACATCGAGTTTCGGCGGGCGGCGGCGTGAGGACGAGGGCCGACGTGAGCGCAGCCGGGGCGTGAGGACAGAGCTAGTAGGTCGCGCGACCGCCTGACAGGTCGTAGACGGCGCCCGTCGAGAACGAGCACTCGTCGGATGCCAGCCACGCCACCAGGGCCGCGACTTCCTCGGGCCGGCCGACCCGTCCCATCGGGATCTTCGAGATCAGGAGGTCCACCGTCTCCTTCGTCATCTGCTCGAGCAACTGCGTGCCGATGACGGCCGGCGCCACGGCGTTCACGGCGATGCCGCGGGTCGCGACTTCCTTGGCGAGGGCCTTCGTGAGGCCGATGACGCCCGCCTTGGCGGTGGAGTACGGCACGAGGGTCGGATTGCCCTCCTTGCCCGCAATGGACGCGATATTAATGATGCGTCCGCTCCCGGCGGCGAGCATCACGCGGATGGCGGCCCGGCAGACCAGGAACACGCTGGTGAGGTCGCAGGCGATCACCTGGTGCCAGTCCTCGTCAGTCAGCTCCCAGATCGGGTACGAGCGACCCGTGATCCCGGCGTTGTTGACCACGACGTCGAGACGGCCCCACGTGGCGACCACGCGCTGCACCGAGCGCTCCACGTCCTCGGTGCGCGTCACGTCGGCGACGAGGGCGAGGGTGCCGGCGCCGAAGCGCTTGGTCACGGCCTCGACCTCGGCGTCGCGATCGAGCAGCGCGACGCGACAGCCGTCGCGCAGCAATCGCTCGGTGATGGCAAGCCCGATGCCGCGGGCCGCACCGGTCACGAGCGCGGTGCGACCGTCGAGCGTCACCGTGCGCCCAGGACGACGCAATCGGCGGGGCTGAAGCCGACCGTCACCGGCTGCTTGCGGGCGAGCGCCGCGGCGGCCGCATGGGAGACATCGAGCCACATCGCCCGCCCGCGGACACCCACCTCGACGCGCACGAACGGGCCGAGGAACGTGACGACCTCGACGACTCCTGCGAGTCGATTGCCGTTGCCGCTGGCGTCGCCAGCCACGAGCGTCAGCTTCTCGGGACGCACCGAGACGGTGACGGGCTCGCCGTCACGGCGGCCGCTCAGCGGAACGCGGAAGCGCTCCCCCTCCCATTCCACGATCCCCTGCCCGGCCGAGACGATGCGGCACGCGAAGAGATTCGAGATCCCGATGAAGTCGGCGACGAAGTCGGTGGCCGGTGTGGCGTAGATCTCCTCGGGCCGGCCGATCTGCTCGATGTGGCCGTCGCGCATCACCGCGATGCGATCCGCGATGGAGAGCGCCTCCTCCTGGTCGTGGGTCACGTAGACGGTCGTGATGCCGACGTCCTGCTGGATCTTGCGGATCTCACTGCGCAAGCGCAGCCGGATCTTGGCGTCGAGCGCCGAGAGGGGCTCGTCGAGCAGCAGGGCAGCCGGCTGGCGGGCCAGCGCTCGGGCCAACGCCACGCGCTGCTGCTGGCCGCCCGAGAGCTGGTTGGCGTAGCGAGCTTCGAGGCCGCGCAGGCCGGTCAGCTCGAGCATCTCGGCGACCCGCGCGCGGATCTTCGCGTCGGGCCAGCGCGCGATGCGCAAGCCAAACGCGATGTTCTCCCCCACCGTCATCGTGGGGAACAGCGCGTACGACTGGAAGACGATGCCGAGGCCCCGCTTGCGCGGCGACACGCCGTTAACCACCCGGCCATCGAAGAGGATGTCGCCGCTGTCCGGCGTCTCGAAGCCGGCGATCATCCGGAGCGTCGTCGTTTTGCCGCAGCCCGAGCCGCCGACGAGCGAGACGAGCTCGCCGGGGCGGATGTCCAACGACAGCCCGTCCACCGCGGTGGCCCCGGCGAAGCGCTTGCGGACGTCGCGGAGCACGATGTTCATCGAAGCTTCAGCGCGAGAACTTCTCCAGCCACTTCTTGACGAGCCGGTCCTTCTGCTCGGCCGCCCACACGAAGTCGAGCGGGATGAGCTTCAGGTCGGTGACCTTGGCGCCCGTCACCGAAATGTCGGGGCGCGTGATTCCGCTGCCCCGCCACTTCACGTAGGCGTCCATGGCCGAGCGCGACATCGCCCAGTCGAGGAACCGCCGCCCGTTCTGCGGGTTCTTGGTGCCCTTCACCAGCGCGTTGCCCTCGAAGGTCCAGGCTACGCCGTCGGTCGGATAGATGACGTCGATGGGCGCCCCTTGCTTGCTGGCCACGTCCACCTCGTACGCGAGCGCGATGCCGATCGGTGTCTCGCCGGAGGCGGCCATGCGTCCGGGCGCGCCGCCCGACTTCGTCACCTGGGCCAGGTTCTTGTCGAGCTTTTCGTAGTACTCGAACGCCCTGTCCTCACCCAGCCGCTTGACGTGGCTGGCCAGGAGCAGGTACGCCGTGCCCGACGTCGAGGGATTCGACATCACGATGTGGCCCTTGTATTTCGGATCGAGGAGGTCCTCCCACGACCGCGGCGGCGTGAGCTTCAGGTCCTGCATCTTCTTCTGGTTCACGGCGAAGGCGACCGTGACGAGCGTGACGCCTTGCCAGAGATTCTGCGGATGGCGGAACATCGTCGCGACGCCGCCCGACTCCTTGGCTTGATACCCGTCCAGCAGGCCCTTGTTGGCGGCGCCCGTGAGGTAGTCGTTGAAGACGCCCCAGATCACGTCGGCCTGGGGATTCGCCTTCTCCGCCTCGACGCGCGCCATGATGGGCCCCGTCGACGCCCGGATGTACGAGGCCTTGGCCGCGAGGTCGGGCAGGTCCTTCTTGAACTGGTCCCAGAAATCCTTCAGCTCGTTCTCCTCGTACGCCGTGTAGACGACGAGGCGCTCTTCGGCCGCCGGCGCCGGTGACGGCGTGAGCGCGACGAGTGCCAGCAGGAACACCAGAATGCGCGGCATGCTGTCTCCCTTCCCTGCTCTCAGGACTTGAGGATCGCCACCCGCTCGCCACCCACGACGGCGCGGAGGAGAAGGATCGCGCCGATCACGATGGCGAGGATGATCGTGCCGAGCGCGCACGCCACGCCGGGATAGCCGTTCTCGACCTGGGACAGGATCGCCACCGAGCCGAGGTTGAAGCCGGGATGGATGAGGAAGACCACGGCACTGACCGTGACCATTCCGTTGATGAAGAAGTACACGAAGATCGAGAAGGCCGTGCCGGTGAGGAGCGGCAGCACCACGCGAGTGAAGGTCCGCACGTGGCCGGCGCCCAGGCTGACCGCCGCCTCCTCGATGGCGGGATCGATCTGCTTGAGCGCGTTGACGGCCGCGAGCACCGCCACGGGAAACTTCCAGAACACGACGCTGGCCACGAGGATCGCCAGTGTGCCCGTGAGCACGAGCGGGGGCACGTTGAAGGCCAGGATGTAGCCGACGCCGACGAGCGTGCCGGGCAGCGCCGCCGGCAGCAGGCTCAGCGACTCGATGACACGTGCCCCCGGCGGGCGCTTTCGCTCGGAGACGTAGGCGGTCACGAGCGCGAGGAGGGTACCGATCACGCCGGCGGCCAGCGCCAGCTGCACGCTGTTCCAGATCGGGCGAGCACCCTCGGCCGTCGACTCGAACCCGTAATGGCGCCACGACAGCGACCAGTCCGTGCCCCAGAGGCGCACGAAGGAGCCGAGCGGGATCAGCGCGTAGATGACCGCGATACCGAGGGCCAGGCCGCCGGCCACGACGAGCAGGACCCCGCGCGCGAGCGGCGGCGTCGGGCGGAGCGTCGTGCGCGCTCCCGCCGAGACGGTGACGTACGAGCGCGTGCCGATGACGAACGCGTTGACCACGTAGGCCAGGAGGCACGGCACGAGGAGCACGACGCTCATCGTCGCGGCCGCGGGAAAGTCGTTCATCCCGATGACCTGGGCATAGATCTCGGTGGCCAGGACGTTGTAGCGGCCGCCGATGAGGATCGGGTTGCCGAAATCGGTCATGCACAAGATGAAGACGATCAGCGCCGCCGAGGCCAGGCCGGGGCGGGCCAGCGCCAGCGTGACGCGCGAGAGCGTCCGCAGCGTGCCGGCGCCCAGGTTCTCCGCCGCCTCCTCGAGCGAGCTGTCGATGTTGCCCAGCACGTTCGCGAGCAGGATGTAGGCCTGGGGCAGGAACGTGAAGACCTGCGACACCACGATCCCGGTGAAGCCGTAGATCGACCACGACAGCCCGAGCCCGTGCGTGAGGACCCCGTTGCGCCCGAGCAGGAGGATGAAGGCGAGCGAGACGAGGAACGGCGGCGAGATCAGAGGCAAGAGGCTCATGAGCGAGATGAAGCGCTTGCCCGGGATGGTCGTGCGCGTCACCGCGTAGGCCAGCACGAGGGCCAGCCCCACCGTGATCACGGTCGAGACGATCGACACGACCAGGCTGTTCACGAGAATCCGGAAGAGCCGCCACGACCCGAAGAACTCGGCGTAGTGGGCCAGCGTGAGACCGGCGGGTGAGGTCAGGCTCATGCCGAGGACGCGCAGCACGGGCCAGACCACGAAGACGGCGAGCAGGAGCGCGACGGCCGCGGCCGAGGCCGCGATCGTCACATCGGCGCCACGGCCGGCGCGCGGCGCGACACCCGCAGTGGCGACCGGAGGGGCGGCGCCCACGCGTCGTTCCTCTTCGTCAGCCGGCGGTGAAGCCGCCGTCGACGGTGAGCTCGGCGCCGGTCATGTACGACGAGTCGTCGCTGGCCAGGAACAGCGCCACGCTGGCGATCTCGCGCGGCGTCGCGATGCGGCCGAGCGGAATGCCCGTCTCGAACTCTTTGCGGAGCGCATCCGTGAGGTACGGCGCCTGGAGCGGCGTGTCGACGATGCCCGGGTGGATGATGTTGCAGCGCACACGGTCGCGAGCGAACTGGATGGCCAGCGACTTCGTCAGCGAGATCAGCCCGCCCTTGGCCGCCGTGTAGGCGTCCTGGGCGCGGGTGAAACCGACGAGCGCCGACACCGAACCCATGACGATGACCGAGCCGCCGCCCGCGCGCCGCAGGTGCGGGATCCCATGCTTGGTCACCCAGAACACGGACTTGAGATTGATCGCCATGACGCGATCCCACCACCGCTCGTCGGTCTCGAGGACCGAGCGGTCCCGGTCCTTCCACAGCACGCCGGCGTTGTTGTAGAGCACGTGCAGGCCGCCGAACCGGCGCACGCCTTCCTCGATCATGCGGGCCACATCGGCCTCGACGGCGACGTCGCCGGTGGCGGCGACGGCCTGGCCACCGTTGGCCCCCGCCAGCCTCACCGTCTCCTTGGCCGCCGCCTCGTCGATGTCGGCGACGATGACGCGCGCTCCTTCGCTGGCGAAGAGCAGGCTGGCCTCGCGCCCGATGCCGTTGCCGGCCCCCGTGATCAACGCGACCTTGTCCGTGAGACGGTTCATATCCGCTCGAAGTTGCGCATGAGCTCCCAATCGGTGACGGCCTGATCGAAGGCCTGTTGTTCCAGTTGTGCCGTGTGGAGGTAGTGATCGACCACGCGGTCTCCGAACGCCGCGCGCGCCACCTTCGAACGCTCGAGCTCGGCGATGGCCTCGCGCAGCGTCTTGGGGACCTGGGGCAGCGTGCCGTCCTCGTAGGCGTTGCCCTCGTAGAGCTTCGGCGGCTTGAGGCGGCTCTGGATGCCGTGCAAGCCGGCCGCGATGGTGGCCGCGAAGGCGAGATACGGATTCGCGTCGGCGCCGGGCACGCGGTTCTCCACGCGGAAGGCGCTCCCCTCTCCGCAGAGGCGGAATCCGCACGTGCGATTATCCCAGCCGGCGACGATCCGGGTGGGCGCGAACGAGCCCGCCTGGTATCGCTTGTAGGAGTTGACGGTCGGCGCG
>Ga0209266_1000225_pt1 | contig 48753 bp, 45 predicted proteins | sample GraSoiAngelo_132_FD_185889 | JGI IMG/M metagenome (GOLD analysis project Ga0209266, IMG submission 185889) | Grasslands soil microbial communities from the Angelo Coastal Reserve, California, USA - 14_0929_02_40cm (SPAdes) (version 2) | ecosystem: Environmental > Terrestrial > Soil > Grasslands ...
CGCGCGAAAGAGCTGGGTATGCCGGCCGCGGAAAACTCGCGAGGATTCATCTTTAACGCGCAACCGTTGCACGTAATCCATTTTCTCGATATCGGCACGCGGCCGGCTAATGTGCATCTGCGCTGAGCACCGCTGCAGTGGCACCTCCTGCGGTGAAGCACGCCAAGGCGGCCACAGAGTGCGACATCAAAGTCTTCTCCTGCCCAAAGTTGGGCAATAGTCTTGAGGAGTACGAGGATGCCTGGGCGCATCGGCAAACTCGCACCCCAGTCGGCATCCGCGTGGCGGTGGCTGACGGCGCCACCGAAAGCAGTTTTGCCAAGTTATGGGCAGTGCTTTTGGCCGAAAGCTATGTGCGAAGTGAGGTCACCGGGGCAGAGTTTTTTGCGCAGTTGAAGCCGGCGCGCCGCCTCTGGCGGCGAAGATTAGCGGGCCGGCCTCTCCCCTGGTTCGCTAGCGAAAAGGCCGAGCAGGGTGCCTTTGCGGCTTTCCTCGGTGTCCAGATTGACAACAACCGTTGGACGGCGCTGGCCGTTGGTGACTGTTGCCTTATGCAGGTCGATAACGTCGGTGAAGGGATGCGGGTGGTCGAAACGTTTCCCTTACAGAAATCTTCGCAATTCACGATGAGCCCTTATCTGATCGGCTCCAGGTCGATCGGCGACTCACTGAACGAACGGATACAAATCAGCAAGGGCAGCCTCCGCGATGGAGACATGCTTCTGCTCGCCACCGATGCGGTGGCCGCCTGGCTGCTTAAACAGCATGAAGAGGGGCGACCATTATGGAAGTGGCTTTACCGGAAGCTGAGTACGCCAGAGAGCTTTGCCGCAATGGTCGCCTACGGCCGCAAAAATGGATTACGCAACGACGACTTTACCCTTGTCCGTGTTATTCATCACGATTTACCGGTTGAAGCGAAGGCGAGCTAGCGATGGGGGCATGGCCAGACCTGACCGAATACCATGAGGCGGTTCAGCACCCGCCAAAGGCTTTTGCTGACCCAGGATTAAAAGTGGTCACCCTCGAGCTCGATCGGTTCGGTATGCCCAAACCGGCCACCGGCGGCAACGCCGTGGTCTACAAGGCGAAGGAACCGGGCGGGTTTTTAGCATTCAAGAAGACCTGGGCAATTCGCTGCTTCCTGCGCCCGATCAGCGACCATGCCGAACGTTATGAGGCGATCTCCAAACATCTTCGCAAGGTCCGCCTGCCCTATGATGTTAATTTTCAGTTTCTCAAGCAGGGCATTCGAATTCGCTCCAACTGGTTCCCTATCGTCAAAATGCAATGGGCGGATGGCGACCTTCTGCACAGTCATATTGAGAAGCATCTACGCTATCCGGCCTCACTGGCGGCATTGCGGGCAAAATGGGTCACACTTGTTCGCCACCTCGAAGCCGCTCAGGTGGCGCACGGCGATTTACAGCACGGTAATATCCTGGTGCGCGGCGGATCGATCCAGTTGGTGGACTACGACGGCATGTGGGTGCCGGCCTTAAGGGGCCGCAAGGCCACGGAACTCGGCCACCGTGCCTACCAACATCCCGAACGTAGCGAGCAAGACTACGGCCAAGAGATTGATCGTTTTTCAGCTCTCGTCATTTATCTATCGCTGGCAGCGCTGGAGAGGGATGCCACCCTATGGGAACGTTTTCATACCGGCGACAATCTGATCTTCGTGCGCGAAGATTTCCACCAGTTGGGTCGATCGGCGATTTGGCAACAATTACGTCGTATCGGATCGAGGCAAATCGATCAACTCGCCACTGCCGTGGCGGCCATGGTGCAGCAGCATCCGATGAAGGTCAGCAATCTCGATAGCGTTCTCAAAAATCTGGCGAGCTTCAAGTTCCCTACCTCGATTCCGGCGTCGCCGCCCGCGCCCAAACCAGCGGCTGTGCAAGGCGCCAGGGCGGCGGGTGCCATGCCGAGCTGGATGAAAAAGACCGGTTATCGTGATCATTCGGATGACTGACCCCTTTTGAGGGGAACCGCCCCCCATGCCAGCCGCAGGGGCCCTTGGCCTTCGTACGACACGCCGTCCTGGAACTGTGACATGATGGTGACTCTCGCTCACGAGCGTCGTTAGCACCGGCCGGACTCGACGCGCGACCCGAAGGGGAGCTTTGGGACCGTGCGACTTGCGATCGCTTGGCTTGGTTCAGCGGTGATCACCCTCGGGAGTCTGCTCCTGGACTTCTGGGGCATCCTCCCGGACGTCTCGTGGCCTCTGGTGGCCGCGCTAGGCTTCTTCATCTTCAGCGCCGCGTCGTATGCGACGATCGCCAACCTCGAAGCGCAGCTCAACACCAAAGCGTTCCTTCGCGTTGATGCCTCGGACAACGAGAGCAATAACCGCATCATCGAGATCATGGAGCCCGACCCCATGACGCGTCGCCTCGTGCACACGCATGACGCGTTCTTCAAGTTGGTGACGGTGCACGCCATGTCCTACGCCCGGAGTTGCACGGTGAAGGTGACCAACCTCAGCCAGAACGGACAGACGTGCCCGGGGTTCGTCCCCAGCGCCCTGCGCTGGTTCGGCCGGGACGGGGAGGGCGCCGACTGCAAGAGCTTCCTCGGCCGGGACTTCGTCCTGCTGCTCGATCGGCGCTCCGCGCGGCCCGAGTGGCAGCTGCAAGCGGCGGTCCGCGAGGGCACGGGGGTGCGTTTCTGGTACGAGCCCGGTGAATACGAGGTCAAGCTGATGGTGAGCGCCGAGAACGCGCTCCGGGATCAGGTCGTCTCGGGCGTGCTGCGAGTCGGGCCTGGGCTCGACGACGTCAAGTTCATTCGCGCCAGATAGCGCCGCGGCCCTGCTCACCGAGGCCCGATGTCCGCGATCCGCTTCGAGGATCTGGCCCCTCCCGCGCTTGTCGGCGGCCTGATACCGCTCGCGCAGAGCCGCGGCGTACTCCCGACGCGCTCGTTCGGTCACGGCGCCTCCTTTCCGGTGCGTTCGGTAACACCGGTTTTGAGGCATCGACCTCCTTTTCAGTAACGATTCTTTTGAGGGCGATCGGCCCATTGACACGAGTTCCGCCGCGATGGTATGAGGGTCCAAGTTACAGGACAACTTTAGGCTTGGTCCGACACCTGAATATTCAGCAGGCAGCCCGTGCCGCAGGCGTAGCTCCGTCGGCCATCCGGTGGTGGGAGCGGCGTGGGCTCCTGGACCCTGAGCGTACAGCGCGAGGTCACCGCCGCTACGCCGAGGAGGATCTGAGTCGGATCCGGCACATCTGGCGGCTCCGCGCAATCCAGGGGCTGAATCTTGCTGCCATCGCGGCAACACTTTCCGCAGACGGAGACAGACGAGACGAGCGCCAGCCGTCCCGGCCGAACCGCGAGCTGGGGCGCCGCCTTCAGGCGCTGCGCAAGCGCCGAGGCTTCACGCTACGAGAGAGCAGTCGGAGGACAGGTCTGGCGCGTTCGTTCATCAGCGCTATTGAGCAAGGCGCGGAACGCCCTTCGGTAGCGAGCTTGCAGAAGCTAGCGCGGTCGTACCGAACGACGATCTCGGAGCTCACCGCGCCGCGCAACCAAGTGGGCGGGAAGGTGATCCGGGCCGGCAAGTACCGTGCGCTAGCCATGCTCGGCGATGGGATCAGGATCGAGCAGCTCGCTGAAGGGCGATGCGTGATGGATTGTCACCGATATACGTTGAATCCGGGCGCGGCGAGTCAGGGGCAGTATGCACACGAAGGTGAGGAGTTCATTCACGTCCTCTCCGGCCAGTTCGAGATCACGCTTGACGGCCGCGAGCACTATCGACTGGGGCGGGAAGATAGCATGTACTTCAAGAGCACGTCGTTTCACTCCTGGATAAATCCCGGTCCAGATGTTGCGGTGCTGATCTGGATCAACACGCCGCCAACGTTCTGACCACTAGGGGACGAAGGTGATCAGGGCTATGAGACAACCGCCGCGGGCAATCGAGGCCGGGGATGAGCAAGTCCCTCCCGAGGCGTGAGCCGATCGAGGTGAGCGAACGCGGCATCGGCTCCCCGAACGTCGAATCGAGGCAGCGGTGGTGATGGAATCCGACGTGCGACTCGAGGGGGTCACCAAACGGTTCGGGAAGGTGACGGCGGTCGATGGGTTGGGTCTCGAGGTTTCTCGAGGGGAATTCGTCTCGGTGATCGGCCCCAGCGGGTGCGGCAAGACCACGATGATGCGCCTGATCGCCGGGCTCGATCAGCCAGACGCTGGACAGATCTGGATCCGGGGAGAGCGGATGGAAGGGGTGCCCCCCTACGAGCGGAATATCGGCTTGGTCTTCCAGTCTTTCGCCCTGTTCCCGCATCTCGACGTGATGGCCAACGTCGAATTCGGCCTGCGCATGCGCGGTGAATCGGCCCAGCACAGGGAAGAGAAGGCGATGCGCGCGCTCCGAGCCATCGGCATGGAGAACCTAGCTCGACGCCGAATCGAGCAATTGTCCGGCGGCCAGAAGCAACGCGTGGCGCTGGCGCGGGCACTGGTCGTGGAACCCTCCCTCATCCTCCTCGACGAGCCGCTCGGTTCGTTGGACGCCAAGCTTCGGATCGAGATGCAGAGCGAACTCAAGTCTTTGCAACGTCAGATGGGGATCACGTTCATCCACGTGTCCCACAACCAGGGTGAGGCCTTGGTGATGGCGGATCGTATCGCGGTCATGAACGCAGGGAGATTCGAACAGGTCGCGACTCCCACGGAGATCTACAAAGAGCCCAGGACGCGCTTCGTCGCAGAGTTCGTTGGCCGCAACAACATCTTCGAGGGAGAAGTCGCCGAGTCGCGGAATGGCATCGTCCGCGTCCAAACCCGCCATGGCGTCTTTGCTATAGAAGCCCGTGGCCGAGTCCCCGCCGAACGGCAAAGGCTCATCTTCGTCGTCCGCGCAGATTCGATGCGGCCGGTCGATGCCGGTGGTCCGCGAACCGAGAACGTGGTGTCCGGAGTGATCAAGGGTCTCGAGTACGCGGGCAGCGTCATGCTGATGGTCCTGGACCTCGGGTCGGACCAGGAACTCAAGGTCGAGCAGCACGAGAGCCTGAGCCTCGGGCGAGCCGCTCCGCGCCATGGCGCTACGCTGACTGTCACCTGGACGCCGGCCGACGCGCACCTGTTGCCGACGCCGTAGCTAACAGCCCACCACATGCCAGAGGAGGAACGCGATGTCAGATGAGGAGACGCAGGTCAGCCGGCGGGAGTTCGTGCACACCGGACTACAGCTGGGCGCGGCGTTGGGCGTGAGCGGGCTAGGGGGACTGACGATCGTGGGCGAGGCTGGCGCGCAAACCAAGCGGCAGTATCCGTGGGAGTCCTTGCCGGCGGGCGAGACGGTCCCGCCTACCAAGTTGCAACTGCGTACGATCGGGCTTGGCGTTTCGGTGCAGGACCGATTCCTCCGGGAGTTCGAGCGACGAACGGGCCACAAAGCGACGGGGAAGGTCACCGGCCTCACGCCAATGATCACCGAGTGGCTGGCGGGAGGCTACCGCAACTACGACACCAACGAAACTAATGCCAATCGAAACGCGGCGCTTTGGAGCGCCAAGCTCCTCCAGCCCATCCCCGTTGACAAGGTCGTACCGTGGAAGTCTGCCCGCGATCTGTTCACGAACCCGAAGGCGCTTGGGCATGATGAAGTGTCGGGCTGGCCTTTGGTGGAGATTTGGGTCAACCCCAAGACCCAACAGGAGTTCAAGCTCGTGCCGCAGTTCTTCAATTGTGACTCGATTGGGTATCGCTACGATCTCCTCAAGGAGGATGTCACAAGCTGGGGGTCCCTCGTCGATCCGAAGTACAAGGGGAAGGTCGGCATCCTGAACGACAGCCTCCTGACCCCGGGTTGGTGCGCTGGTTACATGAAGAAGAACAACCTAGCCCAAATTAAGCGAAGCGACAACATGACGCGCAAGGAACTGGACACCGTCATCGACTTCCTGATCAAAAGGAAGCGTGAGGGGCAGTTCCGGGCTATCTGGGAAGACTACGGGCAATGCGTCAACATGCTCGCCTCCGGCGAGATCTGGCTGGCCGACTCCTGGAACCCGGTGGTGGAGGATGTAAAGAAGCAGGGAGTAGTCTGCAAGTACGCCTTCCCCAAGGAAGGCTTCACGGCCTGGTTCCACGGGGTCGCTGTAGCGAAGGATACCCCAAACCTCCAGGCGGCTATCGACTATGTGAATTTCTGCCTCGAGGGTTGGTGGGGCGCACAGGTGGCGCCCCAGGGATACTACTCTCCCACTACTACTTGCGAAACGTACCTGAAGGCTAGCAAGCGGACCGATCCACAGGGGCGCTTCAACGACTACGAGTGGTGGTACCTCGGAGGTGAGAACGAGGAGCCTAAAAAGGGGTGGCCGATCCGCGGGCGAGACACCGGCTCCTTCCGCAAGCGGTGGAGCAATGTCATGCACTGGATGGTGTGGCCCGACGACGCAGACTACTATGCGAAGCGATGGAATGACTTCCTCTCGGCGTAATGCTAGACCGGAGTAAACCACGCGCGCCCATGCGGCAGACCCACACGCCGCCTGCCAAGGCGCCAGCCCTGGAAGTGTCAACGACGCTGGTGGTGCGACGCGGGGTGGCGTTCCTCGAGCGCCACCCCGGCGTCGCAAGCTTGCTGCTCGTGTTGCCCGGCACTATCTGGATGATGCTGTTCGTCGGCATTCCGCTAGCGAGTATTGTGCTATTCAGTTTCTGGCGTTCCGGCTTCGCCGGACTGGTGCCAGACTACAACGTAGAGAACTACGCGGCACTACTGGGCGGCCGGACGTTCTGGCGGATCACGTTCTGGACGTACGAGGTCGTGATCATCGCCCTTGCCGGGGTCATCGTCCTAGCATACCCGGCGGCGTATGCGATCTGGCGCGTAGTGAGGGATGATCGTTGGAAGACCGCGGTGCTCTTGTTGTGTGTCGTGCCGTTCTGGACAAGTTACCTGACGCGTACGATCACTTGGCTGCCGATGTTCGGCCGGGAAGGCGTGGTCAACCGCGTCCTCCTTGCCCTGGGTGTGATAGGCGAGCCGCTCGAGATTCTTCTCTACACGCCGTACTCGATGATGTGGGGTCTGTGGTCCCTCTACATCGTTTTCATGATCGGACCCCTCTACCACAGCATGACCAAGATCGACGAAGATGTCATGTCGGCCGCGGCAATGCTGGGGGCCACGCCGTTGCGGACATTTTTCCACGTCGTCCTCCCGCTCACCAGGCCCGGGCTGATGGCCGGCTCGCTGTTTGTCATGGTGCTTGGCCTGGGCGAGTTTTTTACCGAGCGCGTTATCGGCGGGGCGCAAAACCCGATGCTGGCTGGACTCATCCTGCGGCAGATCGACATCTTTCAGTGGGCGTCGGCATCGGCTATCGCGGTAACTCTGACTGTTCTGACGCTCGTAACGGTGTCCGCCATGCTTCGCTTGTTCGATCTCCGCAAGGTATGACTGCAAGAGCGCCGGTTATAGCCAGCGTGGCGCGTCCACTTATTCGACCTCTCTACCTCGCATACCTCGGATTCATCTTGGCCGTTCTATACTTCCCGTTCGTCGTCATGACCATCCTGTCGTTTCAGGGGCCGCGCGGTGGGCATACCTTCCCGCTACGCGGCGTGAGCACGATCTGGTACTGGAAGCTGTTCAATCCTGGGAAGCTCACGCCCTACAGCGACGTAGGAGAGTTCCTCGGCGACTATCTGGCTTCTCTGCAGCGATCCGTGGTGCTGGCCGTAATCACCATGCTCATCTCCACGGCACTGGCGCTGATGGCGGCCCAGGCTTTCCGGAGGGGGTTCAAGGGCTCCGGCCTTGTGTTCTACCTGTGGCTGCTGGGGATCATCGTTCCGGGCATCACGGTGAGCTTAGGTCTGTCCCTGTGGTTTCGACGAATGGATCTTCCCCTCCACTGGCTCACCACCGGCCTTCCCGTCCACGTCATGTGGACGCTGCCGTTCTCGCTGATCATATTCCTGATGTTTTTTAACCGATTCGACACATCGCTGGAGGATGCAGCCCTGATCCTCGGCGCAACGCGGTGGAAGACATTTCGTCACGTTACGCTGCCCCTGATGCAACCGGCTATCCTGACGTCACTGCTGTTTGCATTTACGCTGTCGCTCGACGAATTCCAACGTAGCCTCCTTATTACCGGTACCGACCAGACTCTCCCGCTCATGGTCATGGCATCGGTCACCACGCGAATCACGCCCACGCTCTACGCGCTGGGCACGTTGACCACGCTCTTGTCCTTCGCCGTGGTGGGTGCGTACCTGGCGTTGCTGACGTACTCACTCCGGAAGAGTCGGCGTCTCGTCGAAGGAAGCTCGAACCCGAGAGGAAGCCGGTGACGTTTTATCGTGAAGCGGTCTATCGTCCTCTCGGTGACCTGTACTTGACGGTCGAGTTCGGCGACGAGCTCAATCTCCTGCTCAACTTTCGGGTCATCGCATTCGACACCGCCCTCCGGGCGACATCTATTCCCGGGGTCACCGAGACGATTCCGACGAATCGCTCTCTGGGCATCGTGTATGACCCATTTGTCACTACGCACGAGCGGCTGGTCGGTCAGCTCAAAGAGATCGAACAGAGGATGGGCGAGATCAAAGAACTGCCCTCCCGGCACATTACGATCCCGATCTGGTACAACGATTCGTGGTCCCAGGAGTGCGCGAAAGCCCATGGCGCTCCCAACAACCTCGAGTACATGGCAGAGATCAACCATACGTCGGTCGGGGACGTCATTCGGGCCCATGCCGCCACCGAGTGGTGGGTAAGCGCTGTCGGGTTCCAGCCCGCCTGCTATCAAGCCCTTCCTCTGGATCCGGCCTTCAGTGTGTCGGCCCCGAAGTATCCTCGGCCTCGGAAGTGGACACCGGAGCGGATACTCTGTCAGGCGGGCAAGCTGACCTCCTTCTATCCTGTGCGGAGTCCGGGAGGCTATCAGCTGCTCGGCCGGACACCCATCGAGCTCTATGATCCCAAGCAGCAGAACCGGGTCTTTCGGGACGGTCCAGTGCTGCCTCGGGTGAGCGATCGCCACACCTACGTGCCCATTGACGAGGCCACCTACTGGCAGATTCGGCGGCAGTACGAGGCGGGCGCTTATGAGTATCAGATCCGAGAGGGCAGCTACCGGCTCCAGGACTACTTGGACAAACTCGCCGTCCACAACCGCCGCCGGGTCCAACAAGCGCCCGGATCGGTGTGAGGCCGGTCCGCGAGCAGCTGCCGCGAACGAGGAAGAGGGCATGGTGTTCGAGGTGCTCGACGGCGGTCCCCAGTCGACGATTCAGGATGTTGGCCGCCCTGGATATCTCGCTACGGGGATGCCCCCATCCGGCGCGGCAGATCGGTTCGCCTTGGGCGTGGGCAACCTGCTCGTCGGGAACGATCCCGGCGAGCGTTATCTGGTGGGCCGAAGACCTGGCAGTGCAGGGCTTGAGGTGCTCCTCTCCGGCCTGAAGCTACGGGTGCTTGCTGAGACGGTGATCGCCATCACTGGGGCCGATCTGACGGCGATGCTCGACGACTCGCCACTGCCGATGTGGCAAACGGTCCGCGTTCGACCCGGCAACACCGTAGCCTTCAGGCGCCCGCGCGCTGGGGCCCGCGCCTACGTCGCCATGGCAGGAGGCATCGACGTTCCGGTATTCGCGGGCAGCCGCGCCACCAACGTGCGCGCCTTCGTCGGCGGCATCGACGGCCGCGCCATCAAGAAAGGCGACGTGATCACGACGCTGGCGCCGAGGCGCGCCCTCGGGCATCTCGAGGGAAGGCGGTTGCGCGACTCCCTCGTGCCGCGCTTCGACGGACGGTGGCGGGTGCGTGTGGTGCTAGGCCCGCAAGACGACCTGTTCCTGGAGGAGAGCATCGGCACCTTCCTCACCTACGACTGGCGGCTCTCGCCGACGTCAGACCGTATGGGTTGCCGATTCGTCGGGCCCAAGCTTGAGTTCAAGCCGCGCCCTGCATATCTCGTCGAGCAAGCGGGCGCCGACCCGTCAAACATCGTTGATGATACGATTCCCGTCGGAGGCATCCAGGTGCCGAGTGGGCTCGAGCCTATCGTCCTCCACGTCGATGGTCCGAGCCTGGGCGGCTACGCGAAGATCGCCACCGTCATCAGCGCCGACCTCGGCCAGGTGGGCCAAATGCGGCCGGGCGAGATTGCCAACTTCGAGGCAGTCTCCACCAACGAGGCGGTTGAAGCACTCCGGAAGCTGGAGGACTCGATCTCCGAAGCCAGCCTTGTTCGCTCGTGAATCGATGAGCACGCCGGAGGGATTGCCGTGAATCGCATCAACCTGAACTCTGATATGGGTGAGAGCTACGGGCGTTGGCAGCTAGGTAACGACACGGAGCTGATGCAATACGTTCCGACCATCAACGTCGCCTGCGGCTTTCACGCCGGCGACCCGCACGTCATGTGGCGGACGATGGAGACCGCGGCTCGTGCGGGGGTAGAGGTTGGTGCCCACGTGGCGCTTCCCGACATCCTTGGGTTCGGGCGCAGACCCATGGTGATCTCCTCCGCAGACCTCCGAGACTATGTGATCTACCAGACAGGTGCGCTGCTCGGCTTTGCCCGGGCGGCCGGCGTCTCGATCGGTCATGTCAAGCCTCACGGAGCGCTATACGCTATGTGCGGGGGCAACGACGATTACGCGACGTCGCTGCTGGCGGCGGTGAAGGCAGTCGACCCAAGCCTAGTGGTCATTCTCGGCGGCCCCGCCGTCGCCGCAGCTGCGGTCAGCACGGGCGTGCACGCGGTGCCCGAGGGCTATGTGGACCTCGCCTACCAGCCTAACGGCTTCCCGGTAATTGTGACCCTCCGACCGACGGCGAAGCCCCGTTAGGGGACCTCAGGCACCGCCTGCGGTGTGCGGCGCTCGGGCGCGCGCGAGATAAGGCCAAGGTAGGCCGCAAAGGGAACCATGGGGAGTGCCTTGACCGGCCGCGAGCGCACCTGCATGCCCTGGCCGTTGACAATCTCGCACTCGTGGGTCGTTCGGCTCGTCGGCATCGCCCGCATCTTGGCGACCGTGAGCGCGTGCCGGAAGGTATCGCCCAGCTCGATCCAGTTCATCAGAATGATGTTGTCGACCAGGGAGCTGACCTTGAATTCCCCCATCATCGACGACATGCCGAGCATTTCGGGGTTCTCGTGGTTGTAGACCGCAGTGACCTGGTGCTCCTTCATCAGCGCGACGATGGCATGGAAGAAGTCGCGAAAGCTCCGCTCGGCGGCGCCCAGGCTCGACCCGTAGGTCGACAGGCTGTCGATCACCGCGCGTTCGGGCTTGAAGTGCTCGACGAGCGTCTCCATCTGGGCGAAATGCCGGTCGATCTCGATCTCCTGCGGCGGCTCGTACCACAGATGCACCAGGCCCTTATCGATGGCCGACTGGAGATCAATCCCGATGCTATGCGCGTTGCGAAGAACCTGGGCCGGCGGCTCGTCCAGAGTAATCATGAGGGCGCGCTCACCGCGCCGGGCCCCTTCGGCGATGAACTGCAGGGCCATGACGCTCTTGCCCGCGCCCGAGATCCCGACGACGAGCGTCGTGCTCGCGACGAAATACCCCCCGTTTACCACCTCGTCGAGGCCGGGGATGCCCGTCGCAACCCGCGAGGCTGGGTCGAACGCGGCGCCGCCTTCGCGGAGCACGCCACGGGGCGCCTGAACGCGACGATAGACCTCGAGCCCCAGACCGTTGACGATCCGGAACGAGTGACGTCCCAGGGCGTACTCGTGGCCGCGCGACTTCACGACCTCGAGTGACCGCAGGACGGCGCGCTGGACCGGTTCGATGCTGAGCCGGAGGATCGTGTCGGCGACGAACTCCTCGGGCGCTCGGGCGGCCGCGGTGTCGGAAAACGTCGACTCCAGCGCGAGCATCGCCGTGAGGTTCTCGCGGTGCAACCCTTCGGCGAGGAAATGAAACGCCTCGCGAGGGTCCCCGCCATCGGGCTCGGAGAGCCGGACGAGGCCGTCGACGAAGATCCTCCGCGCGCCAATCTCTGCTGCCTCCGCAACGAGCGGGCTGTCAGCTCGCCGCAGCTCCTGCTGGAAGAGCTGCCGCGTAGTGAACACCAGTTTCAGTCGCCCGTCTCGCTCGAGCTCACGCAGGTCCCAGCCGAAGAACGCCGCATCGCGAATGAGCTTATCCGGGGCTACTTCGAATAGGACGATCACTCCCGGCTCGTTGAACTCGCGGGCCCCGCGATACACGAACTCGACGCCGAGCGTCGTCTTCCCCGTCCCTGCCGTCCCCGCGACCAGGATGATGTTCCCCCGCGGAACGCCGCCGAAGAGAACTTCGTCGAGCCCCTTGATCCCTGTCTTCAGCAGGTCTGGTTCAGGCATGAGGCCCCTCCAGCGCTCGAGCGGTCGCGACGGGTTCAGGCTCGCCGCCACCCGAGCGCCTTGACGATTGCCGCTGCTTGAGTACATGGATGACCGTTAGCCGGCCTTCTCGTGTTGCGGCGATTCGTAGGAGCGACGCGAGCCACCCGCCGAGCGTGCTGCCCCGCGTGAGAACGTAGAGCTGCGCGGGATGGGTCGAGTCCTGGGACCGTCGCAGGAGCCCGGCGGTGATCAAGGTTTCGAGCGAGTGTTCCACCTGCGTGAGGTCATACCCGACATACTCGGCCAAGCGTTCGCGGATGAGGAAGGCCCGCGGATGCCGATCGAAGAACAGCAGGAGATCGAGATCGCACGGGTGCTTCAGGCACCCGATTCGATCAAGGAGATCGCCGATTCGCCTTGGCGTCATGCGCGTTGGCATCATGCGAGAGGCCCCGAGGATGCTCGTCCTCCCAAGGGAGGGCAAAGAGGCGCGAAAATCCTGACCGGTCGCGCAGGGCCGGTCGAGCTAATGGGTGCGATCTCGAAGAGCGCTTCAGCAGCCTGGTTCCTTGCGAGAACCCCGCTCGCGACGTCGACGAGCCTGGAACTCATGATCACGAGGCGCTCCTACGACTGCTTGGGACTACCGTATGGGCGGCGCCGCTCGAAATCTGTGCGCTAGCCCTTCGCAAGCTTCTCGACTTCCTTCTTCGACATCGTCTGCAACCGCGACAGAAGGGTCTTCACCTTCCGCTCCGACACGTGATCGGCGAGGATGAACTTCTTCGACTTCGTCCTGACGACGTAGGCCACCCAGTCATCCAGGCTCGGCGTGCCCCGCCACGCAATGGTGAGCCCGCTGGGCTGCATACGACGGCGCCCTTCGACTTTTGCCAGTGGCTTCCGATCCGCTTCCATGGGGCTCCGCTCTTCACGCGAGAGGGGTTCACCCCCTGACGGAAGATCGGTAAATGTTTTTACGAGAGCGCCTCGATCGCGAAGTTCAGTTTAGGACCCGCTCCATCGGGGATGTCAATGCTTCGTTCGCCCGCATCAACTGCATATGCACGCCCTCAAGGCGCGCCGCGACCCGGACGAATGGGAGAATTCTTACGTCGATGCTCGCGCCAGACGGCTAGACCGTCGCTTTTGGCAACGGCAACCGCGGGGCCGCGTCACACCGTGCAATTTCCCCCCTGGGGATAACTGTGGAAATGTGGATAAGATGTGGGGGGGATGGCGCCTCCTGCGGTGAGTGTCCGGTCACGTCATCTTCTTTGATCGCACTGAATTCCGCGAATGCACCGATTCGCCCGTCAGCCGGCCGCGCATAGACTTTGTCGCCGGGCTTGAATCGACGCACTCGAGATCCGACCCGGACCACGACCCCGGCCACGTCATGGCCCAAAATGAGCGGCAGGCGATACCGCAGAATGAGCTTGAACTCGCCGTTTCTGATTTTGGAATCCAGAAGGTTTACACCAGCGGCGTGAATCTGGACCAAGACGTCATCCTCCCGCAGCTCCGGGTCTGGCATGTCGCCAGCCCGCACACGGTCGGCGCTTCCGTAACGATCGAGGATGAATGCCTTCATTGATGTTGTCTCTCGACTACTTTTCCAAGGCCATCGATGAAGGCGCCTTCACCGACGGTGCGGCCGTCCAACCGCGCTGCCCTGAGCATGGGATGAGTTTTCGAACACTACGGAGCCACGCGAGCGGGCACACGGGGCGGCCGGAGCCGCCCCGTCTCCTGCTGATGCTGACGCGCCTCAGGTGCCGAGGAACAGGTTCTGCGGGACGCCCGATTTGGCGAAGATAAAGTCGCGCGAGGCCTCGAGCTGCTGGCGCAGGTGCGGCAGATCGACGTCGAGCAGCCTTCCCTTCCACTTCCGCACCTTGCCGGCCACGATCACGGTCTCGACGTTGGTGCGATCCATCAGCGCGACGACCGCGCCAGGCACGTTGTTGAGCGGCGCCACGTTCATCGCGGTGGCGTCGAGGACGATGATGTCGGCCTCTTTGCCCGGCATGAGCGAGCCGGTCTTGCCGTCCAGTCTCAAATGCTTGGCACCGTTGATGGTGGCGAACCGCAGCACGTCGCGCACGTAGAGAAGCGGCGGCGTGCCGGGGGCCGGCGTCGGCCACTGGGTGGGCGGTGTGAAGGTTCCTTGGCCCAGTATCATCTGGTTCACAATCATGCGCTGCATGGTCATCGCGGAGCGCATCTGAGTGAAGAAGTCGGGTGTCATGGTGACCTCGACGTCCGAGCTCAGGGACGGCTCCATGCCGAGGCTTTGCATCTTGATGATCGGCGGAATGCCGTGGCGCATGTTCATCTCGATCGGGAAGGCGACCGACACCTGCACGCCATGGTCCTTGACCGCCTGCCAACCCAGGTCGGACATGCCGGTCATGTGGATGAACAGGTTGTCGGGTCCGAGCCCGAGTGTACCGGTGTCGCCACCCTTGCCTTGGGCGAGCAAGTCCAGGGTGGGGCGAATGCTGAACGGAGAGAGGATATGTGCCGCAACCTGGAGCCCGAGCTGGCGCCCGATCTTCCAAGCCTTCTCGTAGGCCGGAAGGTAGACCTCGCCACCCATGATCATGGTGACGAGCTGGTCGGTCGAGGAGAACCACTGTTTCTTGATACGGACCGCGTCGTTCGGATATTGGTTGCCGGGATTGCTGCCGATAATGGCGGCACCCGCGCTCTCGAAATAGCCGAAGGCGGCGCGGCGCCCGGTATCGAACAGTGCCTGGATGGCGGCGTCCGAGTGCTGGGGTGAGTGGTGGATCTGCGAGACGTCGTGCACCGTCGTGACGCCGTCATCGAGCTGCGCCAGCCCGCCGAACAGCTCGCTGATGTAAACGTCCTCCGGCCGGTACACGGGCGCGAACGTAAGCAGGATGAACTCGAAATACGTAGGATTCGCGCTCGGCGTGCCCGAGCCGTCGTTGATCAGGATGCCGTTGGTGAGAAAGCTGCGCAGCGCGGTCTCGAACTGGTGGTGGTGTGTATCGATGAACCCCGGCATGACGATGCGGCCGCGGGCGTCGATCACGTCGGCGTCGCCTGCGTGCAGGTTCGGTCCGACGGCGAGGATCTTCTTGCCCTGCACCAGGACGTCGGCCTGCGCGAAGTCGCCCACCTTCGGGTCCATCGACAGCACGGAGCCGCCACGGATGATGTAGCGCCGTCCAGGCCGGCCACTGTCCTCGGGCGGGTCGCCTCCGTCCGCGGCGGCCGGGTGTGCAGAAAAGAGATTGGGACTAGCAGCGAAGGCGGCCGTCGCGGCTGTGCCCTTCAAGAAATCGCGCCGCGAAGCGGAATGACTCTGCGGAATTCGCTCGTCACACAGTTTGCACATTGGTCGCCTCCTCCCGTCGAGTCATTCCCATGGGAGCGCACGGGCAACCCGAGGCCCACTTCTCGGACGTTGGCGCTCCCCTCACGCGTTGCGGGTGGCGCGCTTGCCGCCCGCCGCCCCCTCGTACAGCGCGGATAACTGGCCTGTCAAGAGGCTTGTTAGTGGTGGTTGCTGGTGGTGTCTGGAGCTACTTGAAGGAGTTCGTCAGCCTCGAGGGCGGGACGAGCTGGGGTCCGCTGATGGCCGCCGCCACCATGGCCATCGTGCCGGCGCTGCCGGCCCACGTTGTCGCGCAGCGTTAGGTGCTGGAGAGGTTCGTCACCGCCGGGCTCAAAAATCCTGTGCTCTCTCGTCCCTGGCTCTGGTTGATCGTCCGACTGCGCTTGCGCGTCCGGCCGCGGAAGAGCCCGCGGAGTGGCGCCGGGCCGTGGCACCCGGCGTCGAAGTTGGTGAAATCACTGCCCATGGGCTCGCCCTCTCAAGACCGAGACGCGGGTTCGAATCCCGCTGGGGCCACCCAAATTGGTCTTCCATGAGCATGGCACGTAAGAAACGCGCACTTTATTCAAACGCGCAGTCTGAAGGTTTGCCTCGAGCTTTAAGATCTCCCCTGTCGACTGCTGGATGCGGCAGGCGGTAGGGTCTGGCCTCGAAAGCCGACAGTTGAGGTGACATCAGCGTCTGTCGCAGGGGATTCAGGGTTCGAGTCCCTGACGGCTCACCAGATCAGGACGGTCGCGCCTCTCGGCTGTGCAGTCCTCGAGGAAGTAATGGTCGGTCGACGGGTCCAGGCGGCGAATCGCTGCGCGCGCAGCCTGGCAGACCTCACGGGTAGGGTAGACCAACTGGCCGTCGTGCTCGAAGCGGCGCGCGTGGCCGTTAGAACCTGCCGTGGCGACCGCGAGGTAGAGCGTGAAGACCCAGACGACCAATCGGAGCCCTCCCGGACAGGACTCCAGAGCAACTCCGGTACCGGAATCGGATCGCCAAAACTATCAGTGGCTTCGGCGGCGCTAGACTGAACCGGCGTGATCAGGTCCCGACACGCCGGTCCACATATACGGCAAGGAGTTGCCCACCTTCAACCAGCTCGGCTCGGTGCTCAGCTTCTGGGCTTGAACGTCGAGCAAGAACCAACCCGTGCCCAGCAGCCTGCCGGCGTCGATGTCCTGGGTGATGAAGTCAGGATCGTCGGTCATCGTGGGGGAAGAACTTCGGGTTGTGGGCCGCCACCTGGATGAGCTGGCCGGTCGGCGATCGCGTACGCCCGGAGCGGGCCTCGTGCGGCTGCTCCTGGCCAGCCGCGTCGTCCACGTCGTCCGCACGGACGAGGCCATGGAGGAGGCGGCCCTCAACGTGTACGAGCGCCTGGATGACGCCCGCCTGAGCTTCACGGACTGCGCCAGCTTCGCCGTCATGCGGGCTCGCGAAATTCACATCGCGTACTCCACGCAGGGTGGCCAAGCTGAGTCCGCATGAAGCCAGAGCGGCGACACCTGATGCAAGCAGAAATGGGAGCAAGAGCGATGCGTCAACACACGACATTGGCTTCTGCAGAATGCGTTTCCTGCGACATCAGAAGGGTACCGGACATGACCGTGACGGTCTCACAGCTTAAGGTCGTCAGGTAACCCCGCGCACAAATAGGCTGACAGACTAGCCCTTCTGCGGCGGAGCGACGATCCCGCCCCTCTTTTCAGGCCGAGCTCGAGGCGACCGTCGAAACTGTGATTGAACTGAGCGCGGAGTCGGGAGGTGCCTGCCGGGTCGTTCGCCCGGCGCTAGAGACCGTGTCATGTGCTGTCACCTGTCCGGAACAGGTCCTAGACGGGGCAGTTGGCGTCCTCAAGCGCGCCACCGAAGGAGATGGAGCCTCGAGATGGGACGAGCGAGAGGGTGGCGCAAGGCGAGGTTCTCCAGGGCGTCCTACGTTGAGCGAGAGTTTTCGACCAGGACCGCCTGACGCAGGCTAGCTCCGCTTCAAGGGCAAGCACTCCTCGAGACAGGACGACGTTGACCCTCTGAACGGGCCGATCCTCGAAACAGTCACTGTGACCTCCGCTGAGACGCGCCAGCCACCGCAACTCCGTCATTTGCTAGCTCTCGGATCGGCACGATCCGCATGGTACAACGACGGGGTCGTGACCACGAGGCCACCAGTCTGAGTCAGGAGGCTCCGATGAACGTAGGTGTGTGGATTCCCAACTGCCGACACCTGGCGACTCCAGAGATCATCCGCAGCACAGCCGTTCGCGCCGAGCATCTGGGCTATGACTCCATTTGGGTTAGTGATCATGTCGTCGTGCCGCACGCCAACGTCGTCAATTTCGGCGAGACGGTGTTCGACCCGCTCGTGACGCTCGCTGTCGTCGCCGGGGCGACCAGCCGAGTCCGACTCGGGACGACAGTCCTCATCGTCCCGTACCGGAATCCGGTCGTTACGGCCAAGATGGTCTCGTCGCTCGACGCGCTGAGTGGCGGCCGCTGCATTCTAGGGATCGGCGCGGGTTGGGTGGCCGCCGAGAGCGTCGCGCTCGGCGTGCCCTTTGCGGAGCGCGGCGCCATGACCGATGAATATCTGGAGACGATGCGTGAGCTTTGGACCAGTCGGGAGCCGTCGTTTACTGGTAAGTACACGCAGTTCAGCGGACTCGTCTTCGAGCCCAAACCGCTGCAGAAGCCGTACCCACCGATCTGGGTCGGGGGGCACAGCAGGGCCGCGCTCCGCCGCACCGTCCAGTTCGGGGCCGCCTGGCACCCGATCAATCGCTCACCAGAGGAGCTGCGGGCAGGCCGAGCCGAGCTGACACGCCTCTCCAAGGTCCGCGGCCGCACCGAGCCCCCGACCGTCACGCTTCGTAATGACGTGCGCGTCCTTCGGCCTGGCCAGAGTGTGCCGGCTTCGACCCACGGTGGACGGGTGCTCGCGGGCGAGCGAGCTGCCCTGGTCGATCAGATCGTCGAGCTGGCGGACTGTGGCGTTGGACACCTGGTTCTCGAATTCCTCGCCGCCGATGGCCACGAGCTCGTGGAGCAGATGACCACCTTCGCCGAGCAGGTGCGCCCGAGGCTTCCCTGAGCGGCTGGGGCATTCTCGGGAGAGATCGCGGTCTCGCGTGGCACCGGGCCGTGGCACCCGGGTTTCGAATCCCGCTGGGGCCACCAACTCATTTCGTCGATGTCTTCGGCGAAGGTCTTCCATCGCAGGAAGTAATGCGCGGCCAGCCGATGATCCAGAAGTGGCTCGATCTGGGAAGTCGGGTATCATCAGCCCTGACTGAGCGTGCCTGGAGGTCACTATGCTCCCCGACGGCCCGACCGCCGCCCGAAAGCTTCGCTCCCGCCTGAACCACCCGATTATCGACGCCGACGGCCACTGGCTCGAATATGCGCCCCTCATGCGCGAGGAGTTCCGGCGCATCGGTGGGGACGCCGCGGCCGAGGCCCTGGCGATCGCTAGCGACCGCATCCCCAGCTCGCTCCGGATGTCCCTGGCCGAGCGGCGGCGGCGCCGGGTAGGCCAGGAGGCCTTCTGGGGGTCGCCCAGCGAGAACGTCCTCGACCGGGCGACGGCGATGTTGCCGCGCCTGCTGTACGAGCGCCTGGACGACCTCGGGATCGACTTTTGTGTTGTCTACCCCACGGCCGGCCTCGGGTATCACCGCATGCCGGACACGCGGTTGCGCCGCGCGATCTGTCGCGCCTACAACGTGTTCACGGCCGATCAGTTCCGCGGACTCGAGGACCGCATCATCCCGGCGGCGATCATCCCGATGTACACGCCGGAGGAGGCCATCGAGGAGCTGGAGTTCGCGGCGCGGCAGCTCGGCTACAAGGTCATGATGGTCGGCGGCCTCATGCGCCGCCCCGTCCCGGCCCTCGCCGAGGAGCATCCCGCCGCCTCGAAGTTCGTCGAGTGGTGCGACGTGATCGGCATCGACAGCGACTCCGATTACGATCCCGTCTGGGCCAAGTGCCGCGAGCTCCGCATCGCGCCGAGCTTCCACAACGGCGCTCGCTCGATGCTGCTTCGCAACTCGCCGTCGAACTTCTGCTACAACCACATCGGCCACTTCGCCTCCGCAGGCCACGCGGTCTGCAAGGCGCTCTTCTTCGGCGGCGTGACACGCCGCTTCCCGGACCTGAACTTCGCGTTCCTCGAGGGCGGCGTCGGTTGGGGCTGCATGCTCTACGCGGATCTCGTCGGGCACTGGGAGAAGCGCAACCGGCAGGCGATCGAGCGCACCAACCCGAACAAGCTCAACCACGCGGCACTGCTCCAGTTCGCGCAGAAATACGGTGGGGAGGCGGTGGTGGAGGCGGTGCGCCGCGGCGAGGGGCTGGAAGGCGACTCGAACTCAAGGCTGACCGGTGGCATCGAGGATCTTGACGACTACTTCCGTTGCAAGATCGAGCGCAAGGAAGACATCCGCGACCTCTTCGTCCCGCGTTTCTACTTCGGCTGTGAGGCCGATGATCCCATCAACGCCTGGGCCTTCCACCGCCGGGCGAACCCGCTGGGCGCCCGGCTCAACGCGATCTTCAGCTCGGACATCGGACATTTCGACGTCCCGGACATGGCCAAGGTCGTCCCCGAGGCCTATGAGCTGGTTGAGCGCGGGCTGATCACTGACGATGACTGCCAGGACTTCATGTTCGCCAATGCGGTACGCTTTTGGGGCGAGGTGAACCCCGATTTCTTCAACGGCACGGTGATCGAGAGGGTGGCCGCGGACGTGCTTGCCCGGGCGCCCGTTCGGCCGTGAAGGCCCCGAGCACGACGGCTCTCGATCCGCAGGCGAGAGCCGTGATCGACCTCGTCATCAGTTCGGGGCGCCCGGCCTACCATCAGCTCTCGCCGAAGGACGCGCGCCAGCTGTTCCGCGAGACGCGTCCGGCCTCGACCCCGACGCCGCCCCGGATCGGCATGGTCAGGGATCTCACGGCGGACGGGCCGCTCGGCCCGATCCCACTTCGCGTCTACCGGCCGGCAGGCGTCCCGGCCTCGACGCCACTCGCAGTGCTGGTCTTCTTCCACGGCGGTGGCTGGGTGATCGGCGACCTCGAGACGCACGACGTGCTGTGCCGACAGCTCACGGCGGGGTCAGGCGTGAGCGTCGTGTCCGTCGACTACCGTCTCGCCCCTGAGCACAAATTTCCGGCCGCGGTCGACGACGCCTGGGCGGCGACTCGCTGGGTCGTCGCCCACGCTGGTGAGTTGGCCGTAGACGCGAGCCGCTTAGCGGTGGGAGGGGACAGTGCCGGTGGGAATCTGGCGGCAGTCGTCGCGCTGCTGGCCCGTGACAAGGGCGCGCCGGCGATCGCCGTGCAAGTGCTGATCTACCCGGTCACGGACCTGGTGGGCGAGACGCGGTCGTATCGTGACTTCGCCGAGGGGTATCTTCTTACGCGCGAGGGGATGCGCTGGTTTATAGCGCACTATCTAACCGCCGAAGCCGAGGCTGCCGATTGGCGTGCGTCACCGATCCGTGCGCAGTCGCTCGCCGGGTTGCCGGCGGCCCTGATCGTTACTGCGGGGTTCGATCCGCTGCGCGACGAGGGTGAGGCCTACGCCGAGAGATTACGGGACGCGGGCGTGCGCGTGGACTCTGTCTGTTATGGCGGGATGATCCACGGGTTCGTGCCGATGGGCCGACTCCTCGACACTGCAGGACGCGCCATCTCTCTCATCGCCGGCTCGCTCTCCCAGGCGCTCCGCTGAACCGGGCGCAAGGGGGGTCTTGATCTCGGGGCGTGATCGAGTCTCACGGTCTCCAGGGACCCGCCCACGATACGCGTGAATCGTGCGAGTAGACGCGGCGGCGGAGCAGGGAATGAGTAAGCAGGCAGTGGCGGGGGGGTGTCACTGAGAATGTAATTCACGCGACGCTACAACCCGTGACAACGCGCAACCTAGCGCAACAGCCTGAGGCCACCAAATTTTCTCTCGCAGATCTAGCGACTTGCTAGGGGAAGGGACGGAGCAGCGACGCAGCGAGTCCCGCGAAGACCAAAATACGTTTCGTCATGCCTCGCTCCTTTTCGCCCGGCGAACCCTGGAGGACTCGTGCGAACACCGCGAATTTTCGGATGTCGCGCGAGATCGTGCGCTTGGCTCGATGGCGCGCGTGATTGGGTACCAGATCATGGCGACTCACCAAGTCGCCCACGCGGTGGATCGCGGCTTTGGGCAGGCCACAGTCGTGTGGCTCTTCGCCTTCGGCGCCGGCTGCATGATGGCGGGGAATCTCCTGGGCGGCTGGCTCTCGGACCAGTTTGGCCGCGGATCGGTCTTCGCGCTCGGCTCCATTGTCGCGATCGTCGGGATCGGCTGTCTCACCTTGCTGAGAAGCCCTGATGACTGGCCGCTCCTCCTGCTCTATACGGCGTCCGGTTTCGGCTTCGGCATGCGCATCGCGCAGCTCTCGGCGATTCCGGCCGATACCTTCTCAGGGCCACATCTGGGCGCGATCCTGGGAGTGGTCCAGGCTGGCGGCGGCCTTGGCGGCGCAATCGGCGCCTTTCTCGGCGGGTGGCTCTTTGACGTCACAGGAAACTACCGGCTCGCATTTGCCGCCGCCGCCATCGCCGTAGCCGGATCTGCCGTGGCCGCATGGGTGGCCGCCCCCCGAAAGGCTCAAGAGACGAGTGGAGCAATCAGCCGACTTGGTGTGTTGCGCGCTTCGCTGTCCTACGTGTCTTCTCCTAAGGGTCGAAAGAGCTGCACATCACATGGCCGATCCTCTCGTGACTCTTGAGGCCCCGGAAAAGCTACCCATGACAGGTCTCCGCACCCGGTGAGTTCGAGGGTTACTCGATCCCGGCCAACTCCCGTAGCCGATGGCGCCAGCCGCGCATCCTCGGGACAGATCGCGGTCTCGAGTGGCACCGGGTCGTGGCACCCGGCGTGGAAGTTGGTGAAACCACTACCCATGGGCTCGCCCTCTCAAGACCGAGACGCGGGTTCGAATCCGCTGGGGCCACCAAATTGTTCTCCGTCAGAAGAGTACGCCGAGCGGCGATGCCAACCGAACCCGCATGGAACGGCTACACCGTTCGTTCGCTCTTTCCTTCGTCGTCATAGTCGCCTCTCCGACAGGAGGGCTAGGCTCACGGCCCGAGGCGGGGGAGCCGAAAAGCCACTCAGGATCGACGGGGTCTCAGGCCATTGGTTGCAAGGTCGCTCGGCATGCGCAGCCCGGCCGAGTACCGGGCAGAAGTTACCCTAAGCTCCTCGCAGTGAGCAAAAGATTGGGGAGCAGACCAAAGGTTCCTCAGGCGAAGAGGTCTGTCGCCTGCAAACCCAAGTTCTCCATTGACCGGTGATGATACACGTCGAGCGGCACGCGCGGGCCCAGTCCCTTGAAGCTGCCTGGTGATGTAGCTGTTGAAGTCAGCGGCTCCCGTTTGGCTCTTGCTCCGGTCGATGATGAGCGGGACACGAGTCGTTGCGTCCTCGACCGGAATTCGATTCCCCGAAGACAACGACGGCATAGATCCAAACGCTAATGTGAGTCGTTGCGTGTTAGTATCGGGGCGATGAAACTTCGGGGCGAGAAGATTGATTGGGGCTTCGTGGCGGTACTGATCATGGTGTGGGCGTACTTCTTCCCAACGCCCTCGGACGTACGCACGGCCTTCTCTCCAAGTATTCAGCGACTCAACCGAGTCTCGGAGAAGACGACCAACGAAATTGTTGCGTTCCTCGCAGAGCCTCCCCGTATAGCGTTGGAGCCCGATCAAGTGGTGATACCTACGTTTCCGTTTGGCCAGATGGTTGTAAGCGCACCTGCTGGCTGGCACATCGCTGGTGCGTCGCAGACGAATAGCGCACTGACGACAAAGTAACTCTGCCCTTCCTGGCAGTTGTCCTCAGGGAGATTGCTCCATGCGCGAGAAGAAACGCAGGAAGACCGCGCGGAAACGCGCCGCCTTCAAGAAGAAGCAGAAGAAGCGTCGCCTTCGCGCCGCCGGGTGTCTTCGTTAGAGGGCGGCATCCTCGGAGCAAATTGCGTCTCGAGTGGCACCGACTCGTGGCACCCGGCGCTGAAGTTGGTGAAATCACTACCCATGGGCTCGCCCTCTCAAGACCGAGACGCGGGTTCGAATCCCGCTGGGGCCACCAACTTGACCGACAGTCGGAGATAGAGACCTACGATGTACGAATCGCCGTGGCACGGACCCTCCCAATTCCTTACATGATCGTCGTCGACTATGTGCACCCTCAGCTAAGAGAGCACGGGCGCCGAGGCCAGGTGAACTTCGTGTTCTCAGGCCTTGCCGACCAGGCGAGCTTATGCTTCTCTTGAGCCAAGCTCTGAGCCGGAGCGAGCAGGACCAGCCCTCCGACCAGTGATAGTGCAAACACGGTGGCGAACCCACGGCGAGTAGTCCTTATCATGCTTTCCCCTTCCCCTTTTGATGCCGATGATCCTCGGCCTGCGTTCGGGATTCGACCAGACTGATTGCTCGATGTCTGTTTGCCGAGCGCGGTAGGGATTCAACCGACGGCGGGGAGGCGACCTCGTACTTCACGGGCCGCTTAACATCTTGAGCGCTCCTGGATCGCTGTAGTGTCGGACACCTCGGCCCGACTTTTACTCACGGCTTCAACGCCATATCGTAGGCGCGGATAAGCTCGTCGCTCCGCGCTTGCCAGACTAGCCGTTTATTTAGGCCATACAGATCTATCTGCTGATAGAGGGGGGCCGCGACCGCGTCTTCTAGCCATATTTTGTTGAGGCGATGGTAGAGGTCGAGACGCTTCCCCTCGTCCATGGTGATACGTGCTTCGTCTACCAGCCGATCAAACTCGGGGTTGTAGTAGTTCGCAAACAGGCTTCCCGAACGGAAAAGAGGACGATAGATACCATCAGCGTCCGCAGTCGGGTATCCCCATCCGAGGAGGAACACCGGTCCGGCCTTGTGGAGATATGTGAGGTTGTTTACGAACGTCACGAAGTCGTAGGTTCGAACCGATGTCTTGATGCCGGCCTTTGCAAGCTGGCCAGCTACGGCTTCCGCTACTTCCTTGTCGCGAACATAACGGCCCTGGGGGCTGTTGAGCGTGATCTCGATGCCATTCGGGAAGCCGGCTTCGGCGATCAGGCGCTTGGCACGCGACAGGTCATGCTTCGACGGGACGAGGGAAGGGTCGAAGCCGAAGTGCAGGCTGGTGAGCAAGGTGGCGACCCGCTTCGCCTTGCCGTCGAGCACCCTCGTGATGAGCTCGTCCGCGTCGATCGCTGCGACGATCGCCTGACGCACCCGCTTGTCTGCTGTTGGGCCAGCGTAAACACCAACAAGGCGATGTTCGGCGTCGAACTGGTGCGTATAGAACATCAACTGAATCGTCCGTATGCTGGGAGCGGTAGAGAGGAAGAGTCTCGGATGACTCGCGATGACTCCCGCGAGGTGAGGCGGGATATTCACACCGAGGTGAATCTCGCCCTTCTGGAGCGCCGCGATCCGGACGGAATCGTCGGGAATCGGTCGGAAGACGACGTCTTTGATCCTCGGAGCGCCTCGCCAATAATTATCGTTCGCCTCGAGCACAATCTCCTCGTCCTTGGACCATCGGACGAACTTGTACGGGCCGGTGCCAATCGGATTCCTTGAGATATAGGCCGTGTCCTTGTCCGCATAGGCTCTCGGCGGGTACATCGAATACCCACCCAGGGTTAGGGATTTGACGAATGTCGGCACCGGCTGCGTTGTATGGACCCGAACGGTGTAGGAGTCCAGAATTTCCACTCGGTCCAGCACGTTTGGACGCGGCGCGCCGCGGAGCTTGTTTGCGGGATTAATGAGGCGCTCGATGCTGAACTTTACCGACTCCGCCTTGAAGTCCTCTCCGTTGTGGAACTTGATGCCCTTCCGAAGCCTGATCTCCCATAGGGTCGGAGAGATGGCTCTCGGCAGCTCCGCGGCCAAGCCTGGGACAGGCTGGAGGGTTTCATTTCGCTCGACGAGCGTCTCGAAGATTTGAGCGCCGACGTTCGCCGCCGGTGTCTCTTGGTGGTTCGTCATATCGAGAGTGCTTGGATCGGTCCCTTGGGCAATAACGATCTTGCCGTCGGGAGCAGCGCTAACGAGATCGGCGGCCGATATTGCGATAGCTAGAACAAGAGTAATGCGCCACAGCTTCATACGGCCCTCCTTCGTGACGATAGGAGCATTGGGCAGCCTAGCGGACCTTCACGGAGACACGCCGTCACCTCTTGGTGAAGCCGTTTAGAGGGCGCCTGAGGAGAGCCGGCGGCCCTCGTGGATCCAGGCTGAGATCTCTGCTTGTGCGGAAGACAGGAGCCTCCCGCAAATCGAGGCGAGATTGAGGCAAGTGAGATCGTAGGGTTCGTCACTACTCGCCACTCTCTGCCGGGCGGGCCGCGGAGACTCCTGGGCGCGAGGCTAGACACCTTTGGGAACAAGCACGATCTCATGCTGAATCACGACGCTACCTCGCGCGACCCGACCAGCACGGGATCGGCGCGACCTCCTGCAATCGGAGCGGCCCCGTCAGACCGGGCTACATTTTCGCCGTCGTCGTCCTCGGCATCGGGCCACACCGCAGTCAAGTTGAACGCGGGAATCCCGGTGGCCTCCGCGCATGTGGTTTGAAGGAGCAAAAGCAGAAGGATGGGGCTGAGGAGGCAGAGCGGCCGACCGCATAGGCGAACCCTGGGGGAAAAGAGGCCCGAAAGCTGATCCAGGGCCATTCAGGCTCCGCGCGGGGCCGACGGTCAAGGCGGTGACGAGATCATCTGCGCCCACCTAGAGGTTGTCAAGGTGGTTGACCTCTCTCCTCGGGCGGGCTAATCTCGGCGCACTTCCGACCTTTCCCGGTCCGGCTGCCTGGAGGCTTGGGCGTGAAGTGTCCCCGGTGCCAGCACGAGAAGCTGGCCGACCAGAAGTTCTGCGCTAAGTGTGCGGCTTTGGCGTGCGCCGTGTGAAGCCGTCACGCGATGAGTGCGAGGCTGAGCCGACGCAACAATGACGAGTCCCGTCCGGATAGGGCGACGTTCGCACCAGGCGATTACGGCCGGGTGACTCGGCCCGACGGGACAGCGCAGTGGTACGTTCGGTCTCCGAAGGGAGCGTGGATCGCCCCCCGATATCAGCGGATCATCGAAAACCAGGACGGCACCATCACCTTGTTGTCCTTGGCGTGATCCACGTGAACACGTCGGCGAGCTGAGCTGCTCCCACAGAAACTTGACCGGCGCCCGCGGGAGATATTCTCCCGCGGGAGATCTTCTTATGAAGAACGTACAGATGACCGTCGACGGGAACATCCTTACGATCAAGGTGGATTTGTCGAAGGAATTTGTGCCGTCCTCTTCGGGCAAGACCATCACCATTGCTTCGACCGAAGGGAGTGTCTCGGTCCCCGATCGGGAGGAAAAAGTCGGGTTGAACATCTACCGCAAGAAGTGAAGGCTCCAAAGGGTGACCTCGTGCGAGGGAAGGACCGTTGGTTCTGCTACGTACTCGAGTGCGCTGACGGGACCTTCTACACCGGCATCACGAACTCGATTGATCGGCGGCTCTCGATGCATAATCGCGGTTGCGCCTCAAGATACACCCGTGGCCGCCTTCCGGTTAGATTAGTCTACGCCGAACCATACCGAGACCGGTCGTCAGCGAGTCGCCGCGAAATCGAAGTGAAGAAGATGTCCAGAGCGAGGAAGCGGAGGCTCGGGGGGGTGTGACTGATCCGACGCGTGCACCCCTGGCCCGGGTTGACGATCCCACCGTCGCTACTGCTGCGGGCGGATGAGGTGATCCGAATGATGCGAGCGCGGAACGCACCACGCGGAACGCACCAAAATGAAGCGCGTCGCCCGCGTCCTCGCCGTCGGCGCACTCGTTGTAGGGCGTAGGCCGCGGTTTCGAGTAGCACCGGGCCGTGGCACCCGGCGTCGAAGTCGGTGAAATCACTATCCGTGGGCTCGCCCTCTCAAGACCGAGACGCGGGTTCGAATCCCGCTGGGGCCACCAAATTGGGATTCGATTGCTCTTTGCGCGACAGCTTTCCATGTCTGTCCGATAGGCGACGGGAGCCGTCGACCGCCGTTTTGGTCGTCGACCGTGATCCGTGGGTCGTCGCGCTCGCGCCCGTTGAGCTGGGAGATCGCGGCCTGCGTCTCCTCGAGCCGGCCGTCTCGACGAAGCCGACTCCAAACATCGCAATGTTGACTCGCTCGCGATCCTGCGTCTATTGTTCTCCGGCGATGCCACGTTAGCCCTATGAACGACGGGATCGCGGTCTTTCAGGTCGACGTCTTTACCGACCGACCCTTCACGGGCAACCAGGCCGCGGTCTATCTCCTCGACGCGTCTCGGGAGCCGGACTGAATGCGAGCTGTCGCCGGCGAAATGAACCTTCCGGCAACAGCATTCGTTGCGCCGCGAGGTGCGGAGTTCGATCTGCGCTGGTTCACGGCGGTGACGGAGCTTACCCTGTGCGGGCACGGCACGCTCGCCACGGCGCACGTCCTCTGGGAATCGCGCCGGCTCGCACCCGAGGCGTTGGCGCGTTTCCAGACGCCGAGCGGACTCTTGACAGCCAGACGCGCGGCCGACTGGATCGAGCCGCTCGCCCTGATCGGCTTCGCGGTCTCGGTCGTGGTCGGGGGAGTCATTCTCGGACTCATCGGCAGACTCATCAAGGGTGGGAAATCGTAAGGCTTCGCGGGGGACGTTCCGCCTGGCAGGGCGACGACACCTACGTCTCGAATTGTTTCCGGGATCCGTCCCTGCCGTGAGAGGCTGAAGTTAGGAGGGCACAACGATGAACGGACTGATGGTCAAATTCGCGAAGGCGGGTGCTGGGAAGCACGTATCCCGGTGGAAGAAGCGGATGGACCACGCGATCCGCCACGCCGTCAAGGTGAGCCGCACGGCGATTCACACGATGAATAATTCTGGATCGTCCTACAAAGCAGAGCGTCTGGCGCTGAGGGCGAAGAGAGACGTGATGAAAGCGGCGAAGGCATTGTAGCACTCAAGAAATCTCCATCGCCGAGGGGTCGACCCGCGAGCTAATCGTTCGCTTGTTTCACTACACTTCGCGAGCAGCCGCCGCTTGTGACGGGCCGGGCAGGTTATCGCTCGGCCTGTTCTCTTTCGCCTCCTATTTGGCGAGAGCCAACTTTCTCTTCAATCGGTAGAACGGTGGCCCGGCTTCGAAGCCCCGAAACACTGGAGCGCCCCTTTGTCGGGGGAGTAGTAGTGCTTGCCGCCACAGCGAGTGCAACGGAAGAAGTCACCTCTAGCGTTCTTCTTGAGCTTTGGACCAGTCGGGAGCCGTCGTTTACTGGTAAGTACACGCAGTTCAGCGGACTCGTCTTCGAGCCCAAACCGCTGCAGAAGCCGTACCCGCCGATCTGGGTCGGGGGGCACAGCAGGGCCGCGCTCCGCCGCACCGTCCAGTTCGGGGCCGCTTGGCACCCGATCAATCGCTCACCAGAGGAGCTGCGGGCAGGCCGAGCCGAGCTGACACGCCTCTCCAAGGTCCGCGGCCGCACCGAGCCCCCGACCGTCACGCTTCGTAATGACGTGCGCGTCCTTCGGCCTGGCCAGAGTGTGCCGGCTTCGACCCACGGCGGACGGGTGCTCGCCGGCGAGCGAGCTGCCCTGGTCGATCAGATTAAATCGGACCCGGTTTCTTTGGACACCGTCTCGACTACGATGACGGCAGCTAAGGAGGCCGGGCATACGGGACAAGCGGCGGAAGGCAACGACTCCTCCTGGTAGTGATCCGCCGGCGGCGGAGCGCTGGAGCGCATCGCGGAAGACGGAGCTGGTGCTGCGGCTCCTGCGGGGCGAGGCGCAAGGGGAAGAGTCGGAGAGTTATCATCGAGCCGGGATTGTGTCTGGATCAGGACCGATAGTGGGCGCGGTCGTCGAGAGCTTGGTGCAGCCCATCTGAGAGAGGAGGAGCTTATGCAGCGGTATCGGTGGATCGTGGCGAGCGCGGCGGCGTTGGCCCTGGCGGCGGGCCTGCTCGCCGGGCAGGCCCCGGCCCGCGCCCAGCAGAAGACCGTGGTGTGGAACCTGCCCACCGTGGCAGCGCCGACGTACTTCCACACGGTTAACTACACCGCCTTCGCGGCCAAGGTGAAGGAGAAGTCCGCCGGGCGGATGGAGATCCGCATCCACCCCGCCTCCTCGCTCTACCCCTCGTTCGAGCTGCTCCCCGCCCTCCTGGACGGGCGCTCTGAGATCGGCACCGTTCTGGCATCGTACCTGACCGACGTGCTCCTGGAGATTGGCCCGCTCGAGCTGCCCTTCATGACCGGGAGCGTGGAAGAGCACCGCAAGGCGGCCCTGCAGCTCCGCCCGTTCTACGCGGAGATGTTCGCAAAGAAGGGGCTCAGGCTCCTGTCCATTCATGCCTGGCCCTCTCAGCAGATCTTCTCCACCGTCCCCATCGGCACGGTGGCCGACTGGAAGGGCAAGAAGGTGCGTGTGTACGGCACCGACTCCGCCAACGTCGCCCGCATCCTCGGCGCGGCGCCGGTGAACATGGCCTTCGGCGAGGTTTATTCCGCGCTGGAGAAGAAGACGGTGGACGGCGCCATGACCTCCGCCACCAATGCCGAGCCCATGAAGTTCTACGAGGTGGCCAAGTACCTCGACTACTGGTTCCTCGCTGGCGCCGCGATGGAATGGCTAGTGGTCAACCAGAAGGCGTGGGACGCGCTGCCCACCGACCTCCAGCAGATCGTGCTCGATTCGATGAAGGCTGTCGATCTCGAGAACAAGGAGTGGGCCGACGCGATCGCGGCGGACGAGCGGGCGCGCAAGCGCCTGCCCGAGCTCGGCATGACCATCGTCGATCCTCCCAAGGAGGAGATCGAGAAGGCCCGCAAGCTGGCGCGGGGCGCCTGGGACACGTGGCTCTCGCGCACGGGCGCCGACGGCAGGCGCGGGTTCGAGCTGGCGCTGAAGGCCCTGGGTCGGTGATCGCGCGGGCGGCGCGGGTGGCGGGCCTGCTGGCGGGCCTAGCCACGCTCGTTATCGTGCTCCTGATCTCCCTCGACGTCCTCATGCGCTACTTCTTCAATCAGCCGCAGCTCTTCGTGGACGAGCTGGCGAGCTTCCTCGAGGTGCTCATCATCTTTGGGGGGCTCGCCTGGACGTTCACCTCCGGCGCCCACGTCCGTATCGACCTCGTGACAGCGCACTTGGCCGGGCCGACGCGGGCGTGGCTCAGGGCCGTGACGCTCCTGGTGGGCGTGGTCCTGCTCGGCGTGGTCATGTGGGTCACGGGGGAATCGGCCCTGACCGCCTTCCGCTACGGGCGCGTCTCGGCCGTCATGCTCTATCCGCTCTGGGTGCCGATGCTCCTCATCCCCGCAGGCCTCGGGCTCATGGCACTGACCATGCTGGTGGCGCTGGGGCGCCAGGTGCGCGCGGTCCTGGGTCCCCCGGGCGACTGTGACGAGGTGACGCTGACCGAAGGGCGCGAGTGAGCGAGTCCGCGTTCGGCACGCTCCTCATCGCGCTGCTGTTCGTGCTGTTCGCCATGGGGTTCGAGGTCTCCCTCTCCCTGGGCCTCGTCGGCGTCCTGGGCCTGCTCTGGCTCAAGGGGTTCACGGTTGGCCTGGGCGTGGTTGGCTCCATCGCCTGGTCCAACGCGACCAGTTTTTCCTTCGTCGCCGTCCCGCTGTTCGTGTTCATGAGCGGGATCCTGCTCCACTCGGGCATTGGCAAGGGCCTCTACACCGCAGTGGCGCGCTGGGTTTCCTTCCTACCCGGCGGCCTGGCCGTGGCCAGCATCTTCTCCTGCGCGATCTTCGCGGCGATCTCGGGCTCGAGCGTGGCCACCGCCGCCACCATCGGCATGATCGCGATCCCCGAGATGGAGCGGCGCAGCTACTATCGCCCCTTCATCTTCGGCTCGCTGGCCGCCGGCGGCACCCTGGGCATCCTCATCCCGCCCTCGATCCCCATGATCATCTACGGCGTCATGACCGAGACTTCTATCGGGCATCTCTACATGGCGGGGATGATCCCGGGTGCGGTGCTGGCGCTGCTCTTCGCCGGCTTCGTGATCGCCTACGCCCTGATCTGGCCCGAGACGGCGCCGCGGTCCGCGGCGGACCATGGCTCGTTTCTCGATAAGCTCCGCTCGCTCTACGAGGTGGCGCCGGTGGCGGTGCTGATCGTAGTCGTGTTGGGCTCCATGTACGCGGGCATCGTGACACCCACCGAGGCCGCGGCGCTGGGCTCGCTGGTGAGTCTCCTCCTCGCCGCGCTCACGGGGAACCTCACTTGGCGCGCGCTGCGGGATGCCTTCCACGCCACGGTGCGGACGACCTCGATGGTGATGCTCATCATCATCTTCGCCTCCATGTTCTCCCACGTGTTCGCCCTGCTCGGCGCCCCCTCGGCGCTGTTCGAGGCGGTAGTCGGTCTCAAGCTGCCCGCGTGGGCCTTCTTCGCGCTGATCTTCTTCGTCCTCCTGGTCATCGCCTACGCGCTGGAAGAGCTGTCGGTGATGATCATCATCCTGCCCATCCTGTTTCCCCTGGTGACCAAGCTCGGCTTCGACCCGATCTGGTTCGGCATCATTATGGTCGTGTGGCTCGAGATCGGACTGATCACGCCGCCAGTGGGTCTGAACCTCTTCGTTATCCAGGGGCTGATGCCGGGGACGACGGCGCGCGATGTGACGCTCGGCACCACGCCCTACGTGCTCCTCATGATCCTGCTGGTGGTGCTGCTCTTCCTGGTCCCGGACTTGGCGCTCTTCCTGCCGCGCTATATGCGGCTGGGACACTAGGCCGGCGAGATCATGAATGAGCGGCGGCATCCTCGGAGCAGATCGGGGCCTCGAGTGGCACCGGGTCGTGGCACCCGGCGTGGAAGTTGGTGAAACCACTACCCATGGGCTGGCCCTCTCAAGGCTGAAACAGACGTTCCAATCCCGTTGGGGCCACCAACTTATTTTTGTTGGGTTCGTAGCGGGGCATTTCCGTCCGCGCCTCCCGAAAGGACGGGGAGCCCTGGTGCGGGAAGGCCGATGTCCACCGAGAGGGCCAGCGGGCATAGTACGTGAGCCTCGTCATTGACTCTGAGTGGTCTCAGATACCTCAGGCCGCCGCGTCGCTGCTCGAAGCAGCGGCCCTCGCGTTCACAGTGTCACGCTGTCCACAGAGCCGCACCACCGCCGCGGTCTCCTGACTTTTCCACAGAGCGTCCGGGAGCTGACTCCGCACCCATCTGACGGCAACCGCTGGGATTTCGCGCGCCTCCCGATAGGCCTGGAGCGAGCTCCGCATTGGCATATCGGCTGCACGCTCCTTGACGCGGAGACCCCTTCCCGAAAGGGCAAACCTGCCGCGAGGCGGGGACGCAAAGCCGCGGGTCAGGTGATGCACCTGACAGCCGGGCTACCGAAGGAAGGCAGCGGACGCGCTCCCGGAGCGCGGGCTCCTCGGGAACTATGGTGGTCATCCGGAAGAAGGGGATCACCATGCGCTGCACGCCCGCGTCCGCCATCAGGCGCGTCGTTCTCCTTCGGACCCTCGGGCTGGTCCTCACCGTCTGCGTTCTTCACGTCGCTCCCGATGCCTCCGCGGACGGAATCGCTGCGCTCTACCCGGGAGACGTGGGCATCGAGAATCACCCCGACGTGATCTTTGTCGAAAAGTTCGAGGAGGCCACGCTGACCGAGCTCTTCAACAGGTGGACGGACATCCTCAATGGTTCAGTCATGTCGTTCAGTTCCGATGTTCCAGCCGGCAGCTCCGGCAGGCACTCGCTCAACATCCCGTGGGCGGGTGGCGGAGTCAATGACGGCGGCCATCTCTACAAGCGGCTGAGCCCCGGCGTCGACGACAGGCTCTATGTCCGCTACTACATCAAGTACCCCGCGAGCGGCAGGTACCACCACACCGGGATCTGGGTCGGAGGTTACAACCCGCCGCTCTCCTGGCCGAATCCCCAGGCGGGGGTCAAGCCCGTCGGTCATGACCGGTTCAGCGCGGCGGCTGAGCAAAACAACGTTACATACCGCCTCGATCACTACGACTATTGGATGGACATGCGTGTCTCGAGAGACGGAAGGTACTGGGGGAATTTCCTCCTCGATGATCCGGCTGTGCAGGCGAAAGCCGGTCAATGGACGTGCGTGGAGCATATGGTCAGGCTCAATAATCCGATCAGCGCCTCGAACGGCGAGCATGCGATCTGGCTTGACGGAGTCAAAGTCAGCCACCTTGGCCACGGGTTTCCGAACGGCCGGTGGTCGGGCGGGATTTTCACCCAGGACCCGAGCGGCAGCCCCTTTGAGGGATTCCGATGGCGGAGCGATTCGAGTCTCAACCTCAACTGGATCTGGCTTCAGAATTACTCCCCCGACGATCCCCCGGGGTTCAAGCAAGACATGAAGTTCGACCATGTCGTCGTTGCGAAGAGTTACATCGGGTGTCTCCCATCGGGTTCTCCAGACACCGCCCCTCCTGCGGCGCCGACTGGACTGATCGTCAAGTAGACGGCGCCGTCCGAGACCTCGTTACTGGGCCTTGACCTGAACGACCACATCGGGGCTTTCGTGATTGCGCGTCGGGTGATGAACCGGCGAGATCATGATTTGACGTATGTCGACGGTGCGTGCTAGCGTCGCCACGCGGTGCACGCCGAGATCCTGCTCGTGAAGCTTGTCATCACCCCCGCCCTCATCGCCATCGCGACCCTCGTTGCGCGCCGCTGGGGGCCCGGCGTGGCCGGGTGGCTTGCAGGTTTCCCGCTGACCTCGGGGCCTGTGTCGGTGTTCCTGGCGCTCGAGCAGGGACCTGCTTTCGCCGCTGACGCCGCCGTCGGGACGCTCTTCGGACTCGCGGCAATGGCGATCTGCTGCCTCACTTACGCGCGTATCGCGCACGCCGCTTCGTGGCCCGTGAGCACGGGGACGGGTCTCCTCGCATTCCTCATCTGTGGGGCCGCGTTGCGCCGGGTGCCTCCATCGCTGCCGCTGGCCTTCGCGCTCGTGTGCGTCGTTCTCGCGCTGTCGGCGATCGCGATGCCCGCCACGGCCCTCCCCGGCCGCGGCCTCTCACCGCGGGGATGGGACCTCCCGCTTCGCATGGCCGTGGGGACGGCCGTGGTGCTGCTGCTAACCGGCGCGGCCAGCTGGCTCGGACCAGCGCTAAGCGGGCTCCTCTCGCCCGTGCCCGTCTTCTTACTCGTCCTGGCTGCGTTCGCTCACCGGACCGAAGGGGCGGAGGTGAGCATTCGGATCCTCTTGGGCGGGATCGTCGGCTCCTTCGCGTTCGCCGTCTTCTTCCTTGTCGTGGGCGCCGCGCTGGACCGGCTCGGTATCGTGGCCACGTACACGCTGGCGTCGGGCAGCACCATGGTCGTCAACAGCGCCGTGCTTGTCGCGAGCCGGCGCGTCCTCGCCCTCTCCTAAAGGAACTCGCGAGGGGCCAGAGGATCGTCGGGAAGAAAATCAGGAGAAGGATCTCGGTCAAGCGTTCGGCCGCGCTGCTCATGCCGAAGCTCACCCTGGGGTCCGTGGTCCCCGCTCTGCCTGTCGCCGCGCGGTGATGTCGTCGATGGCGAGGAGGATCATGCGCCTCGCCTTGTCCTCCCTGGGCATCGGGCGCGCGTTCAGCAGCATGGTCTTGGCCCCGACGCGGCCCCAGTCGTGCTCTACCTCGAACTGCTGAAACCCGACGTTTTTCTCGAACACCTCCGCGAGCGCCTTCCGCAACGCCGGGATGTTCCACTGGCCGTTTCCCAGTTCGTAGATGAAGTGCTCGGTGGTCTCCTCGGGCGTGACCTGGAAGGTCTCATAGAACGAGCGGCTGGCCCACGCGACGCGCAGCTCTGTGTCGAGCACCATGAGCGGCACCGGCACGCTGTCCACGATCGTATGGGCGTCGTCGCGTGTGGAGGTGGCCTGGTCGACTCTCGATTTGAGCGCGTTGATATCGTCGAACGTGATCACCGTGCCGTCGATCTGGTTGTCCGCCGTCGTGTACGGCCGAACCTGCAGAGAATACCAACGGCCGTCGCGGTCTCTGACCTCGCGCTCGGCGACGGTCGTCGTATCGACCACGTGCTTGCACACCTGCTCCAGGTCGGCTAGATCCGGAAGCAATCTGATGTCCCCGATCGGACGTCCGAGGTCGGCTGGGATGAGGCTGAACACCTCTCCCGCCATACGGGTAAACCGCCGGATCCGCCCGTCGCTGCCGAGCATGATGATCGGAATATTGACGCCGGCGAACAGGTTGTTCAGATCGTTGTTGAGCTGGGACTGCTCGACATTTCGGTGCTGCAGCTCCTCGTTCACGGTCGTGAGCTCTTCGTTGACCGACTGGAGTTCCTCCTTCGCGGTCTCGAGCTCCTCATTCGTGCTCTGCAATTCTTCGTTGCTCGATTGGAGCTCCTCGTTGGCCGCTTGCAGCTCCTCGTTGGCCGCTTCCCGCTCCTGGATGATGGACTGCAAAAACTCCTTGGTCGCGGTGAGCTCCCGGCGGAGGTTCTCGGTCTGCCGCTCCGTGGCTGTCCGCCTCGAGCGAAGGGTCGCGCCGGGAGCCGTGCTCCCCGGTGCGCGCGGCTCCTCCGGTGGGAGAACACGCTCAAAGAGCACGAGGTAATTGCGCTCCCGGGCGGGTCCGCTCACCGGGATGACTTCGAGCGTCACCTGGGTCAACGCGCCGTCCTGCTTGATGCTGACCTTCTCCCGTCTGACCGGTGCGTTCTGCTTCCGCGCCTTGTCGATCGCCACGCGTAGCTCCATCAGCAGGCCTTCCCGAGCCATCTTCAAGAGGTTGAGGCTTGCCTGCCCGGGGGCGGGCTCGAGATATGGGCTCGTGTGGCCACGGAATTGAAGGATCTCTGAGGCCTCATTGATGAGGACGCCGGCGGGAACGTATCTGCTGAGCAGGATCCGGTCGACCTCCTGCAAGAGGTCCGACGGACCGCCGCCGGCCTCGCCCGCACGCCTCGCAATCCTGCCGATTCCGATCTTCTCGAGGCGTTGATCGAAACCGGTCACGCCCAGGTCGAATCTTCTCGAGGTCGGTCTCTTCGCGTAGACCCTGTGCTTTTTGTCGACTAGGGAGAAGAAATCCGACATGGATCCGACGGTCTCCGCCACCCCCAGCATCAAGAAGCCGGGGTCCTTGAGGGCATAATGGAAGATCGACAACACGCGCTTCTGCAACTCCGGCTCCAGGTAGATGAGCACGTTGCGGCACACGATGAGGTCCATCTTCGAGAAGGGCGGATCGGTGGCCAGATTGTGCCTCGAGAAGACGCAGAGCTCGCGCACCGCCTTGCGGACTTGATGCTGGCCATCGAGCTTCACGAAGAAGCGCCGCAGCCGCGCCGCCGTGACGTCGAGCTCGATATTTTCCGGGTAGATCCCGGCGCGCGCCTTCACGATCGCGGTTTCACTGACATCGGTTCCGAACAGCTGGATCGGGACGGGGCCGGCCGCGTCGTCAATGGACTCGAGCAGCACCATGGCCAGTGAGTAGGCTTCCTCTCCCGTCGCACACCCCGGCGCCCAGACGCGGATCGGTGCGTCCGCCGGCAGCTGCTTGAGAATGCTCGGAAAGACGCGCCGCTGCAGGAGCTGGAACGCTTCCGGATCCCTGAAGAATCTGGTCACGTTCACGAGCAGGTCGTTGTACAGCGCGTGCACCTGGGAGGGGTGCCCCTCGAGGTAGTGGACGTAGCTCTCGAGCGTGTCCAAGCCGTGAATCATCATGCGCCGACCGATGCGGCGCCTGATCGTCGTCTGCCGATACAGCGCGAAATCGATGCCGCTCTTCTCGCGCAGCATCCGGAGGATCTGGTCGAGGGGCGCGGGGCCGCTGGCCAGAGGCTCGGGGGACGCCACGGCCTCGGTCTGGACGAGGTAGGGATGGCGACCGATCCTCGTCAGCTCCTGCGCGATGGCTTTCGGCGGAAGGACAAAATCGACCGCGCCCGAGGCCACAGCGCTCCGCGGCATGCTGTCGAACTTTGCCGATTGTGGGGCCTCCGCGAACGTGATGCCGCCCTCAGCCTTGATCGCCTTCAGCCCAAGTGCGCCATCTGACGCGGTTCCCGACAGAATCACGCCGATCGCCCGGCTCCCCAAGTCTTCGGCGAGCGAGCGCAGGAAGTGATCGATCGGCATGTGCGGTCCCCGATCTTCGGACCGCGGTGCCAGGTTCAGGACCCGGCCGGCGATGGTCATGCGCGCGTTCGACGGCATGACGTACACATGGCCGGGCTCGACGCGCGTGCTGTGCGTCACCTCGACGACCGGCATCCGGGTCGTTCTGGACAGGATCTCCCTCAAGATGCTCGGATGCTTCGGGTCGAGGTGCTGGATCAGCACGAAGGCCATCGTCGCCTCGACCGCCAGATGCGACAGCAACTCAGAGAATGCTTCCAACCCGCCGGCAGAGGCTCCAATGCCGACAACCGGAAAGGTGTCCCTCGACGGCGGGGTAGTGGCGGCGCGCGCGTCACCAGGCAAAGCCTTGCCTGGCTCGCCAGCTGCCTTGTTGATCGGGGATGGTGTCGCCGCTGGCGAACCTCGGTCACGGGCCGCCGCGCGGGGCGCACGAGGCGATTTTTTCCTCGCCATGCCTACTCTCCGGCCACGTCGCCCGCTAATCCCATGACACCAGCAGCGTCCGCCGAAGTAATGACCGCGCGATCGGGAAATGTCAAGGTGTGGGTTGCCCCCCATCAAAATGCATGTGCGCGCTCCTCGAGGCTATCCGCGCCCCGCCCGAATGAGGAATTTGGGCGCCTATGCCCGCGGCGGACGGCCAGACCGTCACTTTTGGGCGACCGTAACTGCGAGACCGCGCCACGCTGTGCAGTTCTGGCGTCTGTGGATAACTGTGAACATGTGGATAAGATCTGCGATCAAGGATGGGCGCGCGCCTCCGGCCGGAGTGGACCACCACCGAACCCCGGCGCCGCCGCCCGGTGAGGCGTCGCACTCAACGCAGGTTGGAGGCGATCACACAGCGGCGATCTCAGCTCTTCTCGAAGCGCCAGCGCGTAGCGCCCCGTGGAAAGCCCTGGAGCGTCCAGGCGAAGGCCGTGGTCGGGCGCAGAGCCCAGAACGGCTGGAATGAGACGTCGTTTCCCGAAACGTACTGCGGGTACTTTTCCTTCGACGCGGCCATGGACCGCGCAGCGAGGGGATGTGACGGATTCGTGACGTACTCGGCAGTGCCTTCCAGGATGATCGCCTCGGCTTCGCTCGAGAGATGGACGGAGATCGACGGGTTTGCCATTAGGTTGCGCACCCGCCGCGTCTCCGGCGAACCACCGAAGCAAAGAGCGCCGTCGATCCACACGCCGTCGACGGGCCGCGCATGCGGCCGCGCCTTCGGCCCGACCGTCGTGACCCAGTAATTCGACGCGACCCGGACACGTTCCTCGACGTAACTCCATGGAAAAAGACTGTCCGGTCCGCCCGGCGCGCCATAAGCGGCGGGGAAGCGGACAGCACGAACCGACGAGGGCTTCCGGGTCATGCGTCGTCCCTGCAAGCGGTCGCGATGAGGTTGAGCACTCCCCCAGTCACCCCGGAATCTCGGCTTCGATGAGTTGCGCAAGAAGCGTGAGCGATTCTTGCCAGCCCAGGTAGCAAGCCTCTGGTGGAATGGCCTCAGGTATCCCTTCCTGGACTACGTTCACCTCAGTACCGCAGGACACCTTCTTCAACGATACCGTCGTCTGCATTTCTCCGGGGAGGTTCGGGTCGTCGAATTTGTCCGTGTGGCGAATGCGTTCATGTGGCACCAGTTCAAGATATTTTCCGCCGAAGGAGTGGCTGTGGCCTGTGGTGAAGTTCGTGAAGGACATCCTGTAGGTGCCGCCGACTTTGGCATCTATGTGGTGAACCTTGCCCGTGAAGCCGTTCGGCGGCAGCCATTTGGCCATTGCGTCTGCATCGAGGAATGCTCGATAGACTTTCTCGGGCGTCGCACGGAGCACTCGGTGAAGCCGGACAGTGTTGGACATCAGACTTCTCCTTTCGATCCGCCGCACGCTTTTGCCGCGGAGAATTATGTGGCGGCACGAGCCATGCGTCAATCTTGGGCTGGGCCATGCATCGAGCGGTCGGAGCTAGAGACGTACCAGCGCCACCTCGGCATGCCGATCGCGGCAGAAGCGCTGAGAAAATCAGGTCAGCCCGAGTCACGCCGACAGCCACGAAGTGGATGCGCGGGTTGATCGCGGAGGCCGTCTCCACGATCTTGTCGATGCCGGGATGCGAGCAGCCCACGATGATCAGCGCCCCGTCGGGTGAGTTGATGGCGAGCGAGAGCTCGCGGAGTTCCAGGGTCCCGGGCTTGTCGGAGACGAGGGAGGGAACGAGTCGCCTGATCGTCCTGCTCTCAGGTTCTACGCTGCGAAGGCGGCCCCCCTGGATCGTAGTAATGAGCGTACTGCCAGACCGCCGCCGCGCGCAGGCGTTCGTCGCCCAGGGCTGTCGCCGCGAACCGCCCGGGCTGAAGAGCGCTCAGGTCGATCGATGGCGTCCCGGCCGTGATCCATTCCGCGAGCACCTGCCCGATCGCGGGCGAGAGAGAGAACCCGCTGCCGTTGCACCCCGTCGCACTCCAGAAGCCCCGAACCTCCGGCGCCGGGCCGACGAGGAACGTCCCGTCCGTGGTCATGGTGAAGAGGCCGCCACGGTGCTCCCGCACCGCGCTCTTCTGGATGGCAGGCACCTGGCGCGCGACCGTTGCGGCGAGCCCGGTCAGCACGGCGAGGTCGAGCGGGACGTCGTCGACCGAGAAGCCGGGAACACCCGGGTCGATCGGCAGCGGATCGGACTCGAAGCCGCCCAGCATGAGCCCGCCGCGCGCCGGCCGGAGGTAGACTGCGGTGTCGACGACCCGCACGATCGGGTGGTCGGGCCTGCTCCCCGCGATCGGTTCTGTGATGTAGAGCTGGTGACGGACGGGGACGATCGGCGCCCGCACGCCGGCGAGTTCTGCCACCGCGCGGGCCCACGCGCCCGCCGCATCGACGACGATCCGAGCGCTGATCTCGCCGGCGGACGTGGCCACGCCTTCGACCTGACCCGCCTTCACCCGGATACCGGTGACGGGCGTCTCTGGAATGAGGGTGACCCCCTGGCGGCGGCAGGCCTCCAGATACGCCTGGAGCAGGCTCGACGGCTCGTCGATGTAGACGTCGTCCGGGGTGTGGCACGCCGCCCGGATTCCCTGGCCCTCGAGAAGCGGCATCAGGCGGTGAGCTTCGTCGCCGTCGACGAGCTGGAGGTCCACTCCCCAGGCCTGCGACTGCCGCGCCTCCTCCCGGACCAGCGCGGCGTGCTCGGGAGTCCGCGAGACCAGGAGGCTTCCCGACCGAACGACCTCGAGCGGAACGCCGGTCTCCTCCTTGAAGTGCGTGACCTTCTGGACGCTGAGCCGGGCCAGTCGCGTGCGAGTTTCGTCGGCCTGGACGAGCTTGAACAGCCCGGCGGCTCTCGCCGAGGTCTGCGAGCCGGGGGCGAAGCGGTCGATCAGGGCGACCCGCCGCACCCCGAACCGGGCCAGGTGGAACGCGGTGCTCAGCCCGAGCGCGCCGGCACCGACGACGACCGCGTCAGCCTCCGAGATCATCGCGGCCTCCTCTGACAGATCACGACGACATCGTACTCTCCGAACGCGAGGCAGCCACCGGCAACTTACACGGTAAGATGACAGCTATGAATCGCCCTAACTCAGGCCGTGGCCGTAGGACAGTCTCCCGAAGTCGAAGTGAGCCGAGGGTCTGCGACCTCTTGAAGCCTTAGTCGCGAGGTACTGGGGGAAGAGGGAGAAGCGAGTATGATGAGCCGCCCTCGATGGCTGATGGTTGTCCTGATCGGGCTGGTCACCCTTCAACTGCTCGGAAGCATCGGGGCCGAAGAGGTGAGCGATGCGCGCTTGCTCAACGCGTACCAGGACGCGACGAACTGGCTCCTGTACGGGCGTGACTACTCCAATCAGCGGTACAGCCCGCTCGACCAGATCAAGGTCTCCAACGTCAAGGCGCTGATTTCCAAATGGTCCTATCGGACGGGGAAAGTGGGCTCGTTTCAAACGAGCCCACTGGTGGTCGACGGGGTCATGTATGCGACCACGCCATTCAACCACGTCGTCGCGCTGGACGCGCGCAACGGCACGCAGATATGGCGGTACGAGCACAAGCTTCGCACGGAGAAGTTCTGCTGTGGACCGGCGAACCGGGGAGCCGCCATAGGTTATGGGAAGGTGTACACGACGACGATCGACGCGCGGCTGCTCGCCCTCGATCAAAAGACCGGTCGGGTGGTGTGGGATGTCACGATCGCGGATCCGGAAGCCGGGAAACGGGAAACGGTCGGGGAGGTGCTGGGCGTCCGAGAGTTGCAGGGGGGGATCGTGACAGGGGGCACCGGATACAGCAGCAACATGGCCCCCCTCGTGTACAAGGGGAAAGTCATCGTTGGAACGATGGGTGTCGGGTATGGACTTCATCTGAACATCAAAGAAGGGAACCAGGAGGTCCACACCGCCGTCGGAATCTCCGGAGGGGAGCATGGGCTGCGCGGGTTCCTGGTCGCCTACGATGCCGAGACTGGGAGAGAGATCTGGCGATGGTACACGATTCCCGAGAAGCGCTGGGAGGGAGAGTGGCGAACCGCGACGCCGGATGGCGCAGACCTTCATCGTGACACGGCGGCGGAAAAGGAGGCCTTCAAGAAGTTCCCGAATACGTGGAAGGCCGGCGGGGGCTCCCTCTGGTCCGCCTCCGCGGTCGACCCGGAGTTAGGCTTGATCTATGTGGGAACTGGAAATCCTTCGCCCCAGATGGATGATTCGACTCGCCCCGGGGACAATCTCTATACGGTGAGTCTGGTCGCACTGGACGCAGAGACAGGCCGGCTCAAATGGCATTACCAGCAGGTGCCCCACGATCGCTGGGGCTATGACGTCGCCAGTCCGGCCGTGTTGTTCGACGTGACGAAGGACGGACGCACCCTCAAAGCGGTTGGGCAGGCTGGCAAGACCGGCTGGTTTTACGTCCATGATCGAAGAACGGGAAAGCTGCTCCTGAGATCGGAGCCGTTCGTCCCTCAGGAGAATTTGTTTGCCAGACCTACGGCAGGAGGGGTTCGTATCGCGCCGTCGGCCACGGGAGGCTCCTCGTGGTCGCCCGTCGCCTTCAGTCCCCAGACGGAAGCCGTGTACATCTCTGGGCTTCATATGCCGGCCCGCTATATATCGAGGACGCTGGGGCCCGGACCGAGCAGCCCGTGGAAGAGCTATACGTTCTTCGTTCCGCTCCGAGACGAGCACTGGGGGACGTTCACCGCCATCCACGCTTCGACCGGAAAGATCTTGTGGCAGAAGAAGACGGACCAGCCCTTGGTCGGAGGTGCTCTGGCGACGGCAGGCGGCCTGGTATTTGTCGGCGAGGGTAACGGCTATTTCGATGCGTTCGATGCCAAGACCGGAGAGGTCCTGTGGAGATTTCGGTGCGACGCCGGGGTGAACGCGCCTCCGATATCCTACGAGGTGGACGGCGTTCAGTATCTTGCCGTCGCAGCCGGTGGCAACTCGATCTTTGGATACCCGCTCGGGGACGAAATCAAGGTCTTTACCCTTCCATAGGGATCTTCAGTTAGGCCGAAGTAGCGGCCGGTTTCCCCTTAGCGCTCGGCCTTTTAGCCGCCTGGCCCGACGGATCCCGAGAAAGGGCCGTTGAAAGACCGTCCGGACGGTCGAATCCGTCTGGACGGTTGGATCATCGACTAAATGAGGGGGGCGAACACCATGTTGCCGGGCAAGCTGCTGGACGCTGCGGAGGCGGTGGTCGTGCGCCAGGGCATCGCCAACCTGACGCTCGACGCCGTCGCCGCCGAGGCGGGCATGAGCAAGGGGGGTCTGCTGCATCACTTCCCGACCAAGGACCGGCTGGTCGAAGCGCTCGTCGCTCGCTCCGCCGAGAACTGGCGAGCGTGCTACATGGAAGCCTATGGGCGCGCCCCGGAAGGACCGGGGCGCATGGCGCGGGCGCTGCTGAGCTACTGCCTTTCGGACGCCCAAGGCTGGACGGACCAGCTTCGGCACAGCTCGTCCGCCGTGTTTGCGGCTCTCGCGCAGAACCCCTCCCTGATCGAGCCCATGCGTGCGGTCTATAGCGACCTTCATCGGCGCCTCGCTGAGGACGGGCTGCCTCCGGGCGTCGGCGAGACCATCGCCGCGGCGATTGACGGGCTGTGGCTCGACTGGGTGCTGGGGCTGGCCCCGGTCAATCAGGAGGTGGTGGTTCGAGTTCGAATCGCGCTCGAGGATATGCTAGGAGGGCATCGCTCATGAGTCGTCGTGGCCGGATCGGATCCGTTCTGCTGCTCGCGACGGTCGTCGGAACCGGGGGTGCCCTCGCCGCGTGGAAGTATGCGTCCAGGCACGACGCCGGCGCGGCGTCTGCGAACCAGCCCGAGCCGATCGAGTCGGTGACGGTCGCCGTCGCGAAGGCCCTCGAGCATCGCCAGACGACGACGTCGATCGGGACGGTCATCGCCCTGCGCTCGATCACTCTGCGGAACGAGCTTCCCGGCACCGTCCGCCAGGTCATGCTCACGCCCGGACACGTCGTCGACGCGGGCACGGTGCTCGTTGCGCTCGACATCTCCGTCGAGGAGGCCGACCTGAAGGCACAGGAGGCGCAGGCCGCGCTCGCGGAGACGACGCTCGACCGCATGCAGCGCGCGCGCCAGAACCGTGCCGTGTCCGAGATCGAAGTGGACCGCGCGCGCGCGGAGCGCGACGTCGCGCTGGCGCAGATCGCGCGCACCAAGGCGATCATCGCCCGCAAGACGATCCGCGCGCCCTTCCGCGCGCGCGTGGGCCTGGCCGACGTGCACCCGGGCCAGTACCTGAACGAGGGCACCCAGCTCACGACACTGCAAGGCGTCGACGACGCCGCGCACGTGGACTTCACGGTCGCGCAGCGGGTCGCCGCGGGCCTTCGCGTCGGCCAGAGCGTCGACGTCTTCGCCACCAGCGACTCGTCGTCGACCGCGGCCCGGATCGTCGCCATCGACGCGCGCATCGACCCCACGACCCGCAACGCCATGGTCCGCGCGAGGATCGAGGGCGCCGCCAACGCGCCGACACCGGGCGCCTCGGTGCGCGTCCGCGTTCCCATGGGCCCGCCGCGCACGGCCGTTGCCGTCCCCGTGAGCGCGCTGCGCAAGGGACCGGGCGGCGACCACGTGTTCGTGATCGCGCCGGACAAGGACGGCAAGACCCGTGCGCGCTCGCGGCAGGTCGAGACCGGCGCGATGCTCGGCGACGAGATCGTGATCCTCGCGGGGCTCTCCGCCGGAGAGCGGGTGGCTTCTTCGGGGTCCTTCAAGCTGCGCGATGCGGTGCGCGTCGCGATCCCGAGCGACCCCGGCGCGGGCGGGGGCCAGGTGACCAGTGGACGCTGAAGCGGAACCGCGACGAGGCGACGGGGACAGCCGCACGCGCTCGTTCACCGACATCTTCATCAAGCATCCGGTGCTGGCGGTGGTCGTCAACCTCGTCATCCTGCTGGTGGGTTGGCGCGCGCTGACAACGCTGCCGGTGCAACAGTACCCGAAGATCGAGAGCTCGTCCGTGGTGATCACCACGGTCTACTACGGCGCCAGCGCCGAGACCGTTCGCGGCTTCTTGACCACGCCGATCGAGCGTGTCGTGTCCGCGATCAGCGGCGTCGATTACATCGAGTCGACCAGCCGCGCCGGCCTCAGCACCGTCACGGTGCGCATGAGGCTGAACCACAGCAGCACGGCGGCGCTGGCCGAGGTCACTGCGCGGCTCCAGCAGGTTCGCTCGGAGCTGCCGGCGGAAGCGGAGCCGCCGGTGATCGAGGTGCAACGCGCCGATCGGCCGTACGCGTCGTTCTACCTCAGCTTCACGTCCACAGAGCGCAGCGTGCCGGCCGTGACCGATTGGCTGTCGCGGACGCTGCAGCCGCAACTGGCGACACTGACGGGCGTCCAGCGCGTGACCATCGAGGGCGGCCGCCAGGTCGCCATGCGGGTCTGGATCGACCCGGACCGCCTCGCCGCGCTCAACCTCTCGCCCGGCGACGTGCACGCCGCGCTGCGGCGCAACAACTACCTCGCCGCCGTCGGCCAGACCAAGGGCAACCTCGTGCAGGTCAACCTGCTCGCGAACACCGACCTGCGCTCCGCCGACGAGTTCAAGGACCTGATCGTGGCCGACCGCGGCGGCGCGATTGTGCGCCTGAGCGACGTGGCGCGGATCGAGCTCGGCGCTGAAGAGGCCGACATGGTCGCGAAGTTCAGCGACCGCGAGGCCGTCTACCTCGGGGTGTGGCCGCTGGTCGGCTCGAACGAGATCGAGGTCGCCCACCGGCTGCGCGCCGAGATGGAGCGCCTGCGGCCCACGCTGCCCAAGGACATCGACATGCGCCTCGCGTACGACGCGACGGTGTTCATGGAGGACGCGCTGACGGAGATCACGAAGACGCTCGGCGAGACGATCATGATCGTCGGCCTGGTCGTCTTCCTGTTCATGGGCTCGGTACGCACCGCGTTGGTGCCGCTGGTCGCGATGCCCGTCTCGCTGATCGGCGCGGGGATCGTCATGCTCGCGTTCGGCTTCAGCCTCAATCTCTTGACGATCCTCGCCATCGTGCTGTCGGTCGGCCTGGTCGTCGATGACGCCATCGTCGTCGTCGAAAACGTCGAGCGCCACGTGCGCCAGGGCCAGTCACGGATCGACGCGGCGCTGATCGGGGCGCGCGAGCTGCTGGGCCCGATCATCGCGATGACGATCACGCTGGCGGTGGTCTACACGCCCATCGGCTTTCAGGGCGGCTTGACCGGATCGCTGTTCCTGGAGTTCGCGATCACGCTCGCCGCCGCGGTCGTGGTGTCGGGCATCGTCGCCGTCACGCTCTCGCCCGTGATGAGCTCGCGCTTCGTGCACCCGCACGGCGAGCAGGGCCGGCTGACCGCGCTGGTGCACCGCGGCTTCGAGCTCGTGCGCCGGGCGTACGCGTGGCTGCTCGACGTCGCGCTGGAGATGCGCTGGGCGATCGTCGCAGCCGCCCTGCTGATCATGGTCGCGGCGTGGCCGCTGTACGTGTTCTCGCGGCAAGAGCTCGCGCCGGTGGAGGACCAGAGCCACATCAGTTTCTTCCTCGAGGCTTCGCCGGACTCGACGCTGGCGGCGACCAACCGCGAATCGCTGAAGGTCGTGAGCACGGTCGCGTCGTTCCCCGAGGCCAAGTTCATGTGGTCGCTGACTGCGGCGTGGGGTGGGTTCGGTGGCATGGTCACGAAGGACTGGCACGAGCGCGCGCGCTCGACCGAGGCCATGTACGGCGAGGTGTTCGGCGCGGTGTCCCAAGCGCCCGGTCTGCGCGTGTTCCCGCGCCTGGACCCACCGCTGCCGACCCCGGGCCAGTACGATGTCGAGCTGGTGCTACAGAGCGACGCACCGGCCGAGCAGATGCTCGAGGCGGCCGGGGCCGTGCTCGGCGCCGGCTGGCAGAGCGGCAAGTTCTTGTACGTGGACACGGATCTGAAGATCGACCTTCCCCAGGCCCGCGTCGTGCTCGACCGGGAACGTCTCGCCGACCTCGGGCTCGACCTGGCCAGCGTCGGCCAGGAATTCGGGACGCTGCTCGGTGGCGCGTACGTGAATCGCTTCAACTTTTTCGACCGCAGCTACAAAGTCATCCCGCAGATCGGTGACGAGGACCGTGCCACCGTCGGCCCGCTGCTCGACCTCAAGCTCAAGACCCCGGGTGGTCAGCTCGTGCCCGTGTCGACGTTCACGCACATCGAGTCGAGCACCGCACCGCGCACCTTGAACCGCTTCCAGCAGCGGAACGCCGTGCGGGTCTTCGGCGGCGTCAAACCGGGTGTCACGAAGGAGGAAGGGCTACGCGTCCTCGAAACTGCCGTGGCCGCCGCCAGCGGACCGGGCGTCGTCATGGACTACGCGGGGGAGTCGCGGCAGATCCGGCGCGAGGGCTCGGCGCTCACCGTCACGCTTGGGTTCGCGCTCGTCCTGATCTATCTGGTGCTCGCGGCGCAGTTTCACAGCTTCCGCGACCCGCTGATCGTGCTGCTGGGCTCGGTGCCGCTGGCGATCTCCGGCGCGCTGATCTTCAGCTTCTTGGACCTCACCACCATCAACATCTACTCGCAGGTCGGGCTGATCACGCTCGTAGGGCTCATCGCGAAGAACGGGATCCTGATCGTGCAGTTCGCGAACACCCTGCAGGCCGGCGGTCTCGCGAAGGCGGCCGCGCTGCGCGAAGCGTCGTTGACCCGGCTGCGGCCGGTGCTGATGACGTCGGCGGCAACCGTCTTCGGCCACCTCCCCCTCGTGCTGGTGACCGGGCCAGGCGCTGAGGCCCGCAACAGCATCGGGACGGTGCTGGTCGCGGGCATGACCGTCGGCACCCTGTTCACCCTGTTCGTCGTGCCGGTGTTCTACTCGCTCATCGCCGCCCAGCATCAGGTGAGCCCGGTCCACGAGCCACTCGAGCGTGAAGCCCGGCAGGTCGAAGGAACAGCGCGAGCCGAATGGAGTACCTCTGCCGCCCGCGGCTGGGACGAACGATGAGGCGGTTGGTTGCGCAGCTCGCCCTGGGTCTCGCGCTCGCCGGCTGCACGCTAGGCCCCGACTACCACCGGCCGACCGTGTCTGCCCCCGAGGTCTGGCGTGCCGCACAGGCCGCCCCCGAGCCTGCCTCACTCGCGGACCTCGCGTGGTGGGAGCTGTTCCAGGACGACGAGCTTCGCCGGCTGGTGCAGACAGCGACCGAGGCCAACAAGGATCTCCGGATCGCGGTGACGCGCGTGGACCAGGCGCGGGCCCAGCTTGGCGTCACACGGTCGGCCCAGTTCCCCGAGATCAACGCGGGCGCCAGCGTCACGACCAACCGCTTCTCCGATTCCGATAATGTCCCAACACGCGGCCAGGGCGGTCAGACCGACCTGTTCTCGACTACGGTCGATCTCGCCTTCGAGCTCGACATCTGGGG
>Ga0209266_1000229_pt1 | contig 48306 bp, 50 predicted proteins | sample GraSoiAngelo_132_FD_185889 | JGI IMG/M metagenome (GOLD analysis project Ga0209266, IMG submission 185889) | Grasslands soil microbial communities from the Angelo Coastal Reserve, California, USA - 14_0929_02_40cm (SPAdes) (version 2) | ecosystem: Environmental > Terrestrial > Soil > Grasslands ...
CCCTCCGAGTTTCCTATCGGCGGCCCCCGGCGAGCTTCGTCGCCTCGGGGAGCCTGCGCAACCGGCCCATGGCGACGACGCCGAGCGCCGGTCCGAACGCGAGGGCCGCGAACGCCCACGACCACCCGGCCCCACGGACGAGCGGGGGAACCAGCCAGATCGACGCCATCGTGAGCGCGAACCCCACGCACGTCTGCGTCGTGAGAGCGGTGCCGACGTACGCGGGCGGCGAGAGCTCGGTGATCGCGGTGGAGAACTGGGCGGAATCGGCGATGATCGTGATCCCCCAGACGCTCGCGAGCGCGAGCGTGACGAGCGGGGGTCCGCCGAGCGTGAATCCCGTCACCGCGGCGCAGGTGGCGGAGATCGCCATCGCGACCATCGTGAGCGCCGTCCGTCCCCAGCGGTCGGACGCCATGCCACCCAGCCAGCAGCCGAGCGCGCCGATGGCGATCACCAGGAACGTGGCGCCGCTCGCGTTGAGCCCCGCATAGCTCCCGCCGCCTCGCACCCGGAGGCTCTCCGCGAGGAAGACGCCGATCCACGCCCACATCGCGTAGAGCTCCCACATGTGCCCGAGATAGCCGAGGCACGCGAGCCGCGGGCCGCGCTCCCGGAAGACCGCGAAGGCCATCCGGAGGTCGAAGCGCGCCGGGGGAAATCGGTGGGGCCCCTCGCTCACGAAGGCTCGAACGAGAACGGCCCCGGCGGCGGCGAGGAGCGAGGCGGCGCCGAGCGTTCCCCGCCACGGCAGGTCGGTGAGGCCTCGGATCAGGTGGGGCACCGCGGAGCCCACCGTGAGGGCGCCGATCAGGATACCGATCGCGAGGCCACGGCCCTCGCGGAACCACGTCGCCATGATCTTCATCGCCGGCGGATACGCGCCCGCCATGCTCACGCCGGTCACGAAGCGCAGGACCAGCGCGGGGGCGAGGCTCGACACCCAGAGGGCGAGCGCGCCGTTCGCCGCGGCGCCGAGGAGGACGGACCAGGTCATGAGCGTGCGCGGCGACCAGACGTCGGGGAGATTGCCGAGCGCGCTCGCGAGCGTGCCGACGATGAAGCCGGCCTGGACCGCGATCGTGAGCGCCGCGCTCCCGCTATCGTCGAGCGCCCACTCGCGCTCGAGCGCGGGCAGGACCGCGGAGGCACTGAACCAGAGGGCGAGGGCGCCGAGCTCGGCGAGCGAGAGAACGGTCAGCTGCCGCCAGGCGCGCGTCACTCCCGGGGGCGCTACTCGATGACGCCCGTGTCCCGGAGCCGCCCGATGTCGGCGGCGGAGAGCCCGAGGTCCTTCAACACGTCCTCGGTGTGCTCGGAGGGCAGGGGCGCGGCGCTCCGGATCGTCCCGGGCGTGTCCGAGAGCTTGATCGCGACGCCGACCTGGCGCACGCGCCCGTGCTTGGGGTGCTCGACGTCCACGATCATCCGCCGGTGGTTGACCTGCGGGTCCCGCACCATCTCCTCGACGTCGTAGACCTTGCCGACGCACACGTCGGCCTTCGTGAGGAGGGTGAACCACTCGTCGCGGTCGCGCGTCTTGATGATCGCCTCGATCTCGCGCCGTGCGGCCTCTTCCTCGGCGTCGGCGGCACGCACGAACTGGTCGGGCTTGCGCGCGAGCCGCGCGAACGCCGGCCGACCGATCGCCTTGCAGAAGTTCTCCCAGAGCCAGGGCTCGGTGCAGCCGATCGTGAGGAGCTTGCCGTCACGGGTCTCGTAGATCGCGTAGTAGGGATAGGACCCGCCGAGGAACCCTTCGCCGCGCCGTGGGGCCAGGCCGTCGCTGAAGAAGAAGCGCATGTTGGGCGTCGCGGCGAGGAGCGAGACCGACGTGTCGAGGTAGGCGACGTCCACGTGCTGGCCGCGCCCGGTTCGCTCGCGCGCGAAGAGCGCGAGGACGATGCCGAGCGCGCCGTGCATGCCCGCGCCCGCGTAGTCGGCGACGAGGTTGAGCGGGATGACGGGCTTGCGGCCGGGCTCGCCGATCAGCCCGAGGACCCCCGCGAGCGAGAGGTAGTTCATGTCGTGGGCGGGGTAGTCGCGGTACGGGCCGTCCTGGCCGAAGCCCGAGAGCGAGCAGTAGACGAGGCGCGGGTTCAGGCGGCTCAGCGTCGCGTAGTCGGCGCCGAGCCGCGTCATGACGCCCGGCCGGAAGCCCTCGACGATCACGTCGGCGCCGGCCGCGAGCTTCCTGAAGATCGCCTGCCCGTCGCCCGCCTTCATGTTCAGCGTCATCGAGCGCTTGTTGCGGTTCGTGAACGCGTGGATCGTCCGCCGGACCCACTCGTCGTCCATCTGCCGCCCGGGCTCGGGGGTCTCGATCTTGAGGACGTCCGCCCCCATGTCGGCCAGCAGCATCCCGGGGAACTCCGCCGGCGGCACCCGCGCCAGCTCGAGAATCTTGATTCCGTCGAGCACACCCATGCCTACTCCAGATCGCCCGCGAGCCGCGAGGTGAGCGCGCGAATGTCGGGGACGTCCTCGAGGTGCGCGAGCTGCTCGGCGACGCCCTCGGCCTCGTCGATCGGCAGGACGAGCGTCGCGCACGCGAGGAACTTGGCCCGGAGCGCCTCGCGCGTGAGCGGCGCGTCGGGATGCCCGTGCGCGCCGCGCGGCCCCACGGTCAGCGTCCGCCCGTCGGCGAGGCGCAGGGTGACGCGGCTCCACGCGTGCTGCTCGAGCCCGTCCGGGAGCGATGGGTCCACGACCATCGTGACGCGCTCCATGAGCGCGCGCAGCGCGGCGTTCCGGACCTCGCCGTCCTCGAACGAGCGGAGGTCCACGCGTCCGTCGGCGAGCGCCGCCGCGGCGCAGAACTGCATCGAGAATTTCCGCTCGAGCGAGGTGGTCGGGTGCGGGTGAGCGAGCACGTCGGGGACGACACGGTTCACGCCGACTTCGACGGCGGTCACATCGCGCGGCGTCAGCCCGTGAGCGGCGCGCAGCTCGAGGAGTGAGTCGATCGCCGAGTGGGTGAGGGCGCACGACGGGTAGGGCTTGACCGCGATCCCCGAGGTGAGGAGCTGCCAGGCGCGGCCGAGCCCGTCCAGTGACTGCTCGAGCCGCCCGGCGCCGCCGAACGCGGCGACGTATCCCTGCTTGCCCTCGAGCGCCGTGTCCGAGCCCGTCAGGCCTTCGCGCGCTAACTGGGCGCTGCGTATCCCGCTCAGCGCCGCGTGGCCCGCGTGGTAGGGCTTGGTCATCGAGCCGAAGTTCTCCTTGAGCCCCGACGCGTGCGTCGCGGCGATCGCGAGGGCGTGGCGCGTCTGGGTCACGTCGAGCCGCAGGAGGCGCGCCGCCGCCGCGGCGCAGCCGAGCGTGCCGAGCGTGGACGTCGCGTGCCAGCCGCGGGTGTAGTGCTCGGGATTGAGCGCGGCGCCGAGGGTCGCGCTGACCTCGAAGCCGACGATGTAGGCGAGCGCGACGGCGCGCCCGTCGGCGGTCTCGGCCTCCCCGGCCGCGAGCGCCGCCGCCAGGAGCGGCACGCTCGGGTGCCCCATCAACGCGAAGTTCGTGTCGTCGAAGTCGTGCGCGTGCCCGGCCGTGCCGTTGGCGAGCGCGGCCCATCCGGGCGAGGTCACGAGCCGGGTGCCGATGACCGTCGCCAGGGGCGTGCCGCTCTCGGCACGCGCGACCGCGCGGACGGCTCGCGCGGCGGGCTCGCCCGCGCCCGCGAGCATCACGCCGAGCGTGTCGAGCGCGGCCAGGCGCACCCGAGCCAGTGCTTCGGGCGGGCAGTCCTCGAGCGAGGTCTTGACGGCGAACTCCGCGACGCGGGCCGTGGCGCTCATGGGGGGCACGATATCATGAGTGCCGGGGTGGCGGTGGGGGTGAGAGTCCGGTTCCTTGGCTCGGGCGACGCCTTCGGCAGCGGCGGGCGGTTCCAGACCTGCATCCACGTGAACGCGGCCGGGGCGCAGGTGCTCCTGGACTGCGGCGCCTCCTCGCTCGTCGCGATGCGGCGCTTCGGCGTGGACCCGCTCGCGATCGACGCCGTCGTCCTCTCGCACCTGCACGGTGATCACTTCGGCGGCGTGCCCTTCCTGCTCGTCGACGGTCAGTTCAAGCGGCGCACGCGGCCGCTCACGGTGGCGGGCCCGCCGGGCGTGGAGGCGCGGGTCCGTGCGGCGATGGAGGTGCTCTTCCCCGGCTCGACCGCGGTCGAGCGGCGATTCGTCACCCACTTCGTCGAGCTCGTCGACCGGGCGCCCCACACGCTCGGGCCGTTCACCCTGACACCGTTCCCCGTGGTGCACGCGAGCGGGGCGCCGCCCTTCGCGCTGCGCCTGGCCTGCGAGGGCAAGGTGATCGCCTACTCGGGAGACACGGAGTGGACCGAGACGCTGGTCGACGCGGCGCGGGCGGCCGACCTGTTCATCGCGGAGGCGCTCTTCGTCGACAAGCGCGTCAAGTTCCACCTCGACCTCGAGACGCTGCTCGCGAACCGCGCGCGGCTCGACTGCCGTCGGCTCGTCCTGACCCACATGAGCGAGGACGTCCTGGGCCGCCTCCACGGGCTCGGGGTCGAGGCGGCCGAGGACGGACAAGAGCTCGTGGTCTGAGCGACGGGCGCGCGCGACGTCGGTGGGCCCTACCTGAGCTCCCGGGCCAGGCGAGGATCGAGGCGGCGAAGCGCCTGGGCCTGCTCTTCGGCCGCCACCCGGTCGCCCTGCACGAGATACGCGCGCGCGAGCTCGTAGCGCGCCCGCGCGTGGCCGGGACTCCGCGCGACCGCCTGCCGAAGCTCGGCGGCCGCCTCACCCACCCGGCCCCCGAGGATCAACGCGACTCCCAGGTGCACACGCGTCTCGACGTCCGTGGAATTGAGCTCGAGCGCACGGACGAAGTGCGGGACCGCTTCCGAGGGGCGCCCCGTCTTCAGGAGCGCGAGTCCGAGGTTGCCGTGGAGTCCCGCGTCGTTGGGCCGCAGCGCCAGGGCGCGTTCGAAGTAGTAGACCGCCGACCCAGAGTCTCCCCGATTGCCGAGCACGGCGCCGAGCTGGTTGTAGCAGAGCACGCACGCAGGATCCGTGTCGAGCGCAGAGCGCCAGAGCGTCCCCGAGTCACGCCAGATCTGGACCTGGAACCAGGTGAGGCTGGCGAGACCGGTGATCCACACGGTGACGACGCCGATCGCGACCGCAGCGAACGGCCTCCGGAGGCGCCCCGACGTCGCGGCGTCGAGCGTCGCGCCGACGGCCGCGCCGAGCAGGAGCGCCCAGGGCAGGCAGGACAGATAGCTGTAGCGGTCGGCGACCAGCTGGTGTCCGGCCTGAAACACCCCGCTCACCGGGACCAACAGGAGGGCATACGTGATCCAGAGGGCGAGGCCGGCGGGCCAGCGGCGTCCCAGCAGTCCCAGCGCGACGGTCAGGAGCACCACGACGACGGTGCTGGCGAGGAACGGGGGATCGAGCGGGCCGACGTGGGCTGGCAGCTCGTAGAGGGGGCTGAGGCCGACCGGCGCCACGGTCCGCTCGACGTAGAACGTGAGCCCGTACGCGAGCATCGCCAGCCTGGAACTCGGCGGGTACGACTCGATCGGCGCGGAGATCGCTCTCGCGTGGTTCACCGCTAGCGCGACCGCCGCGGCGACGGCGGCCAGCAGCGCGTAGGGCACCTTTTCGCGCCACACGGCACGGGCCTCGGGCGCCCCCCACGCACGCCAGCGCGCGGGAAGCCGTCCGAGGGGAAAGACGTCCATCAGCAGAAGTACGAGCGGCAGCGGCACCACCGCGGCCTTCGACGCGAGTGCCATCGCATAGGAGCCCACGGACACCGCGAGCCACCGCCGCCGTGGCGCGCCTTCGGCCGCGGCCATGCGCACGTACGTCAGCGCCGTCACCAGGGTAAAGAACGCGGAGAGGAGGCCCCGACGTTCCGTGACCCACGCGACGGTCTCCGCGCGGAGGGGGTGGAGCGAAAAGAAGAGCGCCGCGGTCACGGTGCCGGCCCACAGTGCCGTCTCACCCGTCCGGGGTCTCGCGAGGCGAAGCAGCCGAATCGCGATCAGCGCGAAGGCCACGGTGTTCAGGGCGTGGAGCACCAGGTTGGTCAGGTGGTAGCCTGCGGGATTCATTCCCCAGAGGACGTAGTCGAGACCGAGCGTCATCCAGGTGACGGGGATGTAGTGGCCCGTCACGGTGGCCGTGAGCATCCACCGAAGCTGGCTCCAGCCGAGCCCGCGGTAGTCGGGATTGGTGACGAAGTTGAGGTTGTCGTCCCAGTCGACGAAGTCGTTGCCGACGCTCGGCGCGAACACGACGAGCGGGGCGAGGGCGCTCACGACGAGGAGCCGCCGGAGTCTCGGATCCGACGTGCGGATCATCCGAAGATGCCGTACCGGAAGACGCAGACGAGCCCGCTCACGGCGTCCCGCAAGCGGATCTTCTTTCCCTCCTCATAGGTTCGGCCCGCGTAGGAGATCGGCACCTCGTACACGCGACAGCCCATCCGTGCGATCTTCGCCGTCACCTCGGGCTCGAAGCCGAACCGCTCCTCACGCAACGTGAGCCCCTGAAGGACCTCGCGCCGGAAGACCTTGTAGCACGTCCACACGTCCGTCAGGTTCAGATCCGTGAAGATGTTCGACAGGTGCGTGAGGATCGTGTTGGCGAGGGAGTGTCGGTACAAGAGGACGCGATGCGGCCCCCCGAGAAACCGCGACCCGTAGACGACGTCGGCGAGATCGCGCTCGATCGGATCGATGAGCCGGAAGTACTCCTGCGGATTGTACTCGAGGTCGGCGTCCTGAACGATGACGATGCGTCCGCGCGCCAGCCGAAAGCCGCGACGAAGCGCAGCGCCCTTCCCGCGATTCGTCGGCTGGAGGCAGATCGCCATGTTCCCGATGGGCAGCGGTCGGCCGGTCTTCGGGAGGACCGTGGACTCCGAGCCCGACGCGATGCCGTCGGCGATCTGCTGGAGGAGCTCGCGTGTCCCGTCGGTCGACGCGTCGTCGACGACGATGACCTCCTTCTCGAGACCGACCTGCTGGACCCGCCACAGAAGCTCCTCGATCGTGCCACGCTCGTTGTAGACCGGGATGACGACGGACAGCGTCGGGGCGTGCGGCACCTTTGCCGAGGGGGCCTCCCGGGAGGCGGTCAACGAGCGCGACCCCTCGGTGCCGGACACAGACAAGGCGTCGTGGTCCCCTGCTGGAAATTGTCGCCTGGCCCTGATGCCAGTCTGGAAAATCCGGGACTCGTCTCGAGAGGTATTGTAAGTGACGGCGCGGCGTCGGACGGCGTTTTTTCGAGCCTGGTGCCGAGACGGATCTCACGTCGCGTCGTGGAAGATGACGCCGAGCGTGTAGCGCGAGCCGGAGCGCACGCGGCTCACCCCGTGACGCATCACGGCGCGGAAGTAGCCGCGCGCGCCGCGCGCGGGTCGGTGGCGCGTCGTGAAGACGACGATCTCGCCCTGCTCGGTCGCCACGGCTTCGCCGCGCGACTGGGCGCGCGGCCGCTGCTCGACCAGCAGGAACTCGCCGCCGGTGTAGTCGACGCCCGGGCGGGAGAGGAAGCCGGTGAGCTGCAGGGGGAAGACGACGTCGCCGTAGAGGTCCTCGTGGAGGCAGTTGTAGCCCCCCGCCTCGTAGTGGAGCAGGAGCGGGGTCGGCTTGGTCTGGCCCCGGCGGCGGCAGCGGGCCAGGAGCGAGGGGAGGTCGGGCGGGTAGCGCGTCGCCGTCGCCAGCGCGGCCTCCCAGCGGTTCGCGATCGCCGCGAGCGGCGGATAGGCGTGGACGCGGAGCGCCTCGACGAGCGGCGGGAGCGGCGCGGCGAAGTACTTGTAGTCGCCCACGCCGAACTTGTACCGCGCCATGTCCACGCGGCTCCGGAAGAGGCGGTCGTCGGCGTAGAGCGCGATCAGCCCGGCGCACTCGGCGGGCGTGAGCACGGGCGGCGTCTTGGCGGAGCCCCACTCCCAGAGCGACTCCTCGATCGCCCGCCAGTCGAGCGCCGTGAGCCTGGCCTTGATGTCGGTGGCGACGCTCATGGCATAATCTCGGGCCGTGAAACTCCCGAGAGCGGTGGCGCCCCTCGCCGTGGTCTTCGTGGTCTCATTCCTGACCCTCGCCGCGATTGCCCGCGCGCAGTACTTCTTCCCCCTCGACTATACGGTGCAGGCCCTCGCTCAGGGTGCGCGCCATCCGCTCCTCGAGTCGACGCTGCGCGCGCTGACGCTCCTCGGGACGGGCTGGGTCCTGGCCCCGCTCTCCGCGCTCGGCTGGGTCGGGCTCCGGCGCCTCGGCCATCCGCTGGCGCGCTTCGTTCCCGCGACCGTCGTCGGCGCTTTCCTGCTGAGCGCCCTGACCAAGTGGCTCGTGTCGCGTCCCCGTCCGCGCGGCACCGACTACGGGTTCCCCAGCGGCCACGCCCTGGGCGCCGCCGTCTTCTTCGGCGCCGTCGTCTACGTGCTCTGGACGCTCGGCGTCCCTCGCGTCCCCCGCTGGCTCGGCACCCTCCTCGCGTGCCTGCTCGTGCTCGGCGTCGCCTGGAGCCGCCTCTACTTGAAGGCGCACTGGCTGAGCGACGTCGTGGGCGGCCTCGTCGGCGGCCTGGCCTACTTGCTGGTGACCCTCGTCGTGATCGAGCGACGGCTCCGGTCGCCGCCTACTTGACGGATCCCCGAGCGCCCGCGCGCCTCCTCGTCACAACTAGCGGTACGCGTCCGGGGACTGCCTGACCGTCTCCCAGAAGTTCGGGTCGTGACCCGGGAAGATCCGCGCACCCGTCAGGCGGGCGATCGTCTTCAGCTTCTTGATCGAGTGGAGCGCCTGGGTCGGGTTCCAGACGACGCCGGGCACCCGTTCCTTGTCGATGTGCTCCTGCCAGTAGCAGGAGTCGGCGGCGAGGATGACCGGGCCGGTCTCGGGGAGCTCGACGAGCAGCGACTGGTGCCCCGGCGTGTGGCCGTCGGTGCGCAGTGCGGTCACGCCGGGCATCAGCTCGGTGTCCCCGTCCAGGAGTCGCCACCGGTAGCCCGGGAGGTCGAAGTTCTTGCGGTAATAGAAGCCCTCGAAGAACGGAGCCGGGTAGTGCGCGTAGGCGTACTCGTCGCGCTGGACGACGAGCTCGGACTTCGGGAAGAGCTGCGCGCCGCCCGCGTGGTCGTAGTGCAGGTGGGAGATGACGACCAGGTCCACGTTGTCGGGCTCGAGACCGAGCGCGTCGAGGCGGTTGGCCAGCAGGTCGCTCGTGGTGAAGCGCGCCATCGGGTCGTTGCGCATGAGGCCGGGGACGGCCCGGGGCGAGAGGCCGGTGTCGAAGAGGAGGATCGCGTCGGGAGCGCGGATGAGCCAGCAGGCGATGGGGATCTGGACCCGCTCGCCCGAGAACTCGCCGAAGAAGAGCCCGGAGCGCTCGAAGCCCAGGAAGCCGTTCTGCAGCGCGTGGAGCGCCTGGACCGCCATGCCGCGACATTCTAGCATCACGCGTCGGGCGGCGGCGGGCCGGGGCGTGCCCTCGTCGCCCACCCGAGGCGTCTTGGGCTAGAATGCCGGGCATGGACTTCCAGCTGACCGAGCAGCAGGAGTTGATCCGCAAGGAGGTCGCGACGCTCGCGCGCGCCTTCTCCCTGGACTACTGGCTGGAGAAGGACAAGAAGGCCGAGTACCCGTGGGACTGGGTGAAGACCTTCGGGGAGGCGGGCTGGCTCGGGATGATCATCCCCGAAGAGTACGGGGGCTCGGGCCTCGGTGTCACCGAGGCGACCATCATGCTCCACGAGGTCTGCGCCTCGGGAGCCGGCACCTCGGGCGCCTCACCGATCCATTTCTATCTGTTTCCCCCGATGCCGGTGATCAAGCACGGCGCCGGGCCGCTCAAGGCGAAATACCTGCCACGGATCGCGACGGGCGAGATCGTCATGTCGTTCGGCGTCACCGAGCCGAACGCCGGGACCGACACCTCGCGCATCCAGACGCGAGCCGAGAAGCAGGGCGACCGCTACGTCGTCGACGGCCGCAAGGTGTGGAACACGAACGCGCGCCAGGCGACCCACATCCTGCTCCTCGCCCGCACCTCCCCGCGCGACGCGGCGAAGCCGTTCGGTGGGATGACGCTCTTCTTCACCGAGTTCGACCGGTCGAAGATCACCGTGCGCGAGATCGAGAAGCTCGGGCGCGCCGCGGTCGACTCGAACGAGATCTTCATCGACGGGCTCCCGGTGCCGGCCGAGGACGTCGTGGGCGAGGTGGGACGCGGGTTCTACCATCTCCTCGACTCGCTCAACCCCGAGCGCATCTTCACCGGCATCGAGGCCGTCGGGATCGGGCGGGCGGCGCTCGAGCGCGCGGTCCAGTACGCCAAGGACCGCGTCGTCTTCGACCGGCCGATCGGCCAGAACCAGGCGGTCGCGCATCCGCTGGCGCTCGCGTGGGCCAAGCTCGAGTCGGCTGAGCTCATGTGCCTGAAGGCCGCGTGGCTCTTCGACCACGGCCGGCCGTGCGGCGCCGAGGCGAACACGGCGAAGCTGCTCGCGGCGGAGGCGGGGTTCGAGGCCTGCGACGCGGCGCTCCAGACCCACGGCGGCTACGGGTACGCCAAGGAGTTCTACGTCGAGCGGCTCTGGCGCGAGATCCGCCTCTACAAGATCGCGCCCGTCTCGCAGCAGATGGTGCTCAACTACCTGTCAGAGCACGTCCTGGGTCTGCCCAAGAGCTACTGATCTGCGCCGACCCCGTCATCCCCTCAACCTCGACCCCTTCCACGGTCCGGTGATCAGCCGGGCACCACGGTGCCAGGTGACGTAGGCCCACGCCCACTCGAACAGCACCAGGAAGCGGTTGCGGAACCCGATCAGGAACATGATGTGGACGAGAAGCCAGGCGAGCCAGGCGACGAGCCCGGAGAGCTTGAGTCGTCCGATGACCGCCACCGCGGCCGCGCGCCCGATGGTCGCCATGCTCCCTTTGTCGCGGTAACGGAACGGGCGGGTCGACTCACCGCGGAGTCGCCGCAACACGTTGTCCGCCACCACGCGTCCCTGCTGGATCGCCACGGGCGCCACGCCCGGCAGCGGCGTGCCGGTCTGATGCAGGAATGCGCACATGTCGCCGACGGCGAAGGCCTCGGGATGGCCCGGGATCGAGAGGTCCGGCTCGACGAGCACGCGCCCGGAGCGGTCGAGCTCCACCCCGAGCGTCCGGCCGAGCGGCGCCGCGGCCACACCGGCGGCCCAGAGCACCGTGCGGGCGCGGATCTGCTCGCCGCCGAGCCACACGGCGTCCGGGGTCACGCGCGTGACGACGGCCCGGGTGCGCACCTCGACCCCGATACGCCGGAGCGCGCGCTCGGCGCTTCGCGGTAGCGGTTCGGGAAAGGTGGGAAGGATGAGCGACCCGCCCTCGAGGAGGACGATCCGCGCCCTGGTCGGGTCGATCAGGCGGAAGTCGCGGGCGATGGTCTGGCGCGAGATCTCGCCGAGGGCGCCCGCCAGCTCGACGCCGGTGGGGCCGCCGCCGATCACCACGAACGTGAGGAGCGCCTGTCGCTCGGCGCCGTCCTGCTCGCGCTCGGCGGCCTCGAACGCCAGGAGCACGCGGCGGCGGATCTCGAGCGCGTCTTCCAGGGATTTGAGCCCCGGCGCCAGCACTTCCCACTCATCGTGGCCGAAGTACGAGTGGCTGGCGCCCGCCGCGAGGACGAGCGCGTCGTAGCCGATGTCGCCTCGATCGAGCACCAGACGGTGATTGGCCAGATCCACCGCTTCGACCTCCGCGAGGAGGACCGTGACGTTGGTGGCTCGGCGCAGGACGGACCGCAGCGGGACCGCGATGTCGGACGCGTTCAGCGCAGCCGTGGCGACTTGGTAGAGCAGCGGCTGGAAGAGGTGGTGGTTGCGCCGGTCGAGCAGCGTGACCCGCACGGGGCGGTGGGCGAGCGCCCGTGCGGCGTAGAGCCCGCCGAAACCGCCGCCCACGATCACCACGTGCGGAAGGGCGGCCGCTCCATTTTTCAACGACGTCAGAGCGTGATGAGTTGGGTCAGCACGACGATCGCAATCACTCCAACCAGATGGACGACGACGACCGACCAGGATCGCTCGCCCCGGTGCATCTCAGGGATGAGGTCGGACGCGCCGATGTAGAGGAAATGCCCCACGAAGAACGCGAGCGCGAGGGCAAGCCACCGCTCCGACAGGTGAAAGAGGAGTGTCACGAGCGCGCCGACGACCGGGGCTGCGGCGTCGGCGAGGAGAAAGCCCAGGGCTCGGCGCCGACTGCTCGTGACGCGGCGAGTGAGCGTGACCGTGTTGACACCGTCCGCGAAGTCGTGGGCGATCACCGCAAGCGCCACGACGGGGCCGATTTGTGAGCTCGCTTGAAACGCGGCACCGATCGCGACGCCGTCGAGGAGGCTGTGGAGGACGAGCCCCGACGCGCCCAGGCCGCCCACGGTGTGGCTCTGGTCGTGCACGTGCGCGGGAGTTGCCCTCCCGTCGGCCTCGTGCGTGTGCACGTGATGAACCAGGACATAACGCTCGACAACGTGAAAGAGGACGAAGCTCGCGAGAATCACGTAGCACACGGCGAGGCGAGCCCCGGGTGTTTCCGGCGAGGCCGCGATCGCTTCGGGAAGGAGATCGGTCAGCGCGATCGCGAGGAGCGTCCCGGCGCTGAAGGCGAAGAAGTATCGAAGGCTGCCCGTCACCCGAAGCGCCAGGGTGCCCCCGAGGAACGTCGAAGCGAAGGTGAGCCCGCTCACGGCGATGAGGGTCCAGCCCATCGTGCCACCTCCAAGCCGGTGTCGGCGACGAAGGCTTCGGCGGGGCCTTCACTCGTGCCCGCAGACGACGTTCTCGGGCCACAGGAGTTCTTTGTGGGAGCCGACGACCGACCGGATCGTCGTGAAGACGATGACGGCCGCGACGAGAAGCGCGACCAGCGAGTCGAAGACGGGACGGCCTGACGCGAGCACCAACCCTCCCGCCAGGACCGGCGCGAGCGACAGCAGCGTATCGCCGAGGTTGTGCACGTAGGCGAGGCGGATCGCGGCGTCGTGGTCTGCGGGCTCACGCAGGACGGCCGCCACGCCCCAATTACCGACCGCGCCCACGAGGCCGGCGATCACGGGGATGAGGCCCCCCACCGGCACCGGCTGCGAGATGCGTTCGACGACTCGCCAGAGTAGAGACCGCAGATGGCCAGGAGCCCGACGGAGTTGAAGAGGTTGGCCGTGCGAAGCAGCCTGCTGGACAGTCCCGTCCCCATCGCAGAGGCCAGCACGAGGAAGCCCAACGCGACCTCATCGGAAAGGTTGTGAACGCCGTCAATGACGAGGCTGAGGCTGCTGGCTTGAATCCCCCCGGCAACTTCAACCACGAAGACGACCGTGTTGAGTCCGAGAGCAACGGTCAGCGGCTTGCGGCGGTGTGCCACGGCGCCAATCCTACCACTTGTCCACTCTCGAGCCGGCTGGCGTGGCCGTCACGACCGAGCCGGCGCCGCGAGCAGCGCGGCGGCGGAGGCGAGCGTGAGACCCAGCGCGATGCCGCCGAGCGCATCGGACGGCCAATGGGCGCGAAGCATCACGCGCGCCGCCGCCACGAGCACGATGACCACGAGCGCGGCCGCCCGCACGAGCCGCCTCGCGGGCGGCCGGAGACTCTCCGCGAGATAAAAGACGGCGCCGAAGAACGCCGCCGCCGCGGTGGCGTGACCACTCGGGAACCCCATCGACGCCGCCTCTGGTCGCGGCCGCCCGATGATGATCTTCAAGATGCCTTCCGTGGCCGGCGCGGCGATCATCAGCCCCACCCAGACGTACCACCGCTCGCGCGCGCGCCGGAAGGCCAGGAGCAACAGGAGCGAGCCTGGCAGGAGCAGTTGCCAGCTCCCGGCCCGGTTGATCAGGCGCATCGCCGCGAGGACCGGCGGCGAGGCAAGGCCGAGAAGCGCCTCGCGAACAGCCGTGTCGCCGGGCAGGGAGGGCATGAAGCCGACCGCGAGCGCCAGCGCCAGAAAGCAGCCAGCGCTCGCGATCAGGACGCCGCGGAGGCTACGGCGCGGGGGTAAGCCGGGCCCCACCGCCGCCGCCATCGCGGACGAGCCTCAGCACGCGCCTGCCGCCGCCCTCGTGGAGTGTCACGGTGCCATTGCCCTCGGTGCCCCCGTAGCGGGTCCGCCCCGGACCAATCACGCTGATCACGCCTCCGACCTCTCCGTACGTCGGCTCGACGTAGAGGATCCCGTGATACGAGCCGTCGTCCTGAATCGCCAGGAGGACGGTGCGCTTCCCGTGGGCCCCGTCATCCTGCCGTGCCACGTCCCCGCGAGGCTCGCAAGGCCCTCGATCGACGTCGGGGGCGGCAGGCTCGCGCAGCCGGCGACGAGCGTCGCGAGGACGAGGACGGCCCGGGCCGGCCGCGGGCTCATCCGGAGGGCGTGAGGCGCCCCGACGCCGGCTGGAGCGTGTAGAAGACGACCGAGAGCGCGACCAGCGTGAGCCCGAAGGCGCAGACGACCGTCGCGCCCGTCGGGAGGTCGAGCGCCGCCGAGGCGACCATGCCGAGCACGCTGACGAGCGTGCCGAAGCCCCAGCCGATCAGAAGCTTGCTCGGGATCGTGCGCCCGAACATGATGCCGGCGAGCGCGGGTACGATCAAGTACGAGAACACGAGGAGTACGCCGGCGATCCGCACGGAGCTCGTGACGACGACGCCGAACGACGCGTAGAAGAGGAAGTCCCACAACCGGACCCGCCAGCCATCGCGGAAGGCGGCATCCGGGGCGGTCGAGATCAGGAAGAACGGGCGGCGGCACAGCCAGTGAAAGACGCCGATGGCCGCGTAGAGGGCCCCGACCTGCGCGACCTCGGGCGGCCGGACCGCGAGAAGGTTGCCGACGAGCATCGTGCGCACCTGCTCGGCGCCGTGCGCCGCCCGGTCCGAGAGGAGCACGGCGGCCGCGGACGAGACGGCGTACACGACGCCGATCACCGCCTCCTGGGACACGTGACGCCGCCGGCTTCGCGTCAGTGACAGCACGAGAGCGCCGAGCAGCGTGGCACTGAGGCCGGACACGTACGATTCCCAGGTGTCGGTCTCGTACCCGGCCAGGAATGCCGCCGTCGCACCGAGGGCGGCGATCTGGGCGAGGGCGATGTCCACGAAGACGACCTCGCGCGAGAGGACGTGGACGCCGAGGTACGCGTGGATGCCCGTGAGCACCAGGCACATCAAGAACGGCGCCCACAGGATCGCGAAGAGATCGCGGGCCACGCTACTTGAGGGCCTGGGCGAGGGTCGTCACGTTGAACTCGATCGCCGCGATGTAGTTGTCCGCGCCCTTGACCGCGCCGACCGCCGACGCGAAGACGAACGCCTTCGCTCCCGCCTCGGCCGCGACGCGTTCGGCCAGCTTGAGATCGTTCCAGGGCTCCACGAGGATCACCTTAACGCCTTCGGCCTTTATCAGGCGAATGATCTGGACGAGGTGCTGCGGCGACGGCGGGATCCCGGGTCGGTCCTCGAGCGTGCCGACCTGGACGAGGCCGAAGCGGGTGAGAAAGTAGATGACGTCGGGGTGGTAGGCGATCACCTTGGCGCCACGGACGGGCTCCATGATCTTGTTCCAGCGCGCCATCTCCCGGTCGAGCCTCTCGAGGAAGGCCCGCCTGTTGCTCTCGAGCACCGGGCGGTCGTCGGGCGAGAGGCGAGCGAGCCCGTCCACGATATTCTGCGTGATGATGGGTGCGAGCCCCGGGTCGAGCGAGAAGTGGGGATTGCCGAGCGGGTGGACGTCACCCATCGAGCGATCGACGCGTGTCGAGGGCACTTCCAGCAGGGAAATGCCGCGCGAGATCTCGATCCGCCCGGCCGCGCCGCGGACGATGTTCGGATTGTTCGCGCCGAGGACGGCCACGTCGGCCCACGCGTCGAGTTCGACGCCGTTCTCGATGAGCGCGTCGGCGCGTCGGAGCTTCAGCATCATGCTCGGCCGCACCTCGGCCTCGTGGAAGTTCTGCGTGCCGCGCGTGAGCGCGTCGACCTCGACCAGGTCGCCACCGACGGCCTCGGTGAGCGACTTGAGGTCGGGAATGGTCGCCACCACGCGGAGCTTCTTCGCCGCCTCCGTCCCGGGAGCGAGCAGGGCCAGCGTCATCAGTATCGAGCCGACGACGAGCCTCGGACGTCGCATGATCAAGCCTCCGTGTGTGTCTTAGAACGGGTGAGCGGGGTGCGCCCCGAGAATGAACGTGCCCTGGAAGAGAATCTCGTCGACTCGCTTCGCGCTCCCGTCGTTCGCGTCGGGGGTCTCGCGGTGGGTGCGATCGGTGTTCTTGTACGCGAGGCGGAAGCGGAGGAACTCCGACGGCCAGAACGTAATGTAGGGCTCGACGGATCGCTCCTTCCCAGGGGTCGCCGGGAACTCCGACCAGTCGTACCGGACGCCCGCCGCCCAGCGCCGGAACGGCTGCACCTCGGCGCCCGCGTACCAGCCGAAGCGGTCGCGCTCGCGCTTCCGGATGAGATCCGTGAGGCCGTCGCCGTCGGTGTCCACCTCCACGAGCACCCGACGGAACGAATAGATCGCCTCGCCGGTCACCGTCAGGAGTGGATGGAGCCAGCCCTCGGGGCGGTACTTGTATCGCCCTTCCCAGCCGAGGAGGGTGTCGCGCTGCTTCTCCGTCGTCTCGCCGCTCGCGACCGACATGCCGAGCTGCACCGCGTTCTCGTCGCCGAGCTCGAGGAACGTCCGCAACCGGCCGGTGAAGAGCGGGACCCGGAGCGTGCCATGGCCGAAGGCGGTCTCGTTGTCGCCGTTGAAGACCCCGGCGAGCCCCTCGAGATAGAAGGGGAGGTCGGGCACGATCGTCACCTCGACGCCCTTTTCTTTGAGACCCTCCGCGCCAAGGAAGTTGCGCAGCACGTTCGGTCGGTCGATCCACGGCAGGTCGTGCTCGTGGATGACGTTGGAGTACCCGAAGCGGTTTCGCACCTGCCCGAACTTGGCCTGGGTCCCATACGGCAGCGTGAGAAGCGTGACGCTGGCCTCGGCCAGGCTGACTCCCGTGTCTGCGCCCCGCTGATCCTCGCCCGCCTCGATGCGGACCTCGGCGTAGGCGTAAGGGTCGATCTGGCCGAAGAGCGAGAGCTCGACCTCGCGCGGGAAGAACCGGTTCTCCTGACCGGCGAACGTGCCCCCCTGGGCCTTCTCGACGTTCGACTGCGTGAGGTTGCCCACGAAGTCGCCGGTGACGCCGATGTCGAACAGGAGCTGCCCGGCGCCGCGTTGCGCGTAGAGCGAGAACGGCTGGCGCGGCCGCGCCAGCTCGGCGAGAGACACCCCCGGGGGCGGCGGCGCCATGGCGGGCGGGCCCGTCGGTGAGGGTGCGGGTGGAGGAGTCACGGGGGCTGGCTGAGCCTCGAGCCGCCGGAGGCGTTCGGTCACCGACTCGAGCTGCTTCCTGAGCTGCTCGATCTCCTTCTTGAGCGATTCGGCTTCCTGGGCGGTGGCCGGCGGGGCGAGGAGCCCCACGAAACACACCAGGACGGCGAGAGCACGAGCTCGCATAGCGGTCCTCCGTCTGTGAGTGTGACGGCCGCGTCCGGCCGACCCGGCCGGCGAGCGATCCTGAGCGACGCGAACGGGTGGAGGAGGCTAGCGGAGCGGCGGCGCGCGGGGGTCGGGGAGGCAGAGCGGCGCGCTGACGGCACACGCGCCGGCCAGCGCGAGCGTGAGGACGAGCGCGAGCACGAGCCCGACGACGGGCGTCGCGTCGAGCTGGGACGCGGCGGTCCCGAGCGCCGCCATGAGGCTCAGGTCGTGCTCCTCGTTCCAGAGACCAAACTCGCCGGAGGCGTGGAGGTGCGGGAGACAAGCGCCCGACACGACGAAGGCGGCGAGGCCCAGCATCAGGAGGAGCGCCTTGCGTTTTGTCACGACGAAGAACAATACCTCACTTCATGGCGAACGCAAAATTCCCTCGACCCCGCCGCTACCGCGGGCGGAGCGCCATCCCGTGCGGGGCACGGCCGACAGGGATCGTGCGCACCTGGGCGTGGGACGCGAGGTCGATCACGCTGACGAGATCGGCCCAGCGATTGGTCACGAGCGCGTACCGTCCCGTCGGCTCCATCGTCACGAGGTCGGGGTAGCCCCGCTGCGGAATCGTCGCGACGATCTTGTCGTCGGCCGTCCGCACGACGACGATCTTGTTGGTCTTGCGGAGCGTCGTGTAGAGGTAGCGGCCGTCGAGCGTCAGCGTCGCCTCGTGGACGACGCCCGGCAGCGGGATCTCGCCCCTGACCTTGTGCGTGGCGGTGTCGACCTTGAGGATCGCCTTGTTCTCGCCCGCGGCCGCGTAGAGTGTCTTGCCGTCGGCGGTGAGGGCGAGCCCCATCGCGTCGCCGCCACCGTGGACGAGGCGCGTGACGACCACCCGCGTGGCGACGTCGATCACGGTCACGTCGCCCGCGGTCTCCCCCGAGACGTAGACGAGCTTGCCGTCGCGCGAGAACGCGGTGTGGGCCGGCCAGGTCGAGACCTCGACGCGCCCGTCGATCTTCTCCGCCTTGAGGTCGTAGAAGATCACCTCGTCGTTGCTCGTGTCGCTCGACCAGTCGAGGACGAGCAGGTGGCTCCCGTCGGGCGTGAAGGCGAGGTTGTACGGGTTGCCGCCGATCTTGACGCGCCGGACGAGCTTCCGCGCGTCGGCGTCGATCAGGCCGAGGTCGTGCGTCTTGTCGTAGACGACCCAGGCCGTCGTTCCGTCGGGCTGGAAGACGATCCGGTTCGGCTTGCCGCGGCCGAGCGGAATCGTGCCGACGACGTCGAGCGTGTCGGTGTCGATGACCGAGACCGAGTCGGACTTGGTGTTGGTGATGAAGAGCGTCGCCGCCGCGGCGGGCGTCGCGGCGCCCAGCCCGGCGGCCAGCAGCAGCGCGGCGAGCGGCTTCGACACGCCCGTCCTCCTCACTTGGCGTTCTCGATCGCGGTGATCATCACGTTCGGCGGTACACCCCGTAACGTAAATCGTACCGCGTCTCCCACTCGAATCGAGTCGGTAATTTTTGGGGAGGCGGCGCGGAAGCCCATGGTCATCGCGGGCATGTAGCCCGGGATCTCGCCGTGGGTGAGGACCAGCACGTGGATCTCGGGCAGGACCGCGCGGACCACGCCCTCGACGCTCCACTCCCGCTCGACGCCGGCCGCGGCCGCACGCGTGGCGGCGAGCTCGCGCTCGAGGTGCCTCGCCCTGAGTCCCCAGGAGACGTACCCGCAGCCGACGCCGACGACGAGCGCCAGGTTGATCAAGACGACGGCCTTCCACGCGCGCATCAGTGCACGTGCTCTTCCGGCACCGGCGCCTGCACCTTCTCCTCGTTGAGCTGCTGGATCTCGGCGAGCAGCGCGTTCATCGCGGTGGCCGCGCCGCTCCCGTGGCTGATCGCGCGGATGTAGCCCTGGCGGTCGATCAAGAGCTCGGCGTGGGGCGGGCGGGCGAAGAGGCGGTACGCGGCGACGATCTCGTCGGCGCCCCCGGTCACGACGGGGAAGAAGACGCGCGGCTCGGCGCCCAGACGCGTGATGGCGTCGGGCGCCGCGTCGGTCGGTACCGCGACGACCTCGGCCCCCAGCGTGACGAGGATGTCGTAGCGCTGCGCGAGCTGGGCGAGCCGCGGCCGCGAGCCGGGCAGCGAGTAGAGGACGAGCAGCACGATCCGCCGTCCGCGATACTCCTTGAGCGCGCGCGCCGGCGTCGGGCCGACGGCGAACGTGAAGTCGGGCGCGATGAGCCACGAGCGCTCGGGCTCGACGCTCCCTCCCAGGGTGCGCGCCGCGTACGCGGAGGACAGCGCGCGGAGGAAGTTCACGAGGTCCCACCGCTCCTCCTCGCTCAGGCGGCCGCCGAACGCGGGCATCTCGCCCCGCGGGATGCCGTGGGTGATCCACCAGAAGAGGTCGCCCGCCGTGTGCTGCGCCGTGTGGGGTGCGCGGAGGTCGGCGGGACGCCGGGGGAGACGGGCGCCGCCCGGGCCGTCGCCGGCTCCCGTCGTCCCGTGGCAGACGGTGCAGTTCGTCTGGTAGAGGGTCGCGCCCGTCGCGATCGACGCCGCCTGGTACGGGACGGCTGGCCGCAGGTAGGTCGTCGGGTAGGCGTCGATGGCGAGCGGCGGCAGCGCGAGGCCGGCGCCCGCGGCGAGAAGGACGATTCCCCCGACGAGGAGCGGCAGCCGCCACGCACGGAGGAGGAGCGCGGTGATCATCCCGATCAGGCCGAGCACCGCGACCTGGCTGCCCGTGAGCGCCCGCAGGGCCGCGCTCGACCCGCCCTCGAGCCCGACCAGCGAGAGGCGGAAGGCGAACGGCCACGCGGGCGGCTCGTGGCGCGCGGGCGGCGTGAGGGTCAGCGCGCCGACGACGGAAAGGACCGCGAGGGCGAGGGCGGCCTCCCCGATCACGAAGCGCGCGAGCCGCCGCATCGCCGGACGCCCGACGGTGGGGCCGTCGCCGGAGAGGCGCGGAAGATGGACCGAGCGATTCAGCGACGCGAGCGCCAGGATCGGGAGCAGGAGCGTGATCTTCAACAGCAGGAGGCGACCATATGAAGTCCCGACGAGCCCGGCGACGGTGGCGACATTCGTCACCGCCATCACCGTGCCCGAGAGGGCGAGCGTGATCACCGCGGCGAGCGCGCAGCGGGAGAAGCGGCGCGCCGCGAGGACGGCGTAGGGCCGCGCGTCAGCGCCCCCGTCGCGCCCGGCGGCGCGGAGCAGGAGGGCAAGCGGGAGGAGCCCGCCGGCCCACACACCCGTGGCGAGCAGGTGAACGCCGTCCGCGGCGATCGCGAGCGCCGCGGACGGCTCCACGGCGGCCGCGTGGCCCGAGGCCGCGATCGGAACGAGGGCGGCCGCGCCGAGCAGCACGGGCTCGCCCCGCGCCGCTCGCCAGTCCACGCGTCGCTCCACGTCGAGGCGCAGCGCGAGAAACGTCGCGAGCAGCACGAGGACGCCGTAGCGGACGAGCCAGACGTGACCCGCCTGGGTCTCGAGGAGCACCCGCGCGATCGCGGACGGCTCGAGCGCGGCCGCCGTGCGCCCTTCGAGGAGCGCCGCCTGGAGGGCGACCTGGGCGAGCCCGGACGCGAGGGCCGCGAGTGCGAGGACGCGCGACCAGGCGAGCAGGCGTCCTTCCCACTGAATCGCCGTCGCGCGATCCGAGCGGCCGGCGAGCACGATGACGGTCGCGGCGCCGACGAGGAGGACCGAGCAGGCGAGATGCGTCGAGCGGACGGCGAGCCCGAGTGCCAGCACCGGGCTAGTGTACAAGAAGGCGGAACCGGCGTTGAGCGACGGGCGTTGTTCGGGTAGAGTGCCGATCGACTGATGCTTCGAGCCCGCGCGACGCTGCTCCTCCTCCCGGCCGCCCTCCTCTTCGGGGTGGCCGGTGCGCGGGCGCACGCGGTCCTCGATCGCGCCGAGCCGCGCGTGGGCTCCACGGTGCGGACGGCTCCGGCGGACGTCAAGCTCTGGTTCACGGAGCGGCTCGAGCCCGCATTCAGCCGCGTCCAGGTCGTGAACGAGGCCGGAGAGCGCGTCGACCGCGCCGACGGCGCGGTGGATCCGTCCGACCCGCGACTCCTGCGAACCACGCTCGTCCCGCTCGCGCCCGGCCGGTACCGGGTGCTCTGGCGCGTCGTGTCGGTGGACTCCCACGTCACCGAGGGGGACTTCGCGTTCCGGCTGGCGCCGTGATCCGCGCCGTCTTCTTCGACGCCGGGAACACGCTCGTGCGGATGAACTACGCGGCGATCGCCGTGGAGCTCGCGGCACACGGCGTCCGTGCGACGCCAGACGAGGTCCAGCGCGCGGAGTGGCGCGCGCGCGTTCGCCTCGACGACGAGGTCTTCGCCCCGGCGTCCGGCGCCGCGTCCACCGAGAGCGGGTCGAGCGCCGGGCGCTACGTTCGCCTGATCCTCGAGGCGCTCGGCGTCACCGACGAGGCGGTCGCGGAGGCGATGGCCGAGTGGCGGCGCGCGTACAACGCGCCCGCCGGGCTCTTCACCGTCGCCGACCCGTCGGCCGAGCCCGCGCTCGAGCTCGCGAGGGCCCGGGGGCTCACCGCGGGCGTGATCTCGAACTCCAACGGGACGATCCGCGCGACCCTCCGGGCGCTCGGCTTGCTGCCGTCCCTCGACTTCGTCCTCGACTCCGCCGAGGTGGGCGTGGAGAAGCCCGACCCGAGGATCTTCCGGCTCGCCCTCGAGCGGGCGCGCGTCGCGCCGCGCGAGGCGGTCTATGTCGGCGACCTGTACTCGGTCGACGTGCGCGGCGCGCGCGCGGCCGGCCTCGACGCCGTCCTGCTCGATCCCGCCGGGCTGTGGGGCGCGCGCGACTGTCGGAGCGCGCCGGACGTGCTCGCCGCGGTCCGCCTGATCCTCGACTCGCGCTGACCCGACCGGCGCGGGGTCGGGCTGGGCGGGCACGAGAGGCCCCGGGGGATAGCGAGACCCGTTCCCGCCGTGCGCATGGCCCGGTCGCGGCTCCCCGGCGGCGCCTGTCGGAGACAACGGCCGTCGCTCGAAGTTCGAGCGCCGGCTTCGCCGGCGCAACCGATCCACGGGGGGAGGCTTCGGAAGGGGGGCGAAGCCCCCCGCCGAGGGAGCTCAGTCTGGTAGCGTGACGAACGGGTACTTGCGGAGCGCGCCGTAGATCACGCGTTTCATCGCCTCGATCTCCGCGTCCGTGCGCGCCTCGAAGCGCAGCGTGAGGTAGGGGTTCGTGTTCGACGCGCGCACGAGGCCCCAGGCCCCGCCGGGGAAGAGGACACGCGCCCCGTCGGTGTCGATCGTCTCGTAGCGCGTCTTGAGCTCGCGCGTCAGCTCCTCGATCACGCGGAACTTCTCGCCGTCCGGGCACGGCGCCTTGAGCTCGGGCGTGGCGTGGAGGTGCGGCACCGAGTCGAAGAGTCGTGAGATCGGCTCGGGCGAGCGGGCCGCGGTCTCGATGATCTTGCAGGAGGCGAGGATGCCGTCGTCCACGCCGTAGTAGTTCTCGGCGAAGAACATGTGGCCACTGACCTCGCCGCCGAGGAGGATCCCCTCCTCGCGCATCTTGCGCTTGAGGTGCGAGTGCCCCGTCTTCCACATCACGGGCACGCCACCGTGCGCCCGGATGTCGTCGATCAGCGACTGCGAGGACTTCACGTCGAAGACGACCTTGGCGCCCGGGTGACGCTTCAAGAAGTCGCGGGCGAGCAGGACCAGGATGAGATCGGCCTCGTGACGGCGGCCGCGCTCGTCCACGACGCCCACGCGATCGGCGTCGCCGTCGTAGGCGATGCCGAGATCGGCGCCGACCTCGACGACTCTGGCCTGGAGGTCCACGACGTTCGCCGGGTCCTCCGGGTCGGGGAGGTGATGGGGAAAGCGGCCGTCCGACTCGCAGTGGAGCTCGACGACCCCACACCCGATGCGGCGCAGGAGCTCCGGCGCGTAGAGCCCGGCGACGCCGTTGCCCGCGTCGACGACGACCGTGAGACGACGCCCGAGGCGGATCATCCCGCCGACCGTGGCGAAGTAGTCGTCGCGGGGGCTCCGCGCGTCGAGGGTCCCGTGGCCCTGCTCGAAGTCGCCGCGCTCGGCGAGCGTACGGAGGAGCTGGATCTCCTCCTCCGTGAGCGGCGCCGCGCCCCGGTGAACCATCTTCACGCCGTTGTACGCGATCGGGTTGTGGCTCCCCGTGATGTTGGCGCCGCCGTCGAGCTTCCAGTGGGCGGCGGCGAAGTAGAGGATCGGCGTCGGCACGACACCGACGTCCACCACGTCGACGCCGGCGGCGCGGACGCCCTCGACGAACCCCGCCTTCAGCGCCTCCGACGACGCGCGGTTATCCTGCCCGACGGCAACCCGGCGCCCGGCCCTTCTCCGAATCAGCGTGCCGTACGCGCGGCCGACCTGACGGAACACGTCGGGGTTGATGTCCCGACCGACGACGCCGCGCACGTCGTAGGCGCGGAACACGTGCGGGTTGAGCATTGTGCGACCCTCTTCGCTACGTTATTGTGACGGCGCGCGGACCGCCGGCGCAGTCGGAGGGTACCATAGATGGATGAGCGGACCCTGAGGGAACGGACGAAGCAGACGGCGCGGATGCTCTTCCACACGCTCACGAGCGGCACCGGCTTCGAGCTGTGGAAGAAGTTCGACAGGGGCCTGGCGCGCGAGCTGTCGATGTTCTTCACGGGCGTCCTCTACAGCCGCGAGGTCCTGTCGCAGAAGCAGCGCGAGCTGTGCGCCGTGGCCGCGCTCACGGCGCTCCACCGGCCCAACGAGGTGCGCGCCCACATCCACGCGGCGCTCAACGTGGGCGCGACGCGCCAGGAGGTCGCGGAGGTGATCTTCCAGATGGTCACCTACGGTGGGATGCCCGTCGTCGTGGACGCGCTCGAGGTCTACGCGAGGGTGCTGGCCGAGCGCGGTGAGCCCTTCCCCGCCGAGGAGCAGCCGACGTGAGTGAGCGCGCCCTGGACGCGGCCGTGGACGCGGCGCGCGCCGCGGGGCACATCGCGCTCAAGCACTTCCACCGCGGCGTCGAGGTGGCGCTCAAGCCCGACGACACGCCGGTCACCCGGGCCGACCGCGAGGCCGAGCGAGCGATCGTCGAGATCCTCGGCCGCGCCTTCCCGGCGTACGGCGTCCTCGGCGAGGAGTTCGGCGGGCACGGGACGAGCGAGGTGCGCTGGATCATCGACCCGATCGACGGGACGAAGAACTTCGTCCGGGGCATTCCCGTCTGGGCGACGCTGATCGCGCTGGAGGAGCGCGGCGAGGTCACGGTGGGCGTGATCCACAACCCGGTGACGGCCGAGCTCTACACCGCCCGTCGGGGCGCGGGGGCCTGCCTCAACGGCGCGCGCATCCGGGTCTCGGACGTGGGTGAGCTCCACCAGAGCTCCTTCGTGCACGCGGGGCTGGGTGTCGTCCGCAAGAGCGGCTACTGGGACGGCTTCGTGCGGCTCATCGACGCGACGGACCGCCAGCGGGGCTTCGGTGACTACCTGGGCTACGGGCTCGTCGCTGAGGGCAAGGCCGAGATCTATGCGGAGCTCGACCTCAAGCCCTGGGACCTCGCAGCCCCGAAGATCGTCGTCGAGGAGGCGGGCGGACGGTTCACCGACCTCGAGGGGCGGGCCACGATCTACTCGGGTACCGCGCTCGCGACGAACGGGCGGCTCCACGACGCCGCCCTGGCGCTCCTCTCCCCCTGACGCTCGCCGTCCATCCGGGAGCGCTCGGCGACGTTCTGCTCGCCGTCCCGGCGCTCCGATTCTTGAAGCACAGGGACCCACTCGAGCCCCTGCTGCTTGCCGCCCAGCCCCGGATCGGCGAGCTTCTCGCGGCGCTCGGCGTCGTGGACCGGGCGATCGCGTTCGACGCGCTTGGCCTCGACCGCCTGTTCGGGCCCGAGCCGCGCGAGCCCGCGCCCTTGCTGCGTGACGCGACGCGTGTGGTGTCGTGGTTCGGCGCGCGCGACCCCGACTTCGTCCGTCGTCTCACCGCGCTCGTCCCCGACACAGTCGTGGTCCGGTCGGTCGGCGAGTCGCGTCCGGTGTGGGAGCACCTGCTCGCGAGCGCGGGAGCGCCGATGGAGGACGCGGCCCGCTGGCGCGAGCCCGTCGTGCCCGCGGCGACGCTGGTCGACGAGGGCCGGCGCGCGCTCCGGGACGTGGGGTGGGACGGCCGAACGCCGCTCGTCGTGGTCCACCCGGGAGCCGGGGGCGTCCTGAAGCGCTGGCCCGCGGGGGGATTCGCGGCCGTCCTCGAGCGGCTCCGCTCGGAGCGCGCGCTCGTGCTCGCGATTCACCAGGGGCCGGCCGACGCCGACGCCGTCGCGGCGCTTCGCGCGCGGCTCACGGGCCCGGCCATCGGACTCGACGAGCCGTCGCTGCCGCGCCTCGCGGGGATCCTGGGGGGGGCGACCGCCTACCTCGGCAACGACTCGGGCGTGAGCCACCTGGCGGCGGCGCTCGGCACGCCCGCCGTGGTGCTCTTCGTCCGGGATGCGCTCGCGTGGCAGTCGTGGGAGCCGCGCGCTCAGCCGGTGGTCGTGTCAACCGCCTCGCTCGAGCGCGTAGAGGTCGACCGCGTGCTCGCGGCCGCGCGCCGGGCAGTCGGCTAGACGCGGCTCAAAAGAAATCGACGGCGACGGGCCCGCTCGGTGGAGCCTCGGGAGCCACCTGCTCCGCGTCCTCTGGCTCGCACGGGTCGATCACGTTCGCGTCCAGATCGGGCTGCTCTCGTATGGCCAGGTCGTACCAGAGGTCCATCGTCACGTATCACCTCCAGGGCGCCTGCGGCCCTCTGCGGTCGCTTACGTCTGATGAACCTTGTAAGGCACGCGCCGTGCCAAGGGAGAGTTACCGGAAATTAGAGATTTACCCGACAGTCGCGCGGTGTGCCGGGGAAGTTCGCCCGTTCCTCGCGGGCACACTGCCCTATCAGCGTCGGGCCGGACGCGGCATCTCAGCGCTCGGGCTTCGTCCAGATGCCCCGGTCGTGCATGAGCTTGATCTGCCGCTTGATGACCTTGTCGCGGTACTCGGCGTGCTTCATCGGCGCGCGCTTCAGGTAGAGGTTCTTCGGGTAGATGGGCTGTTCGTAGAGCAGCTGGTAGAGCTCGGTCCGGACGTCCTTGAGCCAGTTGTCCCACTGGGCGCGCGCGCGATGGTCGCGCAGCGCCTCGATGTCGATGACGCCCGCGACGTACGTCGAGCCCGCGCCGTACTCCTGCTTGCCGACGATGCGCCCCTTGTAGTCGATGACGTACGAGCGGCCGCCGAAGGTGTCGATGGGCGTCGTCTCCTCGGGGAAGAGGTAGTAGGTGCCCATGTTGGGGGCGACGATGTACAGGTTGTTGTCGAGTGCGCGCGCCCGGCTCTGGATCTCGAACATCTCGTTCCCCGTCGCGGGGTGCGGGTAGGAGGCGCGATAGACCACCTCCGCGCCGTTCAGCGCGAGCGCCCGCGCGTTCTCGGGGTAGGAGCCCTCGTTCGCCATCATGATGCCGAGCCGGCCGATCTCCGTGTCCACCACGGGCCAGAAGGCGTCCAGGGTGCGGCCGTACTTCGCGATCCACCAGTCGTAGACGTCGTGGGGGCAGACCGAGTGCTCGACGGGGAAGAGGGGCGAGACTTTGTAGTGCTTGAGGATGACCCGGCCGCGCGGGTTGATGACGAACCCGACGTTGAAGAACCGGTCTTTCAGGTCGGGGTGCCTGGCCTTCGCCTGCGCCATGACGAACGCGTCGTACTCCTTCGCGATCTTGCCGAGCGCCTCGGTCTCGTCGCCCGGGATGTCGATCGCGCACTCGCGCGCGAAGGTGGCGTGGTCGAGGTCGAGCACCTCGTCGTTGAACGCCTGCAGCGCGCCCTCGGGGAAGGCGATGAGGCGCACGGGCAGGTCGAGGCTCGACAGCCAGGAGGCGGCCTTCACGAGGTGCGAGAGATGGTCGAGGTTGATCTTGATGTCCTTGCGCTTGCGGATTCCGCGGACGGTGGGGACCAGACCGACGGCGGTATAGGGCTTGATCATGGGCGGGCGTCCTCCGTCGAGGGTTATCCGGCCGCGAGCCGGAGCCCGGCAGACTCGAAGCGGCGAAAATCGATCGTGTTCACGGTGGCGAGCGTGGCGCCGGTCCGGATCGCCACTGCGGCGATCATGCAGTCACCGAGGGAGCCCCGACGTCGACCCCCGAGGTTGAACAGCCGCGCCGACAGCGGCCCGTCGTCGCCGAGGAACGGCAACGGCTCTCCGACAATCCTGATGGCGAGCTCGACGTCCCCGGCATGGGCCGGCCCACAGAGGAACTCGGCCCAGCTCACGGCGCTGATCCCGACGGGCTCCCCAGTGGCCAACCATGACCGGAGACGCCGGTCCTCCGGAGATCCCCGAGACAAGCCACGGATCAGGAAGTCCGTGTCGAGGTGGATCATCCAGGCCGCGGCCCGCGGCGCGTCGACCACGCCCGGCGCTCCTGGCGCGTCGCGCGCGCCCAGGCGCGTGCCTTCGCCGGTGTAAGACGCAGAGATTTCTGGAGTTGATCGAGCGCGGCCAGCGCCTCGCGCTGGGGCGTCCTCTGGCCCGACGCGACACGCACGGCGCGGCGCAGCGCCTCGGACTTGGAGACATTCCACCGGCGTGCGAGTCCTTCGAGGGCCCGGACAGTCGCCACGTCGAGCGCGTAGGTCGACTTGATGGTCGTTATGGCCATACGAGGAGGATGGTATGGCCCTACCGAGCCGCTGTCAAGCGGGGGCCGCGGCAAGAACGGGAGACACGTGCGTCAGCCGGTGGGCGCCTCGGGCTGCTGGCGATGAGGCGCACGGGCAGATCGAGGCTCGACAGCCTGGAGGCGGCCTTCAACCGCTCTCCAGGCGTCCGAGGTCGTCGATCACTCGCACCGCCAGCAGGCCGCCGCGGTTCCGGACCGTCAGCTCGTGGCGCGGAAACGCCGAGACGTCGAGGGCCGCGCGGGACGCGACCTGCTCGGAGAGGACGAGCGCGCAGCCATACTCCTTCGTGAGCTGCTCGAGGCGGCTCGCGACGTGGACCGTGTCGCCCACCGCCGTGAGATAGACGCCCTCGCCGTAGCCCATGCGTCCGACGATCGCCGGGCCCGCGTGGATGCCGATCCCGATGCGGAGCGGTACCTGAAGGTCCTCGCCGAGCTCGCGGTTGAGCGCCGCGAGGTGCCGGACGATCGCGCGGGCGGCGGCCACGGCCTGGCGGCAGCCGAGCTCGACCCCGGTCTCGACGCCGAAGAGCGCCATGACGCCGTCGCCCGTGAACTGGTTCGGGATGCCCCCGGCCTCGTGGATGGCGCCACCGACGGCCTCGAAGTATCGGTTGAGGATGAACACGACGTCGTAGGGTAGCTTGTGCTCCGCGACGCGCGTAAAGCCGCGCAGGTCGGCGAAGAGGACCGCGACCTCCTGCTCGCGACCCTGCCGCACGTCCGGGCCGAAGGCGTCGGCGGCGGCGATCGACGGCGCCAGTAGCGGGAGGACGGCGACGTCGCGGACCGGGCGGACCTGGCAGGCCAGCCGCACGTCGGGAGCGGCGCCGACGCGCGCGAGCACCCGCTGCTCGGTTAGGCTCGCGAGCGGCAGGTCCGCGAGGCCGTGGACCACGCGAACGCGGCAGGTAGAGCAGCGGCCACGGCCACCGCAGACCGAGGCGTGGGGGATGCCGGCGAGGCGACTCGCCTCGAGCACGCTCACGCCGACCGGCACGGTCACGACGCGGTCGGCGGGGTAGAGGATGCGAACCGAGCGTCGGCGCTGCCAGAGGGTGCGGACACCCCGCGCCGCGAGCACGGCCCCGAGCGCGACGAGGTAGGCGTCGAGGAAGGCGTTCCGCACGCGGCCGAGCGCCGCGGTCTCGGCGGCACCGGGCGGGTGGGTCGCGCGCATCAGCGCGTCGGTCCAGCCCGGTGTGCCTGCGAGGACGCTCACCTCGCGGCCGCCGGCGACGAAGCCCGCCAGGGCGAGCGTCGGCAGCAGCAGGGCGATGGTGAAGAGGCAGCCCACCGCGCGCGGGTACCACGGCCGGAAGCGAAGCCAGTAGTGCACGCCGATGCAGGCGTGCGTCCACGCGACCGCGAGCGCCACCGCCTGCCAGGCCCCGCGCTCGGGCGCCTGCACCCAGAAGTGGAAGAGCACGCGCGCGTAGCGGTCGTCGGAGCCGGCCTGCCACCACGCGATTCGCGTCCCGACGACGTGGGAAGCGAGCAACGCCGGCAGCACGAGGCCGAGGGTGTACTGCGCGGCTTCCCATGCGGGCATGCGGAGCGTCCGACGCTGGTAGAGGAGCCAGAGCGCGAGCCCGCCGTGGACGACGATCGCCCCGTAGAGCGCGAGGGTTCCGAGCTGGCTGCGCCAGATCGCCAGGAACCAGCGGCGCCCGGTCTCCATGGCGTCGAGCGAGACCAACCCGAGGGCGTGGTTGCTGAAGTGCAGGATGAGATAGGTGAGCAGCACGAACGCCGCCCCCAGCCGCACGCGACGGACCCGAATGGCGCCCATCAGCCGAGCGTCGCCCCTCCCTGCTGGCGTAGGACCTCCTCCATGATCATCGTGTTGAGGTCGTCGACGAGCCTGCCGCGCTCCACGCGCCCGTCGTTCCGAATCAGCTCGCGCACCCGCGACGGACGCGCCGACATCATGACGAGCGTCGTCCCGAGCGCGACCGCTTCCTCGATCGCGTGGGTCACGAAGAGGATCGTCCGTCCCGTCTCCTTCCAGATCCGCCGTACCTCGGCCTGCATGATCCGGCGGTTCTGGGCGTCGAGGGCGCCGAAGGGCTCGTCCATCAGGAGGACGTCCGGCTCGATCGCGAGCGCGCGCGCGATCGCGGCGCGCTGGCGCATGCCCCCCGACACGCGGCCCGGGTAGTACGCTTCGAAGCCGACGAGACCGACGAGCGCCAAGTAGCGGCGCGCCGCCGCGCGCCGCGCCGCGGAGGCGAGGCCGAGCGGCCTCAAGACGAGCGCGACGTTCGCCTCGAGCGTCATCCACGGGAGCAGCCGGTCTTCCTGGAAGACGACGCCGACTTTCCGGTCGTGAGCGTCCCCCGCGACGACCGGCGTGCCGTCCAGGAGCACCGCGCCGCGCGTCGCGGGCTCGAGGCCGCCGATGATCCTCAGCAGGGTCGTCTTGCCGCAGCCGTTCGGGCCGAGGACGCACACGAACTCCCCGGCCTCGACGCGGAACGTGACGGTGTCGAGGACCGGGATGAGGTAGTCCTTCCCGACCCCGGTCACGTCCAGCTTCATTGGAGCGGGGCCCGCGAGGCCGGGCCCACTCGCTGGGTGGCCTGAGAGAGGTGCGCCCCGGCGCCGTTCCGCATGTCGCTTCTCATTCCACCGGCGTCCATGCCTTTACTTCCAGCGCGCCAGGCGGCGGGAGATCGAGCCGAAGACGAGCGAGTCGGTCGCCATCATCACGAGGATCATCACGAGCGCCCACACGAAGACCATCTGCGTCGCGAGGATCTCGCGGCTGTAGTTCATGATGTAGCCGATCCCCGAGGTGACGCCGAAGATCTCCGCCACGACCGAGACCTTGAGGGCCAAGCCGAAGCCGACCTTCATCCCCGCCACGAGGTAGGGAAGCGTCGAGGGAATCACGATCGCCCGGAACTTCTCACCGCCCGAGAGGCGATAAACGTCGCCCATCTCGAGGAGCCGCCGGTCCACGTCCGCGACGCCCTCGACGAGGTTGGACGCGACGACGGGGAGCGTGATCATGAACGTCGTGAAGATCGGCGCCCAGTTGGAGAGACCGAACCAGATGATCGAGATCACGATCCACACGAAGACCGACGTGGCGTTCAGGATGGCGAGGGCGTCGTGGACCAGCCCGCGAGCCAGGCGCGAGACGAACGCGGCGAGCCCCATGACGATCGCCGCCGCCACGGCGCCGCCGAAGCCCACGAGGATGCGGGCGAGCGAGGCACCGGTGTGCCTCCAGACCTCGCCCGAGCCGACGATCTCCGCGAAGCCGAGGACCACCGAGAGGGGCGACGGGAGGACGTAGGCGCCGTAGCGCCAGGAGAGGAGCGACCAGACGGCGACGATCAGCGCCGTCGCGCCGGCCGTGGGCAGGTGCAGTCTCGTGCTCCACTCGCGCTGGCTCATGGCCGCGTTCGCGCGCGGGCTTGCCCGCGCGCCGTCCCGAGGGGGAGGCTTCGGAAGAGGGCCGAGCCTCCCTCCGAGGCTACGCCCGGTGGAAGAACTCGCGGCGGATCCGGTCCGGGGTGTCCCAGATGTCCGACTTGAGGAAGCCGAACTCCTTGTTGATCTTGAGCTGGGCGATGAGCGTGTCCACCTGCTCGTCGGGCAGGCCGTAGAGCATCCTCACGGTCTCCCGGTGGGCGACCTGGACCACGTCCGCCGGTAGCTTCGTGACCTCCTGGACGATCTCCATCGCGCGCGCGGGCTTGTTGTACCAGACCTCCACCGCGTCCTTCTGGGCGTCGTTGAGGTCCCGCGCGATCGTCGGGTGCTTCTGGAGGAACTCGCCGTGCACGAGGTAGCAGACGTGCACCGGGAACCCCGTCGGGCGGCCGGTGGCCTTGCGCCAGAGGTCGATCTGCTTGGCGAGGTACACGCCCTCCCCGCGGAAGACGACCGCGTCCGTGATGGGTTGCCACGCGATGATCGCGTCCACGTCCTTCTTTCCCAACAACGTCACCATGTCCGGCGGCGCGGTCGCCGTGACGATCTGCGTGTCCTTCTGGAGGTCGAGCCCATACCCCTTCAGCGTCAGCGCCCTGATATCGAAGAACGTCGACGTTCCGACGACCGCGGCGATCTTCCTCCCCCTGAGGTCCTCGACCCTGGCGAGGCCGGCGTCCTTGCGCGCGACGATGGCGCCGAGCACGGCCGTCGCGACGCCCGTCACCTTGAGCGGCACGCCGTCCTCGAACGCCTTGGCGGCGAGCGCAAAGGACATGTCGATCGCGTCGACGTTCTTCGAGGCGAGCTGATTCAGCAACGGCCCGGGCGCGCCCGGCACGATCGAGTACTCGGCCTGCCAGCCGCGCTTGCCGAGCAGATCTTCCTTATGGATAATCTCGGTCGCCGCCCAGCCGAGCTGGAGATAGGCGAGGCGGATGGGGCCCTTGCCCTGCGCGGAGAGGGGCGCGGGACCGAGCGCGGCCGCGGCCGCCGCGGCCGCGCCCGTCCGCAGAAAGGCGCGACGTCCCACAGCCATGCGCGGCTCTCCCTACGCCTTCACCTTCGGCAGGTGCTTGAGCGCCTCCTGGACCTTCTCGGCGGGGTACTCGTAGTCCTGGAGCTTGCCCGCGAGAAACGCCTCGTAGGCCGAGAGGTCGAGATGACCGTGGCCGCACAGGTTGAAGACGATCGTCTTCCGCTTGCCCTCGCTCTTGCACCGGAGCGCCTCGTCGATGGCCCCGCGCACGGCGTGGGCCGCCTCGGGTGCGGGCAGGATGCCCTCCGCCCGCGCGAACTGCACGGCGGCGTGGAAGGTGGCGACCTGTGGCACGGCGATCGCCTCGATGACCTTCTCGTCGTAGAGCTTGCAGATCAAGGGCGCCATGCCGTGGTAGCGGAGACCGCCCGCGTGGAGCGACGGCGGAATGAAGGTGTGGCCGAGCGTGTACATCTTGACGAGCGGCGTGAGGCCGACCGTGTCGCCGAAGTCGTAGACGTACTTGCCCTTCGTGAGGCTCGGACAGGCGCTCGGCTCGACGGCGACGACGCGGAGCTTCTTCCTCTTGCCGGCGAGCTTGTCGGCGAGGAACGGGAAGGAGAAGCCCGCGAAGTTCGAGCCGCCGCCGATGCAGCCGACGAGGATGTCGGCCTCCGCGTCCGCTTTCTCGAGCTGCTTCTTCACCTCGAGGCCGACGACGGTCTGATGCATGAGGACGTGGTTGAGCACGCTCCCGAGCGAGTACTTCGTGTCCTCGCGCGCCGCCGCGTCCTCGACCGCCTCGCTGATCGCGATCCCGAGGCTGCCGGGCGAGTTCGGGTCCTGCTCGAGCACCTTCTTGCCCGACTGCGTGTCGGAGCTCGGGCTCGCGACGACCTGCGCGCCGTACGTCTCCATCAGCACGCGCCGGTACGGCTTCTGCTGGTAGGAGACCTTGACCATGTACACCTTGCACTGCAGGCCGAAGAAGCTGCACGCGATGGCGAGCGCCGAGCCCCACTGGCCGGCGCCCGTCTCCGTCGTGAGCCGCGCGACCTTCTCCTTCTTGTTGTAGTACGCCTGGGCGACGGCCGTGTTCGGCTTGTGGCTGCCCGCCGGGCTCACGCCCTCGTACTTGTAGTAGATGCGCGCGGGCGTATCGAGCGCCTTCTCGAGGCGTCGGGCGCGGTAGAGGGGCGTCGGTCGCCACAGCCGATAGATCTCCCGGATCTCCTCGGGGATCGCGATCCACCGCTCCTGGCTCACCTCCTGCTTGATGAGCTCCATCGGAAAGAGCGGCGCCAAATCTTGAGGTCCGATCGGCTGGCCGGTGCCGGGATGAAGCGGCGGGGGCAGCGGGGTCTTGAAGTCGGCCTGGATGTTGTACCACTTCGTCGGGATGTCCTTCTCGTCGAGGAGAAACTTGGTGTTGTCGCCGGCCTTAGTCGCCATGCGCTGCCTCCTTCGGATCTTGTGGCGGCGGGACCCCGTGAAAAGTGCGCTAACGATACGCAAGGGGGACCGCCCCTGTCAATACAGGCGTCTGCTAGACTCCTGTCGCAGGAGGGGATGCCATGGCCAGGACGCTGCGCCTGCCGCGCGCCGACGGGACCCTGACCGCGTACCGCCTGACCGGGGCGACGCCGGTGGCGCCGCCCGCGGGACCGATCAGGAGCCGCATCGCCTACGCCGCGGTGCACGTCGTCGCTGACCCGCTGGCCGCCATCAATCCCACGCTCGAGGCCGCCCTCGACTGGGACGCGACACTCGCGTACCGACGCTACATCTGGTCGCTCGGCCTCGCCGTCGCCGAGGCGATGGACACCTCGCAGCGCGGGATGGGGTTCGACTGGTCCACCGCCAAGGAGCTGATCCGGCGCGCCGTGGCGGAGGCGCGGGGGATTCCAGGCGCCGTGATCGCGAGCGGAGCCGGGACGGACCACCTCGAGCCCGGGCAGCGCGTGGCGCTCGCGGACGTCGAGGCGGCGTACGAGGAGCAGTGCGCGTTCATCGAGTCGGTCGGCGGCCGGATCATCCTCATGGCGAGCCGCGCGCTCGCGGCGTGCGCCAAGGGCGGAGACGACTACGCGAAGGTCTACGGGAAGCTTCTGGAACAGGTGAGCGAGCCCGTGATCATCCACTGGCTCGGCGAGATGTTCGATCCGGCGCTGGCCGGCTACTGGGGCTCGCCGGACCTGGACCGCGCGACCGAGACGCTGGTCGCCATCGTGGGCGAGCACGCGCCGAAGATCGACGGCGTCAAGATCTCGCTCCTCGACCAGGCGCGCGAGATCGCGATGCGGCGGCGCTTTCCGCGGGGCGTCCGGATGTACACCGGCGACGACTTCGACTACCCGACGACGATCCGCGGCGACGGCGAGCGCTGGAGCGACGCGCTCCTCGGGATCTTCGATGTGATCGCCCCGGCCGCGTCCGCCGCGCTTCACGCCCTGGACGGCGGGGACCTCGCCCGTTACGGCGCGATCCTGGCGCCGACCCTTCCGCTTTCGCGCCACGTCTTCGGCGCGCCCACGCGCTTCTACAAGACCGGCGTCGTGTTCGCCGCGTACCTCAACGGCCACCAGTCAGGCTTCAAGATGGTGGGCGGGATGGAGAGCGCGCGCTCGGTCGTCCACCTCGCCGAGCAGTTCGTCCTGATGGACGCGGCGGGACTCCTGCGAGACCCCGACCTCGCTGCCGATCGGATGCGTCGCGTCCTGGCCGTCTCCGGTGTCGACTAGGAGCGCGTCGAAACTAACCAACGTCGGACGCTCCGTGCGGCTTCGGGAGTTCGAGCGCGGGCTTGGCCCGCGCAATCGATGCTTGGGTCTTTAACCGCCACAGGTGATCGGTGGGGGGCGTCGGGGGGAGCGGCGCCGCTCCCCCCGACTCTGAAATAGTCCGGCTGGCATTTGAGATCACCCTGTGGCACCGACGCCGGCCAGAAGCTGATCAATCCGCCCGTCTGACGGCTCCACAGCGCCGTCGCAAGCTCAACGATTCGAGTGGCTTGCGGGACGCTGGGCCAGGTTTGCGCCTCTGGTTCGACTCTTGCACCTTTCCGCGCTGGGGCGAACCCTGTGAAAATCCTCGTCATTGACGACTCGGCCACGATGCGGCGGATCATCAAGAGCCATCTGGCGACGATGGGATTCGAGGCCATCGTCGAGGCGCGCGACGGCGAGTCGGCGCTCGCCAAGCTCGCCAGCGAGGCCATCGATCTCGTCATTACAGATTGGGCGATGCCCACCATGAGCGGGCCGGACCTCGTGCGGGCGATCCGATCGAGCCCGACCCACGGCAAGCTCCCCGTGCTCATGATCACGGGCATCGCCCAAAAGGAAGATATCGTCCAGGCGATCGAGGCGGGGGTCAACGGGTACATCGTCAAGCCGTTCGCGCCCCAGACGCTCAAGGAGAAGATCCAAGAGCTCATGGGGGACGTGGCGACGAAGCCGTGACGACCGCGCCGGAAGCCACCGCCGTCAAGCGCGTGCAGGACGCGATCGAGGCCGCCGAAGAGCTGATCGCAGCGGCCGGCCGGAACAGCGCCCCGTTCGCGGCGCCCCTCGGGGAGCTGCTCGAGGTCATCAAGGTCGTCGTGCGGGCCACCGTCGCCTGCGTGCGGCCCGCCGCCAGCCACGCGCTGCCGTCGGTCGCCACGACGCTGACGGCGCTCGTGCAGGCGACGGAAACCGCGGCCCAGAAGGTGCTCGACGAGACGGACGCGCTGCACGCGACGCAGCACACGCTCCGCCAGGCCCTGGCACAGCTCGACTCGGCCACGCCCGGCTCCGGCCCGGCCGCGCGCGCCTGGCGCGAGGCGACGGAGTCGTGCGAGGCCCTGTCCGGGCACGTCGGCGCGATCGTGTCCGCGATGGAGTTCCAGGATCTGACGGCGCAGCACCTCACCGCCACGATCCACGCGGTCCAGGGGGCGCGCGAACAGCTGGAGCGGCTGCTGCGATTCATCGGCCTGCCCGCCGACGCCGAGGCGGCGCCCGTCAGGACCGCCGCGAAGGTCGGCGCCCCGTCGGTGCTCGCCCCGTGGCGACAGAAACTCGCCGACCGAATCGTGCAGGAGCACCAGGGTCAGCCCGACCCCTCCCTGGGCCTGTGAAGTCGACCGTCTTCGTCGTCGAGGACTCGCGGACGATGCGGGCCCTCGTCCGGAACGTGCTCGAGGGTGACGGCTATGAGGTCCGTGAGAGCGCCGATGGCCGCGCGGCGCTCGACCTCCTCCACTCGATGTCGCCGGACCTGGTGATCACCGACATCAATATGCCCGAGATGGACGGGATCACCCTGGTGCGCGAGCTCCGCAAGCTCCCGGCGCTCCACCGCACGCCGGTGCTGATTCTGACGACCGAGTCTGACGACACGGTGAAGGCCAGCGCGCGGGCCGCCGGCGCGACGGGCTGGATCGGCAAGCCCTTTCATCCGGACCAGCTGAGCCAGATCGTCGCCCGCGTCCTCGGGAGGGAACGGCCGGGATGAGCCAGGACACGACCCTCCGCATGTTCTTCGAGGAGGCGACGGATCTCGTGGGCGACTCGGAGGCGGCGCTCCTGCGCCTCGAGGCGGCGTCGGGCGAGCCGGATCCGGGCCTCGTCAATCGCATCTTCCGGAACGTCCATACGCTCAAGGGAACGAGCGCCATGCTGGGGCTCGACCGCCTCGCCGCGTTCGCCCACTCCCTCGAGGACGTCTTGGTGCGGATGCGGAAGGGCGCGCAAGCGATCACGCCGGGCCTCGTCGATACGCTGCTCGCGTCCGTCGACGTTCTTCGTCGGCTCCTCGAGCGGGCGCGGGAGGGGAGCGGCGGCGAGCCCGAAAACCTGGAATCCGTGCTGGCGACGTTGCGCGCGCTCTCCGTCGGTCCCGCGGCGCGCGGGGGCGGGGATGGTGCCGGGACGATCCTGGCGGGCGGTGGCGCCGGGCTCTTCGGCCGGGCGTCGGACGCCGGCGGTCACGACCCCGACCATGCGGTCGAAGCGGCGACGGTTCGCGTGCCGATCGAGAAAGTCGACAGCCTGGTCAACCTGGTCGGCGAGCTCGTCATCACCCAGTCCATGATCGCCCGGCTCGTGGCGCACCTCGGGCCGGACCGCGCCAGAGAACTCGAGGAAGCCGTCGCACAGATGGATCGCCACGCCCGGGAGCTGCAGGAGCGCGTGATGGCCGTGCGCATGCTGCCGATCCGGACGGTGTTCGGCCGGTTCCCGCGCCTCGTCCGCGATCTCGCGCACGCCCAGGGCAAGCAGGTGGTGCTCGAAGCCTCGGGGGAAGACACGGAGCTGGACAAGAGCGTGATCGAGCAGATCACCGATCCGCTGACCCACCTGCTCCGCAACGCGATCGATCACGGCATCGAGCCGCCCGAGGCGCGTCGCGCCGCGGGCAAGCCCGGCGTCGGGCATCTGCGCCTCCGGGCCTACCAGGAGGGCGGCAACATCCATCTGGAGGTCGCCGACGACGGTCACGGGCTCGACCGCGACCGGATCGCGCGGAAGGCCGAAGAGCTCGGGTTGCTGACCGCGGACGCTCGGCCGTCCGACGACGAGATCTTCGGGTTGATCTGGGAGCCCGGGTTCTCGACCGCCGACACGGTGAGTCAGGTCTCGGGCCGCGGGGTCGGGCTCGACGTCGTGCGCCGCAACGTCGAGACGCTCGGCGGCTCCATCACGGTCCACACGGAGCGCGGTCGCGGCACCACCTTCGATGTCCGACTGCCCCTCACGCTGGTCATCCTCGACGGCCAGTCGCTCCGCGTGGGGTCGCACACCTACATCCTGCCCCTCGCCGCGATCGTCGAGTCGCTGCGGCCACGGCCCGGGCAGGTGTCTCGCGTCTTCACCGACGCGGAGGTCGTGGTGGTCCGCGGAGAGGCGGTGCCCATGATCCGGCTGCACCGCGTGTTCGACATCGCGCCCGCGACCGAGGATCCCTCGCAGGGGATCGTGGTCATCGTCGAGCACGGGGGACGCGATGTCGCGCTGCTCGTCGACGAGCTCGGCGGCCAGCAGCAGGTCGTGATCAAGAGCCTCGAAGCCAACTTTCAGAAGGTCACCGGCGTCGCGGGAGCCACGATTCTGAGTGACGGGGGCGTCGCGCTGATCCTGGACGTGCCGGGGCTGGTCGCGTTGAGCCGCGCCCGGCCGCGCGGGGAGCCGCGGATCGTCTCGTCCCACCCCGTGGTGTCCGTGGCGAGCTCGGCGGGCCATTCGCAGTCTGACGGAGGAGGACGACGATGAGAGTCGATCGGCGTACCGGCTTGTTCACAGCCGTCTCACTCCTGGTGGTGGCGGCCGCCGCGCACGCGGCGGTCGAGGTCACGCCAGGCATCCAGGCCGAGCTCGACCGGCAGAAGAAGATTGCCGCCGGCTGGGCGGCGGACCCCGTGATCGTCAAGGCCGTCGCGGAGCAGAATGCCAAGGGGCCGCTGGCCGGAATGGACAACTCGAAGTGGAAGCTCGTCCGGCGCAGCGATCCGCTCGTGCGGGCGTTCCAGTCGAACCCGGCGGGCCAATTTCTACGCTCCAAGATGGAGGCCAGCGGGGGCCTGATCACCGAGGCGTTCCTGAGCGCCGCGCAGGGCGAAAAGGTCGCGTTCGCGGAGAAGACGACCTCGTACATCCACAAGGGGATGCCCAAGTTCGACGTCCCGTTCACGAGCCGCAGCGCGTGGCAGGGCCGTCCGGAGTTCGACGAGTCGGCGCAGACCTATCAGATCCAGATCTCGGTCCCGGTGCTGGTGGACGGTCAACCGGCCGGTGCGCTGGTGGTCGGGATCAGCCTGTCGCAACTCGAGAGGCAGGCGAAGAAGTGACGCACCGGCATGGCTGGAGGGGATGATGAACGAGCGGCATGCGCTCTCGATACGGGCCAAGGTGATCGCGACGTGCGTCGGCCTGGCCCTGACCACGGGGTTCGCCGGCGGCCTCGGCATCTGGGCGTTCTCGCGCGTCAACGCCGCCTTCCAGGTGGTCGCCACCCAGAGCCTCCCCGCGGCGAACGATATCTTACAGACGGACCGTGACATGCAGCAGGCGCTCGTCGCCGAGCGCACGCTGATGTTCATGAGCATGGCGACGCCCGAGGCGAAGCAGCAGGTCAAGGTCCACGCGGCCGAGCTCACGCAGGTGCTCGAGCGCTGGCGCGAGTACACCGCGATCCCGGCCACCGAGGCGGAACGGCAGCTGTGGCCCGCCTTCAGCGCGGCGGTTCGCGAGTGGGAGCAGGCCTCTCGCGACACGGTGCGGGTCCTGTCCGAAGATACCCCCTCGGCCCGCCGCGACGCCATCGACCTCTCGGTGGGCGAGGGCACTATCAAGTTCGAGAACGCGCGCAGGATCCTGAGCGAGCTCACGGCGATGCGCATGGCTCAGGCGGAGAGGCACGCCAAGACGGAGGAGGCGCGCGCCGCCGCGATGCTGTGGTGGGTCGTGATCGCGGTGGCTGGCGCGATGGGGCTGGCGCTGGTCCTGAGCGTCGTCCTCGGCCGGTCGATCGCACGCCCCCTGGGCCAGACCGCGACGCTGCTCCGGGACATCGCCGAGGGCGAGGGCGACCTGACGCGACGGCTCCAGGTCCGGAGCCGGGACGAGCTCGGCGAGCTGGCGCGCTGGTTCAACACCTTCGTCGACAAGCTACGCGTGATCATCGGTCAGACGCGGGAGTCGGCCGAGCGGGCGGCCCTCGCCGCCCAGCAGCTCTCCACCGGGACGGAGCAGATCTCCGGCGCCGCCCAGGAGCAGGCGTCCTCCCTGGAGGAGACGGCGGCGAGCATGGAGGAGTTGACCGGCACCGTCAAGCAGAACGCCGACAACGCGCGCCAGGCCAGTCAGCTCGCGGTGGAGTCGCGTGACACGGCCGAGCGGGGCGGCCAGGTGGTCGCCTCGGCGGTCGCCTCGATGGACGAGATCACCCGAGCGTCGGAGCGGATCTCGGAGATCATCTCGGTCATCGACGAGATCGCGTTCCAGACCAACCTCCTGGCGCTCAACGCGGCCGTCGAGGCGGCCCGCGCCGGGGAGCAGGGCCGCGGGTTCGCCGTCGTCGCCGCGGAGGTTCGGAATCTGGCGCAGCGGTCGGCCGCGGCCGCCAAAGAGATCAAGGCGTTGATCCACGATTCGGTGCAGAAGGTGAGGACCGGCGCGTCGCTCGTGAACCAGTCCGGCCAGACCTTCAAGGAGATCGTCGCCTCGGTGAAGCGCGTGACCGAGATCATCGCCGAGATCGCCGCCGCCAGTACGGAGCAGTCGCAGGGGATCGAGCAGGTCAACAAGGCGATCGTCCAGATGGACCGACTGGTGCAGTCGAGCGCCGCGCAGACCGAGGAGCTCTCCTCCACGGCGCTCGCCCTGGCCGTCCACGCCAAGCAGCTCCGCGCGCTGGTGTGGCGGTTCAAGCTGGCCGACGGCGCCCCGGAACGGCCGCCGGCCGAGACGGGACCAGACGCGACGCTCGAGCCGGCGCCGTCGGTCGCGGCGCGGGCTTCCGCGACGCGCACGCGGACGCTCCCGACGCGGCTCCTGCGCGCGTCGTCCGGCAACGGCTCCACGGCGCGGGACGACGCCGACGACTTCGAGGAGTTCTGAGCGTGGAGGGTCTCGGGGCGCTCTCGAGTCAGATCGGCGCCGCGGCGGGCGCGCAGTACCTGACCTTTCGCCTGGGCGACGAGGAGTACGGCCTGGACATCCTGAAGGTTCAGGAGATCCGAAGCTACGCGGCGATCACGCCGCTCCCGAACGCGCCGCCCGCCGTCAAGGGCGTCATGAATCTCCGAGGACAGATCATCCCGGTCGTGGACCTCCGCGTGACGTTCGGCATGCGGCCGACCGAGTACACCCGGTTCGCGGTGGTCATCGTCGTCAGCATCGTCAGAAAGATCGTCGGGCTCCTGGCGGACGGCGTCTCCGACGTGCTCACGATGGCCCGGACGGACGTCCAGCCCGCGCCGGACTTCGGCGCGCCGGTCGAGGCTCGGCTGATCAGCGGGATGGCGAAGACCGGAGAGAAGCTGGTCATCTTGCTGGACGTCGAGCGTCTCCTCGATGGCGCCGACCACGACGCCTGACCCCTTCGCCGTCGCCGACGTGATCGTCACGGGCCGCGAGTTCCGCGAGTTCGCGGCGTTCGTCCACCGACAGACCGGGATCGCCCTGAACGAGGCCAAGCGGCCGCTCGTCTGCGCCCGGCTGCGGAAGCGTCTGCGCCACTACGGCTACACGCGGCTCCAGCAGTATTACGACCACCTCATCGAGCGCGACCCCGAGGGCGAAGAACTGGTCCGGATGGTCAACGCCCTCACGACCAACAAGACCGAGTTCTTCCGCGAAGCGCATCACTTCGCCCTCCTGCGCACCGAGATCCTCGCACGCCGCGCGGCGGGCCCCGGGCCCCGGCGGCTCCGGGTCTGGAGCGCGGGATGCTCGAGCGGCGAGGAGGCTTACAGCATCGCGTTCACGGTGCTCGAAAGCTTGCCGGGCGTCATTCACTGGGACGTGCGTGTCCTGGCGTCGGACATCGACACCGACGTGCTGGCCCGCGCGGAGCGGGGCGTCTATCTGGCGGAGCGGGCGGCCGACGTCCCAACCGCGCTCCGGGAACGGTACTTCCTCCGGGGACGCGGCGCCAACGAGGGGCTCGTGCGCGTCCGACCCGAGGCGGCGCGCCTCGTGACCTTCCGGCGCATCAACCTCCGCGACGAGGCGTGGCCGATTCGGGCCGCGTTCGACGCCATCTTCTGCCGGAACGTCCTCATCTACTTCGACCGCGCGCTCCAGCAGGAGGTCATCCGACGGCTCGTCGAGCACCTCCAGCCCGGCGGCTACCTCTTCCTCGGCCACTCGGAGTCACTGCTCGGCATGGGCATGGGGCTCCGGCCGGTCGGCAAGACCGTCTACAAGAACGCCCCGCGCGGAGAGCGTCCGTGAGCGGTGAGCGGTCGGGCGGCGGCAAGGCGGAGGTCGCAATCCACGTCGGCGGGGTGTACGCGACGCGCGAGCCCACGATCATCCGGACGCTCCTCGGCTCGTGTGTCGCCGTCTGTCTCTTCGATCCGGTCACGCGCGTGGGCGGAATGAACCACTTCATGCTCCCGGCGCCGGGGCCGGGTCGAGAGGACCCGCTCGACTACACCCGATTCGGCGTGCACGCGATGGACTGTCTCATGGGGGCGCTGCAGAAGGCGGGCGGCGATCGCCGCCGCGCCAGGGCGAAGGTCTTCGGCGGCGGCAACGTCCTCGAGATCGGTCGAAACGGCGACAGCGTCGCCCAGCGGAACGTCCGGTTCATCGACGAGTTCCTGCGATGCGAGGACATTCCCGTCGTCGGTCGCGACCTCGGTGGGGAGCTCGGCCGGCAACTCTACTTCCACACCGACACCGGCACGGTCTACGTGCGACGGCTCCGGGACGGGGGCCGCCGACGCCTCCGGACCGTGGAGCGGGCGCACGCGCAAGCACTCGCGCAGGCGCCGCCACGGTTCGGAGACGTCCAGCTCTTCGAGCCATGAGGCGGAAGGTCCGCGTCCTCGTCGTCGAGGGGTCGGCGGTGACCCGACGCATTCTCACCGCGATCCTCGCGGCGGACCGCGAGATCGAGGTGGCGGGGGCCGTGGCGGGCGTCCAGGACGCGCACGAGGTGACCGTGCGGCTCCGTCCCGACGTGCTCACGCTCGACGTCGCGCTCCTGTCCCGACGGGGCTTGCCGTCGCTGGAGCGGCTGATGCGCGCCTCGCAGACGCCGGTCGTCCTCGTGTCCCCGCCCACGCGGAAGGGCCGCGAGATGACGCTGCTCGCCCTCGAGCTCGGCGCGGCGGGGGTCGTGCGGATGCCCTCGCGCGAGCTGGTGCGACGGATGCCGGACGTAGTCTCTGAGATGCTCGGCGCGGTGAAGGCCGCCGCCCGCGCGCGGACGGAGCCGGACGCGCCCACCGGCCGACGGGCGCCGTCCGCCGCGTCCGTGATCGCGGTGGGGGCGTCGACCGGCGGGACCGACGCGATCCAGCAGTTCCTCATGGCGATGCGGCCCGACGCGCCGGGGCTCGTCATCGTCCAGCACATGCCCGAGCGGTTCACGCACGCCTTCGCCGAGCGCTGCAACGGGCTCTGCCCCGTCCGGGTCCGGGAGGCGACGGACGGCGACCTCGTGCGGCCCGGGCACGCCCTCATCGCGCCCGGCAATCTCCACATGCGCGTCCGTCGCGACGGCCAGGGCTATCGCGTCCTTCTGGAGCACGGTCCCCCCGTCAACGGCCACCGGCCGTCGATCGACGTGCTGTTCACCTCGACCGCGGCAGCCGTCGGAAGGAACGCCGTCGGCGTGATCCTGACGGGGATGGGCGCCGACGGCGCCCGGGGTCTCTCGGCAATGAAGCGCGCGGGCGCCCGGACGCTCGCCCAGGACGAGGCCTCCTGCGTCGTGTTTGGCATGCCGCGTGAGGCGATCGCGCTCGGCGCCGTGGATCACGTGCTGCCCCTGTCCGAGCTCGGCCGCGTGGCGCTGGAGCTCTGCGGTGGGCGCCTCCGATGAAGCCGGACCGGTCCAGCCGGCGCCGCCCGGAGCGCCAGTGCTTCGACCCGAACCTCGCCGGCATGTTCCGGGCGACCCGCGAGGGCAAGATCCTCGAGGCGAACGAATCGTTCGCGCGCACCCTCGGGCACGCCGCGCCCACCGAGCTGCGCGGGCGGCACCTCAGGGAGTTCTACGTCGAGCCGGCGCGGTGGGACCTTCTGCGCGCCGGGCTCCGCGTGGCGCGGAGCGTGGCCAACCTCGAGGTCCCGTTGCGTCGCGCCAACCGTAGCGTCGTGTGGGTGCTGATGAGCGTCGTGCGAGCCGGCGCGGACCCTGCGAGCGGTCTCGAGGGCTCGATCGTCGACATCACCGCGCGTAAGCGCGCCGACGACCTGCTGCGGGAGACCGAGGCGCTCCGCTCGGTCGCGGCGCTCGCGACCGCCGCGGCGCACGAGATCAACAATTCGCTGAACGTGCTGAAGGGACACTTGCAGTTGCTCTCGCCGCGTGTCGGCGGCGACCTCGCCGCCGCCCACCTCGCTCCGGCGCTCGCCGCCGCGAAGGCGATCGAGGAGATCGTCGGCCGGATGAACCAGATCATTCGGGTGGAGCTGGCGGAACCGTCAGGGAGACTGCCGGAGATGCTCGACCTCAGAAAGTCCGCCTCGGTGCCCGACGCGCCCCGGACCGACGCGCCGCTCACCGCGTGAGCGGCGCCTAGAGCACGTGGAGCAGCGGGCGCGCCGCCAGCTCCCCCGACTGCCAGAACCCGCTCTCCGTGAACCAGCCGAGCGCTTGCGCCGCGTCGGGAGTCTTCACGAGCACGAGCGTCTGGCCGCCCTCGAAGAAGCCGCCGAAGGCCACGCGGCCGGCGCCGCGCATCTCGATGAGGGCGAGCTGCGCCATGTCGTGGTCGATCACGGGACCCTCGACGAGGGTGACCTTGCGCGAGCCGTCGAGGACCACGGGGACCATCTCCCACGGCTCGACGAACTGGGCGAAGCTCCGCGGCTCGTAGCGCGTCCAGACCCCACCCGTCCAGTAGGGGTCCTCCTCGATGGCGTTCTTGAGCTGGGTCGGCTGCTGGAGGCGATAGAAGATGTCGGCGGTCTTCCCGTCCGGCGCGGGCCCGCCGCCGACCAGGATGCTCGCGGCGCGCAGCCCCTGCAGCCGCTCGATGTGGCCTCGCCGGTAGCCCTCGCGCCGGGTCAGGTAATCCTCGGCGGCCGTGATGGCGACGTGGAAGACGATCATGGCGCGTCCTGCCGAGTATAGCCCCGCGCGAGCCTAGAGCAGGTAGAAGAGCGAGCGGGAAGACCGTCGTGGCCATCGCGGGTCGAGCCGACCACCCGTGGTACTGTGTCGGGTGATGGAGTTGCTCGAGCAGTTTCGCGCACGGTACCCGTTTCCCCTCGACGACTTCCAGCTCGAAGCGATCCGGGCGATCGAGGCCGGACAATCCGTCATCGTGTCGGCGCCGACCGGGGCGGGGAAGACGCTCGTCGCCGAGTTCGCCATCCACACGGCGCTCGCCACCGGCAAGCGCATCGCCTACACGACGCCGCTCAAGGCGCTCTCGAACCAGAAGTTCAACGACTTCACCCGGGTCCTCGGCGCCGAGACGGTCGGTATCCTGACGGGCGACGTGAAGGTGAACCCGCACGGCCGGGTGCTGGTCATGACGACGGAAATTCTCAGGAACGCGCTCTACGGCTCGGGGCTCGAGGATCTCGGCTACATCGTGCTGGACGAGTGCCACTACATGGGCGACGAGGGGCGCGGCACGGTCTGGGAGGAGATCATCGTCAACGCGCCGCAGGACGTCCTGCTCGTCGGCCTCTCGGCGACCGTGGCGAACGTCAAAGAGATCGCCGACTGGATCTCGATCGTGCATCGGCCGATCGTGCCGATCTTCCACCCGCACCGCCCCGTGCCCCTCTCGTACGCGGTCGCGGACCTCGCGGGCGAGGTCCACGAGATCGCCGAGGTGCGGGCCGGGCGCGCCCGGCTGGTCGGCGACGAGTCGCGCGGGCCCGACGCGCGCGGCCGCTGGTACACGCGGCGGGTCGTTGATCCCGTCGTCCTGATCGCCGACCTGGAGGCGCGGGGCTGGCTGCCCGCGATCTACTTCATCTTCAGCCGCGCCGGCTGCGAGCGCGCGATGGACGACGTCCTCGCCGAGGGGCGGGGCCTCCTCACCGCCGCGCAGCGGGACGACGTCGAGCGCGCGATCAACGAGCTCGTCGAGGAGAGCCCGACCGTCGCCGAGTCCGCGCTGAACCAGACGGTGTTCCAGGCGCTCAGGCTGGGCGTCGGCCTCCATCACGCCGGGATCCTGCCGAGCGTCAAGCGGCTCATCGAGCTCTCCTTCGAGCGTGGGCTCTGCAAGGTCGTCTTCGCGACCGAGACGATGTCGCTCGGAATCCACATGCCGGCGCGCAGCGTCGTGCTCCAGGGCGTCACCAAGCGAACCGACCGCGGCTTCCGTGCGCTGTCGCACAACGAGCTGACCCAGATGGCGGGGCGCGCAGGCCGCCGCGGGATCGACCCCGAGGGCAAGTGCGTGATCGCCCTCGACGCGCGCGACGGCGTCGAGGACCTCCTCCGCGTCGTGGACGGCTCGCCGGAGCCGATCGAGAGCCAGTTCAAGCTCGGCTACGGCTCCGCCGCGCTCCTCCTCGCCACCGGCGCGCCGCCCGAGGCCCTCCGGCGGCGGATCGAGTCGTCGTTCGGCCAGTACCAGAACCTCAAGCGCATCCGTGAGATGGAGGGCGAGATCCGGTCCCTCGAGGCGGCCCTCGCGGAGGTCAAGCGCTACGCGGCGCCGTGCGGCGACTTCCCGCGCATCGGGCGCTACCGGCGCGCGCGTCAGGAGGCGGAGGCCCGGCGCCAGGCGCTCGGCCGGGGCGGGCGCCGGGGCGAGCGGGGCGTCGCCGAGGCCGAGACTGGCAGGCTCGCCCTCGTCCGGCGCAAGGGGGGGCCCGGCCTGGCGCTGATCCTCGGCATGCACTCGATCCGTGGCCACCGGGTGCTCATCGACGCGCTCCTGCCCCACGGCGCCGTCGTGCGCGTGAAGAGCGGGGTCGTCAAGCGGATCTTCTGGGCCACACCGCCGCTCCACGTGCCGCGCGACCTCGATCGTACCTTGCAGGGGCGGGGCCGCGACGGCCGCGGGCTCCGCCACCTGGCCGCCGAGCTCGGACGACTGTCGGTCGCCGAGTTGGTCGAGCGCGAGCGGCAGCAGGGGCCGGAGACTACGCTCTCCGCGATCGAGTGCCACCGCTGTCCCTGGGGCGCCCAACCGCGGTGTGAGCGCGAGTGGCGCGAGCTCGAGACGCTGACCGAGCGTCTCGGCGTCCGGCAGCGCGCGCTCGAGCAGGTCAGGAGCGCGTACTGGCACGAGTTCCTCCGCGTGGTCGAGGTGCTCGAGCAGTTCGGCGCCGTGCGCGAGCGCCGGCTCGAGCCGCGCGGGCGGCTCATCGCCGGACTCCGGCACGACAACGAGCTGCTCGTCGCCGAATGCGTCTTCCGCGGCGTCTTCGCCGACCTCGCGGCGGCCGAGGCGGCGGCCGCGTGCTCGGCGCTGATCGAGGAGGCGCGCTCGGGCGACCCGGCGATCGCGAGGGACTTCCTCAAGAAGCGGCCCCGGCTCCGGCGTAAGCTCGACCAGCTCGCGAGCCTCGCGAACACGATCCACGAGGCTCAGCGGGCGCGCCACCTCCGGATGCCTCTGGCCGTCCACCCCGGGTTCATGCCGGCCGTCTACCGCTGGGCCGGCGGGGAGGACGATTGGGGGGCGATCGTCGAGGAGTCGTTCGGTGGCCACGAGGGCGACCTGATTCGCGCGCTGCGCCGGCTCATCGACCTCCTGCGCCAGCTGGCCGAGGGCCCGGAGGTCCCGCCCGAGACGGCCCGGCTCCTCGCGCAGGCGGCGCGCGTCATCGATCGCGGGATCGTGCTCGAGTCGGCCCTGATATGATCCGAGGCGTGTCGCGTCCAGATAAGCTGCACCGGACCTACGGGTGAGAGTCCCGTCTGAGTAAGCGCCGATGCGCTCAGTAGCAGGCCCCGGTCGTGGTGTGAGAGCGCCACGGCTGAGCGGGGCGTCAAGAGCC
>Ga0209266_1000230_pt1 | contig 48266 bp, 41 predicted proteins | sample GraSoiAngelo_132_FD_185889 | JGI IMG/M metagenome (GOLD analysis project Ga0209266, IMG submission 185889) | Grasslands soil microbial communities from the Angelo Coastal Reserve, California, USA - 14_0929_02_40cm (SPAdes) (version 2) | ecosystem: Environmental > Terrestrial > Soil > Grasslands ...
GATGCTTTTTTCATTTGGTCTGATCATAATACAACCAACTGAATTGAGCTACTCTGACGGTCTGGAACAACTTCCGCCCCGATTACTTAATCTGGCAGCGTATTTTCGAGAAAGTTCAAATTCGTAATCTGAATTTGCACCTGCCGGCGGTTAGAGGCAGAATCGGATTGCGAATCATGCGGAGGAACTCTAGAGGATGCAACTTGGTTTATAAGTTCTTGTCCACTTTTCCAATTCAAATTTGTTTGCTGTTTGGCTTGATTCTCTGCACTTATCAGGCGGGAAAACGAGGAATTGGTAATTGGTATTTCCGGCAGGCGTCGCCGGCTTCGATTCAAGCCGCAATAAAGTGGGACGGCGATAATCCGGAGTATTACGACGCCCTGGGGACTGTCACCCATTTCTACGCGGCCACCCCGAATTTGGACGAGAGTGTCAAACTTTTCGATAGCGCCACAGAGTTAAGTCCACTTGATGCACACTACTGGAGTGATCTGGGGGCAGCGTACGACTGGGCCGGACAAACCAAGGAAGCTGCGAGCGCATTCCGGCAAGCTCTCCGGCTCTTCCCCAAGTCCCCGGAAATCAACTGGAGATTCGCCAATTTTGCCTTTCGGACGCATAGAATTCCAGAGGCGCTGCACGCCCTTCAGGTTGTGCTCGCGGGAAATGAACCCGCACGCCGAGATGTGTTCCGTCTCACGGCAAATGCGACGCAGGACCACGGCTCGATTTTGCAGGTGCTTCCTCCTCAATCTTCCGTATTCTTTGATTATCTCAATTTTGAAATGGAAGCCGGAAACGTGTCGGCCGCGGAACAAGCCTGGCTTCGCCTCCTCCAGTTAAGATTGCCATTTGATCTCCGCCAGGTATTTCCTTATCTCGACGCGCTCATCCAGCACCACGAGTCCGACCGCCTGGTGGCTGCGTGGTCTGCTCTTGCCGAGCGCTTCCCGGAGCAAATTGGCCCGCTTATCGACAAGCCCAATTTAGTGACAAATGGGGGTTTTGAACGCGACCTTCTCGGCGGCGGAATGGATTGGCGCGTTGTTCCTATCGAAGGGGCCGTAGCAAGCCTGGATTCCCACGGTGCTTTCGCGGGAAATCGCTCCCTCCGCATCGATTTCAATGGAAAGCGGAACCTCGACTACGGGCACGTATTCCAATATGTGGCCGTCCAGCCGAACACGCCGTACCGGTTTACCTGTGCTACGCGCTTGAGCGGAATTACCACAGACAGTGGGCCGAGGTTTCAGGTGTTTGATGTATTCAATATGCAGAATCTGTTCCTGTCGACTGAAAACAGGGTGGGCACTTCCGATTGGTCCGCGCAACAACTTGAATTCAAGACCCAGGCCGATACGCGCTTACTGATGATCAGGGTCGCGCGCCCCCCGAGTGAGAAGCTGGATAACCAGATCAGCGGGACGGTCTGGATCGATCAAATCAGCCTCACCCCGGAAAACTAGTCAATCTAGCATCGGATTCCGACGATGCACCTAAGCCCAGGACGCCGCATTCCCCTCACTGCAGGGTTTTACCCTATTGAAGAGGCCCTTGGGGTGAACCTATCATTCATGTGATTGATGGCAGGTCATTCGCAAGATTCCTGACCCGCGGATGCAGGGCATGCCGGGCATACTACATTTCGCGCGAAAGTCTCTCGAGATCGCCGAACGTCGCACTCAGAATCGCACGCTCGTCACCCCGCCCATTTACGCCAACATAGAAAATTTAAATGGGGGACTCGTCTACAACATGAGTGAAGACGGGTTAGCCCTCTCTGCCGCCCTGAAACTGGGTGGCGAGGGCCCCCTGGATATGCAGATTCACTTACCAGACTCCGGAGGCCCGGTCGAAGCCACGGGGCAAATCGCCTGGAAAAGTGAATCAGGAAGAACGGTCGGCATTAGATTCGTCGCCCTCACCGAAGAGACTCGCCTACGGATCAGGTCTTGGCTTGCCTCGGAAAGCTCGCTAGGCGCGCCTCAATCTGAGGAAGAGAAGTTCCCACAGCAGGGGCCACGCCAAGCAAGGGTGGCGCCAAAAACTGCACTGTTCCCATTGCCGGATCCTATGGAGTCCGGCGACGGCGCGGAGCATCTCTCACCTGAACAGGCCAATTCGGCAGATTCTTCGGTTCTTAATGACGAGCCGTTGCGAGTTGCTGCACAGCCTACTTGCCAACCAACGGAAATCGCCTCCGAGAGCTTGGTCGACGAAGACAGCTCCCCACAGCCTCTCGAACGCCGGGCCTTTCCACGGTGGACGATTAGGCCGTTCCGCTATATCGAGCTGGGGCAAGACAATGGCGGCGTCCTTCTAAATATCAGTGAAAGCGGTCTTGCTGTTACCTCGGCCAGAATTCTTGCCGAGGATCACCTCTCGAACATAGGGATTCAATTCGCGGAGTTGCGGGATTGGATAAATGTAAGCGGGCAGATCGCGTGGATCAGCGAATCAAGAAAAAAGGCTGGGATTCGGTTCGTCAACTTGACGGAGGAGGCGCGCGGGATAATCGCCAGTCAGATCTCTCTAGAACAGTCGCGGGCTGAAGATCACGTGCAAAGTGTTATAACTCCTCCCGATGCTGCTGCGATCCGCGCGAATATACCGAAGATTCCCGGGCTCGAGATCCTCAAGCCTGTAGATACCCCCTCCGGCATACCCCTTCAAGAGCAATGGCGAGCTGCGGTTCCCTCAAGTCTCTCTTTGCCCAGCGTGCCCGGCGACATACTACCAGCCGCAAAAGTTGTGGCGCCCCGCCAAATCTGGAAGAGAAGCCAATCCAAGCCCAAGCCAAGACTTACATATCGTCCTGAGGTTTCAAGAGCAGCATCCGAACAGTTGAGGCGTCTCGCCGCCGTTCTCGTATTGGCGGCGGTGGTGGGGTTGGCAATAAGATGGGTTGCTGAGTCACCTTCGGTTCGGCATGAAGTGATTGGATTCATCGCGGAGAATACAAAGGTCTTAAATAAACCCGCCGGGTCGAAAGTAGCCCTTCCTGAAAATAAAGCTACCGAGGCTCCCTTACTCCAATTAAACAATCGCGGCTCGCAAGCCGTTGAGTTCCAGCCAACTCCAAGCGACCACAATGTGAACGGTTCAGAAGCACCGTTGGCACCTATGCATCCTCAAGTACGCAGCCGAGAGCGTTCTATTGTAGGACCTGCCGTGAACAACGTCCCTCGCCGCGCGAAGACCCCGCCGTTAAAGAGCCCGCCTTCTAAGCTTTCTGAGCGCGCTGCTGTTATCGTGCCGACGCCCGCCCATGCGAATGCCCCTAGTCAATCCGTGGTCAGTTCCCCTGTCCAACCAGCACAAATCATCGCCACCCCGGCGCCAAGCCCATCCGCAAGTGGTCCCAGTGCAACGGCGTCAGCTGAGGTGGTGAAGGAGAAAGAACTCTCTCCGCCCCCGAAGCAACCAGTTGTTCCCGTGACTCCGACGTGGTCGGTCTCGGTCAGCACCGATCCCTATCCTTCGATCCGCATTCCACCGGACATCAGTTCGCAGAAAGCATCGCGTGGCAGCAGCCTGCAGATCGGCCGCGCGACCTCGCGCGTTGAGCCAGTCTACCCTGAAGAAGCTAAGCGGCAGGGTGTCGAAGGAACCGTAAAGTTACATGTTGTTGTCGGTAGGGATGGAACCGTGCAAAGCGCCGAGCCAATAAGCGGCCCAACTCTGCTGGCGAAGGCGGCTTCCAGCGCGATTCGCGAATGGCATTACGCGCAAACCTTGCTCGCTGGGCAACCGGTAGAGACAGAGCAAGACGTCGTAGTCAACTTCAGGTTGGCAAATCCTTCTATCTCCAAAAACTAATTGGATCTGAAACGCAGCGGTAGACCTCTCATGGTGAAGCTGGACTGATGGGCTGCTTTCCGCCCCCGTGCGCTAGCGCCGCCGCCGCTCCGGCTGCTCCCGCAGCCGCCAGCCCCAGATAACCCCAACCTGTATAGCCGCCCTTGGACTGTCGGGCTCCAGAAGTTGACTTGGCAGGCGTAAGGGCCTGCTGCACTACTGGAAACAATTCTCCGTTCGGCGCAACGCTTAGGGCCTGACCTACCTGAAGAAACTGGCCCGAGGTTCCCTGCAGATTCAAGACCCCAATGGCCCCATCCGAACATGTAACAAGATAAGAACCATCCGGAGCCCTGTCGATCGAGGCCAAAGCTAAGTGTTCTTTGGTCGAGGGAACCAGCACATCATTTCCGATCCGCAGCGTGAACCCATTTGGCCCGCTGATGGAATTCATCACTACGGCTCCGGCCTCCAACTCAGCGGTATATTCATACTTGCCGGCAAAGAGCACTTGACTGCGCGGAGAGAGTTTAAGCGAGCCCTTTCCGCTCATGTTAAAGGTCGCGGAGCCATTCACGCCGACTCGCACTCTGTCGCCAGAAAAAATCGTTATTTCGACGGGGGCGGGAGAATCGTTCACATACACTTCGCCGATGTTGGTCAGCGAGCCCAACGGTTCTCTCTCTTTTGCCTGCGGCGCTGCCTGGGCGCAGCTCAGGGTAGGGAAAAGCAAAAGCAGTGCAGCAAGGATCTGCCACGGTGCAAGAGCAGCGAAGCGATTCCACATCTGCTTCGTAACAGCACGCGGTGTTGTTGTCAAAATTACAGGCATCTGGCCGACCGACGTGAGGACGAGGAGGGCTGACAAACATTACGTAGCACCTCCGGGATTCCTTGTCGATAGGGAGAATACCGGGGTTTACGGCTCCATGAAAGCCCCTCGGACCGCCCAACTCGAAGGGCCTTCCAATTATGGGCTGGACCCTAGGACTCTAGGGTTTTCACCTGAGTTCGATTAGAGGCTGGACCGTATCGACTGATTCTCATCGAGTCTCTACGCTTAACCCAGCTGCTGCGCTGCTGCGATGTATTAGCCCCCATTGTCAGGCTATTAAGGCAGCGCCGTAGTGGTCACTCCAGTAAGTCATGTGTCCGAGGTGGCCCGTCTCATGCCCGGTGAGCTTTTCGACCCGCAAACGCGAGCCTTTGGCCAACGTGACTCGTTAGCCGGACGTGCGGTTCGCCAGTGGAGAGTCGAGTTCAGAAATTCAGTGGCACGTACGTCTTCCCGGCCGGCCCCGTCAGAAATCTTGAACCCCGTCCTGCCCGAGACTGACCGGAATGGTCGATACGAGAACGCGGTTGCAAGAGGCAACCGCCTCCCACGCGCGCGCGCTATCCTCATCAGCGGCTCCGTCATGAAAAGGATCATAGATGTTGCTTTGTCAGCCATCGCTCTTTTCTTCCTCTGGCCCTTCCTGCTCGTGATTGCTGTGGCCGTCAGGCTGGAATCGTGTGGTCCCGTCATCTATCGTTCGCCGCGCGCGGGAAAAAAGGGACAGCGATTTGTTTGTTACAAATTCCGGACCATGGTCGACGGCGCGGACGAACTGAAAGAATCGCTGCGCCGATGCAACGAGCGCAGAGACCCTTTCTTCAAAATTGCAGATGATCCTCGCGTTACGCGGCTTGGCCGCTTTCTTCGCAAGTACAGCCTCGACGAACTGCCCCAATTCTGGAATGTCTTGAAAGGGGATATGAGCCTGGTTGGTCCGCGCCCCCATCCTCTGGACGATTGCGCGCGCTACCGGCCCGCCGATCACCGCCGGCTGGATGTGAAACCAGGCATAACCGGGCTCTGGCAAGTCATCGCGCGCACCGATCCTTCGTTTGAAACGTGCATGAAGCTGGATCTCGAATACATGAAACGCTGGAGCTTGTCTCTCGATTTCAAGATTTTGCTGCGCACGGTTCCGGCAGTGCTGGCGGGAGACGGATCGTAATGCGAAGTCTTCGAGGTGGAGTTTGCTTACGCATGTGAGGCTATTAAAACACAATGCCATTTTCCCTCGCGCCGTGCCAAATCCTTCGAATGGAGATGAAGCGACACCGGCACAAGCCGCCCATGCAGCACAGCGGGGCTCGGCGGCGACGGAGCAAAACCCCCGTCGCATCGTTCAAGACTTTCTTTACAAACGTCCGACTTTCACAGCGGCGGCGCTCTTCTTATTGATATTATCGGGCCCTCCAAGATTTCGAATTCGCGACGGGGGAGCTTCTCTTCGTGGCGAAATTGATTGGGTCGTTATCCTTCACGTCGTCGTTTGGACGTTAGCCGGCTTCTGGGTCCTGCTGCAAATAGGGAGACGGTTCTACGCAAAACGTCCGGTGCTGAGTTTGCGTCTGCCCCAGATCCTAGGTTTAGTCTTGATCATATGCTTGAGTGCATCTGTGTGGAAATCAGCAGCTCCCGCCCTCACCGCTTTCAAGGTTTGCCAAATGTTGGTTTCCCTGTTGTTCACACAGGTCTTCCTAGACAGCTTCGGGGTTGCCACGTCTTTGAAGGCATTGTTTTGGGGAAATACGCTGCTGTGTGTTGCCATTGCGATTTGTGCCCTCCTAGTTCCCGATATAGTTTGGACAGCCTCGGACTTCAATCCTGATCCTTCTCGTTTGTTTGGGGCACTCATTGCACCGACTGGCGTCGTTTCCCTATTGGCAATCATCCTTTTGCTGACCACTGTCCGGAAGATCTGGAGAGTCCTTCCACTGTCCCTGCTTGCTTTGTTCCTCGGTCTTCTCGCTCTTTCCCTCATGCGCACGGCCTATGTAGCCGCATTAGTCTTCTTTGTGGTCGTTCTCTTAAAGCGTCCCAAGATAAAACCTCTGCGGCGCTTTGCCTATCTCTTGTGTGCGCTCTTACTCATGTTTTATGCTTACGACCGGGTTCCAAATGTGAGCCGGTACCGCAGCCCTGAAACCATTTCCACTCTGAGCGATCGCATAGGGTTATGGAGTTACCTCGGCAGCGTAACTCTCACGCGCTCTCCCTGGCTGGGGTTAGGATATTACTCTGCTTCCCGGACTTATGGGCCCGAGTACAATCCATGGCTTGGAACTGCCCACTCCATCTTTTTTGAAGCTCTTGTGGGCGGTGGCGTGCCTAGCTTCGTGTTTCTTACATCTCTTTGCTTGATCCTCTCCATTTATGCATTCCGTCTTCTTTGGGTGGCCAAAGACCGATTTTCTTTTGCAATTGCGACCCTGTTTATCGCAAGCCTTCTGTTTGGTTTCATGGGAGATGAAATTGATTCCGGCCCCGTTGCTATTAGTTTTTGGTGCTCGGCGGCGATCCTTCCTCGGCTCTATGAGAGGTTCGTCAAATCAGCGCCACACCTCAATCGAGCTCGCGACGTCGTGCCCGTGAGCGCCGGGGCGCTCCGGCCAATCGTGAGGCCGTCATGAAAGTGCTCATGGTCCACAATCGCTACCGTTACTCGGGGGGAGAAGACCAAGTTTTTCGCCGTGAGAGTGAACTGCTGCGATCTGCGGGCCACCACGTCTTGGAATACTCAAGGAACAACAGCGAAATCCTGGAAGACGGGTTACTGAACAAGGCTAAACTTGGAGTGCAAACGCTATGGGCCCGCGACAGCCAACAGGAATTGCGCAGCATATTGCTAAGGGAAAGGCCGCAAGTCGTTCATTTTCACAACACTTTTCCGCTGATCTCCCCTGCCGCCTACTACCCCTGTCAGGAGGCAGGAATACCAGTCGTGCAGTCCCTCCATAACTCCCGTTTCATGTGTCCCGCAGCGACCTTGTTTCGAGAGGGCAAGATTTGTCAGGATTGCCTGGGGAAGGTTGTGCCCTGGCCCGGGATCCTCCACTCTTGTTACCGCAACTCGTCTCTTCACACGGCTGCAGTGGCAGGGATGCTCACACTCCACAGACTGCTGGGCACCTGGCAGGATAGGGTGGATGCTTATATTGTTTTCACCGAGTTCTTCCGCCAAAAGTTCATCGAGGCCGGGCTGCCACGCGAAAAGATCTTTCTGAAGCCACATTTCCTCAGCACTGATCCCGGCATAAAGCAAAACGACGGGGACTACGCGCTCTTTATTGGACGGCTCGCGCCGGAAAAGGGAGTAGCAACTCTCTTGAAAGCTTGGGAGTCCTTGGGCCATGTCCCTTTGTGGGTTGCTGGCGCGGGACCGATGGAACAAGAAGTTCGCCGCTTTTCACAAACAGATCAGTCGATTCGTATGCTGCCGCATTTGTCCCAAAAGGAGTGCTTCGACGTGATCAAGGGCGCGCGCTTTCTGATCTGGCCATCGGGCGCTGAGACCTTCGGCCTGGTTGCCATTGAATCCTTTGCTTGCGGGACATCGGTGATCGCCTCCCGATCAAATGCCATGGCGGAAGTGGTGGAGGACAAGAAGACCGGGCTGCACTTCGAGGCCGGGAACCCTGAGGACTTGGCCGCAAAAGTTGAATGGGCCTGGACCCATCCTCGAGAAATGACTGCCATGGGCAGGGCCGCGCGCGAAGAGTACAAGTTAAAGTACACCGCGGAACAGAACTACAAACTCCTAATGGGGATCTATAGTCAGGCACAAAGCGCGACAGCATGGAAGGCAGCATGAAGAACACCGGCGTTAGTCACGGGACGCGTTATCTGGGGAAGGCTCGAGAAATGTGGCACTTTTTCAAGACCCAAGAGGGCTTCCGTCGAGCTCCCGTGCTAACAATCTTTCGGTCAGCTGTTTGGTACTGGAGATGCCTGTTGCGCATTGCAACGACCTTAGAGTTGCCGAGGTGGAAGGTGCGGATGTTCTTTCCCGCTCAACGGAAAGGATTCGGCAAGTTTATATATGCCTTTCGTGAATACTATGAGCCTGAACTGGCCTATTTGGAGAAAATCCTTTCGGCAGGAAGCGTTTTCGTCGACGTAGGCGCGAACTTCGGTGTTTATACGCTCGTGGCGAGCAAACTCGTTGGCGAAACGGGCAGGGTACTTGCTTTTGAGCCAACGGCCCAGTCCTTTGCAACATTACAACAGAACATTGCATTAGACCATTGCTCGAATGTACGTGCTTTTCAAGTCGCGCTAGCGCAGACAGGAGGCAAGGCGTGGCTTTATCACGCCAGGGACCCTGTGGGCAACTCGCTGGGCAAGGACCCACTCTGGCGGGACGAAGGCGAAGAAGTGCAAACAGAAACACTCGACAATCTACTTGAGGAGAAAGGCGTCGGCCGCGTGGACGCTATCAAGATAGACGTCGAGGGTGCTGAAGAATTGGTCCTTCGCGGGGCGATCAGGTGTCTTACCACCCAAAGCCCAATAATCATCTTCGAATTCAATCCGGGCTGCGCTGCCCGTCTCGGCCTTTCACCCAACGGCGCAAGGGATTTTCTGCAAAGCCTGGGCTACGAATTCGTCGTGCTCGCTGATTACGCAAGATCCAAAAACACGGAATTACGACCGTTGTACTTCAATATCATCGCGATTCCCAGCCAATCGGCAGGGAATTTCTCCCGTTCGTTTCCCTCATTCCGTGGGCAATCGGAAGTTCTAGGGAGAAAAGAGCCTTCGCAAGCACGGTAGTTTTTATGAGCAGGATTGCGAAAATGTCCAACGATAGGAAGCAGGTTAATCCCCTCAAGCCAGTGGCGCTGGACCAGTTGCCAGAGCAGCCTCTGGTTTCAATTCTCATATCGAACTACAACTACGGAGCATACCTGGGTGACGCCATTGAAAGTGCACTGCAGCAAACGTATGACAAATTGGAAGTCGTTATCTGTGATGACGGCTCGACTGACGGTTCCCCTCGCATCTTGGAACGGTATTGCTCCCGGGATCGGCGAATCAGGGTCGCCTATCAACCCAATGGTGGCCAGTCACTCGCTCTGAATACAGCTTTTCGCGAAAGCACCGGTGACATCATCTGTCTCCTGGACGCGGACGACACATTCATGCCTAACAAGGTAGAGCATGTTGTCCATTCCTTTGCCACTGCTCCACATTCGGGACTGACTGTCAACGCAATGCGAATCGTCAATGCAGCTAGAGAACCTTTGGGAGAAATTCCCTTTCTTCATCAACTTCCTTCAGGTTGGCAAGGCCCTTCTCTGTGCCTAAGTGCGCCACATTTCTTAGCCGCGATTCCTCCCTCCTCAGGTTTGTCTTTACACCGTTCTATAGCAGAAGCCATTTTTCCCCTTCCTTCCGATCTCACAGCCAACTCTGACGGGGTGATCCAGGTCCTCGCACCCATGATGACACCTATCGTGGCGCTCCGAACTCCCCTGTCCGAGTATAGAATTCACGGCCGTAACACAGCAGCTGTAAGTATATTTACTGAAGATAAAATTCAAAAGCTAGATCTCTGGAACAGAGAAATCTGGCGTGTTTGGCGCCGATACCTTGAGATGTGTTTTCAGCGGGATTCCGTGGATTGCATGCTTCCGTTAGAGATGGTCCCAACGCCGATGAGTTATGCATACGCACGCTTCCGTTCGGATGCTCGTTCCAAGGCCATCTACCGCAATGTTCCCCACGGCTATTTCGAAACTTTGCCCAGATTGTACCGATGGTTTTGGCGTGCGGCTAGAGTGATGCCCGATTGGCTATTCCGAAAGTCCTTTAACTTCGTATACGGGCAGACTCGCACGAAGATTATGCTCGGGAGAATTTTGGTCGCCTTGCGCAATGCGCGTTATGGCTACTAGTCACGCATTAGTTCGGGGTCAATGCCTCGGTCCTGTGTTGAGCAATCTGTAGCTGCCCGGGGCTTCAAGCGTCCATGTATCTGGAAGAGGTATGGGAAACATGTCGCAGAAAAGACAATTGCTCCGGAGTTTTGAGGCGAAATGGAACTTCCTCAGCGCCCAGCAAGCGTTTCACTTGGCTCCAGTGCGCACCACACTCCGCCTAGTCTCCTGGCGGATTAGGTGCCTGTTGGAAAAGGCGGCGATCGTAGACTTGCGGAGATGGGGCGTACAGATGTTCTTGCCTCCCCGCTGGAAAGGCGTCGCCAAACTCATTTATGCATTTCGCGATTATTACGAACCGGAGCTGGCCTATTTGGAAAAACTACTCTCCCCAGGAAAGGTCTTCGTTGATGCGGGAGCCAACTTCGGGATCTACACAGCGATGGCAAGCAAGACAGTGGGCGAGGCGGGCCGGGTGATTTCCTTTGAACCATCCGTCCGAGCATTTCCGGTGCTACGATATAATATCGCCATAAATGGTTTCAAGAATGTACGGGCTTTTCCCCTGGCCCTCACGGACAAGCCAGGAAGAGCGTGGCTTTATCACCATTCCGCTGTCGGTTCCGACGCGCTGGCCAAAGATAGTACTTTCGATCCACATGCGTATGCCCAGGAAATTGATACAGAATCCCTTGACAATGTGTTGCGGCGGACCCGGGTAGAGCGAGTAGACGTGATTAAGATGGACGTGCAGGGGGCCGAAGAGCTGGCCTTGCGTGGCGCAAATGACACTATCATTTCCATGCGCCCTGTGATCATGTTCGAGTTCCATCCGGAAGGAGCGATTAGTCTGGGCTTGGAACCGCATGGGGCTTGGAATTTTTTGGGGGGCCTCGGTTACGACTTCTTTGGCATAGAGCAGCAGGGAAGGGCTACTCGGCTGGTGTCTCCTCCTGTAACGATTGCAAACGTTGTTGCAATTCATAGGTCACAAGGATGAACGCTCTATTGTTCGTTCACGTGCGCGGATGTGACAAGAGCTCCTTCGAAATACGCGCTTTGCCAGCTGGAGGATTGCACACTTAGAAAGAAGCAAGGACGACAGTGAGAGTCCTCATTATAGGTTACGCCTGTATTCCCAACACGGGCGGTGAGACCAGTAATACTTGGAATTGGGCCTGGCATCTTTCGCGATTCCATGAGGTCTGGATTCTGGCCTGTCCTGGTGATCGTCCCGTTGCAGACTCATTTCTCGCAGAATGCCCCAACACACATCTCAAGATTCACTGGTTAGCTGTCCCCGGTAGGCTCAACCAATGGGTTCATCACACAGGTAACTTAGGTTTGGCAGTTCATTATTCACAATGGTTGAAGCTAGCCTATCTCAAGGCCATCGAACTTCATGAACAAATCGGCTTTGATATCGTGCATCACGTCAGCTTCGGCACGGTTAACGCCCCCCCTCCGTTTTGGAAGCTGCCTGTTCCCTTTGTGTGGGGGCCGGTCGGAGGAGCCCAGCGGGCGCCCTCTGCATTCCGTCATTACATCTCTTCTTTGTCGGGCTCCGAGATCCTTCGTAACATACGCGTCGCCCTTTTGCCTCTTTCTCCTTCCCTGCGTAGAGCAGCCATATCAAGCGCTATAATTCTTGCCACAAACCGCGAAACATACAGGCTTCTCGCAAAAGTAGGGGCCCGAAATGTCAGACTTTTCCTAGATTCCGGAATTCCGTCCAGTTTCGTCTCAAGACCGCAGGTTCCAAGACCAAGAGGCGCGCCTTTCACCTTGCTTTGGGTAGGACGGATGCAGCCCAGAAAAGCCTTACCTTTAGCGCTCGAGGTCTTGGCAGAAACAAAGGACCTAAACGCGAGACTGTTGATAGCTGGTGAAGGCGAAATGCGGGGGGGTTGGGAGAACTACGCGAAACGTTTGAATCTTGGCGATAAAGTAGAATTTCTCGGTCAGATCCCCTGGAATGAAATGTGCCGCTTGTATCAGAGCGCGGACGCTCTCCTCTTTACTAGCCTACGCGATTCCTTCGGTACACAAGTATTGGAAGCTATGGGCCACAGCCTTCCAATCTTGACTCTGGATCACCAGGGTGTCGGGACTTTTGTTCCGTCAGCAGCGGGAATCAAAGTGCCCGTCACTTCTCCACGGCAAACCCTGGCAGGCCTCGCGGACGGAATCCGGCGTCTCGCACTTTTCCCGAAAGAACGCAGAAAGATGGGGCAGGCGGCTCTCGCTTATGCGCAAACCCAAACATGGGAGAGGCGTGCCGAGCGCATGTCGAATCTTTATGCGGAAGTGCACGCGCATTCTAGCTCCAGTTGATGAACATCCCGATACCCCGATACCCAGGCTTTGTCCAGACATCTTTAGGACCCGTGCTATCATGTGCCATGAAGTTTCGTCGTAAACTCCGCTGGAACGCTGCATGTGTTCTTACCATGCCCGAAGCGCACCAATCCCCATTCAGATCTGGGACTGGCCGTTTATCATCCGCCACGGCTTCCCATTTATCTTCTTTGTTTTCATATTCTTGCTCACTCTTTTGCATAGCACAAGAATCTATCTCTCTTCTTTTCATAAGGTTACGCACTCTTCTGCAAAACCACGGGGGGTGGGGGTACCCCCTTCAGGCCCTCCTTTCCGTTCAGCAAGTTCCAAACTCTTTGAGGAGCTACCGCGCGGCCTGCCGGGCTGGTTCGCGGAGATTGCGCTAGCCATGGCATTGCGGAATCAAGCAACCCAAGCCCTTAAGGTCCAAGCCTGCTTCCCGGTTCTTGGGGTGCGCGTGGACGCTGTCCAGATCATAGACGTGGTCGCTCAGATGGAGGAATGGATTCGCGAAAAGGCGGGATGCCATTCCATCGCGGCGACCGGCATGCATGGCATCGTCGAAGCGCAGCATGATCCCGAGTTCAAGCAAATTCTAAAGGCAACAGATCTAGTGGTGCCAGATGGCATGCCGCTTGTATGGTTGGGCCGTCGCCAAGGACACCTTCTGCAAAGGCGCGTCTACGGACCAGATTTGCTCCTGGCATTTTGTGAACGGAGCGCCGAGAAGGGCTATCGCCATTTCTTCTATGGAGGTAAGCCTGGTGTCGCCGAGCGCCTCGCTGATAGGCTTAAGACTCAATTCGTAGGGATGAACATAGTTGGAACGAACTCGCACCCGCATCGACCACTCAGTCCGGCGGAAGAGGAAGAGATAGTTGCCATGATCTCCAGTGCTGCTCCGGACGTGCTCTGGCTGGGATTGGGTGAGCCAAAACAGGATCGCTGGATGCACGAACGCAAAGACAAGCTGCGCGTCCCTGTTCTAGTTGGCGTAGGTGCAGCTTTCGACATGCTTTCGGGGGGAAAGAAGCAAGCCCCGCGCTGGATGCGCGACCACGGCCTCGAATGGTTCTTCCGTCTAATGCAGGAGCCGCGCCGTTTGGGGCGGCGTTACTTGGTTTACGGTGCTCAGTTTATCGCTTATATTGTGCTTGAAAGCTTGGGATTGAAGAAATTCGACGCTAGCGGCAGCAGTCTCCAAAAGGGAACACAAGGCCACCAAGCGCGCACATAAACCTTCCTTTCTGCTCTTGTCGCTTCCTTCTACCTCAGGTCTTCACCTGCATTTCAATTCAAGGCTGCACCTTATCGACTGCTGCGCCCCTGCTTCGTAGTCTGCATTTGCCCAGTCTTCGTTTCGAAGTGGAGTCAGAGCAATCCAAGTGGAAAGAACTCGGTCCAAGGGGTTGATTCTAGGCGTTTTTGCATTCGCCATAACTTTTTTCTGTTTGCCGCACAATCTATTGTTGTTCGCCGCCAATCCGGTCATTTTCACTCAAGGCTCCCAGGAAGTTCGCCTCTCGCCGCAATCGGCAAATCAGAACCAGACCGCGCCTCCGCCAAACCTCGAAACTTCTGGAGATTGGAATCATCGGCTCAAGGAACTCCTGGATTCCAATCCATCGGCGCGGGCTCTAAGCGCCCAGGAATATCGCATCGGTCCGGAAGACGTTCTCAACATCAATGTCTTTGAGGCCCAGGAGCTGAATCGCGAAGTTCGCGTCTCGGCGGGCGGAGAAATTTCGCTGCCCCTGCTCGGTTCGGTGCGAGCAGCAGGATTAACTCCCCGCGAATTGGAGTTTGTCCTGCAGGAACTTCTTCACCGCACCTATATGAAGGACCCGCACGTGAGCGTGTTTGTGCGCGAGATGCAGAGCCATCCTGTTTCAGTGATGGGCGCAGTTCGACGACCCGGCGTTTTCCAGATCCGTGGAAGCAAGACGCTGCTCGAGGTTCTCTCTCTCGCAGAAGGTTTGGCCGATGATGCCGGCGAAACCGTCATCATTTTGCGAGGCGCGGCTTTGTCCGCGGAGCCGGATTCGCCCACGGATCACGCCGCTGCGTCGGATCCACCTTCTCCCGGCCCGCAAAGCCCCGGCGAAGCGAATGCCGCGTCTTCGCCCGTCAACGACAATCGATCTGCGTCGGAAGGTGCCGTGCAGGTGAACTTGAAAGACCTTCTTGAGTCGTCTGATTCTCGCAGCAATCCTTTGGTTCATCCTGGCGACATCGTTAAAGTCACTCGCGCAGGCGTCGTTTACGTGATTGGTGAAGTTCGCAAGCCCGGCGGATTCGTCCTGAAATCAAATGAGAAAATTTCCGTCCTGCAGGCTCTGGCTTTAAGCGAGGGACTCACTCCCACGGCTTCGAAGGGGGCCGCGCGCATTATACGCACGGATCAACAAAGTGGTGAGCGAAAGGAGACACCGATTAACTTGGGGAAAATCCTGGCGGGCAAGGCTCCGGACCCCTTTCTCGGTCCAAAGGACATCGTCTTCGTACCTAACAGCGCCGCGAAGACTACCATGACCCGGGGAGTGGAAGCCGCAGCGCAAACGCTCACCGGTCTGCTTATTTTCCATTGGTAAGAATATGGACGACCAAAATCAAGTCGAGCTTTATGGTCGCGGCCATCGCGCTGATCGTCTCGATCGGCGCGGGCTCAGTGCCCTCGATACTCGGCTCGTAGAGCTGCCTGATTCCTACGAAATCCTGGAACCCGGCGAGACGCTCGACCTCCGCAGCTATGGGCGCATCCTTCGCAAACGGCTGCCGACTATACTGGTGGTGTTCTTGATTCTGTTTACCGCCATTCTTATCGCCACTCTCAAACAAAAGCCCGTCTACCGCGCTCAGGTCCTGCTGGAAATTCAGAAAGAGAATCCGGACATTCCGACCATCAAGGAACTCTACGAACTTGACGCCGTATCCGACGCCTACCTGAGGACGCAGTACAGCATCCTGGCCAGCGAAAGCCTGGCACGGCACGTAATTGACCAGCTCCAACTGGAGACTCTCCCCGAATTCAACTCTCCGAAGTGGTGGCAGTTCTGGCCAAGGAAGAAAAAATCTCCGCCTTCTCAAGCCCTCACAATCGGGCCTGCGCCCGAAGTCCGCGATCGCGAGCTATCCCAGCGAGTGCTTGAGCGATTTCAGGATCGCTTGACTATCGATCCTGTCAATCGCAGCCGCTTGGTAGCTGTTCGATTTGACTCACGCGATCCGGAACTTGCCGCGCGCGTTGTCAATACTCTTGCCTCGGATTATGTGGATCAAAGCCTGGAGGCACGCTGGCAAGCAACACAAAGAGCCGCGGACTGGCTTTCGCAGCAATTGGTGGGCGTAAAGGCAAAATTGGAAAAATCCGAAGATGAGCTCCAAAGCTATGCGCGCCGCAAAGGCCTGGTCTTCCTTGAAACCGATAAGGGCGCCAGCCAAAACGTTGCCAACGAGCGGCTGCAACAACTCCAGGAGCAGCTAACCAAAGCGCAATCTGAGCGATACGAAAAGGAAGCGCTTTACCGCTTGGTTCAAACGGGCGAGTTGGGTGCCTTGCCTGGAGTGTTCGAGAACAAATTGATTCAGGATTTGAGCGAACGTCTCGCGGAGCTCAAGCGTGAGCATGCCCAGCTGTCGACGACGTTCAGTCCCGATTATCCCCGTGTGAAGGAAATTCAGAGCCAGATCGACGAGATCGAGGCCTCGCTTCGTGACGAACGCCAGCGCGCCGCCGATCGCATCGCCAACGATTATTCCGCCGCGGTGCGCCGCGAGAACTTGGTTCAGCAGGCGCTGGACAACCAGCAAAAGCAGGTCAGCTTGATCGCCGAAAAATCAGTCCAGTACAACATTTTGAAACGCGAGGTCGACACAAACAAGCAGCTCTATGAAGGCCTGTTGCAGCAGTTGAAGGAGGCCGGCGTCTCAGCTGGCCTGAAGGCCAGCAACATCCGCCTCGTGGATTCCGCCGAACCGCCCGCGAAGCCTGTTAAGCCGAGAACGCTTTTGAATCTGTCGGTTGCCCTGTTTCTCGGTTTAGCCCTCGGCATTTGCGCCGCACTTTTTCAAGAGCGCATGGATGACACGCTAAAAGGCGATGATGACGTCGAGCGGCTGCTGGGCCTTCCTTCCTTAGCCCTGATTCCAGTTGTGGCCCCGGCGAATGGCAACCACCTTGGCATCCATAGATTCCTACCGCGAGACAAGTCTCTCGTTCTCGCAGGAAATGGCTCTGGCAAAAACTCGCGCTCCTGGCACCTCATTGACCGGGACGGTGCACAACATGCTGCTCTTGGCGAAGCGTTTCGCAGTCTCCGCACCTCGGTTTTGCTCTCGACTCCAGATAGGCCTCCGAGTTCTCTTCTGGTCACCAGCACGCAGCCAGCCGATGGCAAGACCACGGTAGCGTGCAACCTGGCCATTTCGCTGGCACAGCTTGGCCATAGAGTTTTGCTTGTGGATGCGGATTTACGCTCCCCCTCTTTGCATAAATTGTTTGGCATCGATCGAAGCCTTGGCCTGGTCAGCTATCTGACCGGCCAGCAGGATTGGCGTGCCGTGGTGCACCCCTCCGGCTCGCGCGGACTTGATCTCTTGCTTTGCGGCCCTGTGCCTCCGAATCCCAGCGAGCTTCTTTCCTCCCAGAGCATGGGGGCCCTGATCCGCTCGGCGAGCGCAGAGTACGGCTTTGTAATCCTTGACTCTTCGCCTATGCTTGCCTTGGCCGATAGCCGTATTCTTGCCCCGCTGGTAAATGGGGTGCTCCTTGTCGTAAGGAGCGGGACCACTCCTCGCGAGCAGCTTTTGCACGCGCAGTCTGGAATCCGCAGCGTGGGTGGCAACTTGATCGGCGTCGTGCTGAACAGCGTTGATATTCGCACCAACGGCTATTACAACTATGGCTCGTACGGTTCCAATCGCGGCGATCCGCCACAAGAGACGTTCGTCCCGACAAATCTCCATCTGCCACCCCAACAAAAAGCCAGCGATTGATCCATCGCGAGCCTTCCATGGTTCGATTTCTTGAAGCCGGCCTCATCGGTGCCGTGTGTGTGGCGGTTTTGGCTTTCGGCGGCACAGCCCCTTCCTTCTTTGCATTGACGCAGGTGATTATTTTCGGGCTTGGGGTCGCCTTCCTTCTGTCAAGACAGTTTTCGCGCGGCCCCTCTTTCCGAATTCCGGTTGCCAGCCCCCTTCTCCTGGTTGCGTTGGTTCTGCTGCAAATTTGCCCGCTTCCTGTTTCGCTGGCGCCCATGTTCGGAAGAGCACGCGACGAATTGCCCGCCGGGTCTTATTTCACCGTCAGCATGGCGCGGTATCAAACGGTCTCGCACCTCTTGCTCCTGGTCACCTATCTGACGGCCTTCTTCCTGACTTTGTTCCTTTGCCGAGACCGCAACGCGAAGAAGCGGCTTGTCTTTGCGCTTGTGTCGCTCGGAGCGTTCGAGGCTCTTTATGGCCTGATTCAATACCTGACTGGCTGGCAGCAAATTTTTACCTACGTTAAGAAATACTATTTGGAAGAAGCCACCGGCACATACATCAACCGCAATCATTTCGCCGGTTTCTTGGAAATGATCCTCCCGTTTGCCATGGTCCTAGCTTTGCGCTGGGCGCAGCTTTTATTGAAGGGTTTTTCCGGCGAAGCAGCAGTCTTCCGCAAATTTGTTTCACGGACCGAACTGGTGTCTGTCGTGTTCTGGCTCTTTCTTGCCATCCTGATCTTTACGGCCCTGATCCTATCGCGCTCGCGCATGGGAATCATTTCGGCCATCGTTTCATTACTTGCCATTCTGACGCTCGATAAGACATCCGCCATGCGTCCGCGAACCAAAGCCGCAGTCGCTGCGTTATTTTTTCTTGGTGTCCTCGCGCTCATCGTGTGGATCGGTAGCGATCCCGTGATGAGCCGTTTCGAAACGCTCGGCCGGGAATACACTCTCAGCGGTCAGAGCCGCGTTTCGATCTGGCACGATGCGCTCGGCTTGATTCGCCGCCATCCTCTCCTCGGAACCGGGTTGGGTTCCTTTTCCGTAGCTTATCCGTCCGTTCAAACCGCTTTTCTCAATCTCCTCGTCGACCACGCCCACTGCGACTACCTGGAAGTGGCCACTGAACTTGGCTTGCCCGGCGCCATTCTGGTGTTTGGCTCCATCTTCTGGGTCCTGGCCCGAACCGCGCATCGTTACAGGAAAGCGGAAGAACGTTTTGACAAAGCCATTTCCCTGGCTTGCGTTGGGAGTATCGGGGCCATTCTGGTGCATAGCGTGGCCGACTTTAATCTGTATATTCCCGCCAACGCATTGGTCTTCACCATTATTCTGGCGATGGCCTGGTCTGGCGCTCATCCCGAATCAGCGCCGCAAGGAGACAACCATTGAACACCGCAAATCCCCATTAGTTCGTCCTATTCCCGTCTTCCCGCCAACTTGACATCCAGTCATTCGCGTTGTTAACTCGCCCCGCGAGGAGGTTCTTTCCCATGACACTCAACGGGCGCATGGTCGCTTTAATCACTGCAACTCTGATGTTCTCTCGGAGCCCCACCCTATGGGCGCAGGAGGCCTCTCACAAACTCACTGTCATGGACGAGTTCCAGCTACAGCTTCCCACCGACCCACAAATCTCTCCCGACGGTAAGCGCATCGTCTATGTGCGCCGCTTTGCCGATCCCATGACTGACAAGCGCTACTCGAATCTCTGGATCATCAATGCCGACGGAACCGACCATCGCCCGCTCACCACCGGAAATCGCAGTGACGCGTCTCCGCGCTGGTCCCCGGACGGCTTGCGCCTGGCCTACCTCTCCGATGCCGACGGCAAACAGCAGATTTACATGCGCTGGATGGACACGGGCCAGACCGCGCGCATCACCAATCTCGAGCAAGCTCCAGACGCTATCGCCTGGTCGCCCGACGGGAAAATGCTCTCCTTCTCCTCGCTCGTTCTGGGGAAAGGACCGCATATCGCCGATTTGCCGGCCCCGCCCTCAGGCGCGAAATGGGCTGACCCTCCGGCTGCATACGATCGTTTGGTGTATCGCTTCAATGGCGCTGGTTATCTAAAGCCCGGCTTCATGCAAATCTTCGTCGTCGACAGCGAAGGCGGCGCGCCGCGGCAGGTCTCCAATGGAAATTTCCCCAATGGCGGCAACGAATTCGGCCCCTCGCGCGCCTCCTGGACGCCCGATGGCAAGTATCTGATCGTCTCCGTCAACCGCCACCCCGAATCCGATCACGCATATTTTGACGACGAGGTCTATGAATTCAACGTGGCCGATGGCTCGCTTCGTCCTCTGACCAATCGCAAAGGGCCGGACAATTCTCCTGCCGTCTCCCCCGACGGAAAACTCATCGCCTACACCGGCTACGATGACCGCTACCAGGGCCATCAAACGACCAAGCTTTACCTCATGAATCGCGACGGCAGCAATTCGCGCTCCCTCTCCGACAAACTCGATCGTGATATCCAGGATCCGCAATGGTCGCCGGACAACAGCGGCGTCTATTTTCGTTACGACGATCAGGGCGATTCCAAGATCGGCTTCTATTCAGTGGATGGCGCATTCAAGAAAATCACCGATCATCTTGCTTCCACGCTCGGCGCCGGTGGCAGCGGCACTTTCTCTTTATCCCGCACCGGCGTGATCGCTCTCACCTATGGGCGTCCGGACAATCCCGGCGACATCGCCATCTCCAACATGGGCGCGATGAAAGTGCTGACTTCTTTGAATCAGGAATTGCTAGCACAAAACAAACCCGGCCACGTCGAAGAGATTTCGGTCGAATCCTCAAAAGACAATCGTAAAATCCAGGGCTGGATCGTTCACCCGCCGGATTTCGATCCTTCCAAAAAGTATCCTCTGGTTCTTGAAATTCACGGCGGTCCCTTCGCCGACTACGGCGACCGTTTCGATTTTGAAAAGCAGGTGCTGGCCTCTAGAGGCTATGTGGTTCTCTACATAAATCCCCGCGGAAGTACCAGCTACGGCGAGGAATTTGCCAATCTTATCCATCACGCCTATCCAGGTGACGATTTTTACGACCTCAACAGCGGCGTCGACGCCGTCATCGCCAAAGGCTACATCGATACGAACAATCTCTTCGTCACCGGCGGCAGCGGCGGCGGCGTACTCACCTGCTGGACCATCGAGCACACCGAGCGTTTCCGCGCCGCGGCTTCGCTCTATCCGGTCATCAACTGGTACAGCTTCGCGCTCACGTCCGACATTCCCTTCATTACCAAATACTGGTTCCCCGGGCTTCCCTGGGACAGCACCGATAATTACATGCAGCGCTCACTCACCAACCTTGTCGCCAAAGTCAAAACTCCTACATTAGTCATGACCGGTGAAGCCGACTATCGCACGCCCATCTCCGAAGCCGAGCAATTCTACGAAGCTCTGAAGCTTTTGAACGTTGACACTGTTCTCGTTCGCGTACCTGAAGAGCCCCACGGCATCGGCCGCCGCCCAAGCCATCACATCGCCAAGATGCTCTACATTGCAGGATGGTTCGAACAGCACAAGGCAAAGCCGTAGCGGGGCCTCCACCCATTTATGTTGCGTTTATCTTTGCCGCTATATAGGTAGTTGCGCCAAGCTCAACATCGCAAACTAGAGGGAGACGACATCATGCAAAAACGTTTCATCCTTCTCACAATCTTCGGTTCACTCGCGATCGTCTTTTCAGCCGCGGCATTCTTGCGAGCCGCCACGCCGGCACCTGCTGGTTCCGGCTATCACGTCATCAAGACCATCCCGGTCGGCGGCGAAGGCGGTTGGGACTACGTCTACGTGGACAGCGCCGCGCGCCGCGTCTATGTCTCGCGCGGCACGCACGTCGTGGTTCTCGACGCGGACACCTACGCCGTTGTTGGCGACATTCCCGACACGCAAGGAGTTCACGGTATCGCCGTTGCTTCCGACCTTGGCCGCGGCTTCACCAGCAACGGCCGCGCCGACAGTGTCACCATTTTCGATCTCAAGACCCTGAAGCCCATCGGCACCGTGAAGACCGACGGCAATCCCGACGCTATCCTCTACGATTCCGTCTCCAAGCGCGTCTTCACCTTCAACGGCCGCGGCAAAAATGCCACCGCCATCAACGCCGCGGACGGCTCCGTAGTAGGTACGATTCCTCTGAATGGAAAACCCGAATTCGCGGCCGCTGACGGCAAGGGCACCGTGTACGTCAATAACGAAGATACTTCCGACCTCTACCATCTCGACGCGCAAAGTCTCAAGGAACTCCACCACTGGCCGCTCGCGCCGTGCAAATCTCCTTCCGGTCTCGCCATGGACGTTGCCAATCGCCGCCTCTTTTCCGTCTGCGACGAGAAAGTGATGGCCGTCGTGAACGCGGATACTGGCAAGGTCGTCGCAACGCCAACCATCTGCGAAGGTCCGGATGCCGCCGGGTTCGATCCCTCGAGCGGTTACGCTTTCGCCTCCTGCGGCGACGGCAACCTCACTGTCATTCACGAAGACTCGCCGGACAAATTCACCGTCGTCGAAAATGTTCCGACCAAGCGCAGCGCCCGCACGATGGGCCTCGACCTCAAGACCCACAACATCTTTCTCCCAGCTGCGGACTTCGATCCGCCTGCTCCTGGAGAACGCCGCGGCAAAATGAAGCCCGGCTCGTTCGTCATCGTCATTGTTGGCAAATAGTTTAAATGGGGCTCGGAGCGAGCCAGCACTTCACAGAAGTAAAAAAGCGTCCCGGTGAGGAGGGTCACCGGGACGCTTCGGGGGATTGAGGGAACTCTTAGTGCACCACGCCGACGTTGTGCGCACCGGACATAAACGAAACGCTCGCGCCCGCCGCCTGCGGCAACCACCAAATCTTTCGTACCCAGCCATGTTGGCTGACCATCATGCGCTTGCCAAGCAAGTCAAGCACCGCCGGGCTAACCTGCGTCGCCGCATAAATCGCGTACGAACCTGCGTACGGGCGCAGGAACGGGTTTGCTTCTTGCCCGTAGCCGCCCGCCACCGCCCGGTGCGTGGACCAGGCGTCAAACGCCGCGCCGCTGTGTGCTGCCACCGCCAGCCCATACCAGATCTTCCTTTGCCGAGGCGTCTCGCGGGGCCTCACAATCACTGGCTTCACCGCCAGAAAGGGCTGCACTGCCCCCGGGGTCGGAGCGATCGGCTCCAGGTCGGCTTTCACCTTGGGTGCTGGTGCGGAGGGCAGGGAGGCCGCCAGAATCGGCTCTTTTGTCGCGCTGTCGGAAGCCACTGCGGGCGAGTCGTTGACCGCTTTCGCCGTGTCGTCCGCCTGCGGCACCGCACAGATCAGGAGCAGCGTTGCAAAGACCATCGGCCACCTCAGTATTGTTCGTGGGTGTTGCAAGTCCGTCCCCACTCGCAATGCCGCCACTTTAGTGGTCAAAAGGGCAGGCCACACTGGCCTATTGGTCATATTCTGATTAGTACGGCTCTCTAGCCCCTCCGTTTGCCCTTTTTTCAAACGGCAGTACTAGGCCACAAATGTGAAAATGTTTCTACATTTGGCCCCTCACTACCGCCTCGCCTTCCCCTCAAAGTGGGCCGGAACTCCTCCCGACTCTGCTATAATCCGCGAGTTGATCCTTGCCTCGCCGGATCACACGAAACGATGCCCGGCAACGACTCTTCCGCCGCCAAGCGCGCTCGCGTTCCGCAGCGTGGTCTTCAGCCTCCCCGCTTTATCGTCATTGAGGGCCCCCTCCGCGTCGGCAAAACCACTCTGGCCCGCATCCTCGCCGAACGCCTCCACGCCCGCCGCATTTACGATTGCGAGGACAATCCCTTTCTCGCCGACTTTTACAAAGCCAAGCCCGGCTCCGCTTTTCGCGCTCAAATGTATTTCCTTATCGAGCGCCAGAAGCGCCTTCGCGAAGCCCTCGCCGTCGAAACTCCCGGCCCGGTCCTCTCCGACTTCCTCATGGAAAAAGACCGCATTTTCGCCAATCTCAATCTCGACGACGCCGAGCTCAAGCTCTACGAGCGCTACTACGAATCCCTCACCTCAGACCTTCCCGCTCCCGATCTGGTTATCTATCTCCAGGCCAAACCCGAAGTCCTCCGCGCCCGCATCGCCAAAAAAGCTTCCCGCGACGAGTCCCACATCGCCCCCGAATACATCGAGGAAGTCGCCCGCGCCTACGAACATTTCTTCTTTCGTTACGCCGCCTCCGACCTTCTCGTCATCAACACTTCGGACATCGACTTCGTCGAGCGTAGCGACGACCTCCAGCTTCTTCTCCGCCGTCTCCAGGAACCCGTCAAAGGCACCCAATACTTCCTCCCCCTCGGCGCAGAATAGGCTTTTGTAGCGGCGTCCCTTTCACGTTTTCTGTGGCCCGGTGGTTTTTACGGGGAGGGACCCATCTTTCTTTTTGGGGCCGCTGGCCTCCGCGATCGTCGCCTAGGTTTGGTATAGATCTCCCGCTAGGTATTTAAAACCAGTGTCCACGGCCACGGTCGCGACGATACTCCCGCGTCCTAGCTCCTGTGCCAGTTGCAGCGCAGCCGTGACGTTCAGTCCGGATGATGTGCCCGCGAATATTCCTTCTTCCCTCGCCAGGCGTCGCGCCATTTCGCGAGCGGCGGGTTCCTCCACCGTGCGCACTTCATCAAACTCGCCGTCCTTCAAGTGCGGCGGCCGGAATCCGGCGGCGATCCCCTCGACGCGGTGCGGTCCTCCTTTCCCCGTAGTAAGCACCGGCGAGGTTGCAGGCTCGAGCGCCACGATGCGCGCCTTGCATCCGGCTTCCTTCAGTGCGCGCGACACCCCGGCGATCATTCCGCCCGTGCCCACTCCGCCGCAAAACGCCGCCAGGCCGGTGCCCGCCTGTTTGGCCAGCTCCGTCCCGATTCCCATGTACGCGCGGATCGCGTCCGCATTATGGAATTGGTTCGTGTAGAACGTGCCCGGCTGTTGCGCCAATTCTTCCGCGCGCCTCTTCATTCTCTGGTAAAGCTCCGGTACCAGCTTGCCGCCTTCGGCCGGGAAAATCTCCAGGTCCGCGCCGAAAATACGCATGGTCTGCAGCTTCTCTTTCGCAAATCCGTCCGAGGAAATGGGCGTAAAGTGGTAACCCTTGATCGCGCAGACCATCGCGAGAGACGATCCCGTGCTTCCTCCCGTCCATTCGACCACTCGCATCCCCGGGCGCAGCTCGCCGCGCGCCTCCGCGCCTTCAATCATCGCCAGCGCCATGCGATCTTTGTAGGAGCCGGTGGGATTGTAATACTCCAGTTTTACGAGAACGTCCGCCATTGACGGCGATATGACTTTCCGCAGCCGCACAACCGGAGTGTTGCCGATCGCCAGCAGAGCTGAATCTAGAACTCCATTGTTTTTCACCATGGTTCTTCTCCCCACGTCCCATATGACTTAAGTTCCGTCGCAGCTTACGCTTCTGGATTAATTTGCAGCAAGATCCGCATTGGCACGCAGGCCGCAGTGAAGAACTCTTCGGCTTTGTCCTTGTAGCGGCTGGGCTGCAGCCCGGCCTGAGCGTCGTAGACGCGTTTGGTTTTCTAAAGGGATGCTCTGTCGGAAAGTACGCCGTTCTGTGGCCTTGCTATTTTCTTTGCCGGCTCATTCCCGTCAACACCCGCAATTCCCCCACGATCAACAGGTCAATGTTCACAAGCTGCTCGTTCCGTATCAGCCGGATAGCCCGGTCGGTCCGTTCGGGGCCTGTGCGGTACCCTTCGATGTGCAGGATCACGTCTTTTTCGTGTTCCAGCCGCCCGGCGTTCTTCACCGTGATCAAGAGCTTCCTGGAATCATAGTGCACCGTCATTTGTTTCGACCGCGCCGCGCACCAAACCCGCAAATCTCCAAGCGCCGTTTCCCTGCAGGTGAGCGTCTCTTCTTGCGTCACGGCATTCCATTCGCGGCACTTTTCGAGAATCGCGTCTTTTACGCTTTTCCAAACCCAGGGAGATCGCACCACCGCCAACGCCTGATTCTGTTGCGTTTCGTAAATCTGCTCTTCTTCCGTCAGTTTTGCGGCCAGGTACTCTTGCGCAGACTGCTTGGTTATCTCATCCATACTTGGGCCCATTTCCCGGTGTTTATTTTACTGCACGACCTCGAATAACAAACCCTCGCAATTTAACAAGTGTGATCGAATAACTGGAGCGCCCTCTCAAGTGTCCCGCCACTCAACCTTCATTTGCGCTGTTTGCATACCCGGATGCAGTGCGGGATGCGTTCTTTGCATTCCGGATGCGTTTGTGGAACCGAAAGAAGCAAGCCGATGCTTTCTTCCCGCCTCGCTCGAGGCGGTCGACTTGCGCAGAGAGAAATCTGTCCTCTCTTCATCGACGACTTGCACGTTATGCAAGGGAGGGAATTTTCTCTGCTTTCTGCTTTCTACTTTCTAGTTTCTACTTTTACACTTCTAGTTTATCTGCCCCGCTTGCCGCAGCCTCTCCCGGAAGTATTCCTTCCAACTCTCAGGCAACTCTTCCACTCGCAGCGCCCGCCGCACCGCGCGGATCTCCGCTTCTCCATACCTCTTCACTACATATAGATGGGTGATCTCCGAAACCGCGACGGCGTTCGCCTCCTGCGCAATCACCTTCATCTCATCGCCCGCGCCCACTTCTCCCTCGCGTAGGACCGCCACGTAGAATCCCGTCCTTCCGCTCGCCAGAAATTTCTTCACCATGTCGTCGTACCCGAATCTTACGCCCAGCTTGTAGCAAGGCAGCCGTGGCTGCGTCACCGTCACTTCCGCCGTGCCGACGGAAAATCGGTCGCCCAAATAAATGGACTCTTCCGGCAATCCGGGACCGCCATCCCCAATCGTGAAGTTTTCTCCAAACATGCCCATCGGCAGTTCCCGTCCCGGCAACTCTCTCTTCCAGGAGTCGTAGTGCGCCAGCGAGTAGCAGTAAACCGCTTTGTGCTCGCCCCCATGGACCCTCAGGTCCGCCTGGCGATCTCCGTCCAGGTTCAGCTTGCGCAGCGCCACCCGTCCCGTGGCCGGCTCCTTGAAGATCGCCGTCGTCACCATTCTCCCGTGCCAGCTCACCTCCCGCGGCATTCCGGTATTAACTGAAACAAGTTTCATCGTCCGGCTATCCTTTGCTTGGTCGCGACTTTCTCTGCTCTGTTCTGCTTTTTCCCAAGCGCCGCGTCCCCACACGTCATTTCGAACGAAGGAGGCCGACTCTTTGCGCAAACACCCGGAGGTGATTATCCATCAACTCGCCGCTGCTTTTCCTTTGCCTCGTTACTTCTTTACTTTGCCCTTTCTTAGTGGTCGTGCGACATGCCTGCCATGTCGTGGGGCATTTTCGAACTTCGCCGCAGCGCCGCCATCTTCGTATCGTCGCTGGCGGCGAAGTAGCCGACCGCGATGCCCATCGCGCCGTCGCGCAAGAGTTTGCCGGTCGGATTGTCGTACGTCGCGGAGATTTTCAGGACGTCGCCTTCCGCGAATTTGTACCCACCGTCTTGCACGAACAATTTCACCGGCACGGACTCCAGATGCCCTTCCGCGTCCGACTTTGCATCGAGTGTCGCCACGGTTTCTTTGCGCGACACGTCCTGCAGGATAATTTTTTTTCCGTAATCGTGCAGATGCCCGCCTACACCAAGCAGAACCCCGTCATATTTCACCGTCACCGTTCCGGTCTTCTCGCTTTTTCCCGCCGGCAAGTCGTATCCGGAATTGCCGCACGCCGCCACGTCCATCCACGCGGGATAAACATTCTTTCGCGGCGCAGCCGTATCGCTCGTCTCCTGGAACGGGATCGCGACTTCCAGATACGCTTTGTCATACGACGTTGCCGTGGGGTTGTACATCATCGTCTCGATGCGGATCTTTTCGCCTTTTTGCACGCGATATCCATAGCCGGGGATTTCGGCCCAATCCGTCAATTCGCTGCCCGCCCCGAAAATATGCTCTTCCTTGTTAGGGCACAGAAAATCCGCGCGATTCTCGTTCCAGAACGCCACGTGATGCAGCACCGTTCCCGGCACGGAGTTTCCGCCCGCATCGACTAGCTTCGGGTGATACGCCAGCAGCCAGCCATCGAGGGGCACTGTCCAAATCAGGTCCGGCGGCTGCGGCATTTTCATGTGCGAGGTGTGCGCCGGCAAATTCATGGGACCCACGCGAAGCGTGATTGTATGCGTGGCTATGTCGAAATTCGGATCGAGCTTGACCCCCTTCGCCACCGCGTGGTGCATGCCTTCCTGCATGAATCCATGATGCTCGTGCTGCATGGGCATCGGTTTCGCTGCGCCTTCTGTTTGTTTTTCCTGGACGAGGGCTGCGCTCGCGGCCAGCAAAAGCGTTCCGCAAATGGCTATTGTTTTGATTATTTCTTTGATGACCGTTTTAATCATTGGACCTCTCCGGGTCTTTCATCTCTTGGACCGGACCTTCTTTCATCATACTCCCGGCCGGATATGACGGAATGAATCGCCGTAAGCGAATTGTTCTGCGTGAACTCCATGCGGAAAGCAGATAGTATCCGGGCAATGAAAATTCACGAACGCATTAAGCCGCACTTCGGCGTCGTTCTTCTGTTCTGCCTGTGTTTCGGCGCAGCGAGCCACGCGCAGAAGCCCACAGCGAGCGACCAGTTGGTGCTCAGCAATGTGACCGTCGTCGATGTTCGTACGGGCGCTTTGCATGCGGAACAAACCGTAGTCCTCGAAGGCAATCGCATTGCTTCCGTGGAACCGAGCAAATCGGCGAAGCATCCGCGCAATGCGCCGATCGTGAATAGCCGCGGCCTTTTCCTCATCCCCGGGCTCTGGGACATGCACGTGCACCTGGTGTTTGGCGACTGGTTTCCGGATGCGCGAGATATTTCGCTGCCGCTCTTCATCGCCAACGGCGTCACCGGCGTGCGGGACATGGGCAGCGAGCTGGACATCGTGCAGGCATGGCGCAACGAAATTGCGGCCGGACGCCTGGTCGGCCCGCGCATTTACACCTCCGGGCCCATGCTGGATGGGCCCAGGCCCCGCTTTCCGAGTTCCGTGGCGATTGCCACACCGGAAGATGCGCATCGCACCGTCGCGGATCTCAAGCGACGTGGCGCGGATTTTATCAAGCTGCAATCGCTGATTCCGCGCGAAGCAGTTTTTGCCATCGCGGAAGAAGCCAGGAAGCAGCAGATACCTTTCGAGGGACACGTGCCCGACTCCGTCCGGGCGAGCGAAATGTCTGAAACGGGCATGAAAAGCTTCGAGCACCTCATCGGCATTTTTGAAGGGAGCTCGCCCAACGAGGACGATTTCTTGAAAGGGGACAAGACAGAAGGGAAGTTCCTTGCGACTTACGATGCGGCACGCGCTGCTGCGCTGGCGGCGATTCTGGCGAAGAATCAGACCTGGCAATGCCCCACGCTGGTGTGGGAACGCGGCGGCAACCTCGTCGATGTGAGCGACTTCAGCAAAGACACGCGCGTGAAATACGTGCCGGCAGCATGGAAGAACAAAACGTGGAAACGATTCACCGATGAAATCACGCAAGGCTACGGCACGGATGATCTCGACACGCGCAAACAATTCATCGAGAGAGAATTAGAAGTCGTGCAAATGCTGCGCAAGACCGGCGTGCCATTTCTAGCCGGAACGGATACGCCCGCCGGCGTCCATATTTTCCCTGGGTTCAGCTTGCATGAAGAATTGCAGCGATTCGTGGCCGCGGGTTTTACTCCGCTGGACGCGCTGCAAACTGCGACGATCAATCCTGCGCGTTTTTTGGGAATCGAAGACCAGGCCGGAACCGTCGAAAAAGGAAAGCTCGGGGACCTTTTGCTGCTTTCCGCCAATCCTCTCGAAGATATTGCCAACACGCAAAAGATCGCGGGCGTCGTCGTTAACGGCCGCTATTACAGCCGCGCCGAGCTCGATAAGATGCTCAGCCGCGTAGAAATCGCCGCGGACGGCCCGAGTTCGCAATAGATAAAATGAATAACTATTCGTCGCAATAATATTGTGCCGTTCGTTTTTAATATTTTTTTCACGGAGTAGCCTCTTGACAGCAGAACCAAGCAGGCGTAAGAAAACAACTATTGGGGTAGGGATTTCAAAGACTTGAGGGAACCGGCGTGTTCCGCAACCGCGACTTCCGCTGTTGAAGTGTGTCGTAAAGGAGGTTGTATGCCTGCAAACCAGCCAAGCGAGGCACTTCGCGCACTTTGTTATGAGCACCACGTGGAGATGAGGCTGAAGCAAAACTTTTCCAACGGCGAGCAAAACACCAGGAAAACTGCAATGTTTGCTTGTCCGGAGGCCAGTTGCCTCGTCCACTACAGCATCTCTGGTGGATATTTCCTGGCAAGCCAAAACGGACATAGAAATGATTTGGAAGTGATTCCCGCAGTGCGGTGCCTCGACGACGGGACGCCCATGTACCTTGCCGAAATCGATTTGGACAAGAGGGACTATCGTTTGTGGATATGCCCGCAATGCGGCGGCAGACGCACGCATGAGCAAGGCTTAGTAGGCGTGGCGTCGCGGGGAAATCAGGATGTCAGCGGGCAACGCGAAGCAGAATCGCAAACTCCGTAAAGCTTCAACACATAATCTTCCGGCATCATTCTCGCAACGAATTAATTCGGTTTGCTCCATTCTTTTCCCGGCGATACGAGTTCCAGCCCAACAGCATACTTCTGTTTTTCCACGCGTTGACAGTAGACGACCCGCGCTTCGGAATGGATGCCAAGCTCGGGAGAGGTCAGCAGAACGATAGACCCTACGCTCCACACGTGTTCTGTCGCCACGCGTATCCCGCGCGCACTTATGTTTTCCGCAACGGCCAAGCTCTACAATGGCTCTTTTTGCGATCCGCGGGCGAGATCGGCTAGAGCGCTCTGGCATAAGATACCGACTCCTGTAGCGGGAGCCTCCATGGGAGGCGGCACGGAGTCCCGGTGAGGGCTAGAGGATAATAGTATGTCGCACTGCCACTTTGTTGGGTAGCCCCTCCGCGACTTCGCAAAACATGGCGTGTGTGGCCGTGTCGTTGGTAGACTTTCGTGCACTTCGAGGTGCCTGCGAAATGAAGCTGATTCGATTCGGCGAGATGGGCCGCGAAAAGCCCGGCGTACTACTTGAGGATGGAACACGGCTGGACGTTTCCGGATTTGGTTCGGACTACGACGAGGATTTTTTCGCGGGCAGCGGAATTGCCAAACTTCGGAACTGGCTGGCGAGGCAAGGCGCTTCGTCGCTACGAGTGCGGGAATCGGTGCGATTGGGGCCGCCGATTTGCCGACCGAGCAAGATTGTGTGCATCGGACTGAATTTCCGGGACCACGCGCAAGAGAGCGGAATGGAAATTCCGAAAGAGCCGGTGATTTTTTTCAAGGCGACTTCTGCGCTGGTGGGACCAAATGATCCACTGGTGATTCCGAAAAATGCGACGAAAGTGGACTGGGAAGTGGAATTGGCGGTCGTGATGGAGAAAAAAGCGAGTTACGTCAGCAGAGAAACCGCGATGGATCACGTGGCCGGTTTTGCGCTGCACAACGATTATTCGGAGCGCAGCTTTCAGCTGGAACGCGGAGGGCAATGGGTAAAGGGGAAGAGCGCGAATTCGTTCGCGCCGCTGGGACCGTTCCTGGCAACAAAAGACGAAATTCGAGATTTCAATCAGTTGGGAATGTGGTTGAAGGTGAATGGGGAATTCCGGCAAAGAGGTTCCACTTCCAAGATGATTTTTGATGTGCCGGCGCTAGTGGCGTATATCAGCGAATTCATGACGCTGCTGCCGGGAGACGTGATCAGCACGGGGACGCCGCCGGGTGTGGGCCTGGGGATGAAGCCGCCGCAGTATCTGAAAGCGGGCGACGTGGTGGAATTGGGGATCGATGGGTTAGGGGAGTCGCGGCAGGAAGTTGTGGACTACCGATGAGAGAGAATTCGGGGCCGGCGGAAACATTGCGATCAGTTTTGATGCGAGCCGAGAGCGATGCACATTGACGCTCATCAGCATTTCTGGATTTACGATCCGCGGGAGTATGGCTGGATCGATGACTCGATGGCGGCGCTGCGCCGGGATTTTCTTCCGGCTGATTTGAACCCCGAGCTGGAGCGCGGCGGGTTTCAGGGATGCGTTGCGGTTCAAGCCCGGCAGACGCTGGAAGAAACGCGATGGCTGCTGGAACTGGCGGAGCAAGCGTCCTTCATTCTTGGAGTGGTGGGTTGGGTGGATTTGCGATCGCCACGATTGCGATTCGAATTGGAGTCGTTTGCGCGCAAATCCAAGCTGGTAGGTGTTCGCCACATTGTGCAGAGCGAGCAGGATGAGCGGTTCCTAGTGCAGCCGGATTTTCTTCGCGGCATCGCCATGCTGGAAGAATTCGATCTGGCCTACGACATCCTTATTTATACGCGGCACCTGCCGGTGGCAACGGAGTTCGTGGCACGATTTCCGCGACAGAGATTTGTCCTGGACCATATGGCAAAACCGCCGATCAAGAGCGGAGCTCTTGACGTCTGGGCGCGAGGGATGCGGGAGATAGCGGCATTTCCCAACGTTTCGTGCAAAGTGTCCGGCCTGGTCACGGAGGCGGATTGGCAGGCCTGGAAGCCTCGGGACTTGCGCCCGTACTTGGATGTGGCCTTCGAATGCTTTGGAGCGAGCCGGTTGATGATCGGATCGGATTGGCCGGTGTGCGCCGTGGCGGCTCCGTATGCGCGGGTCATGAATGTGGTGAAGGATTATCTCGGCAAGTACACGGCGAGCGAAAGAGACGCGGTGCTGGGAGGGAACGCCGCGGCGTTTTGGAGATTAAAATGGACGGAGAAGCAGGTGCGCGACTAACTGCGCGGCGTGGTCTACAATGCAGGGGAAAAGCGGCGCGGCGGCTGCAAGGTGTTCTCGGAGCAAATTATTGGTTCAGATGAAATGCAGAAAAAGGTGCTGAAACTCGATTCCAAAGATAACGTGCTGATTGCGCTGACGGATTTGCGCAAAGGCGAGCAGGTTTCGTTTAACTCCCAGACCTACACGCTGGAATCGGACGTTCCCGCCAAGCACAAGTTCGCCACAGAAGATCTAGCTGCCGGGGCGCGCATCATTATGTACGGGGTGCTCGTCGGGAAAGCAATGGAGCCGATCCGGCGCGGAGGATTGCTGACCACGCGTAATATCCATCACGAGGCCGCAGCGTTTCAGGAAAAAATGGATGAGTACCGCTGGACGCCGCCGGACGCATCGCGATGGAAACAACGGGAATTCCTGGGATACCGGCGATCGGACGGCCAGGTGGGCACGCGCAACTACTGGATCGTGGTTCCGCTGGTGTTCTGCGAAAACCGGAACATTGCGGTGCTGAAGCAGGCGTTTGAAGAGGAGCTGGGATTCGCCGCGCCGCAAGTGTACCGGAGGCAGGTGGCGGAGTTGGCGCGGCTCTATGCGGATGGCAGCACCGAAGAGATCAAGACGCGCGAGTTGACGGGAGAGACGGCCAGGCCGCAGCGTTCCCGAGTCTTCGAAAACGTGGACGGCGTGCGGTTCCTTCTGCATGACGGTGGCTGTGGAGGAACGCGGGAAGATTCCAACAATCTTTGTGGACTGATCGCGGGCTATATCCATCATCCGAATGTGGCCGGCGCGACGGTGCTAAGCCTGGGCTGCCAGCACGCGCAGATCGGGATTCTGCGCGGGGAATTGCGGAAGCGCAATCCGAATTTCGATAAGCCGCTGGTGATTGTGGAACAGCAGCAGAGCGGCACGGAAGCGGCGATGCTGACGGAGGCCATTCGAAACACGTTCCTGGGCTTGATGGAAGCGAACCGGTGCCAACGGACGCCGGCGCCGCTTTCGAGTTTGTGTGTCGGACTAAAGTGCGGCGGCTCGGATGGTTTTTCCGGCCTGTCGGCGAATCCGGCGATCGGGCACACGGCAGATGTTTTGGCCGCGCTCGGCGGGAGAACGATACTTTCCGAATTTCCGGAATTGTGCGGGGTGGAACAGGAACTCATCAACCGGAGCAAGCACAAGGAAGTTGCGGACCGGTTCATCCATCTGATGAAAAGTTACGCGGCGCGGGCGAAAGCGGTGGGTTCGGGATTTGAAATGAATCCCAGCCCGGGGAACATGCGCGACGGACTGTTGACGGACGCGATGAAATCGGCAGGTGCGGCGAAAAAAGGCGGAAGTTCTCCCGTGACGGCGGTGCTGGACTATCCGGAATATTCGACCGAGCCTGGGCTGAATTTGCAGTGCACGCCCGGAAACGACGTGGAGTGCGTAACGGCGCAAGTCGGCGCGGGAGCAAGTGTAGTTCTGTTTACAACCGGACTGGGGACGCCGACAGGAAATCCCATCGCGCCGGTCGTGAAGGTGGCGACGAATTCGGGGCTGGCGCAGCGGATGGGCGATATCATCGACATCGACACGGGCGGAATCGTTTCCGGAGAGAAGACCATCCAGCAGATAGGCGAAGAGATTCTGGAGTTCGTCATCCAAACCGCCAGCGGCGAGGCGTGCACCAAGGCCGAAGGAAAAGGCCAGGAAGATTTTATTCCATGGAAAAGAGGAATCTCACTCTGAAGAGTCCCAGCAGCGGCGCCAGGAATTTCAGGCTTGACGGAAAAACCGCTATTGTGACGGGCGGCGGCAGCGGCATCGGGAAAGCGATTGCCTTCCGCTTCGCAGCGAATGGGGCGGCGATACGGATTGCGGATATCAGTCTTTCGCAGGCGGAAGCTACCGCGAAAGAGATCGCCGAAGCGGGTGGGGAGGCCACGGCGCACGCGTGCGATGTCACGAACCAGGGGCAGGTCCGGGAAGTATTCGCGAAGCTTTTTACGAAAGAGCGCGTCCAGATCCTGGTGAACAACGCCGGGATTTCGCACATCGGCACGGTGGAGAGCACGACCGAAGAGGCCTTCGACCGCCTTTTTCGCGTGAATGTTAAGGGCGTCTACAACGGCATTTTCGCGTGCATTGGGCACATGAAAGCGAACCGCGGCGGCGTGATCCTTAATATGGCTTCCATCGCCGGGTCCGCGGCGCTTGCCGACCGGTTTGCATACTCGATGACCAAGGGCGCGGTGATTGCCATGACGTATTCCGTGGCCAAGGATTACGTGCAGCACAATATCCGGTGCAATTGCATTTCTCCGGCGCGCGTGCACACGCCGTTCGTGGATGACTACCTGGTGAAGAATTATCCGGGGCGAGAGCAGGAGATCTTCGAAAAATTGGCGAAATCGCAGCCGATCGGAAGAATGGGAGAGCCGGAAGAAGTGGCTTCGCTGGCACTGTTCCTATGTTCGGACGAAGCGGCATTCGTTACCGGCGCCGATTATCCGCTGGACGGCGGATTTTTTAACTTGCGCGGCTAAATCATGGATCTGCGCTTAAAAGGAAAAGTTGTTCTAGTGACCGGCGGCGCGAAGGGCATTGGCGCTGCGATTGTGCGCGGCTGCTGCGCGGAAGGCGCGACACCAGTGATCGTGGACCGCGACGAGCAAGCAGGAGAGCAGCTACAAGCCGAACTGCGAACGAACCGAGCCGAAACCGGGCTGATCATTGCGGACCTCTCCGATGCGGAAGCCTGTGCGGAGGTCGTCGGGGGGACCATTCAGAAATTGGGCCGGCTGGACGCGCTGGTGAACAATGCGGGCGTCAACGACGGCGTGGGACTCGAGAATGGCACGACCGAAAAATTTGTGGCTTCGCTGGAGCGCAATCTGGTTCATTACTATGCGATGGCGCACCATGCCCTGGGGGCGCTGAAGAATTCGCGCGGCTCGATCGTGAACATCAGCTCGAAGACCGCGGTGACTGGGCAGGGAGGAACTTCGGGCTACGTGGCCGCGAAGGGAGCGATCCTCGGGCTCACGCGCGAGTGGGCGGCGGAGCTGCTTCCTTTCGGAATTCGCGTGAATGCGGTGGTGCCCGCGGAAGTGATGACGCCGCTTTATCAACAATGGCTGGGGACGTTCCCCGATCCGCAGCAGAAGCTAATGGAGATTGTTGCGAAGATTCCGCTGGAGAAACGCATGACCAAAGCGGAAGAGATCGCGGCCATGGTGCTTTTCCTGATTTCGGAGCAGGCACATCACATCACGGGGCAGCATTTGTTTGTGGACGGCGGATACGTGCATTTGGACCGCGCACTGACATAGCGCGAATCGATCACACCCAACCCCCATCAATCACATAACTCTGGTTGGTTATTCCCGCGCTGTCGTCGGCGGCAAGAAACAGAACGAGGCGCGCGACTTCTTCAGGAGCCAAACTGCGCTTGAGGGCTTGATTGGCTATGATTTCGCCTTCGTATTGCGGCGTCCACCAGAGGCGGCGCTGGCGCTCCGTCAGAATTGCTCCCGGCAAGACACTGTTTACGCGGATATTGGACTTTCCGAGTTCGTGGGCCATCGTTCGCGTGAGGCCGACGATTGCGGCTTTGCACGTGATGTAAGCGGGCATTCCAGTTGAGGGAATAATCCAGCCTATCGAGCTCATGTTGATGATCGAGCCCCAACCGGCGGCAATCATGCGCGGCGCTACCGCTTGAATGGCAAAAAACTGATGGCGGAGATTGATAGCCATCCGCTCATCCCAATATTCCGGCGTCACGTCCGCATAAGAATGCCGGTCGTCGCTGGCTGCGTTGTTCACAAGAACGTTGATCGCGCCGAGAGTGGCCTCGGTCTGTGCAACCGCAGCTCGCAGCGCGGCAATATCGGTCAAGTCGCAAGCGAGAAAAACCGGTGGATGAGTACTTCGGGGAGAAATATCAGCAATTAATTTCGAGGAAGCGTTCCCATCGATGTCTAGAAACGCTACGCGCGAACCCTGGAATGCGAACTCTTCGACAATCGCGGCGCCAATCCCCGTAGCTCCGCCGGTTACGAGAACTACGCGGTCGCGCAGACTTGGATACGTAGCGAAGCGATCTTTTTCTTTCATGTTGAGCTGCCGCCTGAGTGTGGAACGGCTGCACCTTTTTACTACGTTTTGACTCGAATGGAACCTGCAAGTCGCAGAAAACAAACGAAAGGAAGCTTTGGCACATTCGAGTAAGCTGACTTAGGTCCAAAAACAGGCTCGTAAGGTAGCAGGTGAAGGAAAATGCAAAATGTCTTAGAATGATTCGCCGAGGAATGGGCGTGTAGCTCAGCTGCGAGAGCACCTGCTTTGCAAGCACGAGCCCCCGTTCCAACGACTCCATTCCTTTGCTTCACTTTCTAATGTTTCCAACAATTTCGGGGAATCTGCTTCTCGCTCGAAGTAAGCCTCGAAATTACAATTGGATAGGGTTTTGGCACAGTTTTGGTACAGCTCAAGTAAGACTTAAACGCGCAACTGCGCGCGTGAACCCCCTGTTGAGACAATTTTATGGGTACACTGTCTCATTAGCTGGCCAGACGATGCGCATTTGCCGATTGTCTCCGCTTTCAGTTTCAGCTTGCTTCTCGAACTCCTCCGGCGATCGGTATCCGAGCGCCGAATGTAGACGGGACCGGTTGTAGTACCTCTCGATGAACTCTTCGATCCCTGCAGCCAGATCCTCCATGTCGCGATAATCGTTGGCGTAGATCTCTTCGCGCTTCAGAGTCTTTAGAAAACTTTCGCAACTGGCGTTGTCATGTGGATGTGCCGGACGACTCATGCTAGGTATTATCCGGTGTTCCCAAAGCATCTGGATGTAAGCCTCACAGGCATACTGCACACCTCGATCCGAATGGTGAACGAGTCCAGGAGGCGGCTGCCTATTTGAAATCGCTTGTCTTAGAGCGCCGTGGGGAAGCCTCGCCTGCAAAGTTCGATCGAGTGCCCAGCCCACCACTTTTCGAGAGAAGGCATCTATCACCACCGCCAGATAAACAAATTCGGTCTTGAGCCGAATGTAGGTAATATCCGCAAGCCACACCTGGTTTGGGCCGCCAACCTTCAAGCGACTTGCCAAGTTGAGGTAGATTTCCACTTCATCTCCCCAGTCTGTCGCCCACGGCAATTCACGGCGTCGGATCGTCAAGAGGTTGTCGTTCCGCATCATTCGCGCGACCCGTTTGTGATTCACGTTCATCCCACGCTGCCGAAGCTCCACTGTGATGCGGCGATAGCCGTAACGCAGCCGATGTTGCAAGGCAATCTCCTGAATGGCAGATCGTATCGTCATGCTCTCCTCGATCGGCGCTCGGGCCTGAAAATACCGGTAAAATCCCGCTCGGCTCACTTGTCCCAACTGGCACATTCGCTCGACGCTCAAGCTGCCTTGCAACGACGTCTCGGATTGCATCGTAGACGCCTGCTCGCCAGAGATACCGCTGTTCCGGCGTCGAGCCTCGACTTTTTGCAAGGCACCTCTGAAAAAATCCACCTCCACGGTTTTGTTCGCCAGGAGTCGCTTCAGTTTGTCGATTTCCATGCGCAGTGTGGATTCCGTGGAATTGCGTACCGTGGCCTCGCTTTGAGCCTGATCGTTAGCTGGGTCGAGCCGATGCCGCCACTTGTACAGCAGGCCGCGATTCAAACGGAGTTCTCGAGCCAGTCGCAAGACATTGTCACAACTGTTCATCCGCTCCACAGCTCGAATACGGAATTTCTGAGGATATCGCCCATGCCATTTCCTTTCCACGTTGCAACTCCTTTCAAACCTCTCACAATTGACTTCATACGCTAATAGCGTATACTTATGGGGTGTACGCTAGTGGCGTACTGAGAACAGGATGGAATTCCTTGAGGCTCCGGCATTTACTCGCTACCTCTCCGACTATTTGACTGACGACGAGTACCGGGAACGGCAAAATCGGCTTGCCGCCGCGCCGGAGCTTGGCGACGTTATGCCGGGAACGGGAGGATTTCGGAAGCTTCGCTGGGGAGACCCAAGACGCGGCAAAGGACGAAGAGGCGGCCTCCGCGTGATCTACTACTACTTCCCGGGTGAACAACAGATCTGGCTGATGACGCTATACGACAAGGACGAAGCTTCGGACCTTACGCCCAAAGAAAAGCAGGCCTTGAAGGGCACGATTGAAACTGAACTTCAGGCTCGTCAGTCCGCGAGGCTTGCAAAACAAAGAAAATCGAAGAGGTAAATGCAAATGAGCAAGAGAAAGATTTTCGACGAATTGATGGAAGGCGTCGCAGCGATGAAGAGTCATCGCAGGGGCAAAATCACGCTCCGCACCTATAGGGTCGAAGCGGCACCGCTCCCGAAGGTGGACTCGAAGTTGATTCGGGACACGCGAAAGAGGTTGCGCTGTTCACGAGCTGTTTTTGCCCGCAAGCTTCGGATCAACGAACGAACCTTGGAGAAATGGGAACAGGGTCGCGCTAAGCCTAATCCTCAAGCCGCAGCGCTCGTCCTTTTGGTTCGCAAGTACCCCGACACCCTCGAACGATTGGAACGAGTGGCCGTAGGTTAGAAACCATTTACTCCGAGACACATTCGAGCCAATTGAGGGGGAGAGCACATGCTTAAAAGGCAGCGGCACTCATTGTTTCCAAGAACAGTTCTCATGTGTGAAGCACGCGAGCTAGAAACATGTGGTGAGCTACAGAAACCAGTCGCCGGAAAGGTTGGCCGAGAGTGTGAAGGCTGCGGTTTGCTAAACCCACCTGCCCGATTCGCACAGACCGATTTTCACGTGTTTTGTTTGCATTAGGCACTGCTCAGTTGCAGTCACATAGCCTCATTTGCGGCCTATAGTTCAGCAAAAGTTCAGCAGATTTTTCCTCCCTAGCGCTGCGGAATTCGAGCTTCAGGACTCTGCCGACGCTTTTGTGGGCCCGTTGCCTGACAGTGCATCCCACGCGAGTCGCACGGCCATGCGCGACGGAACAGCTTTTGCAGAGCCGTCCATTCCTTCTCGGAGAAAGTAAACGTGATTCCATTGCCGCGAGCGCGAAACGAAAATTCTGTTTCTCCGTCCCGGTCGACGCGCGGCCAAAAAAGTATCCGCTGTTTCGCGTAAGCGATGAATTTGGCCGGCCATGCAAGCGACAACTTTGGCCAAATACCGGGGCGTTTGCGCAGCGTTATCAACGGGCACTGTTCTCTTGCGCACGTCGGTATCGTACAGGTGGAGCGGGAAAATGCCGGTCGCCGCCGCCCGTCGTGCATGCGCTCGCGAGAAATGGCAATTTCACACTCGGAGAAACGCGCGGGGGTGAGGAATGAACGCTCAACGGGAAAATTTTGGCCGCCACCGCCGTCGGGTGTTGCGGCAGGGGCGTAGCTGATTGTACGTCATGCTTTAGTACCCCCGTACCGGCTTGGTCCGGGCTCTCTTAGGGAGAGCGGCATGCGGCTAGCGTTCGTGGTGCGATTGGCGACGGTCAAGTGCTCCTGAACATGCCAAGGGGGGCCTCGGAAACCGAGGCCCTCTGAAAAAGTGACTGTTTCCGGTTCAGGTTCGCCGCGGTCGAGCTTGCGCACCACATCGGCGCGAATGCACCAAAACGTCTGCTTGTTGGTCTTCGCTTTCTTGCCTTTGCCGTTTCCGCGTTCGTAAGTGGTGCTGACGAGGCTGCCCTCGACGAGCACGTGCGAACCTTCCTTGATGGTCGTGGCGACATATTCGGCGAGCCGCGGACGGAACAGACGAAGGCCTCAAAAGCGCGCCAAATTTTGAGATTGACAGGGACACTTGTCGCGTCTGCGGCAAACCTAATACCTATCTAAATTTCGATACGCTGCGGAGGTCGTTCGCGAAGCAGGTAATTGTTCTAGTGGACGCCCGCAGAAATAATCCATAGTTGTCGATATCGGCAGGTGGGGAGGTGCCCTCCACTTTTGCTTTGGCGATTGCTCTGTTGATCTTCCAGGTCTTCGTCACAGATTACTTAGCCTTTTTGCCTCAGTCTTTGCTCCCGCTATCGTCATTCTTTCATTCCGGGGGAGAGAACGGCAACAATTCGTGGTCTTGCAGAGTTGGGCAAGATTGAGCAACACTGTTCACGATTCCACAGGATGAGAACAATGAGAACTCGGAAATGGATGTATCGTCTGCCGATCATCGCTGTCTTGCTGCTGGGGTTGTTCGCGTACAGCGCTGCAGCTCAGATGAAAGCGAAGGATGTTCTTGTCTGGCGGATGGGAGAGTTTGATCAGACCTCGCGCGAGTTCGGCCACAATTTCGATCTGGAAAGAGAAACACTGAAGCCGATATTCACTGTTGGCCAGAGTAAGAACGCCGATTGGCCGGCGTGGCAAACCACATGGGTGAATGGCGCGGCCGGCAAACGCCCGACGCCATACACGATTCTTTTTTCGTTGCCGAAACCGCCATCGGGAGTCTACCGGCTCACCATTTCCGTCTTCCTTGTAAATCCGAGCGTGCCGGACCTGATGATTGAGGTGAACGGACACAAGGGGCGCTTTTATTTCGACCGCAAGATCAGCTACTACCCAGGCGATGATCGTATCGACTCGCCAATTTATGGGGGAGATACGCTGGCAATCGACTTGCCCGCGAAGTTTTTTAAGGCCAAGGAAAACAAACTGGTTCTGACGGCCGTCGAAGATGCGGATAACCCAGACACCCGCGCGTCGTTGATTTATGATGCATTGAAACTGACACAATGTCCCAGCAGAAGAGTCCAGCCGTCGGCTGCGGTGAAGCCTAGCGTGTTTTTCAGGCAAAAAGAAAATCAGACGTACGAGGTAACTCGGGTGACCGTTACCGTTGCTGACAAGCTCCGGCCCGGCTCTGTAGACCTCTCGATGGGAGGAAAGCACTTTCGCGCGGCGCTGGCGGGCGCAAACGACTTTGGACAGGAGCGAATTGATTTCGACGTGCCGGAATTCTCGGGACAGGTCATGGCGAACGTGGCGATTCACTCCAGCGGCAAGACGTATCGATCAAGCGCGAAGGTCAGCCCGGAGCGGAAATGGTTGGTCTATTTCGTACCCCACGCCCACCTCGACATTGGCTACACCGACTACCAGGCGAAGGTTGTGGAATTGCAGAACCGCAACATTGACAAGCTGCTGGATTTCTTGCCGACACATCCCGAGATGCGATTCAGTCTGGACGGTTCGTGGGTGGCGCAAAACTATTTTGCGACGCGCAATGAGGCGGCGCGGAGACGACTACTAAAGTACATTCACGAAGGCGAGATCAGCGTCCCGGCGCAGTACTCGAACTTGCTGACCGGCTATGCAAGCCTGGAGGAACTGATTCGTTCGCTGTCATACGCGCACACGCTGCACCGGACGGAAGGTGTTCCTTTTGACTACGCGAATATCACGGATGTCCCGAGCGTGACTTGGTCGTATCCCTCCGTACTGAATGCCGCGGGCATTCGGTATTTCGCGGAGGCTACGAATAGTGACCGCGGCCCAATCGTGTTGTACGGGAAATGGAATGAAAAGTCACCATTCTGGCGGGAAGGGCCGGACGGATCGAAAATCCTGATGGCCAATACTCGGCAGTATTCGCAGCTTTGGTTCGTATGCGAGCTGCCGCCGGATGTAGGCAATTGCCGCCAGGGGCTTCCGGCCTACTTGCAACAATTTTCCGCGCCAGAGTACAAGCCGGATGCCGTGCTAATGTTCGGCAGTCAACTGGAGAATACGGACGCTCGGTTGAGCGAACCGGAATTTATTGCCAACTGGAATGCCACGTACGCTTATCCGAAATTCATTCTCAGCTCGTTTCCAGACTATTTTCGTTATGTCGAGCGGAAATACGGCTCGCAACTAGCGATCGCTTCCGGCGACGGTGGCCCGTACTGGGAGGACGGGACAGGATCGGATGCAAAGAACACAGCGATCGACCGCAACAACCAGACCCGGGCGGTTTCCGCCGAAGAACTGTCGACGATTTCGCGCTACCTAAATCCGACCCTGGCTGTCCCGCGGCAACTCCTAGACCGCATTTGGATAAATCTCATGCTCTACGCGGAACACACTTGGGATTCGTGGGATTCTGTGTACCGCCCGGATAGCCAGGAGTCCGTCGGGCAGTTGGCAACAAAGGATGAGTACGTCGCGGAGAGCCAGCAAGCCGTCCGTGCACTGGCACAGCAGTCGCTCAGCCAGATCGCGGATCAGATTCACATGCCGGCCGGGTCGCTCATGGTCTTCAATTCGCTGAGCTGGCAGCGCAGTGGGCTTGTGGAACTGGATCTGAACCACGACACCATCGTTACGGAATATCCCGGAAAGACGCCGGTGCCGTTTGAAGTTCTGAGCGAGGGGCCCGGTTACAGGCACGTGCGGTTTCTAGCGACCGACGTCCCGGCAATGGGTTTCAAATGTTATTCCTTTCAGGAACACAAGGAGGAGAGCGAAGACATTGCGCCTGCAAAGGAACGGCAGGCAGTGATGACCGATACCATTGAAAATTCCTTTTACCGCCTTCAAGTGGATGCCGCGACAGGCGCGCTGAAGAGCATCTTCGACAAACAGCTCAACCGTGAGTTGGTGGATGCCGCAAGCCCTTACCGCTTCAATCAGTACGTGTACGTCGAAGGCGGAGGAAAGACACCAACGCAGATCGTTTACATGCGCAAGTCACTGCCATTTGCGGAATTGAAAGTTTCACCATCCCGCGACGGACGACTTGTCGGGGCCAGGAAAACTCCGTTTCGGCAAATCCTTGAGGTCGAATCGAAGGGAGTGCACACGCCATCGGTGCGGAGCGAGATTCTTCTTTGTGATGCCGAGAAAAAAATCGAGTTCGTGAATCATATTACGAAGGAGTTCATTCGCGACAAGGAAGCGGTCTATTTTGCGTTTCCGGTGGCCTTGGCCAAGCCATCTTTTAGCTACGAAATTCAGAACGGCTGGGTGGACCCGAGCAAGGACATGCTGAAGGGTGCGGGCCTCGAGTGGTTCAGCGTCGGCCACTGGGTGAAGGCTTCGGCCGGCGATGCGGAGGTGGCGATTGTTCCTGTGGATGCGCCGCTCGTTACACTGGGCGACATCAACCGCGGTGTCTGGCCGGAGGCGTTCTCTGCTAAGAGTCCGACTATCTTTTCCTACGTGATGAACAACTACTGGCACACGAACTATCGTGCCGAGCAAGGCGGCGAAGCCACGTTTCGCTACGTGATGACCAGCGGCGCGACACTGGCGCCCGAAAGTCTGGCGCGATTCGGCCGAGCGGCGATGACACCGCTGGAAACGGATCAGGTGATTGATCAGGATAAGGTCGGAAATCCAGACCGGCCCCTGGCGCCTGTGCCACTAAGCTTCCTGCAACTGGATGCACCGAATGTGGTCGTCGAGGCCTGGAAAGCGGCCGACGATGGTAACGGGACAGTGCTGCGTCTGCTCGAAACCGGTGGAAAAGAAAGCACGACAATGCTCCGATTCCCCATGCTGCACCTTCAAGGAGCGTGGCTGTGCAATGCCATGGAAGAGGATTCAAAGGAGCTTGCGGTCGAGAGTTCGTCGGTGGAGGTTGCGCTGCGGCCACACCAGATCGTAACGGTGCGTGTGCTTGGGCAATTTCAGCGGCCAGGACCATGAAGGCCGGGTGAGGCGACAATCACATGTGGGCGGGAGAGTAGGCCCGCGGAATGTCACCGCGAGCCTCTCGCAGAACCGGTGTGGGTCATCAAAATGCCATCACGGATGAAAATCAAGCGGTTGGAGCGCTACCATTCTACGGAAGAAGGGGAACATACTGAGCTTGATAGTCCTCTGAAGGAGCAGCTCAGTGATCCCAAGGCGCGTCAGGACTGGGCGCAGTCCCAGCGCTTTGCCGCGGTGATTCTGCGCGCAGCCAGCCGCAACCTGGCCGTGCCGGTCAAAGCTTGGCTGATAGAACTGACGGGGAAGCTGGGCTGCGCTGCCGATGTCGAGGCCGATTTACTGGGATATCTGTTTCGAATAGGCGACGCCACTGCAGGAAAGTACCTTAGCTCGGAGCTGTTGGACAGGAAGGACGATTGTGGCGGGCAAGTGCTTCGGTCATTACATGCGGTGCGCTATTCAGATGAACTTCTTCCGTTCGTCAGCCAGGCGCTGAAGTCGCCAAATCCAATCACCGTCACACATCCCGCCCTGTTTCTGGGCGAGCACGGCTCGCCTTCTAGCCAGGACCTTCTCTGGCAACGCCTCGAATCTTTGTGGACTGCCTGGCACGATCGTGCCTCGGAGTTGCAAATCGCTACAATGAACTTCAGCGCGGGCGCAAATCCCGCTCAGCAGGCAAACCAATTGGAGCAGGCGCTTGCCTCCCCACCTGCACATGCGAAAAATTGGAAACTGAGCCCTGCGGAGATCGATCGGCTACGTTCCGGCTGCCTTACGGATGCCTGCCGCGAAGTCGCCGACGGCCACAGAGTCCTTAACCTCTAAGCCGCTGCCGCTTGGACGCCCAGGTCGGCTAACTTGCGATAGCTCATCAGCCAACTATCTTGGTTTGCGATGATGGCAAAGTCGGGCGACCGGACATGTTCGTACTGGGACCCACTCTTCAGTCACGTACTCGTCGGCTCCAAGCACGTGCACACCTTATAGCTTATTCTCTTCCTTAGCTTCTCCCATTCGTTGGGGGCCTTGGCGCGAGTTTTCCTCATGGCAGATTCTTCTATTTTGGACGGAAACCGCCTGCCGCATCGGGGGCAGTTTTGTGGATTAAGAACACCAGCCAGAGTTGTTTTGCGGGGTGGACCGCCCGACCGACTCGAACCGGCTTGCGGTTCTAACTCGTCAGCCTCTTCGAAAAATTCGTATGACATCGCTGGCTTGATTTTACCCTGGTTTATCCTGCATCGCGCTTTGGGGCTAAGTCCCGGTCGGCCAAAGCGGACAAATCAAGTTCTAGAACTTCAAATGGACGATTGATGCCATAACGACGCCGGCCTCGCAACGGCCCGAGTAAACTGTTCGGTGTTCACCCTACAGTGCTCGGACTGAAGGAGGCCGAGATGAGAATTATAGGATTTGCACGCTCGCCAGCAAGCAGTGGCAATGCTGGACAGCGAAACGGGGGAAGTAGTGAGCATGACTCTGAAGCACGAAGGCAACAACGTGCGGGAGTTTTATTCCTCGCTTCCACGCCCGGTGCGAGTGGGCATCGAAGCCACGGGATCGATGCAGTGGTTTGTGAACCTCATGGAAGAGCTGGGAATCGAATGCCTGGTCGGCCATCCGGCAGAAATTCGGGCAGCCGAGCCCAGGAAGCAGAAACATGATCGGCGAGATGCGGACTTGATTCTGAAAGTGCTGGTAGAAAACCGCTTTCCCGCGATCTGGCTACCTTCGAAGGAGCTACAAGATCTGCAGCCGTACCGCCATCGATGCTCAAGCACAATATCCTGGACCGCGGATCGTATGGTTATTTCTTCTTCGACTCGCGACCTTCCTCTCAGGTAGCGATAGAATCCAGCACGGCTAACGTCCGCTATACGGCATATCCGCTCGACACTCAGGTGACCTTGCAATGGCATCTCTCTTCGTATTTCTTCGTAGATGCCTCGTCGCCAAGACTGTTCCTCCGGGGACGTCGAGCTCCTACTCTTTGCAAGGCACGTCTGAAAAAATCCACCTCCAGAATTTTATTCGCCAATAGACGTTTCAGCTTGAGGATTTGCTTGCGCAGGATCAGCTCGCGGGATCGCTGAGGTGGAGGATCGGTCTCGTCGAATCGATCACGCCAAACGTAAAGCAGTCTTCGACCAACGCCGAGCTCCCGCGCGAGCGCGACGATGTTGTCACACGCATTCATTCGTTCAACGGCCTGACGACGAAATTCGTTACCGTACCGCTGCCTCTTTTTTCGTTCCACTTTGCGGCTCCTTTCCCGCAAAGTGTGCTATATCAAACTGTTTCACTCTAGGGGTTCACTCCACGTGATGAAAATGCGAGGGAATGGATTTTGGAATCGGGAGAAATGCTTTAGAATGAGTGTAGTTCCTGCTGTGGGCGTGTAGCTCAGCTGGGAGAGCACCTGCTTTGCAAGCACGCCGTCATCTCACCTAAGTTGTTGAATCGGCGTCTTTTAACGGTGCAAACCCCTCTGTTAGTTGGGCTACTCATTGGGCTACACAAAATAAGGTTACTTTGTCCAGGTTTGGACTGACACTCCGAAAAATGGACGCCGCGAACAAACTAGCGATACGTCTCGTAGCGTAACTTCACCTGAAAACACGTCGGCCCGGACGCTCCAAAGAGTCTCCGGGCCGTTTCACCATCAATACGCTTCGAGAGGAGATCTCCCACCGTTCTTAAGAAAGCGATATTGCCGGTCGCACCGGGGTTGTAGTTCCCGATCTCGGCCGCGATACCCGCGACTGGGCCAGCCTGTGGCGCCCGCCTGGTTAGCGGGCGAGGCGGCTCATTCTACCAAGGCCAATCCGCTTCTTCATGCCTTGTTTCGTTGAGAGTGGGCAAGATCCGCCTTTCCCGATCTTGCGCAATTTTCATCATTGACTCGTGCGTACGTCCGTGATATTTCCTGCCCCAATACTGTGGTGGTAGCGACCCTAGAAACTAGAGTCGCATCGAAGGCAAGAAAAGGGCCATCGGCAGGGCCGCTGCTGCCTCACAGAGGAGGTATCTCCGAATGTGTAGGCACATTGTATCTTTTTTTGTCGTGGTGGTGTGCTTGAGTGGGCTCATCACCGCTTCCGCACAACGTACAACCGGCTCATTGACCGGAACCGTTGTGGATCCGAATGGCCTGGCCATAAACGCGGCGAAGGTCTCGCTCACGGACAAGGAGCGAGGTATTAAGCTGTCGGTGACCACATCTTCCGAGGGCACTTACTTTGTTCCCGATCTGGTGCCTGGCAGATATGACCTAAGCGTTCAGAAAGAAGGTTTCAAGACCTTCGCCACCATCGTCACCATTGTGGTGGGCGTGACAACTTCCATCTCGCCAAAGCTGGAGCTTGGCCAAGTGTCAAGCATCGTGGAAGTGAAGGAAAGCGCCCTAACGGTAGACACCTCGCAGTCAAGCGTACAAGGGCTGATCACCTCTTCACAAATCGAGCGCCTACCGCTCAACGGACGCAACTTCCTCGACCTCGCGACGCAGGAGCCCGGCGTCCAGACCGTGGATGGTGGCAACTTCGACCCAACGAAAAACCAAATGGTCGGCGTTTCAATCGGAGGACGATCGGGGCGGTCCACACGCATCCAGGTGGACGGAGTAGACATCACCGACGAAACGGTGGGAACGACGACCACCAATCTTTCAAATGAGTCGATTCAGGAATTTGGAATTAGTCAATCTTCTCTTGACGTCAGCACCGACCTCACCTCCTCGGGCGGAGTCAACATCATCACCAAGAGCGGAACGAATGTCATCCACGGATCCGGATTCGGTTTCTTCCGCGACGCCGGTTATGCCGCGGACCAGCGGTTGGATAAGACCGTCCCCACAACGGAAAAGCCTCCCTTCCAACGGCGGAATTTTGGTGGCCGGCTTGGCGGTCCCTTCTTCAAAGACAAGCTCTTTTGGCTGTTGGACTATGAAGGAAACCGCCAGAATGCACAGCGCTTCGTGAAT
>Ga0209266_1000237_pt1 | contig 47244 bp, 40 predicted proteins | sample GraSoiAngelo_132_FD_185889 | JGI IMG/M metagenome (GOLD analysis project Ga0209266, IMG submission 185889) | Grasslands soil microbial communities from the Angelo Coastal Reserve, California, USA - 14_0929_02_40cm (SPAdes) (version 2) | ecosystem: Environmental > Terrestrial > Soil > Grasslands ...
TGGTCCCACGCGAGGAGCTGTGGCACTCGCGCCCCCGAGTCACCGGCGAGCCCCGCGGCGCCTAACGCCTGGTATAGCGCCGCCTCCGGTGCCGGATCGTCCGCGAACGCCTTGACGGCGAACCGACGCCGCCCCACTCGCGCCTCGAGCGTCGCTCGCGCACCCGGGTGGTAGCCGCACAGCTCGAGCTCGAGCCCTTCCCCTCCCTGCTCGAGCCCCAGGGCCGGGATCGCTCGAGCCAGGCCTCGGGTGCGGATCGCTATCAGTCCCGGCAGCCGGGGATCGTCGGGGAGGTCGGCAGTCGGTCTCATGCGCGCGCCCTCTACGGAGCCTCCGGAGACTTGAACGGCTCGGGGACCTTGCGCCACTGCTCGGGCGTGAGCACGGCACGGACGCGCTGCAGCGCCCGGTGGGCACTTTGGCTCAGCACGTCGAGCGAGTCCGCGATCGCGCGCAGCGCCGCGACCTGTTCCGCGGAGAGCCCGAGCGAGTCTCGGAATAACATGATTCGCGCGATCGGATTCGCTGGCGGCTGCAGCGGGCGGGTCGGTGAGCCCGGGACCGGCGTCGCGACGGCGCTGTCCGGCCCCCCGGCGGCGCGGCGGCCCGACGCGCGTAGCCGGTCGCGCACGCGGTCGGGGCCGAGGGTGAGGCGCGCCTGCAGGCCGATCTGGAAGGGGACCGTGACACCGCCGTTCCCCGAGGTGCTCGCGCCGAACCGGCCGTTGACGGCATAGCGAAACCGGGCGGTCGCCGGGTCGAAGCCGCGCACGTACAGCAAGACGGGGTCCGGCGCGGCAGCGAACCCCCACCCGTGCAAGTTCGCCGCGCCGTGGAGCCATTCGTCCAGCCCACCCAGCAGGTTCACCGTGAGCAGCGAGAGCGTGAGCCGGCGCTCGAGCCCGAGCCAGGCGGGGCGCCAGCTGAGCTGCAGGTCGAACGACGGCTGCCAGGGACCGGTGCACGCGTTCCGTGCGGCGACGCGTGCGAGTTCGGTCACCAGACACCGCCGCACGGCGCCGGGGGCGTCCGCGATCAGGGTGCGCATCGCGTTCCCGACCGCCGTGTCGGGCGCGGTCGCGGGGACGAAGATGAACGCGCGATCGTTGCGCGCGCCGTCGCCGTTGATGTCCGACCCGACCACCGGTGTGAACGGCGCACCCGATGTCAGGCGGGCGATGGCGCCGAGCTCGAGGGCAGTGGCGATCGGGAGGGTCACGGTGGCGAGGAAGGCGTGGCGCCGCTCGAGATCGCTCGTCGCCCATTCCCGCACATTGGGGTCGGCAGCGGTGGTGGGCGCGGCGAATCCGTGGGACGCGGCGCAGCACGAGAACGACGACTGGTCACGGGCGCGTGTGAGCGTGTACGACACGCGCAACGCCGCGCCCCGCGTCGTACCCGCGCCGAAGCCGAGGGTGACCTGCCGGGTGTCCGACTGGAGATCGGAACCGATGACGAGCACCTCCCCGAACTCCGGGTGCACGCGCGACGCGGTGACGCCGAGCGCGCCGGTGGCGGGGACGACGGAGTCCGCCGGCACGTACACCGGGCGGCCGCCTTCGTCGGGCAGCGTGAAGCGCCGCGTCGCGACCAGGTTCACGTCGCGGAAGCCGTACTGGCTGGTGCCGCGCGCGTAGCTCGCGTCGAGCGACACCGTGAAGGCGTGGAGCAGGCGGCGCTGCACGCCAAAGGAAGCGCGCCACGCGTGCGGCGGTGCGTAGTCGCGGGCGAATGCGGTGACGTTGGGGTGCGGGCTGATGGCCACCGTGCGGCCGGTGTCCGCGCACTGCCCCGGAATCGTGGACGGATCCGAGGCATATTCCACCCAATTCGGAATCGGGACCGCCGATCCGATGCAGACGAGCTCCGTCTCGGCGTTGGAGAGTCCGGGCGCCCCGAGGGCCGCGCTGTACAGCGCGGTCGGCGTGGGGCTCTGGAAGGCGCCCACGCCACCGCGCACGGTCGTCGGCTCTCCTTCCTCCCCGCCCCCACCGGTCCACACAAAGCCGATGCGGGGCGACAAACGCGTGTGTCCCGGAATCCGGTCGGTCCGCAGGGCGAACAGCGAATCGACCGCCCGATTGTAGGCCGGCGGGCCGCTGAAGCGCGCCGATTCGAGCCGCGTCCCGTACGTGAGCTGCAGGCCGCCAGTGCGCCAGGAATCCGCGAGGTACAGGGCTGCGTTCCACGCCGTGCCACCCTGGACCACGGGGGCGAACACGCGCGAGAAGCTCGCCGGGCTGTCGGCGGCGAGGGCGGCGAGCGACGGGAAAACAAACGTGCCGAGCTGGTTCGGCGTCTGGTTCTGGTCCAGGCCCGTGCCGCTCAACAGGGCGCCGAGCTTGGGGCGGTGCGCGCCGCCGCCCGGCAGCCAGGAGAGCTCTTCACTGAGCTCCAGGCCGACGTTGTCGACCCGTTGCGGCAGGCCGGAATTGCCGCCGAAGGCAAGCGTCGCCACACCTTGACGACCGTCAGGGAGATCGGAGGCGACTTGGACCCGCCCGGCCGGCACAGTGACGAGGGCGGTCGCGTCCCGTCGATCCGCCGAGAGATAGCCCCGCAGTTCGTTGATCAGGTTGCCCGCGAAATGGGACGTGAGCGACGCCATCACCCCGCCGCCCCGCTCGGTGCGGGTACCGCCGGTCGGCGGGAGGCCGAGGGGGCTCACGCGGGTGGGTTGCTGGGAGTCCCACCGCCCGTCGAGCCGCAGCGTGAGCGTTTGGGCCTCTGACACCTTCCAATCGAACCGCAGGAACGCGACGGCGTTGTCGGTCGTGCGCTCGTCCGAGAGCCCATGGATCTGCGCGGGCGCGCCACTCGCCGCGGCAAGCGCGAGGAACCGGGAGGCGGAGTCGGGACTGACGCCGAGCCGGGCCAGTGTGAGCGGGTCCGCGGAGGCGAGCGAGGGAAGCGCTTGCCCGCGCCAGCGCCCCTGCAGCGCGCCGAACACGAACAGCCGGTTCCGGACGATCGGGCCGCCCATCCCGCCACTCAGCTGGTTCTGGGTGTACCCCTGCCCGAACGGCGACGTGGTGACCTGTCCCCAGGCGAGCGAGCGGTCGCGCAGCGTGTAGGTGAACGACCCCTGCGGGATGTTCTTGCCGCTGCGGGTCGTCGAGGCGACGAAGCCGCCGGAGAACTGGCCCCGGGCGGCGTCGTAGCTGCTCGTGACGACGCGGGTCGAGCGGATCGCATCCTGCGGCACGCTGCTCGAGCCGAGCGACAGGCCATCGAGCGTGATCGCGTTTGCGGTGGGGCGTTGGCCCGCCACCGAGAAGTCGGCCTCCGTCGAATCCGTGGCAGCGAGGGCGAGGACGCCGGGCGCGAGGGCGGCCACCGTCCTCAGGTCCAAGGCGTCGACCGGCAGGCGCGACAGCTGGTCCGCGGACAGGCTGCGTCCGACCGCGCCCGGTCCTACGCGCTCCACCAGGCGGGAGCCGCGCCGCGCGCTGACGGTCACGGCCTCGAGCGCGACGGCCGACGCTCCCATTTGCACGTTGGCGACGAGCCGGTCCTCGTCCCCCTGGCGCGCGACGCTGACGTTGGCCGGCGCCATGCCGATGAAGCGGATCGTGAGGTCGTACTGTCCGCCGCCATCGGGGAACACGATGGTGAAGCGGCCGCGCGCATCGGTCGTGGCGTGACGCGAGATCTGGCTCTCGACCGAGACGGCCTGCACCAGGGCGCCGGCGAGCGGCTGGCTGTCGGGCCCGACGACCGTGCCCGTAATGATGTCGGTCGTCGTCCCGACCTGGGCGGCGGCGCGGGACGCCATGGGCGCGAGCGCCAGCGCCAGGAGCAGTGGCCAGGGTCGCGCGCGCACGTGGGTCACCCCAGGCAGTCCCGCGCCGCCGCCACCGCCGCGGCCACCTTCTCGGGCCAACGCGCCTCCTGCCGCCGGAAAATCGCGCTCGCCACCTCGACGAGCGCCCCGGCGCAATGCAGGTCAAAGCGCTGGCGCCATCCCGCCGGCACGTGGTCGAAGTATTCCGTGGCGAACAGCTGGGCCGCGACGCGCGCCTCGTCGGCCGGCACCGCATCGAGGCCGACGCGGCCGGCGACATACGCGAACATATGGGCGGGGTCCCGCACGGGATCACCCAACACCACCGAATCGAGGTCGATGAAGATCACCCGGTCGCCCGCCAGGAACACGTGGTCGGGCTTGAGATCGCCGTGAATCGGCGCGGGCGGCACGTCCTCCAGCCCGGCCGCGACCGCGGCGGTAATCGCCCGAACTTGGGTGGCGAGCTCGGGGCGCGCCCACTCGACGATGGTCGCCCCCCGCCGCAACTCCTCGAGCTGAACCGCCAGCGAGCTGCACGCCACGGCCGCGTTCCCGAGGTCGTCCTGATTGAATGCCGCTACGGCCCGGGCCGTGCTGCGCAGTGGACCGGCCGGGTCATGACCCTCCCGCAGCAGCTGCTGCAACGCAGTGCCGGGAGCCTCCTCCAACACAAGGGTGCGCAGGTCTTTGCGGTAGGCGACGGGCCGCACGACGGCGTAGCGCGTCTCTCCTCGCGCGACGCGCTCGCCGAGCGACTCGAGCAGCTCGAACGCGTGTTCGCCGTGGTCGTTGCGGTACACCTTCACGAAGCACCGTACCGTCTCGGCGCGCCCCGTCGTTGCGTCCCGGGCCTGCAGCGTGTATTTGAGCGCGGCCCCGAGCTCCGTCCGGTAGCGCGTCGGCGCCATGGTGCGCTCCGAGACACGCCACTCACCCGGCGCCAGGCGAGCGAGCAGCTGTGGCTCGAGATCGCGCAATGCGCCACCCAGCACCAGCCTGAGATTCCTGAGCTTGCGGTCGTAGGGGAACACCTGCACCACCATCTCGAGGTCGGGAATGAACCCCACCGGCCGAAACGTCAGCCAGTCGTCCGGGATCCCCTGGGACGGATCGGTGGCCTGCAGCTCCCGCCACAGCCGCTCGGCCGCGCCCTTCTGGGCGTACAGCAACCCGGTCACGCTCTGGTCCCAGCGGCGGCCCGTGCTGGGCTCGAGCAGGCGCAAAGTGTACTGCAGCACGCAGCGCGCGGTGGACTGGCGGCACCGGAACCGCAACGGGAGGCAGTCCTCGATGCGATAGCGTTTCCCCACTGCCGGCTCGAGATGGCGGCGGAACAGCTCGAGCATCCGCTCCGGATCGCTGGCGACCGCGAGCTGGGGGAAGTCCGGGTCGGCCGGGAAGCCGCTCCGGCGGACCGCGGCCCGCGGGGCCCGGCCGGGTACGGGCAGTGACTGTTTCACTGGAACAGATCGGCCGCCGGCTGCCCGAGATTGAGCTCGTACAGGCGCCGGTACCGGCCGCTCCGCGCCATCAGCTCGCTGTGCGTGCCGCGGTCGATGAGGCGACCTTCCTCCAGCAACAGCACGAGATCTGCGTCCGTGATCGAGGGCAGGTCGTGCGTGATCATGAGACAGGTCTTACCGGCCATCAGGCGATCCAGTGCCTGGCGCACGGTCGCCTCGCTTTCCACGTCGAGACCGGTCATCGGCTCGTCCAGAATCAGGATCGGGGCGTTGCGAATGAGCGCGCGCGCGATGGCGATGCGCTGCCGCTGCCCGCCCGACAAGGTCGCGCCCCGCTCGCCGATGACGGTGTCGTACCCATCCTCCAGCTGGCGGATGAACTCGTGCGCGTTGGCAGCCTTGGCCGCCGCCATGATCTCGTCCGCACCCGCTTCGGGGCGGCCGTACGCGATATTCTCCCGGATGGTCGCGCCGAACAGCAACGATTGCTGGAGCACGAGCCCGATCTGGCGCCGCAGCGACTCGCGCCGATACTGGCGGATGTCGACCCCGTCGACGAGGATCGCCCCTTCCTGGGGCTCGTACAAACGCAGGATCAAGCTGACGATGGTGGACTTGCCGGCGCCCGACGCTCCCACCAGGGCCAGCCGCTGCCCGTGGGCTACCTTGAAGGAGACCTGGCGCAGCACGTCCTTGCCGTCGCCGTAATCGAACGACACGCCCCGGAACTCGATGTCGCCTCTCAGCGAGGCCGCCTCGATGGCGTCCGGGCGGTCCTGAATCTCCGGCTCCGTGTCGAGCACCTCCGAGATACGGTCCGCGCTCGCCATGGCTTTGGAGAAATCGGTCGAGAGCTTGGCGAGGCTGCGCATCGGCTTGTACATGTTGGTCAGGTACCCGACGACGACCGTGAGCTCGCCGGGCAGCATCTTGTGCCTCAGGACCAGCAGTGCGCCGAACGACACCGCCGCCGCCGTCCCTACCGCGGTGATGATCTCCGAGGATCGCGTGGCCGCGGCCTCTAGTCGCGCCACCCGGATGCTTTCCCGCACCGTGTCAGCCGTGACTGCGTCGAACTGCTCCTCTTCATACTTCTCGCGGGCAAACGCCTGCACCAAGGGGATCGCCGAGAGCACTTCGGCCATCCGCGAGGCGACCTTCCCTTCCTGCCGACGCTGCGTCTTGACCGACGCCTTCGTCTTGCGATAGAGATGAAACAGGCTGTACGACAGAAACGGCATCGTGGCCAGTGAAATCAGGCCGATCTGCCAGTTGAGGGCGAACATGACGGCGAACATCCCGGCGACCGTCAAGACGTAGGTCGTGAACTTGAGAATCGAGTCCGCGAAGATGTCCTTCAGGGTGTTCGTATCACCGGCGATCTTTGTCAACAGATCGCCCGAGCGCGACTGGTTATGGAAAGCCAGCGACAGAGTCTGCAGATGAGCGAATAACTCTCGGCGCAACGCATACACCATGCGGTAGCCGATGGACGAGGTGATGAAGATCTGGGCGTACGAGAACAGGCCGCTCCCCAACGCGATCAACAGAATCCCGCCCGACGCCGCCACCAGCAGCCTGACTTTGTCGTCGGCGACGACGTGCGGCAGCAGGCGCAGGGCGCGCGACAGGGGATTGTCGTAAATGACGTGATCGAGGATGATCTTCAGCGGCCACGGCTTCAGCAGCTCCATCGCGGTGGCCCCTAACGTGCACACGGCCGCGACGGCCAGGCGCCCTTTGACCTGACGCAGATGCGTCAGGAAGATCTGTCGGAATCGCGTGCGCTTGCCAGGCATTGCAGCAACTCGACGGCCTCGACCTGTCGCTGCCGCCGCGCGTCGGCCTCGGGGTGGCGCGTCAGATCGAACGCCAGAACGTGAATTTTGCTCACCAGCGTCGCTCGCTCGTACCAAGCGACTCGCCGGCCCAACGCCCGATCGGGCGGCGACCAGCGCCGGTACGCATCGAGAATCGCGTTCCGCAGCGACGCAAACTCCGGCAGCTTTCCGGGCTTGCGCACCGTCACTCGGCGCAGCTGCGTCAGCAGATAGCCCAGGTCCGCAGCCGGGTCGCCTCGCGTGCAGCGATCAAAATCTAGCACGACCAAGCGACCCGGTCGCCACAGCAGGTTCGCCGTGCCGAAGTCGCCGTGCAGGAATGACGGCGCGGCGGACGCGGGCGGGACCTCCTGCTCGAGTCGGGTCAACGTGTATCGCAGGGCGCCGGCGCGGGCGGGGAACCGGGCACAGAGTTCGGTGACGCGGGGCCGGAGATCATCCAGCACGTCAGCGGGAGACGTGATCGCCTCCAGAGAAACCGGGGTCCCGTGCAACGCCGCCAGCGCCCGTCCGATCGCCGGCAGCACCGGCCCGCGCTGATGCGCGATCGTGGAGACCACCGAATCCCCCGTTTCGTACGTCAGCAGCAGCAGCCGGCGCGGGGCGTCGTAGGCGAGCACGCGCGGCACCTCCATTTCCCCCCGCGCGCCGCAATCGCTGCCGGCCAGCTGTAACAGCACCGCGGCCACTCGCCGCGCGGCGCCGTCGTCCTCGTAGAACTTGCCCACCCACTGGACGGAGCACACGTCACCACCGGGCGCCGCCCGGGCGCGTAGGTCGTAGCGAACCACGCGCTGTTTGCCGTGCTTCGTGAGCGGCTGCGCCGACCAGTCTTCAAGCGCCGCCTCGGAGCCGCGCATTCGGCGCAGCGCGGCGCTCAGGACGTCCCGCTCATCGGCTCGGGTCGGCGAGACCAGCGCCGGGTTCATTGGCGGCGCACGTCCTCGAGTGCGGCCCGGGCGCAGGCGGCGAGCCGCACCGCCTGGTGCGGCCCCTCGGCTGGCTGGCGCCGGCACACGGTATAGGTCTTCTGGAGCAGCGTCAGGGCGCGGTAGAACGACACGTTGCGCGGCGAGACCTCCGGCATCGCGGCGAGATAGGCATCCCGAAAACAACCCGGCCAGCGACCGGCCTCGGGCGGCAGCGTGTGATCGAGCGTACAGCGTCGCTCCAGCTGCGCCACAAAGTGGCCGGCATCGTACGCCGGGTCGGCGAAGCCGAACATGTCCCAGTCGAGCAGCACCAGCCGATCGCCGGTCCAGAGAAACTGTCCGGCCGCCATGTCGCCGTGGATCGGGGCGGGGTCGGTCGAATCGAGATGCGGCACCAACGCTTGCAGCTCCGCGAGCAGCGGCTCGACCATGTCCGCCGTCCCAGGCCAGACGGGGCGCAGGTTGTCGCAACGCGCCCGCGTTTCGTCCACGAGCATCTGCGGAGTCGTGAGCCGCTCGGGCACGATCGGCACACGATGCAGGTCCGCCGCCACCGTGGCGGCGTGTCGCAGCAGCTCCGGCTTGCGCCCGTCGACGATCTTGCTCAGGATCTGGCCCTCGATCCAGTCGAACACGAGCACGCGCTCCTGGCGCACATAGTGAATCGGCAAGCTCGGCCGGTGCAGCCGTGGGGGGAGGTGCCGCGCCAGCTGCTGCGCGTGCGTCCACACCCGTTCGCCGAAGTCGTCCGAGTACGCTTTGAGCGCGTACACGCGCTCGGCGCCGGCATGCGTGCACACCCGCACCTGCACCACGAAACGATCTGAGTGAGCGCTCTGCAGCGTGCAGACGGCGCCGGCCGGCGTGACCCCGGCCGGCAGGATCGCGGCGAGCAGCTCCAGGGCCGCCGCCGGCTGCCGCAGCCGGGTCAACTGCGCCTCGAGGGAGGCGCGTTGCTCGGGCGTGGGGTCGAAGTGGAAGCGCATCAGTCGCCCCCGAGCCAGCGGGCCAGGTACGCGACGAGCCGCGTGGCGCCGTCGAACGCGGGGATGACCTCGCGCACCCGTTCCGCGTGGGCGCGTCGATCGCAGCCGATCGCCCACCGCAGCGCCTCCACGAGCCCGGGGCCGCCCAGGTCCTTGGGGTGAACCCACCGGGCCAACCCGCGGGCCGCGAGCGTCTCGGCGCGGATCTGCTGCTCCACCTTGTGCGTTGCCCGCGGCACGATCACCAGGGGTCGCGCTAGGGCCAGGGCCTCGCAGACGCTGTTGTAGCCGCCCATACTGACGACCGCGTCGGCGACCGCCATGAGCTGGAAATTGTCGGCCCGCGACACCACCCGACACGTGGCCGTTGCACGCGCGCGCAGCGTCGCCCGCTGGTCGGATGGCATAAACGGCCCTGTCACCAAGATCGCGTGCAGGTCGGCGACCTCCGCCCGCAGCCGCGCCACGGCAGCCTGCGCGGCGTCCAGCACCGGATAGCCGTCGCTGCCGCTCCCGACCGTGGCGACGACTAGCGGTCCGCGCTCAGGCAAGCCATGTTGCCGTCGCAGCGCACTCGGCTCCACAGCGGGCGGATCGCGGACGATGTAGCCGCAGTAGTGAAGCTTAGACTGAATCGACGGCGGGATGGCGTAGGCTTGCGCCACATCGCAGAGGTTGGGCAAGCCGTACACCGCGATGCCGTCATACAGGTCTTGGAGCACGTCGTACACGCCCACTTCTTGCCAGAGGGCGCGAATGCGACCGGGATCGTCCATGATGTCGCGCAGGCCGCACACGAACCGCGTGGCGGGGCGCGCGGCTTTGAGGGCCCACAGCCCCTCGCGAAACTCTCCCTTGGAACCCAGCGGCTCGTGATCTACCAGGACGAGGTCCGGCGCCAACCCCAGCGCGGCGTCTCGCAGGATCTGACCCCGCACCTTCCGGAAGTGCTGCTTGGCGGCCTCTTGTTCATCCTCGGTCTGCTGGATCGTTCTCGAGGTCAGCAGCGTGGGCAGTTTGATGTAGTCGCAGCGCTCGGGCAGCGTGAAGCCCGCGAGGGGGGACTTGGTGGCGATGTAGGCGACGCAGTTGGGATACGCCGCGAGGAGGTGGCGGGCAATAGTCAGGGTTCGATTGACGTGCCCCAGTCCTCTATCATCCTGCGCGTACAAGAGCAGCGTTCGGACCGGGGTCGACCGGGACGCGAGCATGCGCGCCAGCCCTGCTTAGAGCCCGGCCAGGCGCAGCGCGCCCACGTGCATGAGCACGGGTACATGGTGCCGCCAGAGCTGGCTGACAGGGATGAGCTCGATGCCGGAGATCAGTTCGCCGTCATCCGGAGCAGGATCAGCCTTGGGGTACGCGTTCCGAGCCACGACTACCCAATGGCCTCCGGTGGACTTGTCAGGTAGGTCGTAAAATGGTCCGTAGACCTCCGCGCTGCGGTAGCTGTAGCCGGTTTCTTCTTCCAGTTCCCGGCGGCCCGCATCGAGCGGAGACTCATCGCCCTCGATCTCGCCCCAGGGGAGCACCAACAAGGTCTGTTCAGCGGCCTTTTTGTACTGCCGGATGAAAACCACGCCGCTGTCTGAGACCGGCACTACCAGCACGTACTGTCCGCGAACCCAGATGTAGTCCTTGGTCGACGTTCCGTCGTCGAACTCCGTGGTCCGCTCCTCCAGCAGGAACCGGTGCTCATCCCCGGCATGAAGACCAGAGAAGCTGACGTCCCTGGCGCTGACGCGTCGCACGCGCGCGGGACCCGCGGGCGCGGCGACGGGACACGGTTGCGCCGGCGACTCGATGACGCCTTGCCACGCCAACGGCGCCGCCGCGCGCGGAGCGAGCGCGCCGGGTCGAGGACGTGCCACCCTAGCCGATGGCGCGGAGCTCAGAGACCACGTTGAGCGCTCGGTCAGCGAGTCCGCGGGCACGACGGGCTTACCACGGGCCGCTCGCTCGGCGGCTGCATAGACGTATTGCGCCACCCGCAGGGGGGCGTCCGGCACTCCCTTGAAGGCTGGGAAGCTCGACATGTCGACCACGAACGGCCGGCCCCCGCTCTCCACAATGTCCACGCTGAAGAGGTCGATGCCGAACGCCGCGCCGCAGCGTCGCGCGATGTCCACGAGTTCGGGCGAGAGGGAGCACGGGCGGCCCCGCTGCTCCTCATAGGTGCGTGCTGGCCAGGTCCGGATCACGCCGAACACCTCGCTCCCGAGCGAGTAGATCTTCCGGTTCGGCCCCCCCCGGTCCGGCGGATGGTACCGCTGGGCGAACACCGGCTCCTCGATCAGCCCCAGCGTTCCCAGCTCCGCCTCGTTCGTGACCACCTCGATGCCCCCCTTCCGGGTGCGGCGGTACGGCTTGAGGGCCAGCGGGCCACGGTCCAGGGCGGGCAGGAGCTGGCTCACGTGCGACGCCACGAACGTCTCGGGCACGGGGATCCCCGCCGCCCGGAGCACACGGGACGACACGATTCGGTCACGCAGCATGGTCGAGACGGGGTAGGGATTGAGCAGCGCGGCGCCGGCGGCGTGGAGGTCCGCGGCCACGCTCATCGCCAGATCGCTCCGGTTCCTGAGCACGTACAGGTCGTAGTCCAGGCGCACCTGCGCGACGTCGATCAGGTCGTCACCGAGGTGCAGCAGCTTCGCCGTCGCGCCCCACTCCGCGAGCAGTCGGACGATCGTCGGCATGTTGCTGCCGTCCGTGAACGATCGCCCCATCAAGAATCCGATCCGCACTCGCCCTCCCCGTCGCCGGTCGCGGTCAGAATCCGGGCACGCATTGGCACCCCATTTTTCGCCGAGAGATCGTCACGATGGGCCGCCGCATGGTACGACCGCGTGGGATGGCGCAAGTCCTATACCAGAATGCAACGCGTGCGGAGCATCACTGGTCCGTCGGTCACGGACACGTCACATCGGCGTTACGCGGATGTTACGAGGGACAATTGCCATGCTGGGCGGTGCGGACAGACCGTTGCAGTCGCTCGGCGTTGTGCCTCGACAACACTGCTGGCGACCGGGCGCAGCGTAACGAAAGTGCGACAAGGACGGCGATCGCGACTCGACAGCTGGTTGCGCCGGGTCGCGGCCCGCCTAGCAAGGGGGATGAAAAAGGGGATTGGGCGTCTGCTTGCGCAGGATGGTGAGAAACGTTCCCTCGCGCTTTACAGCACCCTTCTCGTCGAGTAGCAGCGACAACGTCCCGCGCGCGAAGGCGAGATCGCCTCGACCTTCGACCTGAACGGGTACCAACTCCTCCTCGAGTGCACGGAACCAAGTGCCTGTCCTGATCGCCGCAAGACCTTCGACCGGTGGGCCGTTAGGACCCATCCAAACAGCATCTTCGGTGAAGTGACCGAAGAAGGAAGGCCACCTCCGTCGGAATGTCGAGTATCACGAATTCAGCGCCAAAGTCCCATCACTTCAGCCGAAGGAGCGTCGTCCGCAAGCCCTGGCCAGCCACGCTGCTCGGCGACCTGAACGTCAGCCACAGCGAATCGCCCCAGAGTCGGAACACAAAGCTCAGACCCGTGAAGGTTGGGTTCTTCGCCACGATGGGCCGAGTGGTGAGGGTCGAATCCGTGACGACATAGGTACCGGAATTGGCAATAAAGGAATCGTAGGCCGCGACCTTCTCGGCGTCCGTCGGTGTGGACTCCCGGAACAGAGCCCGAGGCATCGAACCGGGGACGTACATCATGCTGTAGTGATGCTCCGTGAAGATGACGAGGCTCGGCTGCGGATCGGTGAGCACCCAGCTCGTGTCGGGGCCCGAGTACGCGGCGTGGGTAATCTTCCACGCTCCTGCGAGGGACCCTTTCGCACTAGGGACTGAACCGGTGAGGACGAGAGGCACCAAGCCAAACGTGAGCAGCAACGCGCGCGGCGAGAGCATGGGGACCCCCTGGAAAGGACTACGTGGAAAACCAAGGTACGCATGAATCACGGCGCCTTACTTCGACGGCTCGAGCGTGGCTTGGCCCCCCGCCCACTCCCAGCGGCCGCTCCGCTTCACGAAGATATCGGTGATACGGCGCGGCCCGGGGACATACCCCGTGGCCGTGCCCTGAATGGTTTGCCGTCCCGTGAGGACCGCGACGTCGCCGAAGACTCGGACTTTCAGATCGGCGAATTTCGAATCCGTCCATTGCACCTCGCTCGACATCGACTCGGCAATCTCTTGCGCCTTGTTCAGCACCGACCCGTTCGAGTGCGTGTAGAGGTAGTCGTCAGCCAGGAGCCGCTCGAGCGCCGCGCGGTCCTTCTTGAACTGCGCGTTCGTGACGGTTTGCTCGAGTTTGATGATCTCCTGCTCTACTGCACTTGTCGCCTGAGCCCGGGCTCGACTGCTGGCGAGCAAGCCCAGCAACGCGACTACGTGCGCGCGCTTCATGGTGAGTTCCTCAGTGACTAGTCGCGCGTTACAAGTCTGGATTAATGCGTGCTGGGCACCGCTCTCATGAGAAGAGCTAGCGCGTTCTTGAGACTTTCGGTCCCCGCCGCTTCACCCTTGTAGTGTCCTAGACGAACGATGACCAGCTCGTGTGACGGAATGATCAGCGTGTACTGGCCGCCCACACCAGCCATGTAGTAGGCGCTCCTGGGCACGGAGAACAAGCTGTCACCATTGATCCAGAAGAACCCGCCGTACACCGGACGGTGATCCGCGGCCCACGCAGGGGCCACGGTGCTCACGAATTGCACGAACCTATCTGGTAAGATCCGCTCGCCCTGCCACACCCCGTCCTGCAGATAGAGATTGCCGAGACGCGCCCAGTCGCGGGCGGACGCCAGTTCGTAGCCCTGCGTGAGGAAGTTCCCATAGGGATCGGTTTCCATCACCATGGATCGGATGCCGACCTTATCGAACAACGCACGTCGCGGAAACGACAGGTACTCCTCCTCACGCTTCTCAACGCCCAGCCGCACGAGATAGTTGACCAACACCGGGTCGGTGTTGTGGTAGCGACCTACGGTGCCCGGCGGCCATTGGAGCGGGCGAGTGGCGGCATAGTGAAATGAGTTCACGCCCCCCGTGTACAGATACAGGTGATCGGGATAGGGGCCCGCTGGGTCGTAATCGGGATCCTGCGGCGCCCGGATCCGGAGGCCGCTCGACATATGCAGGAGGTCGGCGATGCGAATCTTCGCGCGCGGATCGTTCCGGCCCTGCCATTCCGGAATCGGCGCCGGTTGCTCTAGCGCATAGATGCCCTGTTTGATGAGAATGCCCAAGAGTGTGGCCGTGAGGCTCTTCCCCATAGACCAGCTTTCCAGGGCAGTGTGCGCCGTGATGCCCTCGCCGTATCGCTCGCCGATGATCCGTCCCTTCCAGGTCACGACAAAGGCGGCGGTCATCCCCGCAGCGGGCTGGAACGCCGTATCGACTGCCGCCTTGACTATGGCCGCATTGAGCTCAGCTGGGGGCGGATCGGTCGGCAGCACGTCACCCATTGGCCACGCTTGCGTCGCTGGGTCGGGGAGCACGCTCGCGACGCGGATCGGCTTGAATTCGAACGAGGTTCGGCCGAGCGGGAGCGTGACGCATCCTTGGTCGCCCAGAAACTTGGCGGTGCGCCGCACGCCGTTGGCGAGCGTGACGTGCACGGCCTTACCGGCACGGTCGATGACCGGCTTACCTAGCTTCGCGCGCTGGGTGTACGGGGCCGTGAAATAGCCGACGTTCTCGGCCGCGAACTCGGGATCGAGGCCGGTGATGAAGACGGCCGAGCACATGATCTGGGCAAAGCCCGCCGCGTGGTGCTCGAGGGCATTCCCAGGGGGCGGGACGTAAGACGTGTTGAGCTCGAGCGACTTGGCACGCGCGATCAGGGAGTCTCGCAGCGGATGCGAGTCCTGCGCTGCGGCAGGGACGCCCGCGAGTGCCAGAACGGCAGCGGAAAAGAGACAGGGCTTCGTAGCGTTCAATATGCGTCTTGTGGAGTCGCCCGCAAGCAGCGAAGCAGCGCGCCGGGATGAGGTCGATTACAATGCCTTCTCGAACCAATGATGCGGCGTACCGCACTCGCGAGGCGCAACCCATTCATGGTAAGCTTCGCACACGGGGCTCAACGTAAGGAGCGGGCCACCATGACGGCGATTGGAACCTGCGCGCATCTGAGCGCGATCAAGACGGTCAAGCAACCCCAGCGGCGCGAGTGCGGCGAGTGTGTGAAGATCGGCGCACAATGGGTGCATCTCAGAACGTGTCAGCAGTGCGGCGACACGCTTTGCTGCGACAACTCACCCAACCGGCACGCAACGAAGCATGCCCGTGCCAGCGGGCACCCCGTGATCGCTTCCGCGGAGCCGGGGGAGCGTTGGTTGTACTGCTATCCCGACGATGCCTTCGCCGAGTATTGAAAGCGTTGCGGTGGACGCTTGGCCGTCACTCCCGCTCGACGGGTGGCGGGACACGTACGCCACGCTGCACCTGTGGACGCAGGTCGTCGGCAAACTGGCGCTCGCCTTGTCGCCGCTCACCAACCATTACTGGAACACCGCCCTGCAGATCACGCCACGCGGGCTCGCCACGCTGCCGCTGACGGTCGACCAGCGCATCGTCACGGTCACGTTCGACTTCCTCTCGCACCACCTCGCCGTAGAGTGCTCGGACGGCCGTCACACCACGGTATCCCTCGAGCCGCGGCCGGTGGCCGAGTTCTATCGCCTCGTCATGGAGGCGCTGGCGCAACTGGATGTCCGCGCGCGGATCTGGACCATGCCCGTCGAAGTCCCAAACCCCATTCGCTTCGAAGCGGACGCCCTCCATCGCTCATACGATCCCGCCGCCGCCCGGGCCTGCTGGCAGATACTCGTCCAGATCAGACGGGTCCTCGACGCGTTCCGGGGCCGCTTCGTCGGCAAGACGAGCCCCATCCACTTCTGGTGGGGGAGCTTCGATCTCGCCCACACGCGGTTCTCGGGCCGTCGGGCCCCTGTCCACCCGGGTGGTCTCCCCAACCTGGCCGACGCCGTCACCCGGGAAGCTTACTCGCACGAGTGCATCAGCGTCGGGTGGTGGCCGGGCGGAGGAAGCTCGCCGATTCTGGAGCCCGCGTTTTATGCCTATGCGTATCCCGAGCCGCCCGGCTGCCCCGACGCCGTGATCGCCCCGGTCAGCGCGAGCTACGATATGCGGATGCACGAGTGGATCCTGCCATACGAAGCGGTGCGGCGCGCTCCGGACCCGGATGCCGCACTGCTCGAGTTTGCGCAGAGTACGTACCAGGCGGCAGCAGACTTGGGCGGATGGGCACACGCGCTGCTTGAGCGCTAGAGACGCTCAGAGCGAGAAAGGCGAGCATGTCCGGTCGAGGGCCCTCCGTCGATTGGGAGGAAGATTCGCTCGCGGAGGCGCGCGACGCTGCGACCGCGCTGCTGATCACGGTCGCGGGCAGCACTGGCACCATCGGCAGCGAGCTGGTTCGCCTGCTGTCAGCGGCGGGCGTGGCCACCCGCGCGCTGCACCGCGATGTGAGGAAGACTCGGGCGTTACCGAACGTCACCTGGGTGCGTGCCGATCTCGACGACACTCGCGGGCTCAGGGTTGCCCTCGATGCGACGCAGCGACTGTTCCTCCTGACCGGCAACCAGCCGGATTTCGCGCTGACCCAAAGCGGCGTGATTCGGACAGCCGAGGAGCTGGGCGTCAAACACGTCGTCAAGCTCTCGGCGCTGGGCGCGTCCGACCACTCCAGGTCGACCATCGGCCGCGAGCATTGGGCGGTCGAGCAGGCGCTCCTCGGCACCCGGCTCCACTGGACGATCTTGCGTCCCCACGCGTTCATGCAGAACTGGCTGGGTGACGTCGCCGAGTCGGTGCGGGCGGAGAGCGTCATCTACGCGCCCATCGGCGACGGCCGCGTGCCGTTCATCGACACCCGGGACATCGCGGCGGTTGCCGCCGAAGTGCTGCTCCATGCCGAGGCGCACGTGGGCAAGAAGTACGTCCTCACCGGCGGTGAAGCCGTCGGGTACGCGGACTTGGCGGGCGCGCTCTCGGAGGTGACCGGACGAACGATCACCTATCGGCCGATGAGGCTGGAGGAGGCGCGGGCGCGCCTGGCGGCACGAGGCATCGCCGCGGCGGCCATCGAGCCGATACTGGCAATCGCGGCGTACCAGCGGGCGGGAGGACCGACCGCGACGATTTCGCCACATGTCGAGCAGCTACTCGGCCGCCGGCCCCGCACCATCCGCGATTTCGCACGCGATTACGCCTCGCGCTTCGTCTGACGGGGCACGCTGTATGTACTACGTCTTCTGCCGCTTGCTCAGAGCCTGGTCGGTCGAGATTTCGTTACCGCTTGGATCGACGTAATGAATATCAAACGGCGCGTCCGAGTGCAGAAAGAACGAACACGGCCCGCCTACGCATGTAAACTGGTGCACATGCTTAACAGGAGCATAGGCGAACCCACCGGTACGTAGGTTCACCGCTTGCTCGCCCTTCATTTCCACCCGGCCAACACCACTGATCATCATGAGTTGTTCGTTCGGTGTATGAAAGTGCCACGGCGCCCTACATCCACTAGCGCCTTTGACAATCAGTACCGATGCACCTTTCGTAGGGTCACCCTGTTCCACTGCGGCGGTAATGCAATCAGGCAGGTTCGGAATCTTCTGGAACTTGCCAGGTGCCGCGTTCTGAACGATTGGCTTGTCGTCTGCTTGTGCCGCAGCGGTTGCGAACAGCAAGGGCAGCAAGAGCAGTCCTACGGCCGTGGGGATCTTGTCACGAATCCACATGACTCAGCCTCCCTCCACTGAAGTGACCTTTTCTTGGAGATGCTATCGTACACCCACCCCTGGGCTTGTGCAATTAGTGGCCGGACCTTCCAACCAACAGGCCCAGCAGGAATCGACCGGTAATGTCGCGAGCCGCAGGCGAGCGACGGCGGCAATGGTTCCCCGGGACTGTAAGAGCCGCACTGTTCGGTGCGGCTCTTACAGTCCCGGCAGGAATCGAACCTGCAACCCCCGGTTTTGGAGACCGGTGCTCTACCAATTGAGCTACGGACCTAAATACTAGACGCCTGGAGGCCGAGAGGCTGAGAGGCCGAGGCAATCAAGAACGAATCTAACCTACACCTCAATCTTCGAGAATCGCCACGCGCCCGCGATGCGGATCGATCCGCGTCAACACTGCCAACCGCCGATCAGTTACCACGCCAAACGCGCTCGCCGTCGGTGCGGCCGTCGGGACATAGGTCCACGACTGGCGGCTCACAGATGCGCCCCAGATGTAGAGCCCGCTCGTCCGATCCCCCTGGTAATAGTTGGTGGACTGCCCGCTCATGGTCTGGAGTTCGGTGTCGAAGTAGAGCGTCGTGAGGGTGCCGCTCACGGAGCCCGCGATCTGCAGTCGGTACCAACCGTTGCCCTGGTTTACTATCCGGGCTGCGAGGAGGGTCCCGGTGCCGGCCCCGCCGGATCCCGAACCGGTCGTGATCACGGTACCTGCGAGGAGGTCGAAGTCCGCGTAGAACCGCGCGTTCCCGTTCGCGCAGTTCAGCCGCGCCTTCGTGCGCTGGTCCGCCTTCATTGAGACCGAGCCGTAAACCACCGTCCCCGAGATGTACGCGAAGCCTTGGTTCAGGCCGTGCCACGAGTAGGTCGCGGTCTCCGTCAGCCTCGCAGCTGTTTGGGACTTGTCCGGCGCGATCGCAGCGTCTTCCATTACGGTGACGTTCCCGGCACGCCACGCCGGGTTCGCGAACTGCTCTGAATAGGCCAGCAGATTCTCGGCGGCCGTGGGCACCGTCCTGCGACACCCAAGCGACGTTAGAAGCAAGAGACGACCGATTACGTACCAGCGCATTCCTACCTCGCTTGTTCCAGCACTAGGATCGCCACGAGCGGTACGACCGCAGAAGGAATCGCGGCGCGAACGGGTGAACGCAGGTCTTGAGCAATGCGAGCCACCAGGCGGCCATGGTCGGAGCAGACCACAAGGCCCGGCCGAGCGTGGCGAAGGCCATCCGGTACTCCCGTCGGCCGCGATAGACGCCTGCCAACTCGGTCGCTGCCAGCACGTATTCACGCCGAGACAGCCGCCGAATCCTTTTGGGAAGCGGTTGGGCCATGAGCTTTGCGTGCAGGCGAATCCGGCTGGCGACCACGTCGACGGCGTCATGCCCCTTTCGCGTATTGCCTGGGTGGACACGGTACCGTGCACAGGGGAAGGCCACGAGCGACGCTTCGCTACGCATCGCGAGGCGGATGAACGCGTCGTAGTCCTCAGAGAACGCCAACGCCTCGTCGAAGCCCCCGGCGTCCGCCATCAGCTCGCGCTCTACGAGTACGGTGGACGTCGCGACCCACGCCTCCCCCCGCAACAAACCCTCGAGGATCCAGCCCTCGCATGGGCGCCGACGCATGTGCCGGGGGAATGGCACCTTCTCGCCGTGCTCCCCGATCTGCTCGTAATATGTATAGCCCCAGCGGTGGCCGGCCTTCGTGGCCAGGTCCGTCACCTGGAGCTGCAGCTTCGACGGCATCCAGCGGTCATCAGAATCGAGAAAGGCCACGTAGCGCCCCCGCGCTCGCTCGAGCCCGATGTTCCTCGCTCGCGCGACGTTCCCCTCGTGCGGACGCCTCACGACCTGCACCCGAGCGTCGGCTAGTGTCTCCAGATTGGACTGCGTCTCATCCGTCGACCCGTCGTCGACGATAATGAGCTCCCAGTGGGAGTACGTCTGATGGAGTACCGAATCGATCGCTTCGCGAAGGTAGCGCGCGCGATTGAAGGTCGGGATGACGATCGACACCAGGGCCTCAGGATCGCTCATCATCGATCGTGAAACGTGCTGGGGGAGGTAGTTCGGGAACGAGCACGCGTTGCGAATCTTGCGACGGTCGGGGACAGATCGCAACACCTCAGAAGAGCTTGCAATCGCAGCGCGACGTAGTAGCGTGGGCCCCGAGGCTGGAGGGCCCTGGCCCCCGATTCATGTGATGACATGACACCTGTCGAAGCAGCTCTCGTCGTTCTTCGCCGCGTGCTGGGTGATCGCCTGGCTGGACGAATTCGGGCCAACTTGCCGAGTCGGAAGCCACAACTCTGGGAAGGACTGCCGCGAGCGTTGTTCAGGCGCGTTGAGCTTGCGTGGCAGACCCGCTTCGATCAAAACTGGACTAGTCGTCGCGTGATCGTGAGGTTGCCGGAGTTCGACGTGGTGATGGAGCTGACGCTGGGGAACCAGTTCATTGATTTGCCCCTGTTCAAGTACGGTGTCTACGAGATCTCCGGCACTCGGTTCCTCCAGGCCGTGCTTGAGCCTGGAATGACCGTTGTCGACGTGGGAGCGAACAGCGGGTATCACGCCTTGATCGGCGCTCGCCTCGTAGGAAGCGGGGGACATGTGCTCGCCTTCGAACCCGCGACGGGGCCGTTCAATAAGCTCCAGCGAAACCTGGCGCTGAACAGCTTTCGGAACCTCATCATCGAGCAGGCGGCGCTCGGAAAGAGGCCGGGCCGAGCCGTCATCTACCCTTCCGCAGTGCCGAATAACGACGGACTCGGGTCTCTTCTCCCCGGACCGTATCGCTCAGTCGTGGGCGAGAACGTCTTTATGACCAGCTTGGACCGGGTGGTGGAGTGGCTCCCGGGCGGGAAAGTCGACCTCGTAAAAGTCGATGTCGAAGGGAGTGAAGGCGATGTCTTCGCGGGTGCGCAGACACTGCTCGGCGGTGGCGACGCCCCAGCCTTACTGTTCGAGTCCTTCGAAGTCGACTCAATCGTGAAGGTGCTTGGGAGGTTTGGCTACGAAGTTCGGCACGTGCACTACTCTCTCGAGAGCGGTCTCGAGTTTCCCCGCGTCGGAGAGCGCTTCGACAACCTGTTCACGTACGAGGCGCCTAACTACGTGGCCCTCAAACCCCACGCTCGGCGAAGGACCTTCAAGGAGATCTCGGAACGCAGCAAGGATCTGGCCCCGTGGCTGCTGCACCTCCTTGCTGCAGTTGCCTAGTCGACACAAACCGACAACGATTGCGGCTTCGCTCGCGCGCGCCTACACCTCAATCTTCGAGAATCGCCACGCACCGGCAATTACGAATAACGCCCCCACGCCCAACAGGACGCTCACGTCCAGCGCTACCCCGAAATGTGACGCCCCCCCGCCGAGCATCGTGCCGCGTACACCATCGACCCCATATGTGAGTGGATCGATCCGCGTCAACACGGCCAATACAGCATTCGCTTCGGGCAGCACCTGGCCGTGCCTGTGCGCCTCGCCGCCGGTGAGCAGCGCAGCTGGCAAATCCCGCCTTCGCGAAAGGAGTTCTCGGTGCAAATCCTACCCGGCGGCGACACGCTGAGGGTACCGCGGCTGGCTATCATTGGCGCGAACTGTATGTCTCGGACCCCGTGGGACATGCCCCGGATCCCGTGGGGCTACATGTGCCTCGCGTGGCACGGCGCGGCCGTGATTGCCTACCATCCACGGAACGTCGATCCGGCGCGTGAGTGGAGCGGCACGGTAGCGGTTGTTCGCGGGGATCGGCCGTAGGGCTCGAGCGCGAAGGCGCTAATGCGCCACCTTCTCGCGGAGCAGTCTCTGCGCCGTGCTTAGTGCGTCGCTTGCAGGCACCTTCACGTCCGGCACTACTCCCACGCCCTCCCAGTCTGCACCGGTCACCGGGTTGAGTGTCTTTCCGGTGGGCAGCAGGATGCCAAAGTGATTCTCAATGCGGGCTTCAAATGTCGCATGGGCTTGGCCGGACGTCGTCTCGCCCACGATCGTGGCGCGCTTGAGCGCTTGCAGGTCGTACGCCAATTCCTCACCTGCCGACAGCGTGTGCGCTGAAGTAAGCACATAGACAGGCTTCTCCCCGCCGAAGCGTGCACCGGCAACGGAGTCGAGTGTCCAGCGCTCCCGTGTTTCGCCGGTATAACGGAACCGCACGTCACTCAGATGAGTACGGCGGTCAAACAAGTATGACTCGAGGAGAGGAGTTGAGCCGGCTTTACCGCCGCCCGCGTTTTCCCGCAGGTCAATGATGAGCGCTTTCGTTTCGGCCAAGGCGGTCATCGCCGTCACAATCGTCGACCCGCACTCTGCCGGATCGACAAACCCGTCGAACCGCAGGTACCCGACGTTCCCCTCGAGCCGCTCGGTCGCCCAGACCGGGCAGTCGGCTTCGCGCTCGCGCCGGTGTTGAGTGACCGCATCCGGTTGCGGTTCCGGACCTCGGGGTAACAGGCTGTAGAGAATTTGCAGGTGCTTGTCGTGAGCGATGTCATCGAGATCCGCCCTGAGGTGGATCGCCAAGGTCGCGCCGTTCGTGTACCTGTCATAGACACCTCGCTTGAGCCGCGCGTGCAGAGAGTCGCTCATGCGCTTCCCGACTTCGGGGGACACGTAGAAGGAATCGAGGAGCGCGGCCAGACGACCGACCACGCGCTCGCGAGTGGGCGCGTCGATCCGAATGTCGTCCACGGAGACGTTCATGCCGAGCGGGAAGAGGTAGCCGCTCACGTGACTCGTGTCCGCCGCCGACACGTCGAGCGCCCCGTAGCCGACCATCGGCCGTAGGCGGAATCGGGTCATGAATTCAACGTGCCTCGGCTCACTCGCCTGGACGCTGAGCAGGTCAAGTCCCCCCGTCATCTTACGGAATCCGAATGCACCGCGAAGGGCGTCTTCCACAGAGTAGGTGCGGAAGAACTTCGCCACGCGCGCGGAGTCGCCGCTGTTGTACGCGTCGAGCCAGGCACGTAGCACCCTTCCGGCGGGGGTGTTCGGGATTGCGGTCTGACCGAATAGTGGAGCTGACGCTACAGTGAGAGCGGCGCAGAACGCCGCGGCAAGAGGCCTGAGGTATGTCATCGTTGAGCCCCTCACGGACATGGACTCAAGTTGGACACAAAAAGCCGCGCGAGGCGGAGCGCCCTCGCGCGTAACTCGTTGTAATTCCAACAGGCCCGGCAGGAATCGAACCTGCAACCCCCGGTTTTGGAGACCGGTGCTCTACCAATTGAGCTACGGACCTAGGAATTGATGCTGCTGGAAGCTAGCAACTCAGGCTACTCCGGCAACACCCTCAGACGTTGCCATTGAATCGCTTCGCGACGGCAGCGGCGAGGTCGGCCTCGTCGATGATGTCGTAGCAACGCACCCGTGACGGCCATCGCGCGCGAGTGACAACAGTGCCAACCTGCTAACGAGTTCGCCCCCCAGACTCCCAGCCTCGACGAAATGAGCGTCTATGCGGACCGTTCACCTCCCCTTGCAGCGGACCTGCTGCGAAGCATATTCGAACGTATCTCAGGTGTTGGACGTGGCCTCGGAGCCTAGGCGGAGTTTCGTCAGTTAGTAGCGCAACATCGATAAGGCAAACCCGGCAAGGTGCAAACGGCGGCTACCGGTGCGGCGAACGGCTTCATGACCGGCAAACCAACCGCTGTTGGCAGCGGCGCGTCCAGTTATGCTAGCGGCGCACCGCGGTCATCCTCCCCAAATTCACGGCACTCCAGCGCCCGCCCCGCCGCAATTCGGATACTTATCGCATCAGGTATTCGTCTCTACTGCGAAGGGCTGGCAGAAATTGTGCTGCGGGACGCGAACATCCGGGTAGTGGGCACCGCCGGAGACTACGACGAGGTCTTGGCTTCCCTGGTCACGCCGACCGACATCGTCCTTCTCGACATGGCTACGCCCAACAGCGTCGCGATCGCGCAGGCGATTCGGGACGAGGCCCCTGGCATCAGGGTTGTGGCCCTGACACTGGCCGAGAGCGAATACGAGTTCGTCGCATGTGCCGAAGCGGGCGTCGCAGGGTACGTCACGCCTAACGACTCTTCAGCTGAACTTCTCGCAGTCCTGGCAGGCGTCGCTCGGGGTGAAGTTGCCTGTCCCCCCCGGATCGCGGCGATGTTGCTGCGGCGGGTTGCGGCGCTCGCTGGCGGGTCGGACTCGAGCCTCAGGCAGACCCATCTCAGTCACAGGGAGCGCGAGATTGTACGGCTCATTGACGATGGGCTCAGTAACAAGGAAATCGCTCGGGAACTCGGCGTGGAGGTCGCCACGGTCAAGAACCACGTTCACAACATATTGAACAAGCTGCGGGTACATCGACGCAGCGACGCCGCAGCGCTCTTCCGAGGCGGAGTGACGCGACCATCGCCCGCGTAGTACCAGCCCATCTAGACCACTCACAATCGAGGCATGGGCCTGGGCATTACCTAGTCCGTCCCGATTCCGGACTAGTCCCCTGCTTACGCGCTGCCTGAATCGCAATGAGATGCCAAGATCCATTCCGCCCATCGCCTCCCGCTTGAAATGTTGTGCACGCACGCGACCGACACGGGGGGTTCCGAGTTCCCGCTGACGACGCGACTTATCATCCCGGGGTGACCCATGAAACACGTTACGCTGCTCGTCTTTGCGGCTGTGGCGCTGGCCGCATGTGACCCGAGTCCGACAGCACCGGCTGCCAATCGTGAGCGTCCCAGTCTCTCGGCAGTTACCTCCCAGACCAACACGGAGATACCGATCGACATCTTCCCATTCGTCCCTTGCGCCAATGGAGGGGCGGGCGAGCTCATCGAAGTCAGCGGTCCGCTGCACGTGCTCTTCCAGCTCACGATTAGCAATACGGGAGACGTCCTGCTTTACACTCACTTCCAGCCGCAAGGTGTCAGCGGCACGGGTTTCGTGACCGGGGATAAGTATCAGGCGACGGGCATTACGCAGTCCACGAACACCTTCAGCACACCGTTCCCTATCACGTTCACGTTTGTGAACAACTTCTATATGATCGGCCAGGGACCCAGCAACAACTTTAAGGTGCATGAGACTTTCCACTTCACGATCAACGCGAACGGTGAAGTGACGGCATTCGTCGATAACTTCAGCGTGACGTGTCAGTAATCACAGTTTGCCGCAGTGACGTCGAAAGAGCTCCGGCGTCAAGGGAGCGTGCCTTTGATGCCGCGGTGGGTCGGTATCCCCCCCGAGCACAACCTCACCGAAAAAGCAACGGCCCCGCATAGCGGGGTCGAGTTTGAAGATGCCTATTTCGGATTGCGGATTGAAAGGCCGCGGCTACAACCAATCCGCAATCCCGCAATCGCCAATCCGCAATCGACCAGGGTGGCTGACGGGAATCGAACCCGCAACCTCTGGAGCCACAGTCCAGCGCTCTAACCGATTGAGCTACAGCCACCATGTGGTACTGCAACAACTTATCGACTTACGCCGCCGTCCGCACCTTCCTTATGGTTGCCGCTCGTTACGGCAAGCAAGCGCGAGAGGCGGTCACGCAACTTATCCTCGTGCTGCTCGACACGGTACTCTACGACCTCCGAGCGGTGGCGAACTTCACCGAGGTGCCCGTAGGTCTTCTCGAGCATCGCCGTGCCTGAGTGGCCCAGCTCCTTCGCCACCGTCCAGGCGGCGACCGGGGCGCCGCGATCCGTCGTCTGCAACCGCGCCGTCGCGTAGGTATGGCGGAACTGCTTCGAGCGGATGTCGCCCGCCTTCCAGCCGGCGGGATCACTGCAACCCCCAAGACGACCCGGTCCCCAATGTTGGGGAGGGCGGGGGAAAACAACGGTTTGTTGGCGGAAAACAACGGTTTGTTGACAATGTGCATTTTGTGCAGTGCTGTAGGTTTGCACAGGCCAGGCGCCATTTCCGGCCTTTTCGCGAAAATCCCGCCCCGCTTGCGGCCCTGCGAGCAAGGAGGGGCGCATGCCGGTTCTTGATTGCTTTTGGTATGCAGGTCTGCTGTGGCAACTTGATTTCAACGCCGCCGCCAGATGCTGGCTAATTACCGCCCCTGGTCACCACATCGCCTGGTCCGCCACCGAGCGGCCTATCTGGCCCGACACCCTGCTCGCGAACGCGCCAGTCGAACAGGCTAAGGCCCACATAGACCGAGCAGGATGTGGCGCTCGTGCGTGCGGCTGCAAAGTACTGATCTAATGTGTCCGCGCTTTCCTTCCTCAACGACCGCCCCGTTGTCCCGCTCTGTCGTCTGGCGCCGGATCGCGGGCAACACGAGCGCACAACGTTTTGCCATTGTTTGCCGGTCGATGTCGGAGGATGGAGGAGTCTGAGCACGAAGATGCACGAAGCGGGAGCATGACTTCATGCTCCCGCTCGCGTGTTTCGGTGCCACACTCCAGCGCTCTAACCGATTGAGCTACAGCCACCGCGCCGAGCAGTCGGGAGGGGACTATGAAACACGAGCGACTCGTCATCGCCCTCAGCGTCGTCAATCTTGCAGTGCTGACACTCTCACCTGCTCGCCGTACCCGGTCGTGGCGCAGGACGTGGCGCCGGTGCTGCGCGGTCGTGCGCTGGAGATCGTCGACGCGCACGGGCGCGTCCGCGCCAGCATCACCATCTATCCGGCAGATCCCGCGGTCAAAATGCCCGATGGCACGACCGGATACCCCGAAACTGTGCTGCTACGGCTGATCAGCTCGCAGGGTCGCCCGAACATCAAAATTGCAGCCACCGAAGACGGATCGGGAATCAAGCCGTAAGGCACCGCCAGCCCTACCGGATGATCTGCACGGCACCGGCTTCGTTCGCGACGACCGCCGCCGTGCCGTCGGCCGTCATCGCAAGATGACGCGGGCTCCCCAGGACCGGGATCGTCGCGATCACGGAGCGGGACGCGCAATCGACCACCGCGATCCCGCCCACTCGAGTCTCAGTCACCCACAGTTGCCCTCCATCCTGGGTGAGCGCGAGGCCGAAGGCGGCGGGGACGGGAATCGAATCCGTTCGGGTCCAGCTCTTCAGGTTCCACACCTGCACCCAGCCAGCCTCGTTGGCCAGGTAGAGGGTGCTGTCTCCGCGGCCCACGACGAGGTCTTGGGGTACGCCCCCAGACCTGAACGACCGCGCCACGGTGTCGGCCGCGGTGTTGATCTCGGTCACGGTCCCGCCCACGCTGCTGACGTACAGCCACGACCGGTCCGAGGTGAGAGCGACTCCGTTCAACGCAACGGAGCCGAGCTGGATCGTCGTGTCAACAGTGCCCGATGTCGAGTTGAGAACGGTCAGGCCGCCGTTGTCGAGGGTCACGTAGAGCTTGGTCTCGTCCGGGCCCGGAAGAACGCGAACCGCCCCGCCGGCGACCGGAAAGGTGGTGACCTGCGTTTGCGTCACCGTGCTGATCACACCGACCGTGTGATCGTAGAGGTTGGTGACGTACGCCGAGGACCCGGCGGCGTTGAACGACACATCGTAGGGACCGTTCCCGACCTTGAAGCTAGCGACTGCTCGATGCGAAGCGAGATCCACGAGGGCAATCGAATCCGTGGCCACTCGCGTCACGTATACCAGCCCCCGTTGCGAGATTGCGACGTTCCAGGGCCCGTTGCCTAGACTGAACGGCGTGAGCGCGAGACCCGGGTGCGTAGGGGGACTCGTGGTCGTACCCGTGACCGTGTGGCCACATGCAGCCAGCACGGTCAGGAAGACGAGACTGCAGGTGTGAGAACGCATCACGGCTCCCGCATACAGACGTCTAGGCGCCCAAGGCGCCTCCGAGCAGAATTTAACGAATCACATGGTGGCCCAGAAGCGTTGCGCGAAATCGGCGGTGCGGGGATCGGCTGGCACCGGCACACCGTCCAGCGACGCGATCGGTACGATGCCACGCACCGCGTTCGTGAGAAACAGGCTCTTGCCCGCTAGCGCCTGCTCCGGGTAACGGCCCTGTTCCACCCCCGTCACGAGCTCGAGCACGCGCGCCCGGCCGATCCCCGGCAGGATCCCGACTTCCTCGGCCGGCGTGCACAGCCGCTCGCCTTCCCACCAGAACACGTTCCACACGGTCCCCTCGGCCACCCACCCGTCGGGTGTGAGTAGCAGCGCGTCATCCGCTTCGCCCACCTCGGCCTCCAGGGCGGCGTCGACGAAACAATCGCGCTGCGTCGTCTTGTGCGGATACCGCTCGTGGGGCTCCGATGCGGTGAGCACGGCGGGCGGATCGAGCGGCGGCAGCTCGCGCACGGTCACAGTGGCCCGGCCGTCGCACACCTCGACTCGCAGGACCGCGTTGCCGGTCTCCGCAAACGGCGTCACCAGCCCCGCCACGTCCCGGGCGGGCCGCGCCAGGCCGAGCTCGCCGAGCGAGCGGGCGAGCCGCGCGAGGTGGCGCTCGAGGAACGGGATCCGCCCGTCCCGTACCCGCATCGTCTCGATGAGCCCGTAGCCCGCCGTCTCCACCCCGCAAACATACAGAACCCCGCGCTCGGTCGGGAAAAGTTGCCTAATGCCACCCCATTTCACATTTTGCTACCGCCCGCGAACCTCCACGGAGCGGACCCAACATGCGCACGTTTTTTCGCGACGCCTCTCTGCTACGCCTTTTCGCGACGACTCTTGTCGCGGTCGCCGCCTGCACCCGGACGACCAGAACCATCTTGCTCGTCCCGACCTCGGAGGCTGAGGCAGCGGGACCGAGCACCGCAACCACGCTCGGCGTGCCCCCCGGACACCTCCCCAAGCCCGGAGAGTGCCGGGTCTGGATCCCGGGCGTGCCGCCCGGCCGGCAGCCGCGACCGAAATCGCGTGCCTGCGCCGGCATCGAAGCGGTGGCGCCCCCGGGGAGTTGGATCCTCTACCGGCCGACGGCCGATCGCAGACTCGTCCACGTGCGCGAGGTGGACCGGGCGCGGGCCGGGGTGGTCGTGCGCATCCGCGTCTTCGAGGCAGAGAGCGGGAAGTTTGTGCGGGAGGAAAACCCATGAGGCGTCACGAAAGAACGCGTCACGGAGAGGCGTCGCGGGAAGGCGTCACGAAAACCCGTGTGACGACGATTCTCCGGGACGCTTCTTTGCTACGCCTTCTCGTGACGTCGTTCAGTGTTACGGTTTTCGTAGCGTGCTCCCACGCCCCGCCCGCGGATTTCGCGCCCGACCCCGGCCTGGTCGCCCAGATCCGCGACCTCCGCATCGTGACCACCCAGGACCGGGCCTGTCCCGGCGGCTGGATCCAGGCGAGTTACGAAGCAGTCCTCGCCGACGGATCGCGGGTGCCGTTCGCGCGTACCTACGACAAGAAGCATCCCCCGCGACTCCATGTGGTCTTCCTCGACCGGTCTAGCCCGGACGCCGTGAGCCGTGAAAGCGGCGATTGGGTGACCAACGCGAACCCGCTGTGGACGGCGGCGTCGGGATTCCGTCTCACCGCCACGCTGAGCGCCAAGCCGGCGGTGCAGAACACCATCGTCATCGCGCCCGAGTACAGCTGCATGGGGCACGGCTTCCAATTCAGCGGGGAGCCCGGCGGCGCCGCGCAGGCGGGCGGCAACGGGCCGGACGTGACCGTGCGGCTCGCCATCCTGCGGTCGCCCTTCTACGACAAGCTGATCGTGGCAGCAGTGGAAGTCGGCTACGCCCGGCCGTACTACGTGTTCGCCGACGGTAATTCCATCCCACCCGCCAATTGGCTCTGGGTCGAGTCCCGCGGCGGGCGCGGCGGCGCGGGCACGCCGGGGCAGAACGGCGGCGACGGCGCCGCCGGCCAGGCGGGCTGCCCGCCCCAACCCGGAGGGCCGGGTGGCGGCGGCGGCAACGGCGGCCCTGGGGGCAGCGGTGGGCGCGGCGGCCGCGTCAACATCATCGTCCCGGCCGAGAATCCGTTCCTCGCCGGGTTGATCGAAGCGCGCAGTCCCGGAGGCCCGGGCGGGCCGGGCGGCACGGGCGGGAATGGCGGCAAAGGTGGCAAGGGCGGCCAGGGCGTGCCCGACAAGGACAACCGCCGCTGCGCCGATGCCGCCGACGGCGCCACCGGCCAGAAGGGAACCGCGGGCCCCAACGGCTCGGAGGGTGCGCCCGGCCCGCGACCCCAGATCGTCACGCTCCCGACCCGCGACGTGTTCGGCCCGAATCTCTCGCCCGAGCTCGCGGTGCTGATGGAGCGGGCGGCCGAGCGGCCCCGCCGCCCGTGAGGCAGCTCGCGGCTAGCGCACCACCAGGTGCGAGTGCGGCAGCAGATTCTCGACGGTGAGCTCGAGCTCGTCGCCGGGCCGGATGCCGGTGAGCGCAGTGGAAAACGACTCCCGGCCCCCCAGCGGGCTGGCGACGAGGGTCACACTGGCCGCTTCGTTGAGCACGTCGGCGGGGATGTCGAAGTCCGCGCTGTTCTGACTCGTCACGGAGCCGAGGCGCAGCAGCAGGCCGCCGCGCACCAGGTAGATGCGGACGTCCGACCAATTAGCGTTGATCACGTGCAGTGTGGCGGGCAGTCGGAGCGGCGCGGCGGGGGTCGCATGGGCCTGGCCCGACCGGCAGGCGGCGCTGGCGAGGGGGTAAGCCACGCAACAGCCGATCAGCACGAGGTGCAGGAACCGCGCCGGGGGGTGCGTCATCGACCCTCGTTCATAACATAGCCCTCGCTCGAGCCAGACGACAGGGATTCCATGCCCGGTTCGTACGACATCATCATCGTCGGGGCCGGCCACAACGGCCTCGTCGCGGCGACCTACCTCGCGCGCGCGGGAATGCGGGTGCTCGTGCTGGAGCGGCGCGAGCTGGTCGGCGGCGCCTGCGTCACCGAAGCGCTGTGGCCGGGCTTCAAGGTGTCCACCGCGTCGTACGTGAACAGCCTGTTCCGCCCGGAAATCATCCGCGACCTGGAGCTCGGACGGCACGGCTTCGAGCTCCTGCCGCGCAGCCCTTCGTCGTTCACGCCCTTTCCCGACGGCCGGTTCCTGCTGATGGGCCCCGACAAAGACTTGACGCAGCGTCAGGTGGCGCAGTTCTCAGCGCGCGACGCCGAGGCGTTGCCCCGCTACGAGGCGATGCTCGAGCGGGTGGCCGACTTCATCGAGCCGACGCTGCTCCGGACCCCGCCCAATCCCTGGTCGCTCCGGCCGCGCGACCTGCTGCAGCTCGCCGGCCTGGGGTGGCGGTTCCTCAAGCTCGGCCGGGACGGCCCGCCGGCGCTCGAGATCCTCACCGGCGCCGCGCGGCCCATCCTCGACCGCTGGTTCGAGTCCGAGCAGCTGAAGATCGCGCTCGCGACCGACGCGATCATCGGCGCGATGGCGTCGCCCTCGATGCCCGGCACGGCCTACGTGCTGTTCCACCACGTCATGGGCGAGTGCAACGGCGTGCGGGGGATGTGGGGCTACGTGCGCGGCGGAATGGGCGGCCTGAGCGACGCGCTCGCCGCCGCGGCACGCGCCGCCGGAGCGGAGATCCGGCTGCGCAGCCCGGTGGCGAAGATCTTGACGTGGGGCGGCCGAGTCACGGGCGTGGCGCTCGCCGACGGCACGCAGTTCGCGGCGCCCCGCGTCGCGTCCAATGTGGACGCCCACGTCACGTTCCTCGAGCTCGTGGACGCGGAGGCGCTCCCGGGGGAGTTCATCGACCAAGTGCGGGCGATCGACTATGCGAGCGCGTCGCTCAAGATCAACGTGGCGCTCTCGGAGCTGCCGGCCTTCAGTGCGGTAGCGCACGGCAGCCTCCCACCCGATGCGCACCTCCGCGGCACGATCCACATCGCGCCGACGCTCGACTACATGGAGCAGGCGTACGACGACGCCAAGTACGGCCGCCCTTCCGCGAACCCGATCCTCGAGTGCACGATCCCGTCCGTCGTCGACTCGACGGTCGCTCCACCCGGCCGGCACGTGATGTCGTTCTTCGTGCAGTACGCGCCCTACCAGCTCCGCAATGGCGGTTGGGACCAGCTGAAGGACCGGTTCGCCGATCGCTGCTTCGACATTCTCAACGAGTACGCGCCCAACTTCAAACGCTCGGTCATCGATCGGCAGGTGCTCTCACCGCTGGACCTCGAGCGTCGCTTCGGACTCACCGGCGGGAACATCTTCCAGGGGGCGATGACGTTGTCCCAGCTCTTTTTCCTGCGGCCGCTCCCGGGCTATGCCGACTACCGCGCGCCGATCAAGGGGCTGTATCTCTGCGGCGCCGCGACGCACCCCGGCGGCGGGGTGATGGGCGCGTGCGGCTACAACGCGGCGCGCGAGATTCTGCGGGACGGGAAGCGCTGAGGAAATTCCCGGCCCGTTACCCGCCAGACGCTGGTCCGCAGTGGGACGGCGCTCCGAACAGCGGCTGACGGATAACGGACGGACCATCGGAGTACATCCCAAAACTGCACGTTCTGCGCACCGCCCGCAACCACGGGACGGCCGGCGCGGCGGCGCTCAGCGCGCGGCCGCGCCGCGGCGCAGGAAGTAGATCGGCAGCCCGGCCAGGATCAGGGCCGCCCCGGCGACGGCGTCACGCGGCTGCTCGCGCGCCGTGTTGATGACGAGCCAGAGGGAGAACAGAATGAAGAGGACCGGCGTCACCGGGTAGCCCCATGCCTTGTAGGGCCGCACCAGATCCGCCGCCTTGTGCCGCAGCCGGAGCACGGCGCCGCAGGACATCGCATAGAAGACGAACTCCGACAAGACGACGTAGGTGAAGAGGCGGCTGTAGGTGTCCTTCCAGGAGGGCTCGGTCGAGATCCAGGTGAGCGCGATCGAGATGATTCCCTGCACGACCAGGGACGGAACGGGGGTCAGGAAGCGGGGGTGAACCCCCCCCAACCAGCGCGGCAGCACCCCGTCCCGCGCCATCGCGTAGGGGACGCGCGCTGCCGTGAGCACGATCCCGTTGTTCGAGCCCAGCGTGGCGGTCATGATCGCCACCGCGACGAGCGCGGCGCCGGCCCGGCCCATGGTCACCTGGGCGGCGTCCGAGGCGACGAGCGACGACGCCGCCATCCGGGCGGGGGAAAGCACGTAGGCGAACGAGGCGGTCACGAGACAGTACAGCGCCATCCCGATCAGCGTGGACAGCACGATCGAGCGGGGCAGGGTGCGCTCCGGATCCTTTACCTCGCTCCCCACGTACGTGATCTCGATCCAGCCGTCGTACGCCCACAACGCCGCCACCATTGCCACGCCGAACGGCGCGATCCAGCTCCCGACCGGCGCGCCGGACGGAGGTGAGGGGGGCCAGAGCGGCGACAGGTTCGCGACGCTGCCCCCCGGCAGCACGAAGCCGGCGACGATCAAGACCGCCAGCAGGCCCATCTTGATCAGGGTCAGCACGTTCTGGGTGATCGCGCCGAGCCGCACACCGAGACAGTTCAGCGCCGTGAGCGCCACGATGGAGATGACCGCGACCGCCTTGATGCCGGCGTCCGCGAGCGGTACGAAGAAGCCGAAGTAGGTCGCGAACCCCACCGCGATTGCCGCGATCGACGCCGGATTGATCACGACCCCGCTGGCCCAGCCGTACAGGTATCCCCAGACCGGCCCATAAGCCTCGGTCAGATATACGTACTGCCCGCCCGCCTCGGGCATCGCGGCACCCAACTCCGCCACGGAGAGCGCCCCGAGCAGCGACACGAGTCCGCCCACGATCCACACGAGAATCGTCGGTAGCGAGGCGTGCAGCTGGAGGGCGATGGCGCTCGGCACGATGAAGATCGCCGATGCGATGATGGTCCCCACGTTGATCATCGTGGAGTCGAGCAGGCCGAGCTGGCGCTTGAGCTCGGCCATCAGGCGGGGTGCTTCAGCCAGTCGCGATAGGCGCCCTTCAGGAGTTTCTGAAAGTGATACACCCCTTCCTCGAACCGCACGGAGAAGCGTCCCTTGTCGTACGCCCGCGAGCCGAGCCCGCGCTGCACCCGCTCGCAGATCTCGGCGTCCTCCCGCTGCACCGTGTCCGAGAACGTGACGTCGGCCTCGATCCGCTCGCGCGCCGCGGCCGACGTGACGTCGTCGTAGTAGTAGCGGAAGATCACCTTGCAGCGATCCGGGGCGACGGGCACGACGACGTTCGACTGCAGCCGCCCGGGCACGACGTTGAGCATCAGGTTCGGGAACACGTGATAATACAGGGCCTCGCCGCCGCCCGCAGTGTAGACGTTGCGCTCGACCTGCAGCGCTCCCACCTGCACGCTGTACCAGTCACTCACCTCGGTGCGATAGCTCTCGTAGTCCGAGTACAGCTGGAGCAGCTCCGGGTGCACGTAGGGGATGTGGTACCCCTCGAGGTAATTGTCGACGTACACCTTCCAGTTGGCGTGCACGTCGTACTCGACGCGGCGCGCGAACGTGAGACTGCCGACGTGAGTCGGCGCGATCCGCTCCCGGATGCCCGACAAATGGGTCTCGAGCGGCTTAGGACGTTCGCAGAGGCTCACGAACACCAGCCCCTCCCACAGGCCGAGCTGCACCGGCGTGAGCCCGTAGTCACGCTTGTCGAACAGCTCCACCAGGTTGAAGTGCGGCACGCCGCGCAGCATGCCGTCGAGCCGATAGGTCCAGCCGTGGTACTTGCAGATCAGCATGTCGGCGTTGCCGTCTTTCAGCGCCAGCGGCCCGCCCCGGTGGCGGCACACGTTGTAAAACGCCCGCAGCTCGCCGTCGCTCGCCCGCACCACGATGATCGGCTCCCCGGCCACGTCCGCCAGAACGTGGTCGCCGGGCTTGGTCAGCTGCTGCACATCCGCGACGTGCTGCCACGTCGCGGCGAACACCGCGTCGCGGTCGAAGTCATGGAAGCGCGGGTCGGTGTACCATGCAGACGGGATCGTTTCGGCGCGCGCCAGCGGCCGGACGCGCAGGTCCGCCGCCTTCAGGCCGGTAAGCGCGCGGCGGGCGCGCCGCGGCCTCTCGAGCTTGGGCATCTACGGAGCGAGCCGGTTGTACTTGCGCAGGATCTCGCGCAGCCGGTCGTGGGGGATGGCGTAGACCTTCAGATCGTCGGCGCCGGTCATCGTCTCCGCGGCGAGCATGGCGTTGATGATCGCTTCCTCCGTGGCCTGCACGGTCGCTTCGAACAGCGGCGTGATCCGCTCGTTCGACAGCATCGCCAGCCGGGCGAGCCCGGAGTCCCGGGACGCCCGTGCGTTCGCGGTCGAGAACGCGATGAAGATGTCGCCCGACGAGTTCCCCGCGAGCCCACCCATGCGGCCCACCCCGAGGGCGGCGCGTTTCGCGATCCGCTTGAGCTGGTGCGGGAGCAGCGGTGCGTCGGTGGCGACCACGATGATGATCGAGCCCACGTCCTCTGCAAGCCGGGCCTCCCGCGCCGAGCGCGGGCCGCTGCAGGGCTCGCGGCACGGCAGCAGGTCCGGGATCTCACGGCCCACCGGCACGCCGGCGATGCGCAGCGGCGCCCGGGCGCCATAGTTGCACTGCACCAGCACGCCCACCGTGTAGCCGTCCTCGGCGCCGGGTCGCCGGGAGGCGGTGCCGATGCCGCCCTTGAATCGGTTGCAGATCATGCCCGTCCCCCCGCCCACGCTTCCCTCCGACACGGGCCCGCCGCGCGCGCTGTCCAAGGCGGCCCAAGCGTCCGACTGGGTGACATGAAAGCCGTTGATGTCGTTGAGCCCGCCATCCCACGTCTCCGCGACGACCGGTAACGACCACTCGTCGTGCGGCAGGCGCCCCTGGCGCAGCGCCCATGCGATCACGGCGTCTCGCACCACCCCCACGGAATGGGTGTTCGTGATCATCACGGGACCCCACAGGAAGCCGGACTCCTCGAGCCATGTCGTCCCGGTCATCTCGCCGTTGCCGTTCATCGTAAACCAGCCCGCGAACACGGGGTCGTCCGAGGTCTTCCCTCGAGGGAAAACGGCGGTCACTCCCGTGCGGACAGGTCCCTTCCCGGCGATCAACTTGCCGCTCCCGGCGATCAGCGTGCGATGGCCGACCTCGACGCCGGCAACGTCGGTGATGGCGTCGAGCGGCCCGGGGACGCCCTCGAGCGGGATCCCCAGATCGCGGGCGCGCTCCCGCTGCTGGGCGTGCACAGGGCCCGGCGTCCCGAGGGCAACCCACAGTGTCGCCGCCAGCGCGCTGACGGGCACCTTCATACACGCCCTCCCGTAGGGTGGGGGTGGGGTGGGGGTGGGGGGTGCGCAAGCATACCGGCCGAGAAAACCGCTCGCAAGCACGCCCGCGGATAGACCGTCTGGTTTGATCCCGCGCCCTGAGAGGGCGCGCTCGGCTCCGGTGTGCGTCCTTGAGGACGAACACCGCGCCGAGCCCGGGCTCTCAGCCCGGGAATCGCACGCGATAGATTGTCTGATCCTATGACCGATCTCCGCCTCCCCTCCCTTACGTCGCCCGCCTCCTACTGGCAGGCGAGCCGCGCCCCGCGCTACAGCCTGCTGTTAGCGCTGCCGCTGCTCACGTTCTATCAAGTCCTCGCGGTGCTGCTCTCCACCGGCCCGCGCGCCGTCCGCAACGGCGCTGACGTGATCCTCCAGGGCCTGTTCGTGGCCGTGGCGGGGACGTGGGGTCCGCTCCTATTCATGATCTGCCTCATCGCAGGCGGGCTGTGGCTCGTGGCGCGCGACATGCGCGCCCACGGCTCGCGGCTGAAGAGCCGTGTGTTCTGGGCGATGTTGGGCGAATCGGTGGCGCTGGCGCTCGTGTTCGGGGTCGTGGTCAGCGGCGTCACGCAGCGCGTGATGGGGCTGTTGCAGACGTTGACGCTGCCGCCCGCCCCTGGGCTCGACTGGTGGACGCGCTTGATGCTGTCGCTCGGCGCCGGCATCTACGAGGAGCTGCTGTTTCGCGTGCTACTCGTGACGGGGCTCGCGACCGCGGCGCGGGCGCTTGCCGGGTGGACACCCCGCGCTGCGGGCATCGCCGCGACGGTAGTCGGCGCCGGCATCTTCTCGGCATTCCACTACCTCGGTCCCTACGGCGACCGTTTCCAGATCTATTCCTTCATGTTCCGCATGATCGCCGGGCTGTTCTTCTCGGCGCTGTATCTGCTGCGGGGGTTCGGCATCACGGCGTGGACGCACGCGCTCTACGACGTGTCGCTGCTCCTGCTGTCGTGAACAGGAAACAGGGAACAGACGCACAGGAAAGGCAAAAGCTAGACGCACAGACGCGCGGCGGTTAGCCGGGGATAGAAAACAGGAAGGGCTTGTCCTCACCCCTGACATCCTGTTCACCGCTGCGCGTCTGTGCGTCTAGCTTTTGCCTATACTGTGCGCCTGTTCGCTATTTCCCGTAGCCTGAATCGTTGGATTTTGCCCGTCGCCGTCTTCGGCAGCTCCGGGACGAACACGATCCAGCGCGGGTACTTGTAGACGGCGAGCCGCTGCTTCACGAAGCCCTTCAGTTCTTCCTCCAGTGCGGGCGAGGGCGCGTGGCCCGGAGCGAGCACGACGAACGCGAGCGGCTTCACGAGCTCGTCACGACCCGCCGCTCCCACCACGCCGGCCTCTACGACCGCGGGATGCTCGGCGAGGGCACTCTCGACCTCGGCCGGCGACACCCACATGCCGCCCGCCTTGATCATGTCGTCGGAGCGGCCGGCGTACCAGAAGCAGCCGTCGGGATCGCGCCGGTACTTGTCACCCGTCCGAACCCACTCGCCCACGAATGTCTGCTTCGAGCGCTCGTGCTGGTTCCAGTAGCCGGCGCAGGCGCTGTCGCCCTGGACGAGCAGGTTGCCAACCTCACCCGGCGGCACGTCGCACCCGTCGTCGTCCACGATCCTCGCGTCGTAGCCCGGCACGAGCGTCCCGCTCGAGCCGGGGCGCACCTGCCCGCGCCGGTTCGCGATGAACGTATGACACAGTTCGGTCGACCCGATCCCGTCTAGAATCTCGAGCCGGAAACGCTCGAGCCAGCGCTCGTAGATGGGCTTGGGGAGCGGCTCGCCCGCCGAGAGGCAGAGCCGGACGGAGCGCAGGTCATAGGTGCGCTCGGCATTCGGGACCTGCAGCATCGCGGCGAAGGCGGTCGGGACGGCGAAAAACAACGTCGGCCGCTCGCGGGTGAGGAGCTCGAACGCCTTCACCGGCTCGGGGCGCCGGGGGAAGAGCACCGTCGAGGCGCCGACGTGGAACGGAAAGTAGAGCGCGTTGCCCAGCCCGTAGGCGAAGAACAGCCGGGCCACCGAGAAGCAGCGGTCGTCCGGGCCGATCTCGAGCACGTGCCGTCCGTATCCCTCGCAACACACGACCATATCGTGCTGCAGATGCACGGCCGCCTTCGGCGTGCCGGTCGTGCCCGACGTGTACAGCCAGAACGCGATGTCGTCCTTCGTCGTGGCGGCGGCGTCGAGGTCGGCAGGTTCCTCGGCCACCAGCTCGGACAGCCCCACCTGGCCCGGCCCCGCGCGGCCGGCCACCACCAGCTGGTGCAGGAATCGGAGGCGGGGCCGAACCTCCTCGATCGCCGGCGCCAGCTCTTCCCCCACGACGGCGACCTCGGCGCGGCTGTCGTTCAGGATGTACTCGTAGTCGCGCGGCTTAAGGAGAGTGTTCGTGGGGATCGGCACCGCCCCGATCTTCAGAGCGCCCCAGAACGCGTACACGAACTCGGGGCAATCGGGGAGCAGCAATACCACCCGTTGCTCCATGCGGACGCCGATCCGCCGGAGCGCGTTGCCGCAGCGGTTCGCGCCGGCAAGGACGTCGCCATACGTGATGTCCTGGCCGTCGTACCGGATCGCGACCCGCTTGGCGCGGCCCTCCGCCACGTGGCGGTCCACGAACCACGTGGTGGCGTTGAAGTCACGGGGAATGTCCATCGCGGGTTTGCACCCGCTCCTTCCGGCTCACTTCGTGAACTGTGCCACGGCCTCACCGGCCGACGCCGGCTCACTCCGGCCGCCCAGGTACCTGGCCAGGAACGCCTCCACGGCGGCGTAGTAGCGCAGGTTGTTCTCCGGTCGGGCGAATCCGTGCCCTTCGTCGGGAAACACGATGTACTCGACGTCCTTTCCGTTCTTCCGCATCGCCGCCACGATCTGATCGCTCTCCGCTTGCTTCACACGCACATCGTTCGCGCCCTGCACGATGAGCAGCGGCACCTTGATCTGGTCCGCCTTGAAAAGCGGCGAGCGGGACTTCAGGAACTCCTCTTCCGTTTCCACCTTGCCGACCCGCTTGTCGAACACCGCCTTGAACGTGGCCCAGTAGGGCGGGATGCTGTGAATCAGCGTGACGATGTTCGACGGACCGAACGCTTCCGCGCCGCACACGAACGCGTTGGGCGTGAAGGCGACGCCCACCAGAGTCGCATACCCGCCGTAGCTCCCCCCGTAGATACACACGCGCTGCGGGTCGGCGTAGCCCTGCGCGACGGCCCAGCTCTTGCCGTCCAGCAGGTCGGTGTGCATCTTGCCGCCCCACTGGCGGTCGCCGGCGTTCAGATAGGCCTTTCCGTATCCGGTGGACCCGCGAAAGTTGACCTGCAGCACCGCGTACCCCCGGTTCGCGAGCCACTGTACCTCGCGATTCCACCCCCACGTATCCCGGCCCCACGGCCCGCCGTGCACGTCCAGCACGAGCGGCAGGTTCTTGGGCTCGACTCCGGCGGGCAGGGTGAGATACCCGTAGATCGTCATGCTGTCGCGCGCCGCGAAGGAGATCGGCTGCATCTTCGCGAGCGTGTACTGCTCGAGCTTCGGGCGGTGGGTGAAGAGCAGCTCGGCGCGCTTCGTGGCCCGGTCGTAGAGGTAATAGTAGATGGGCCCGTCGGGCACGTTGTACGAGATGATCCATTTCGCGTCCTTGACGTCGCGGGAGTCGATCGTGAAGTCGCCGTCGCGCACGGCCTTCAGCGCGGCGAGATCGCCCGCCACGGATGAGTCGACGACCTCCCACTCGAGCCGTTGCCGCAAGAACGCCACCGCCTGCAGCGTGTGCCGGCGGGGGTGCGTGAGCAGGAAGCTCGCGTCGAACTGCCGATCCCCGGCCAGCGGCTTCTCCTGGGTGGTGGCGAGATCGATCTGCAGCAGCCGGGCCGCGTTCGCCCCCACGCTCGAGATGAGCCATACGCCCCGGTTGTCCGGCGTGAATCCCGCCACCCCGCCGAACGTCTCGTCGGCACTCTCGTGGCGCAGCAGGCGCCACGGCGCGCCCGCGCGGTCGCGCACGCGGATGTCCGTGCTCCCGTCCGGCAGGGACGCCTGGGCCACCCGAACCTGGAAGGCGTGGTCCGGCCCCCAGCCGGTGACGTCGCCGGGGTTCTCCGCGTCGAGCGTGGCCCGACCGCTCTTGAGATCCAGCCGGTAAGCGTCGTGGAAGCGCGCGTCGCGATGGTTCCAGGCTACGAGGATCTGGTCGGGAAAGTCCGGGCTGACGGAGAGGATCTGGGTCTGCACGCTGTCGAACGGCGTCAGGTCGCGCGTGGTCTTGGTGGCGAGGTCCGTCTGATAGATGCGCCAGTTCTCGTCGCCCGCGTGCTCCTGGAGGTGCAGAATGTGCTTCGAGTCGCCCTGCCAGAAGTAGGTGTAAATGGGCCGAGTCCGGTCGTGCGTCACCGGACGGTCATCCCGCTTGCCGACGGTGCGCACCCACACGTTCAGCACGCCGCTGTCCGGCGCGAGATAGGCGAGCAGCTGGCCATCGGGTGAGAGTTGCGGGCTGAGCTTCTCGGCGTTCCCGAAGAACACGCTGCGCGGAATCAGCGCAGGCTGCTGCGCCGGCGCTGGCAGCGCCGCGGCGACGGCGATCAGGAGGACCGGGAAGAACATAGCGGTGACCCGGGCGTGAGCGGTGCGCATGGGGCGCTCCTTCCTTGACGACAGGCTTGGGCGGCGGGAGCGACGGCAGATCGGGGGAAGATGCGCGCCGACCGCGGGGGTGGCAATGGCCAGGCTAGCGGGCCCGTGCCTCGAAGATCGCCCGCGCCTCGCCGAACTGGCGCAGCACCTCCTCTCGCTCCGCCCCGGTGTTCCACGCCGTGGCGGCCCGCGCCGCCGCCTCGAGCCGCCCGATCCAGCGCGCGAAGAACTCGGCATCTGCCGCGGATCGCACCAGCTGGTCCCCGACCTGCACGTAGATCGGGCTGGTGGCAGCGAACGGATAGCGGTCGAGGACCGGCAGTTCCGCACGATCGCTATACGCCCGGAGCAGGTACCAGCCGCTGTGCGCCACGGGAAGCGGGACGGTCGCGCTCGCGGCGGTGCCATCGCCCGCGAGTGGGATCGTCGCCACGGACGCGCCGTTGCCGATGATCTCCAGATGATCGATCGGCACGTTCGAGCGGAGGCTCACGCGCGCGGTGAGTCGGTGCGCCCCGGGGGGGAGCCGGATCTCGTCCCCGATGTCCCGGCCCCCGAGCGTGAACGCGAGCAGCGGCGCGTTGCTGACGAACGTCCGCCCGGCCTTGATCCCGGCGAGCCAGCGCGCATGATCGAGTGCCGCGCCGGTCTTCACGAAGACGCGCACCAGCCCGGGCGGGCCCCGCAAGCTGGCGAAGTTCGGAAACGCATCGGTCCCCGCCCCCGCCGGCAAGCGAAAACCGCAGTTCAACAGGCGATACCAGATCTCCGCCGTGATGCGGTGATCGCTATACCCCATCACCTCCACGTAGTCCACCTTGCCGAGGGCGACGTCCACGGGAAGCTCGTAGGTGAGCGGCTGCGCCGTGTCGGCCGGATCGGGCGGCGTGTCGAACGGGTGTACGTATCCGACGAGCGCGCCCTGGGCGTGCGCCAGGTCGGCGACGACCGCGTTCGTCGGGTTGAGACTCGCCGCACCCGTGTTGGGATAGCCCGCGTACTCGGGAAGGAGATAGTGGTCGTTGAGACCGAGCAGCGCCGCGTGGCCCCAGTAGCTCGTGTGAAACTCCTGGCCGTGAACGAGCAGGAACCCCGGGCGGGATACCGGATCGGGATCGGTGCGGAAATAGCCGATGTCCGGGATTCGCTGCTCCTTGTTCACGATCAGGTTCTCAACGACGTGCAAGTCCTCGGCGCGTGCCTGGAACGCCAGGTGCGATGGTGTGTTGCGGTACGCCCCACCGTAATTCATGTGCACGTGTAAGTCGCCGCTCCACCATCCGCGCGCTGGGAGATCGGCGAGCCGCTCGAGCACGACGCGACGCGTGACGCGTCCGCCTGCCGGCACGACGACGTCCGCGCGGGCGATCGCGTATTCGGGGCCATGCGACACCTCCACCCGCACACGACCCGCCGGCACCGTCAGCTGGGCCGAGCCGCTCGAGTGGAAGTACGGGTATTCGAAGCCTCGCTCCGAGCGATCGAACGCCTCGTCGGCGTGCCGCCAGGCGTCATCGGGGGCATAGCCCCGCCCGTCAGGGCGGGTTACCGAAACCCGAGCGGCCATGCGATGCCCGCCATGGTCTACGATATCGACCCGCAGCGTCGCCATGGGCTCGCGGTAGCGTCGCTCTTTCGCCTCGATCCGTTGTCTCCGCCCGCCAGGAACGTCGACGACCCACAGCGACGTGTTCCCACCTTCATTCGAGATGTAGGCGATGTGCTTGCCGTCGTGGGACCAGCGCGGGGCCGTGGCGTCGAAGTCACCGTAGGTGATCGGAAAGGGGTCCCCGCCTTCGCTCGTCATTAGCCACAACTGATGCCACTGGCCGCCGAGGTAGGAGCTGTAGACGATGCGCTGGCCGTCGGGGGCCCAGTCGGGACGGGCTCTCCACGTGGTCTCTTCGTAGCGGACCTCGCGCGGCACCGCGCCCGGCCGCGCCGCCATGCGCCAGAATCCGCCCGTCCCGTGGATGTGGCCCCGGTTCGACACGAAGAGGAGCTCGCTGCCGTCCGGCGACCACGTCGGCGAGAGATAGTGGTCCCACCGGCTGTAGTAGTAGCGGGGGAGCCCGCTGTCCTGGTCCTCGGTCAAGCGGGTGATCGCGCCGCTCTGCGGGTTGGCGATGAAGATGTGCCAGCGCCGGTTGTACAGGGACGACACGAACGCGAGATGCCCGCCGTCGGGCGACCAGCGCGGCTCGACGTTCACCGCGCCGTTCGCCGTCAAGGCTCGCACGGTGCCGGCCGTCAGGTCGAGCAGCTCAAGCTCGATCGCGTCGTTGGCGTAGCGCGCGAAGGCGACCGCCCGGCCGTCGCTCGACCAGTCGGGCTGGTAGTCGTACCCGGCCCCCGTCGTGAGCTGCTCGGCGACGGGGGAGCCGATGGGCTGGCGCCAGAGCCAGCCTTGCATCGAGTAGATCAGCGCCGTCCCATCCGGCGCCCAGGTCACCGCGCTCGGCCCGCTCGTCGCCTGGGGGATGTACATCTCCCGCCAGTAATAGGCGTGCGGCACGTCGACCTGCTTCAGGACCGGCTCCCGTTGGGCGGGTGCGGGGGAGGGGGACACCGCACCGCACAGGACGGCGACCGCTACCGCGGCCCGCCGAGCCATCGCTCGATCTGCTCGCGCAGCATCGGCAAAGGAATCGCGCCGTCCTGCAGCAGCCGATCGTGAAACGCCTTGACGTCGAACTTCGAGCCGAAGGCCTGCTCCGCGAGGGACCGCAGCCGGCGGATCTCCAGGCGCCCCAGGGCGTAGGACAGACCCTGCGCCGGCCACACGGGGTAGCGATCCACCGGCACCGCTGCGCGGGGTTCCGAGACGCGCGTGTGGGCCTCGAGGTACTGGATGCCGTCGTCGCGCGTCCATCCGAACGCGTTGATCCCCGTGTCCACGACGAGCAGCGCGGCGGACAAGGTGAGATCGGCGAGCGCCCCGAGGCGCGTCGTGTCCGAGGAATAGATCCCCATCTCGTCGGCGAGCTGCTCGGCGTATTCCCCCCAGCCCTCGCCGAACCCCGGCGACCAGAAGTAGCGGGCGATCGCCGGGATGGCGGCGCCCCGCTCGAGCGCGATCGTCCCCTGCAAGTGGTGTCCGGGGATCGTCTCATGGAAGGTGAGCGGCTCGACGTCCGCACGGGGCTTGTGCTTCGGGTCGTACGTGCTGAAGTAGAAGATCCCGGGGCGGCTGTTGTCCTCCGCCGGCGGGTCCCATTCGCCGACGCTCTCCCGCTCGCGGAACGCCGGATAGGATCGGATGACGACGGCCGCCCGTGGCAGGACGCCGAACCAGCGCGGCATCGCCAGCTGGGCCCGCTCCAGCGCCGCCTCGGCGAACGCCAGCATCGCTTCCCGCGATCGGAAGGCGTACTTGGAGTCGTTGCGCAGCCGCTTGAGCACCGGGGTGACGTCCCGCGACCCGAAGCTCCGTTCGGCGATCACTCGCATCTCCGCTTCGAGCTCGAGGACCGTTGCGCGACCCAGCCGGTGGATCGAGTCGGGAGAGAGCGCCAGCCCCGTCGTCGCCTGAATCGTTCCTCGATAACACGCCGCGCCGTTGGGATTCGCCGACACGCCGATCACCTTGCGCGCCCGCGGCAAGTACTCCTTGGCGAGGAATTGCCGGTACTGTCGTATCGTCGGCACGATGGCGTTCGAGATGAAGCGGCGCAGCTCGTCGCCGAACGCGGGCGTGGAATCGCGCAGCGCCGGATCATACAGCGGCGATCGATCGATCCGCTCGTCCAACAGCTGGTCGAGCTGCTTGATCACGATGCGCACGTTCCCCTGCGGCGCGGAAAAGCCCAATCGCAACCCCTCGCGCTGGTTCGCCATTTCGCTCGCGATGTACAGCGGAATCTCCCGCCATCGCGCCATGGCTTGCTGGCGTAGGTCCTCGGTTCCGACGGGCTGCACAGCGGCGAGGGACGTGATGATGGGCAGCCAGCCGCGGTTCACGTGACTCACGTTCCAGAGCTCGTACCGGCACGCCCGGGTCGCGACCGACGCCTCGAGTGACGCGCGCATGACGCCGTACGCCGTCCACTCGGGACGCCCTACGAGCGGGGCGGGATCGATGCGCCGGAGCTCCGCGAGCCACCGATCTTCCCGGGCCTGCCAGCGCCCACGGGTGACCGGCGAGTTGTCGGGCAGCCGGTCATGGCGGACGCCGGACGCGCCGTCGAGGGTGGCCTCGTCCGGATGACGCTCGAAGTAGGCGGCGAGGTAGGCGTCCGTGACCTTCCGCACTCGGGCGGCGAGGGAGTCGACGTCGGCCTGCGCGCCCAGACGCTGCGCCGCGGCGACGACGATCAGCAGGGCGACTGCGACGGCGCGCCTCATCCCTTGAGGTGCAGCCGCTTGGGGTCGAGCACGTCCCGGAGCAGCCGCAGCTCCGTCGCGGTCGGTGGATCGATGCGTCCCAGCCGCGGCCGACACCCGAGCGGCCACCCGACGCCGGACTGCACCTCGGACGCGTCCACTCCGGGATAGAGCGCCGCCAGGACGAGCTCACCGGTCGCCTCGTCCGCCTCCAGCACCGCCTTGTCGGTGATCACCTTGACCGGTCCCGCGCCCGGCATGCCGAGCTGCGTGCGCGGCACGCCACCGCTCAAGTGTCCGGGGCTCGTGATGAAGTCGACCCGTTCCGGAAAGGCGCGCGGCGAGAGCTTCGACACCACGAGCGTGCGCTGTGCATGGATCGCGATCTCCGCCGCCCCCCCGCTGCCGGGGAGCCGGACCGTCGGCCGCGCATACGCTCCGATGACGGTCGTGTTGATGTTGCCGTAGCGGTCGACCTGCGCGCCGCCGAGGAAGCCCACTTCGACCCTACCGTTTTGCAGCAGCAGCTGGAACACGTCCGCCATGCCGCAGACCATGAGCGAGCCCGTGACGAGCGCGGGATCGCCGATCGATACGGGCAGCCGCTCGGGCACGGCGCCCACGGCGCCCGACTCGTAGATCAGCACGAGACGCGGCGCGTGGGTGGCGCGCGCCAAGTTGCAGGCGAGGTTGGGAAGGCCGATCCCGACGAATACGACCTCCCCGTCGGCCAGCTCCCGCGCCGCGACGCTCGCCATCATCTCGTCGGGCGTGTACGCGGCGTCAGAACCCGTAATTCACCCCGGGACAATATCGCGCTGTCGCGTGGAGCCGTGCGGTCAGGCCTGGGTGCTTCTCCACGTAGCTCGCGCGGTCCGGGACCCCGTGGACGAACTCGTCGAGGTACCGCGCGATGCCGCCGGGATCGCGCGAGATCGCCTCCCACGCGACGTAGAAATCGTTGTCGCGATCGTAGTACCCCTGCGCGTACGACGGGTGCGCCCCCCACGGCTCCACCACGACCGCGTCCACGATCATGGCGGGGACGGCCGTGCGGTTGGGGTCGGAGCGGATCACGGCTTCCTCCACGAGCTCTTCGACCACCACGATCACGCGCGCCGAGGCGAACGCCGCCTCCTTCTGGACGCCCACGAGGCCCCAGATCTGGGTGTTTCCCGAAGCGTCGGCGCGCTGCGCATGGATGACGGTCACGTCGGGGTTCAGCGCCGGTACGGTCGCGAGGGCCTCTCCGGTGTAGGGGCACGTGATGTGTCGGATGCGGGGGTTCGCGGCCGGCAGGTCGGTGCCCATGTAGTTGCGCATCGGCCAGAAGGGGAGGCGGGCCGCGCCCGCCGCGAAGCGCGCCACCATGCCGAAATGCGAATACTCCTCGATCTCGAGCGGCGGCCCACCCTTCCCTTCCACCGCGCGTCGGAACGCGTGCAGCGAGCCCACGCCGGGATTTCCGGCCCAGGAGAAAACGAGCTTCCGGGCGCAGCCCGCGGCGATCATCTGGTCATAAATCAGGTCGGGCGTGAGGCGGCACAGCGTGAGGTCGCGGCGACCTTGGCGGATGATCTCGTGGCCCGCGGCGAAGCAGATGAGATGGGTGAACCCCTCGATGACCACGGTGTCGCCGTCGTGGACGAAGCGGGCGACGGCGTCGCGCATGGACATGACCTTCGAGACGTCGGACATCAGACGTCAGACAGCAGAGCGCCGGGAGTCAAGATCTGACGTCTGATGTCTGACGTCTGACGTCTGACATCTGACGTCATTCAATCCGCAATCTCCCGCAGGCACTCATCGATAATGCGCAGCGCCGTATCCACGTCGTCCTCGTCCACCACCAGCGGCGGCGCGAGGCGGAGCGTGCTCTTCCCCGCCCCGAGCAGCAGCAGGCCCTTCCGGAAGGCACGCTCCACCAGTTCGTGCGGGATCTCCGGCGCGGGCTCGCGCGTAGCGCGGTCCTTCACGAACTCGACGCCGATCATCAGGCCGCGTCCCCGGACGTCGCCGATCGCCGCGTATTTTTCCTGAAGGCGTCGCGTCCCCGCGAGCAGCCGCTCTCCCAACCTCGCGACGTTGGGGAGCAGCTCGCGTTCGACGACGTCCAGCGTCGCGAGTGCCGCAGCGCAGCACACCGGGTTGCCGCCGAACGTGCTGCCGTGCGCGCCGGGCCGCCACCGCATGATCGATTCCTTAGCGATGATCGCCCCGATCGGCATGCCGCTGCCGAGGCCCTTCGCGGCCAGCACGACGTCGGGCTCGATCCCCTCGTACTCGCAAGCGAACATCTTTCCGGTCCGCCCAATGCCGCTCTGCACCTCGTCGCACACCAGCAGGATCCCGTGCCGGTCGCACAGCTCCCGTAGCGCCCTCAGATAGCCGGGCGGCGGGACGACGTAGCCG